>OGRE01000919.1_pt1 | contig 28095 bp, 24 predicted proteins | sample 1553421 | NCBI WGS metagenome assembly OGRE01 (sample SAMEA2580076, study PRJEB22360) | human gut metagenome | biome: human gut; feature: human-associated habitat; material: faeces | place: Denmark | collected 2008/2010 | reverse complement strand
TACATTTAGAGTGAGTTAGCAGATAATTTTTTTTGTTAATTGAGTAAATTTTTTTATATAATATGTCTTCCTCAAAGTAAAGAAACGTATTAGGGTCAAAACTTCCTATGGACTTAAACAAATTCTTATCTATAAACATACACGAACCTGAAGGTAGCTCTATCTCGAAATAGTCTTTCTGCAACAAAGAAGTATTATCTTGCAGTATTTTTTGTTTCCTGGACCAATTTCTTCTCAATCCAAACGGGTCAAAATACATAAACAAATAATTATACAACACATGGCAAATGTTTGCATGTCTTCTTGCACAATTATAATCAATCCCGTCCATGTCCTTTTTATACAAAATCGGACTTAGTATGGCCACGTCATTAATTTTATCGTAGTATAAAGAAAGTTTCGGGATAATGTCCTCAACAAAGAGGATGTCGCTGTTGAGGATGAGGATTTTGTCTATCTCATCGTCTGCGTATGCGAAGTGCAAGCCCTTGTTGTTGCCCTTGGCATAGCCGTCGTTGGTCTTGCTTACCACAAAACTTGCTTTCGGCAGTCGATCTGTGGGCGTTTGCGTGTCAGACAGTCGGGTATAGCCATCCTTGAATGTGTCCTGCAAGAACTTGTCTATATTTTCGATGACCTCCGGTTTTGTCGAGCCGTTGTCAACCACGATGTATTTCACAGGGGCTGTGTTGTACCGCTCAACGCTCTCAATGCAGTTTATTGTGTCACTGCTGTTGTTGTAGTTGAGAATGATTATTGCTGTTTTCTTCTTTTCCATAAACCAAGTATAAAACTGTCATTACGCTTACTATCTGCGAATAAAACAATATCGGGCCCGATGCGGCGGCTGTCAGAGTAAGAAAGACGCACCAATACGTTAAATACTGCCTATTTTTATTTTCCTTTTTTCTTATACATCTAATTAATAATGTGAGTAACCCAAGCGTTGCAACAGCTCCGAATGTCCAGTAAAAGCCGGCCCATCCGACATCAACAGAAAAACATCCGTTACCGCCATATTGCGGATAAATTGTTTTTTCAAATTTATTACCCCATGCACTGTTGCCAATAGAAGGAATTCCATTGCCAAAAATGGCAGTCAAACCGTTAGTCTGATACCCGTAGGTGTAAAATTTCCATGCCGTTATTCTTATATCTTCATTTTCGTATTTGTTATGTTCAGCCTGCCTTTCGCTTAACTCCGCCATCGCCTTGAATATTGGTATTTGCGGAATAACGAAAATGTAGAGCAGCACACATACTACTATTACACCGATTTTCTTTGGCCACGAGACTTTCTGCATTATGAAGAGCAAGCCAAGAACAACTGACAGGCCGATTATTTGGCGCGTAAGTGATAGAACGATGAAAGTAAACGTCAGTAAAATCAGCCACACGTATTTTCTGCGCCTTGTCAGTATCCACTGGTTGATGGCATAGAGGAAGAACAACACCATCAGCTCTATTGACCTTACCCCCAACCTGGCTATGCCTCTCGACATGTCGAACTCTTCTTTCTCAGCACCGAAAATCATATTTGGAAAAGACAGTGCGTTGACAATGTACACTCCCATCGAGACGTAACAGAAAATCCAGATTATCCGCTCAATACGTTCCTTCGGGATATTGAGCTTAAGCAGCACATAGAACGTGGAATAGGCAAAGAGATAAGGCAGTGTGGCTATCACTGTCGTCTTTAACGACTGCTTCTGAAACAGCAGCACCATAACTATTGAAAAAGCCATGCCGCCCATCAGCATCTTGTACGCCGTCCTCGGATATTTGACACGCCGTAGGCTTATGCCATGCCTACGCGCCATCACCAATGCTATGAGGCAGACAGCATAAAACAGGAACTTTCCTGCTTGTGCAGAAACAAGACCGAACGGATTATAGAACGACAGACTCGTTAGCACTATCAGTGCATAGAGGCGTATGTTTCGCTTCTGACTGGTCATAAGGATGACTTTTGGTTTATTATGTCTGTTATGATTCCGTCCACTTTCTTCGCCCACACGCCCCAGTTGAGCTTCTCGCGGTAAACATGCTTGGCGGTTTCCGACATACGCTCAAGCTCGCCGGAGTCGAGGCACTGCTTTATCTTCCGCCCAAAGTCGGCACCAGTTGAGCCGAGAGGCAGCAGGTAGCCGTTGCGCCCGGCATAGACATAGCTGCTCACGCCGCCCGTGTCGTGTGAGAACACGGGCAGGCCGTAGGCACTGCTTTCGCTGAATGCAATACCGGCACATTCCGCTTTTGTCGGCAACAGCAGACAGTGACATCTTTCGATTGTGGTGACGAGCTTTAAATATTGCCCTGTAATGTTTTTGTCGAGAAAACCTATATAGTCAACGAAAGGCAGTGCGCGGATGCTTTCGTCCAGATTCTTTATGCCGACAATGTGCAGTGTGGCGTCTACGCCGTTATCATTAAGCCAGCGACAGGCATCCACTGCAATTCTGCCGCCCTTGCGCTCCCAGTCAACGCCGAGGAAAAGCAGGTCGAGGCGGCCTTTATAGCAGAACTTATGGGGAATGATGTCCTTGTCGTCAATGTTGGCACCAAGCTCTATCACGTGGACTTTATCCTTCGGTTGGTGATAGTCGTTGACAACAGAACGTGCGGCCCAGGCTGACGCCACAATCACGGCCCTGGCCATGTCGAGCGTGCGTTGCTCAATCATGTTTCCCTGACGGATTGACTCCGGATGGAGGTTTTTCCAATAATACCCGACCATGATACTGAACGTGGCATCAGACAGAGTGATTACCGGCTTGTCTGTCTTCAGGTCATAGAGAGCCTCCGAGGCGAACGGCGCGAAAACGATGTCGCACGAGGCAAGCCGCTCCCTGTCGATGGTTTTCGACAGTAGCGTAGCTCCGGGCACGGAATGCCTCACGTCGAAGCCCTTGCCCGTCATTTTCTTCGCCAGCGATGCCATCTTGCTGAGCAAACGGTATGTCCACGTCGCCCTGATTTGCAGCCATACTATATCATAGCCAAGCGAAGAGAGCGACTCGTAAATCTTATAATAAGTTCCACTCATAGCCCGGCGGTCGCGAGGGTCGGCCCATGAGATGAATCCTAGTTTCAATTTATCAGATGTCATGGTATTGAATTATTTTCTATTTCTTTTTACTTACAAAATCGCAGTCCAGTCTGTAGGCAAAAGGGAGTTTTTCTTTCATTCTGTGCAGCTTTATTGGTTTGTCTTGCAACAAAGATTCCATTAGGCGCTGGTCGTCTTCTTGACAACGTAGACCTAAATAAATATCTGTCATTTTGAAATGCTCATTTAGAGACAAGGATATGTAATCTGTCTTAAATTCTGGATTGAACATGAGAATTCTAAACTCTTTCTCGTATTTCCAGATATTGCATTTTGACATTAGTGCCTTTGACAAATGGATATTACTGTCAAATCTGAAGTCATCATTGATATAATTCATCTTGAACCCCGCTATGACAGACTTGTCGTCATGATGTGAGAAGAAGAAGTTCTTGTCGATTTTATACTTTATACAGAATCCTTTATGCTCATCGGCATAATGAGCCCACATCAGCTTTGGCAACTTCCTGACATTATCGTTAGCGGCCAAGACTAAAGAGCGCGCCCTTACCGATCGGAACACATCTTTCATCATCAGCTGATACCTGTACACTGCTGGCTTTTTGTCTTTATGTCTGTTCAAAGTATAATCTATCCAATGCGGGAACACTGTGTCGAACGGGTCGTTGAACCTGTCAGGGTTGCAAAGCGTGATTTCATTCAGACAGATATCTTTCAGCGCATATTTGGAGAACGGACGGAATGTGAACGCCGTTATAGTCCCATCACCTATGTCTCTGTATATCTCGTCTGTCGATATGTAGTAGATGCTTTCCACAAATTCTCTGACTTTTGCACAGCCGGCATCCTCTGTCTTGATGCCATTGTCTGTTTCATAAAGTACAATCATAGAAAGGCTCTGCAACATATCAATCTTATTCTGCGAAGTCAGCCCGGATTCATACTGTCTGTATATTTTTTCCATACTGTCCGAGCGTTCCGGCTCCTGTCCGTCCACCACCAGCCGCCTGTTGGCCTCAAAATAATAAGCCAACATTTTGCCCAAGTCGGCAGCCACATCAGCATCGTCCCAGTGGTCACGGTTGCTCTTTATATAATCCAGATGCCCTGCATATTCCCTATCAGCCGCAAGATCTGTCTGGACAATACCATGCACTTTATCTGAAAATTCTGACATATAATATCAATGGTTTAATGATTGTATCAAGAAGTCCTGCGACTTTCTCTTCTGCCCGGCGTATGCCTCGGCGAAAGCTGCGGTGTATGCGGTCGGGGCAATGCGGTTGCGGCTTTTGTCGGTGATGCCCCAGATGCGGTCTTCGAGCCGCAGCGTCTTCATCAGATTGTTCATACGGCTGTCGACGTCGCCGTTCATGCAATAGAAATCCTTGCGGAAGAGGATGGAGAACACCATCAGGTGGAACGACGCACCGCAGACCACGGTGGCGTTTTTCACGAGGTTGAGGAACTCCGCCGGCCCTGTGGCTATGTGCGGCCGGATGTTGTCGTAGTGGCGCAAAGCCCCTGGTGTGTAGCAGTTGTCGCAGACCACGGGCAGGTTGAGCTGCCTGCCGAGGTATGCGGCCTCGCGCAAGAACTCATGACGTGGCCCGGAGCCCGGCGTATAATAGAATATGTGTTGCCCGTCGACAAGTGGCTTTTGGTCGTATAAAATGCCATAATCGGCGGCGTCGAGAAGCATGGTGGGGTCGAGCACTACACTAACGTTGCCGCAAATGCCGTTACTTTCAAGAAAATCCTTAGTGCGCTCTTCACGCACCGAGACTGCTTTGTAACCGTTGAGCAGGCTCTTCAGATAGGCCACCTCCTGGCTCTCAGGATCGGGTCCCATCGACGGGGCATAGGCTATTTTTGCCGTCCGCCCACCAACGAACGTGCCGAAATAGGCCTCACTGAAGTCGAAAACAGTGGTGTTCCATATCTGGTCGCTGCCAGTAACCAGCGCGTCGAGACCGAAGCCGGCCTGGCGTAGCTGGTCGAGCGTATGGTATTCGTCAGTGAGGTTGAGCCATCGGTGCATGAAGCCGTCGAACAGATGCCACTTGCGGTACAGCGGCCTGATTGTCGCCGGTGCGAGCATCCGCTTCACGCTGCGCTTGACGTTCGGCAGCGAGCTGAACGCAATGGGCTTGGCGTAGCCGAGCTTCTGCGACTTCTGTCTGAAGTTTATTATCTCCACATCGTGCCCCAGCTTCGTCAGGAAAGTCTGCAACGCCCATGCCTGGAGCATTGAGCCATAGTTGAACGAGGCGTGGAATGTGATTATTCCTATCTTCATCGCTTTATCAGTTTCTTTATCATGTTTTTCATTATCTTGTCAGCCACGGCCATGCGGTAGGAAAAACCTATCGGAGCATATCCGCACAGTCGGCGGAACAGCCTTATCCGCCAATCCGTCGCTTTGGGATGGCGCAGCTGGTCGTTGCCGTTCACGGCTTCGGTCACGGGGCGTTCGTAAATATTCAGGCTGCCTTTGATCGCTTCAACGAGTGCGGCTCCCTTTGCCGTTACCGGCAGGATGCACGAAACACCATATCTGTGTTCGGGGATATTGCTGTCATCAACTTCTTCGCCAAGTCCCCAGAAGTCGCCGATTGTGATGTCTGAAATGCGCTCCGGCTTGGCGTAATGGCAACTGAAACAGCTGTCTCGGTTGGTGAAACCGTCGATGAAAGTGTCCATATACAAATCTTCGTACCTGTGCTGCCACAAACTTCTTGACTGATATAACAACCGGTCGCCATCATAAACACAAAGCTGGTAGGCATTGGTTGTCCTAAACTTTACAGACGTAACTTTATCCTTGTCGATTTTCAGATATTCGGAAATATAGTCAGCGAGCCATTTGTTTGAGGGCACGCCGTGGCAGATGATGTCGACGAGGAACAGGTTGTCCGGCTGTTGCATGAACATCCGCTTGACCGCCGCCACTTGGCACGGAGTGCCGATGAACAGCACGGGGCAGCCGCCTTTAACGTCATCATGGATTGAGGGCAGCACACCCGTAATGCTGCTCTGCACGTATTTCGAGCCTTTCAGCCTGGCAGCATCCTCGATTTTGTCAATCCTTACGTGCTCAATCCTGATGCCGGGCAGCACCGAACAGCCGTAAACGACGCCGCCTTTGTCCAGAATGTGGCGCGTCAGCACCGATGCCGCTCCGCCCGAAGTGCTGCTCTTGTAGTCGTCGCCGTCTTTCGACCATGCGGCGTATGCCTTCTGCGGATAGCGGCACTCTATTTCAACGAGCGACGGGCAGCCTTTCCTGCACAGCCCGCAGTCGATGCACGAGCCTTGGTCTATCACGGGATAGACATGCCCGAGCTTTCCTATAGCCCGCATCGTGATGCAATTCTTGGGACACCGTGCGGCGCACAGTCCGCATCCCGTGCATTGAGCTTTATCGCAAATATTGTTCATTTCTTGTGGATTTTGTTTTTAATGACTGCCATAAGCGTTTGCCGCTCATGCGCCCTCAAACCTACAAACCAAGAAACAACGACGGTTATGGCAGCAGCTATCAGGCACAACAGCAGGAAGTCGGCAAACGTAGAATCCCCAAGCCAGCGGCTTTTCACGTAAATGGGCAGGGGAAGCGACAGCGCCGTTACTCCGGCAACGGGCATCAGCACCTCGCGGATCATTTTCCTCAACGAATAGCCTATCTGCCTGCGGCAGAAGAGGAAACGGACAAAACCGGACAGGAGTGTGAACACAATCGAGATGTAAAACACGGACGGTGCGTCGCACCCGAGTTTCAACGCGACGTATCCGGCGGGAAGGATGCAGAGGATGACGCAGCTGACCGCTATCTGGTAGTTCCTGATTTTTCCCGTTGCCGACAGCGATGTCATGAGTGGAACGCCGAAAAGGTTGCCCGCTAACGAATCGACCATTATGAGGATAATGAACAGGCCGGTGTAGTCCGGGACCTCGACCAGCCACAGGTGCAGCACGTAGTCGATGTTAAGACAGAGGGGGAAGCCCATTGTGAACAGCAACAGGAACGAGAACTTTATGCCGAGGTAGGCCAACACCTCCATCTCCTGAACATTGCCGACCGCATAATTCTTGGTTATCTGCGGATTCAGCGCCACCTGGAAATTTGAGATGAAGCCCATCACTGCGCTCGACACCTGCGAAGCTACCCCGCGCGCGGCGTTTATTGCCGTGCCGAAAAACATGTTGAGTACGATGTTCAGGCCCTGGTCGCGCATCAGCCACGCTACGCTGCCAAAGAGGTTCCAGCCGGCAAAGCCGGACATCTGCCGGTAAAGGTTCTTGTCCCAGAACAATCTGAAGCGGCTCTCTTCATAATGCCTGCGGCAATAATGCTGGTAAATGACGCGGATGACAAGCTGCACGGCAAAGACGAGTATTCCGTAGGCGATGAGCTTGTCGGCCGGCACGACAACAAGCAGATAGACTATTCCGAGCTTCAAGAACGCCTCCAGTATGCTGATATAGGCGTAAACGCTCATCTTCTCGTGGGCTATCAGCACGGCGTTGTACGGCACCTGGATAATGTTCACGCAGAATGTCAGAATAGAGAACTGGTAAACCCAGTTGGCCGCAACCATCCTGTCAGGAGCAATGACCAGCTTGTGGTTTACGAACCAGAGACCGACGGTCTCGGCAAGGAGCACGATGGCTATGCCGATGGCAATGTGGATGTTGAGCGAGGCGGCAAACACCTTCTTGAGCCGGCTCATGTCGCCGCGCCCGAGCTCGAAGGTAAGGAACCGCTGTGTCGCCGACGACATGCAGTTGTTCAGAAACGAGAACATCGCCACAACTCCGCCCACGACATTGTAGATGCCGTAATCCTTTATCCCTAACTCGGCCAGCACCACCCGCGAAGTGTAGAGCGTGACCAGCATGATGAGGATCATGCGGAAATAAAGGAAGAGGGTGTTCTTGGCAACACGCTTGTTGTTGTTTTCAGATGAGTGAGGCATAATTTTGATAAGATATTGATTTAAACTAACTACAAACGCAGTGTTTAACCATATTCTTCAATATTCCAAATGATTTTAATAACCGTTGAAAGCCAATAAATATTTCGATCATAATTATTTATACAAGCCGTTAAACGAACTTATTTAACGCTGTGTGTTTGAATAGAGGTCGCAGTAAAAGAAGTATAACGCACACCAACAGAAATACAATAATTAACAATGCCCCTCCCGAAAGTGAAAAACACTTAACGGATATCTTCTGTACTATCAACAGAACCGGCCAATGTAACAGGAACCAATACATTGAATCACGACCGACAGAAGACAAGAGAATCAGATTACAATTTGCTTTATGAAACAGATAATTGAATATAACTATGCCTGCAGGCGCATATATATACCAAAGCGGAAGATTGCCCACGACCAGTGTGTTAACCCTAAAATCAACGTCTGATCGAAATACAAAAGACAGAATGTAAACAGCTAAAGATGCTACAAAATACCTGGTGCGGAACTGTCGCTCCCGCATACAGGCTCCCAGACCGTAAAAGAACATGGCAGGGAAGAAATTGAAAATGTAGTGCGGATGAAGAAAACCATATCCGACCTGTCCGTTAATAACACTTACAGTACAACCTATTGCACCACAGACAATCCAGCCATAGCCTTTACACGATTTCAAAAATATTGGTGATAACGTCTGCACCATAAACAATGTCACAAGAAACCACATCGGCAATTCGCCTCCGTTAGTTCCTCCTCCCAATACTGTTTGCTTAAATGGTGATAAAATATAATGAACCCAATTACTGTCACCATCCCAGAAAAGGCATAATGCTTTTACAAAAAAACCTACGCACCAGAAGAACAGGAACGGCCTGCCCAATTTCCTTAATCCATGACTGAATGCCGCTTTAACGGTAGTATTCTCCTTGTGGAACATTCCTGACTTAAAGAAAAACCATGCCATAAAACAAGAAAACACTACCGACAATGTTTGAGAAAAAGTCGTATTTGTCATTCCTGTAAACTGACAGCAGTGCATGAATATCATGTAAATGATAAACAAGCCTGCAACTTCATCAAGGTAGGCTATTCTTTTCATTCTCTTAATCTGTTCCATTATCTATATCATCCTTAATTGTCATCTCTTAGCCTAAGCCTTCAGATTTGTAGACAACGATTTTATGACTTCAAACTCAGCCATTCTCTCCCTTATGCGTCTGCTGACGTTCGACTGCAAATAATCAATGAACATGATAACAACCTCAACGCCAACGACAACAGTAAGACCGAACAGAAAGTTTCCGCTGAACAATTCAGCAAGTAAAGAATAAATGTTAAGCCCAAAAATCTCCGTTATCAAATACACTGCAAAACAATGCGCACCGGCAAAAATGAAGATGAGCGAGTGTTTTGGCGGAAACGACAACACGAAATGCAGGACGCAGACCGACTGTATGATTATCAGCGGATTGTTGTACGACAAAAGATGCCACGCAAACTTCGGATGATATAAGATGGACAGCTTCAGGCAAACGAACAACGCCGCTGTTGACACCGCCCATATCAATATGGATCGTTTCCTGTCCATAATCAACGGATAAATACGCAAATAGCGTCCGATGAGGTAGATTATCAAAAGAGACTGGAAGCTGTAACCCGAACTAAGGGACAGCACGTACTGCCCGAAAGAGTTCATCGCCAACAGCACTATAATGATGAAAGCGAACTGCCGTTTACTGATACTTTCAATCCCCTTGTTTATCACGGGTGAAAGCATAAAGATTACGAAATATATAGTCAAAAACCACCATGATCCGTAAGAATAGGGAAAATATGCTTCAATCTACCAAGACTGAAATCATCCCAGACAACATAATTGACCGCTGTGCCGATGATAAAGCAGAAAAAAGCCTGCAGCATGAATTGCAGCATCTTGTCAAAAGAAAACCTTATTCCAAAGTAACCGGAAATCAGCATGAAGCAGTTTACCGCAGGCACAAGCACGCACATCAAAACCATATCAGCATCATCCGGCATCACTCCGTTGCCCATTTTCTTGTAATTCATCCCATGTACGAACACATGCCAGATGCAAATGCAAGTCATCAGGACAAATCTCAACAATTCTATATTACTGTTTCGCTTTGTTAATTTTTCGGGGGGGTAATCATAAGGAAATAGTTTCATAAATCAGTTAAATAAAGTCTTTAATTTACGTAGGTGAGGAAACCGATTACATTTTGGCTACAGACGGACATGGCTGCCGTCTGTCATTCTTCTGTCTGTTGTTATCCACTTTTTATTATGTTTTTCTGTCTTTCAGTTGCCTAAATAGATAACCTTTCCGTCCGGCTTGCCTCCTAAGAAATCAAAGATGTTCGGCTCGTCGAAATAGATGCCCATGTCGGCGTAATAGGCTTCCTCCGGGTCTTCCGGAATGGTGTAAAGGTCGTCATAAAGACCAAGTCGCTTGCCGAACGTGGTGGTGAAGGATGTGAGCTTCGCCGCATTCTGTTCTTTCTTTTGGATGTCGTTCCAATTGGTCGCACCGTTCCATACGGGCTGAGCTTCCTTATTGATCCATACAAACGGGCCGTTTATATAGATCTTGTTATTATAAGTTACGATTTGTGCGGCAAGATGATGGCCTTGCACATTCTCCGGTATTGGCTGCTGGAAAATCACGTTACGGAACACACGGCCATCCCTATGAAATAAGGTGAGCGTATGTTCATCATTCTGTTCGATGACCGTATAAGTGTCCAGCCGTTCGGAACGGATTGTGTCGAGAATTTGTGCCGCCTCTTTCAGCTTGGCTTTTTCCTTTCCCTCTACAAAAGATACTTCATAGCGGAACTGTTTGGCTATGGTATTTGCCAAAGAGTCGCCTCGCTTGTCACGCCAGTTGAAGGCGAGGTCTGCCCACAACATATTCTTGGTCGTTTGTTTATTTCCAACGAGCTGCATGAACATCGCCTTGCGGTAGCGTAGGTCGGGAAAAACCTGCCGTAGGATTTTGTCTTTGCGTACAAACCATGCCAGCATTTCGCTCAGTCGAGAGAAATCACCCGACAGCACGTTTTCAACCATCCATTGCCTGAGGGCACTGTACTTTGCGTCCGCCACGGCTCTGCCCACGAGGTTGTGGACTTCGGAGTCAGCACTGGCACTCAAGCCGAACCCGTCACACCAGCGGCTGTCCACATCGCCTACGCAGCGGTACCTGTATTCGTAAACGCCGTCAATTCCGATGGCGACGGTATTCTCTATATAGAGCAGAAAGGGAAGGATTCTATTATTGTCGAAGCACCTCGCTTCCTGTCCGACAATACGGTACAGCCTGACGTACAGCTGAAAGAAGAAAGCCACGTCACCATCCACGTTCATGGTGGGGTGATGGAGCTGCTTCCAACGGGCTATGAATTGGTCTATCGAGAACATATATCAAGGAGTTAAGAAGTTAGAGAAGTTAAGGAGTTAAGCCAATAGTTCGGCTAACAAAATCCTCATTCTTCATTCTTAATTCTTCATTTAATTGTGCAGCCATACCGTCCGCAGGTATCTGCGCCATACGGCAAGGTGATTGGTGGTGTTGATTTCCTTGCAGATGCGGACGCAGGTCTGTATCAGCCTGTCCTTTGCCGCATCTTTTTCCTGTGCAGTAGACCTGATGGCAAACACGTTCAGTGTCTCTACGCCAATTTTAAAATCCTGCATGGCTTTTACGGCTGAATCAGCATCCGTCAATACCTTATATAAGGTTGGGGAATAGTTGCGGAAAGACTCGATGAGTTTTTCCCTTTCCGTATTCGTTGCTTCACTACGGAGCATCTGCACCTTTCCTGACACTAACTTCTCGTTGGCTTTTCCTGCCGTAAGGAAATACTCGCAGAGGAATTCGTCCCAGTTGGCGAAATATAGGAAGCCGTCCTTGTTTTCCAACCGACCTATGTGTGCATAATAGGTTGTGGTTGTTTGCCCGTCCTCCTGCCTGCTGGGATAGTAAACTTCTTCTGTGATTTCCACACGGCGGATGATTTCCGTATAATCCTTATGCTGTAGCCTGGCTTCGTCTTTATCGTTATCCATGACTATTCCCGATGTGGGCGTGAGGAACGGGCGGAGGATGAACTTTGGCCAGTTTTCCTTCACATATCCGGGCGTGTCGTGTTCGTAGCGTGCAATGTTTATCAGAAGTTCCGCCTCTTTGGCGGTCAACTGTGCAAGACGGTAAGCCAATACTTTCTCGCCTTGCTTGTCAAGCTCCTTGCAAAGGTTGACCAGCGACAGGTCAGCGGCAAGGCGTTCCGCCAACTCATAAAGCATGGCCTGTGTGCGCTCCCCATAGCCGCAGGCCTGCAGGATGCCGACAAGCAGGTCAACGGCACGTTCTTTCTCTGTTCCGATGGACAAGCGGTCGCCCTCGGCATTGTGAAGTCGGACGACGTGGAGGTCGGAAACATTTGGATAGGTGACGGTCAGCCGGCTGCCCGGCATCATGCCCTGCACGCAGAATACCAGTCCCTTTTTGCGATGGAAACGGCAGATGTAGCCCTCGCAGCCGGCAAGCGGTCCATCGACTACACGCACGATTTCGTTCGGCTCGTCCGTTTTCGTGTTGAACGCATAGTCCGAGTAAGGACGTTCCAGCACAATCACCTTGTCGGCATAGTTCTCGTTGTAGTCACGGAATGCACGCATCTGCGATTCGGGTATGGTGCAGATTGTGGCTTTCTCGTCCGGCGTGCGCTTTCGGTTGTACCAAATATAAGCGCCGGAATTGTTATCACGGAGAAACTCAGCCAATGCGTCTTGGGTGGCAAGCACGAACACGTAGCCGTTGAAAAAGGGCAGCTGCTGTTCATTGTCACCACGGCGCACGTAGACTTTTGTATGGGTGGGACAATAGACTTCCAGTATATTCCGTATCTTGCCCTTTTCACGCTCGATGAGTGCGCCAAGTTCCTGTTCATGTCCGGGTTTTGTGCAGACAAGAAACCAATGGTAATCTACGCTGTTGAGTTTGTCGGGCATAATATAAATAAGTATCTGTTACCGGTTGTCGAATTTATTGTGCTTCTTTATGGTAGAAACTTTCTGTTTGCTGCATTTCAATGGCTCTTACTTACAGTTTTTATTTGTTCCCGACGAATTTGCAAGAGATATTCTTTCATATTCCAAGAGGTTATCTTTAAAAAGGTAAAAGACCATGTATTGAAAGCTGAAAGAACATCTTTTGAAACTGTAATTGAAAAGCACGTTCCTTACGCTACCCCCATGACAATTGCATGACGGCTGACAGATACCTCTCTGAATTTGAAACACCACGCTTTGCAAACTTATTCATGAAGTTTTCGTGCGTTGTTTACATTTATTCTTTAGGTTTAGCGGCAGCATTCCGGAGTAAAAACTCAGCAACAATGGCCTGCCGTTGTTATGTGACGAGAAGAACAAAGCGCAATGCGCTTTAACATTTTTGCTTCCATATCACAAGTATTTAATTTTCAATCAATTAAGTCTCTTCTACACCCGCTGCTTTACTATTGCTGTATAATATGAAACGGCGGATTTTTGTAACGATCTGATTATCAGGATATATTTTTGTATGGAATCCTATTTTAGTCGAACAAAAGCTGCATTTGTTCGACTAAAATTCTGAATCTTTAAAAATTTCTGTCGATAAATAGCTCAGTATTAAATCTTTTTATTATCTTTGCAACGTGTCCGCCGTTTCATATTATACAGCAACGGATTTAGTCGAACATTTCCGGTTCTTATTCACGCAAAATTTTTCCTATCATTTTCCGGTTGGCCTTCACAACGCCCTCCATACCAATGGAGGAAAGATAGATTTGTGTGGTTTTCAGGCTTTCATGACCCAGACCTTTGCTGATGACGGACAGGCTGGTTCCCATGTCGCGCATGGTACTGGCCCAGGTATGCCTCCCCGTATAGGTCGTCAGGGGCGCCTGTAATCCGACCATCGTGCCGATTTTCTTGAGGTAGTAGTTCACCTTATGCTCCATCCGTTCGTACTGCCGCCGTTCCGTTCCGTCCGCCTTTGTGATGATAGGCAAAAGATAAGGGCTGTCTTTCGTCAGATGGGCGTAACTGTCCACGATGTCCTGCATGGCCGGTTCCCAGCCGATGGTCAGCTCCTGTCCGGTCTTCTTGCGGCTGTAGTGCAGCTGCCCGTTTCGGATGTCGTCTTTCTTCAGGTAAGCCAGGTCAACGAACGAGATGCCCTGAAGGTAAACACTCAGCATGAACATGTCCCGTGCAAAGGCGATGGTTGAGCTTTCAGGCAAGTGAATCTGTCTGATGGCACGCAGCGAGCCTAACGGGATGGCGCGTTTGGCGGTCTTGGCGAAGCCGGTGAATACGTGACGGAAAATGTTCTTGTCGGTTGTCAGCCCGGCTTCGACGGCCTTACGGTAGAGGGTGCGTAAGGTACGCAGGTAGCACGACGAGGAGTTGCGCTTCAAGCCACATCCTTTCAGCCAAGCCTCGTACAGGTTCATGGTCTCCGCATCCAAGGCGTCGATGGCCACGTCCTCCCCGTCTCGGAATCGGGAAAAGCTCGCCAGGGCGTCGCGGTAGGTCTTGGCGGTTCCCAGCCTGCCGACACGGAGCTTTTTCGCCACCACGCCATGGATGAAGCGGAACCATGTCTGGCACGGCGGCAGGAGCCGGAAGGCCGACACGATGTCGTCCGCCGTGTATTCCACCATTGCCAGTTCCTTTTCCGTAATCAGCGAGGTGATTTGCCTGCACTCCCATCGCAACTTGGAGACCATCATCTGCAGTTCGGCCTGCCTTTCCGGCGTTCCCGTGACGCGTACGGACGAGGTCTTCTCATTCCACTCGTCCGGACGGATGTGATAATCGGTGTAAACCGTTCTCGTACTTCTGCGGTGAGTCACTTGGAAATACATAGTGCCCGGCTTGCCTTCGGCGGTGGAAGGGCGGAATTTCAGTTTGAATGTTGCCATAATTTCTGATTTTTAGTTTGTTATTAAACTGAAAATACACAGTGTAACCATTGAAAAACTCCGTCATTCCGTGCCGTATTGTTTGCAGATGGTTTAGTCTTTTTCTACTTGTCATGGCTCAAACAACAGGGCGAGTTCCACCCGTCGGCGCCTTTCTATGCTTGGGATAACGCTGCCTTTCCATTTCCGAAAGGACACATATTCCTTATGGATGTCCCTGTTGCCGCGTTCCAGCATGCGTATCAGTCTGCTTTTGGGATGCTTCCCGCCTCCCAAAAGACGGTACGGGCCCACCTGATAGGCGAGACAGGCAAGAAGAACCGAATCTTGACCGAAGCGGCGGAACATCCGGCACAGCTTCCGCATGTCGGCACGGAGCAGGCTGTCACCCTGTGCCCGGCTTATCTTATGGGTCAGCCGTTCACCGGGCAACAATTTGTGCCCGTATCCTATGTAAGGCAGATGCCTTTTCTCTCCATGCCAACCCTCATAATGTTTGGTGCAGAGTATGGCACGCTCGAACGGTGGCAATTCGTATATTCTCAGCCGCTTTCCTTTGTCGGAGGCTTGCGCTGTCAAGTTGAGTGAAAACAGGAACAGCAGGGATAAAACACATAAAACCAATCTCATCTTGCCCCTTTCTTGTTTACCACGTCCTTTATCATCTCCTTCACGTCCTGGCCCACTTTCACAAAATTCCGGTACAGGATGCGTTCCCTTTCTTCTTTCGATGGAAAAGTATAGAACTTGGGAAGCGGCACATACCCGTCTTCCTCTTTCTTAATCTCTTCCATGTCGAAATCTGTCTTGCAGAAAAATTTCGAAGTCTTGAACTCTTCGGCTTCCTGTATATTCATGCTGCCGCCCCGTCCGGTTTTGGTCTTCACGAAATCACGGGCTACCTGTCCGCATATCCATCCCGTAGGCAGGTCGCTTATCTTCGAGGCCGGCACAAGGTTGTCCATGTTCTCGTTCAGGTTGATGCTGGTCTTGTCCCTGTCGATGGTCACGCCACGTTTCAGCTGTACCACCTTGCCAAAGATGTCGTTGCTCAGCCATTCAAGCGTTTCTTTAGAGCGGGCGGAGCCTGAAACCACGTTGCCCACTGTGGTGATAATCTTCTGCATACCCACTTTCCCGTAATCGGCTTCCAACTGCGGCAGTTCCTGAAAGCCCAATGCCACGCTCACTTTGTTGCTTCGTGCCGTTCCGATAAGTCGGTCTATCTTGTGAAAATACAGCGTGGGCAGCTCATCCACGATGATACTTACGGGGATGTTCTTTCCCTGCCCTGTATTTACACGTGTCACAAGTCTGTTCAGTATCAGGGCGTTCAACGCCCCGATGATGCTCTCCATCTCCGGGTCGTTGGCTATCAGCAGGTAGCTGGGATTCTTCGGGTCACTCACTTTCAGGTCGAAGTCGTCTCCGTCCTTGTGGAATATCCAGTACGATTCCTTGGTGGCAAGTCGGGAAGTATAGACACGCAGCGTACCGATCATGCCTTCCAACTGTTCCATAGCCTTGTTCTGGAATGCCGTCTGGAACGGACCAAGCAGCGGTGCCACCTCGTTGTCGGTCTGTAATACCTCGAAGATGGTCTGGTAGCTCTCGTTCAGGAACGACAGGATGTGCGGCATATCCGAGTATTTACCCAACCAATAGGCAGGTTCCACGATGTTGCCGCCCTTGCGGTCGCGCACCACGCCCGTAGGTTTCCAGAACTTGGTCTCTTTGTCCTGCACCTTCTCCGCATACAGTTTGTTCCCGTCCTTGTCGTAAGGCTCCCGTTCGTAGTTCACGAAGAAATAGATGCAGGCGGCAAGGAAGTTGACCGCAGAGGTCTGGAAGAACTGGTCGCTACCTCCGCCACCTTCTTTCTTGCCTTTCTGCAAAGACTCCAGCAATGTTTCCGCCGTTTCGCTGGCAGCGGCAAGGTTGGGGATGTACTTCGCCTGTATCGGGTTCACCCTGCGACTGTATTCCACATTCACAAAGTTGATAATATTGAATTTGCATCCTTTGGGCAGTTTGCCCAGCTTCTGGTTCTTTTTGTAATGGTAGTACAGCTTGGTCGCCAATGTAGGGAACTTATAATCGTAAACTACTAAGGCAAAGCCTTTTGCGGAATGTTGCCGGATGAACGGCTCGATGATGGAAAAGGTCTTTCCGCTACCCGGAGTGCCGACCACCCAAGTTCCCCTGAACGGATTGCTGATGTTCACCCATCCCTTGCGGAACTTGCCTTTGTAATAGTAACGCATGGGCACATTGACCGAGTATTTGTTCTCCACTAACTCCGTGCATTGTTCGAAGCTCTCGTTCTCCAGGTTGAAGCGGTCTTTCAGCAAACCTTCCTTTAGGTATTTGGAGATGTTGTCCAATGCCACGTGAACCAGTATCGTACCGACCACCGATGCCGCCATGTAGAGGATGACGTTCAGGCGCATGGAGTAAAGGCGGACATCCATTTCATACCCGAACAGCCACACCGCAAGCACCAACAGCCCAATGCCCGACACCAGCGGGTAAAGCACCTGCCTCCGTGCATCGAACTCCAAGTGTTTCTTGTTCCTCGTACCCACGCAGGTGATGCAGATAAGCAGGAAGGTGGCAATCTTGCTGTACACAAGGTTGCCGTCATGGTAGATGAGCCACGTCTTCATGCGGTCGTGCACGTCACACACGATGCCGTTCCAATAGTCGAACATAGCAGGGTCGAACGCATACATGAAAAACTCCAGCAGGACGGACACGTACACCACCGTCCGGAATATCTTGTAAGCGCCTTGCAGTTCCTTGCTTTCTTCCATTTTCCTATTTTTGATGGATGATTATTTGTTAATGGTAATAATTGGCCGTACCCTGTGCGCCTGTATCTTGGGGGTTTCCTGCATGGCTCCGCTGCCAATGGAGTAGAGCCATGCCTTGGCGGTTTCCTGTCCTTCCACTTCGGTACTGGTCCAGTACCAGCAGTCATCCGCTTCATCGGGCAACGGGTCTCCGCCACAAGCCGCAATAAAGGGATTGATAAGTCCTTTGGCGGCATAGAGCAGGCGCATCTGCGCCACCGAGGGGACATATGCGCTTTGACCGTAATGCCACAAGTCAAACACCTGCATGGCCATCGGTGAGGAAACATCCTGCGTATCATATAGTGCAAAAGTGTTCTCGTTTCCATCGTAAGCCGTCAGGTCTGCCGATGTGCCTTGCGCCACGCCCATACTGTCAGCAAAGGCTTCCGCCGGGAGGTCATGCAGGTACACCGCATAGCCGATACCGGAAATATCTTCACTATGGTTCACGTAAAACACCACACCGATAGCTTTTTTGTCGGATATCGCGTATTTCTCATAACTCATGATCTCTCCGCCGGTGCAGAGGATATGGACGGCCTGCGTCGGTGTGCCTAATGGGTCGTGATGCCCGTCGCAACCGATTAATCCCAATGCCAGCACGGTCAAAATCGCTATACTCGTCATTCTTATTTTAATTGTTTCCGTTTGCATACCTTAATATAATATATAGGTGAATACTCCAATCTGCGAAAATCTGTTCAATCTGAGTCATCTATGTGCCATCCCTTATTTCGTGGGTATCTTCACACCGATGACAATCCCTGTCCGGAACAAATCTTCCCCTTTTATCATCAGGTCGCACTTGGCCTGCCAAAACAGCTTCCAGCCCTTGCGCAACGCATAGCTATGCTCATACCCCACATGGATGCCGCCCAGCACCTTGTCCCCATCCGAGCCCAGCGACCCGCCCAAGCGCAGGTTGCCGTGGTGATTACGGCTACGGAACACGCAGGGTTTGTAGGCAGCACCCACACCCCACGTATTGTAATGGTTCCAGAACAATTCGGGGCAGACGTGTCTGCAATCCTCACATTCGTCCCATTTCAGATAGACATTTCCGAAGAACTCCCACGCATGGTGGTAGTTCGTTTCGTACTCATAGCCGATGGTCAAGTCCATGCCCCTTTCATACAGCAATCCCGTTCCAATTAGTATTCTGCCGTGCCGGTCATCAGCAAAGCCGGGCAGTATGGCTGCCAACAAGAAAACCAGTGCGACAAAGCCTTTTCGCACAGCCAAATTCTTAATTATTAATTCTGCATTCTTCATTTCCCTTACTCCTCCTGTAATAAGACCTCATTGAAACTGTCCGCGCAAAGCACGTCCTCATAGTCAATGTTCAGGGCGATAGTACGTCCTGAAATCTGTTTTTCGCTGACCTCGATAGTCAGTACCTTGTCATTGGGAAAAGTCATTTTCCTTACCACCAGTACATTGCGGTATCCGTGCAGGAACGATCCCTTTTGTTCCAGTTCCATTTCCGGCTTTAGCTCGATGACCTGTGAGTTGGTGGCTTTCGATACTTTCTTATCTGCCAGCTTGACGCGGATTTCGTCAATATCAAAGCGGATGTCCGTGCGGTTCTCAATGGAGAAGTCGATAAAGAAGTAGTCACCTACAGCGTAGATGTTGTTCAGCCGCATGGTCATGCGGTGTTGCCGCCGGCTCACGTTGCGGTATCGCGCAGGGGAGAGCCACACCTGGCGGGCAAAGCGGTACATATCCTCGGTGGAAAGCGACACCGCAGGGTTGCGGTAGGCGGTCATCTCCACGGGCTGCACCTCCTTGTCGGTCACGGCCTCCTGCATCCGCGTGGTGTAGAGCAAGGCATACTGGGTGCGGTAGCGTTCCGTCACGATGGTGACGATGGCAAGCACCTCGCCGTCCTCATGCCCCGCCTCCTTGGGCTTCAGGCGGACGGTGTTGTTGATGGGCTGGTCGCCCGCTATCTTGTCCGTGGAGATGTCCACGAAGCGGATAGGTTCAGTGGCGGTAATGACAGTCGTCACCTGCTCGTTCACTGTCAGCTGTTCCATTTCATTGTAGGTCTGCTGCGCCTTGGCCGTGCTTCCGGCAAGCATGACTGCAACGGCCAGGATTCCTCTTATTGTCAGTTTCATTGTCATGATGATTGTTGTTTACATTGCATATTGTCAGTTCCTTTTTTCCCTGCCGTTCACCAGATAGACGAACGTGCCGTATTTCAGCTTCGCCTTGTTCTTGCGCACGGCCTTTGACAAGGCGTTGCTCGTGCGCTGGTAGGCGTTCTGTATGGCCTGCATTCCCCATTGGGCAAAGGTGTTCCCGGTATTTCCGTTGTTAATGCTCATCGTGCTGCCGAGGGCGTTGGATGCCACATCCTGCGTGGTTTCCCTGAAGGAACTACCGGGTACATAAAGCCCCTCCAACCCATCCGTGTCGTAAAGCGAGAGGTTCACCTTCACCAATTCGTCCTCCACCAGCAAGCTCTTGATGCTCCCTTTCACGCGCTGGCTGCCGAAGCCGCTCATCGTGGCATACAGGTACGAGCCTTTGGTCACCACCTTGCCGTCTATCTCCACGTCGTCCAACAGGCGCAAGCGCACCCGCGAGCCTTCCACCGCCTTGATGTCCTCGTCGATGATGGCCTTTATCAAGCGGGGTTCCGGTTCGTTTTCGGCCAAGGTGTTGAAGTAGTCCGAAGAGGTCTTCACTTTTTTTACCACTTGCTCGTTCTCGGCATTCTCGGCAAGCTCGTTCACGGCATTTTCGTTGATTTCCACCTTGCCGCCTATGGCGACACTGCCGGTGGGGGCGAGGTTCTCCGTGTCCGTGCTGTCCACGTCCTGCAATCCTTTTTGCCCTTGCTTTCTGGCTTCTGCTAGTGCCTTGTCCAACTCCGCCAAGGCCTCCTTGCGCCGTTGCTCGCTTCGCGCTAGGCGTTCTTCTTCGCTCAACGGTTGCACCCCGGTGGTGTCCGCCACCATCGCTTCGCCTCTTTCGGCGCTTTGCCGCAGGCGTTCCTGCATCTCACGCAAACGTTCCAGTTCCTCCGACCTTGCGGCTGCTTCCGAATCGAGCAGGGCAAGGTCTTCATCGGTATAGCGGGAATCGTAATCTTCTTTCTCTGTTTCATTGTTGTTCCGTTCAATGTTTTCTACAGCGGAATAGTCCTGTATCCGGCCGTAGGACTTAACCATGCTCTCATACTTGCCTCCGATACCGTCATCGCGCATCTGCGCCTCCGGCAATTCCGGGTTCAGGTACTCGGTGGTTTGTAGGGAAGTGGGCGATTCTGCTACCTCCGTGTCGAATATGTCAAACACTAAATACCCCGTCACCAGCAACAAAGGGTAGAGGATGGCCGGCAACACATACTTGGGTTGTCTGAAGTTAATCCTGTCCGTCATCATGGTTCATAGGTTGTTTTTGTTTCAAAAGAATCTCCTGCCGTTCGGTGGCCGTGGCGTGCCTGCCATTGTCCGGTAATATGCATACCGATACCATGCGATACACATTAAGTGCCAGGCATCCCAATACGATGCCGAACACGATACCGAGAAACCACTTCGGATGCTTGCAGGCAAAGCGTTGCGCACACCCTGCCATCTTGTCTATCCGCAGGAAACGTGCGGCTTTCCGTCCTGCCTCCACTTCCTTCTTATACCGTTTCTCATACTTCGGGTCGTCCTTGTCAGGCATCTTCTCTCCGAAAATCAGTTTCTTCCATCCCATGTCTTGATTATTTTAGTGTTTAAATTCTTCATTCTTAACTCTTCATTCTTCATTTAATAGTTGTTCTTCGCCCGTTGCTCAATGTCTTTGTTGAGCAAGGTACGCCAATTCACAATCAGCAGCCCATGCGGGTTGTTGTCCGTCCGTGGTACACGTTTCAGCTGCCCGGCTGTCACCAATTCACGCATCAAGATGCTGGTGCGCCGCTCGATGCGTTGCCGTCCATAATAGGTAAACTCCATCTTTTCCTTATCAAACTTGATGCTGTCGCAGAAAATGCTGAACACGGCACTCGTACCCATGATGTTGTTGTAGAATCCTTTTTCCTTCAAGGTGTTGTACTGCGCCAATCCCGTTTCATCCACTAAATACATCGCCTTCTCCATCGTGTACTGGATATACTTGTCGTCCGGTGCAAGGGTGAAGAAGTAGTGGTGGAACATTTCGACATGGCTGCGGGCTTCTACATCGAGCGTTTCTTCCATCGAGGTGCGCTGCACCAGTATCGGCACATTGCCGTCCAGCACATAGATTTTCTGCTGTGCATCGGCTACCATGCCCCTTGCCGTCCAAATGCTCGACAAACTGATGACCACGCATCCCATGATGACCGCCACACAGACAATCCCCACCAGTTTGATTTTGTTCTCCAAGTTTTTTATGACCATAATCTTAACAGTTATAATCGTTGTTCATTATTCTTCTTTTATCGCATCATCGAGTGCATAGCCCCGGTGGCCGACATTTTCGCCTGTTGCGCCACGCCCTCACCGAAGTTTCTCGTGCTGAATGCCGTGTCACCCTCCGGTATCATCCATGCCGCAAGGTCTGGTACAAGGTTCAAGCATTTCAATGCCACGATACTGGCCGCCATCAGGTAGCCCGCCGAGAAGAACGAGTTTTGCAAGTATGCCGCCATCGTTGTCTCGCTGGCGGTTATCGCCGTCAGGTTCTCCACTTGGATACACAATACGATGTCAAACAGTAGCAGCACATAGAAGCCCACGAAGTACAACATCGCCCCATAAAAATGTACCGTTAAGTACCTTGTCATCCATTTGGCCCAAGCCCCTTCCCATTTGGGCAACAGCGAGAAAGCCCATTGTATCGGGCCGAATATCGTCAGCATTCCAAGTAATATTTGCTGACAGTAAATGGTCGCCCACCAACCGATTCTATATACAATTAAGGCGATTACCATCACGATTTTATCCAGACAGACGGTCGCCCCGCTCACCAAGGAGGTGAACCACAGGCGGCTGGCATCTTTCTCCATTTCCGTCACTTCTTCGACACCCGTCTGTTCCATCGTCGATTCCACCAACGCCGGGTCCATCGTGCCCGAACGGGCAATGTCGGCTTGTGCCTGAAGGCTGGTGTACATGGTATCACGCACGTAAATGAGTTGCTGCACTTCCTCGAATTTGTCCGTAATCTGCAAAGCTTCAGCTTGGTAGAGGTCGTGGGTGTACGAGCCTATGGCGTTTGGGATATAGGACAGGAAGTCCAACACGCACCAACTGCTCCCGCTGTTGGTAATACCCGTGTCGGCGGGCGGATACCACCACGACATGATGACCGCCACCGCCAACGGCTTGAACAGTTTCATCACGTCCAATGGTTCTTTCTTCACCATCATCTTGTACGCCATGCCCGCCGCCATGATGATGGCGAACAGGGCAGCCAATGCCATGCACATCTGCAAGATCCACCAAAAGGGTCCCTGCGCCCCCGTAAAGGTGGCATCTGTCAGGAACTCGTTGGTCTGGAATATCACATCGTCAATCTCCTCTTCCAAGAGGTGGATGCCGAAATCCGAAAGTATATCGTCGCCCATGTCGTTATGCTGTCATTTCGTTATCTATTGGGGATTTCTCCCGTTCCATCACCGGCAGGATGCCGTCCGCTTTCAGTTTTTCATAAATGAACATCCGTCCTTTCTGCGTCCATTGGGTGCGCATCACCGATTTGCCACTCTCCAAGGAAAGTGTGGCGCTATGCACATAGCCCTTGTCCTTGTAGGCGGCATACAAAATCCATTGCTTGTTGTCCTTGTACTGGATGCCTTTCTCGTGCAGGATGGCATTCATTTTCCGTCCCGACATTCCATAGTCCTGCGCGATTTGTGTAATGTCGAGCAGTCCCTTGCATTGTAGCACCAAGTCCACATAACTGGTCCGCTTGCCCAATTCCTCTATCTGTTCCTGTTGTTGGCCGATTAACAGTTTTTGCTCCTCACACTTGGCTTCCACTTCCAGGCGGTTTTTCCGTTCCTCCTTAATGGCATTGGCCAAACCAATCAGGAAGTCCGGCTCCGTGACCACCCGCTGTAAGGCTGCATCGGTCAGATAGCCCTCGTGCTTGCGGATGCTCGGCAATACTTCCTCGCATACCCAATCCTGAAACTTCTCCGCTTCGGGCAGTTTGCTGCGCATCACCAAGCGGTAAACATCTGCCTCAGTTATATACTTTGTGGGTAGCATAACTACTGTACCATACTGATTTTCAGAGGGGGTTGTTAAAACTACAACCCCCTTACAGTGTATGCGGACAGCCTGTGGGGCATCTGAATACCCCAATGCCTTTGCCACATCGTTCCCTTTGAACAACACTTTCCCATTCTCCGTTTCTACGGTGTTGATGCTCCCGAACTGTGGGTGGTTGAACACCTGAATTGCATGATCCTTGCTCATTGTTTTATATGTATATATTGGTTATTGAATCATCTTTTCCCTGCTTTCGGCTTAATCCCCTGTTGCCCGCCAACGGTTCATCGCCGCTATGGCTATTTGTGCCCGGCGGTCTTCAATGGTAGCTGAAGCGTCCAACAACTCAGCGACCTTGGTGGAGTTGGCCAATCGCACCAAGTAGCGCACCAAGGTTTCGTTCTTGCGAAGAATGTCCGCATGGATGCGCAGATATTGCTTTTTCCGTTCAGCGTTCGGCATATAGGCATCCTGCACGGATTTCACGGCACAGAGGTACAGGCGGTAGTGCTCCCTCCAGTGTTCCTGCCCGTTGCCGCTTCCCCCGGCTTCAGCTATACGGCGGATATTGCGTTCGAAGTTCTCCAAGGCGGAATTAATCTTGTCGCCTTCCGCCAGCCATGCCACATCCAAGGCCACGCCGCTACGGTCAGCCACATTCAAGGCCTCAATCCGGGCACGTTGGGTCATGGCGGAATCCAACGCCTCGGCATCGTCAACCTGGTTGTACAGGTTGATGCCCGCCGCCGTGCGGAATCCCAATTTGTTCTTTGCCGCCGCACTTTTCTGGTAAGAGTTATGCAACAACTGGTAATACAGGCTCGGTGTCAGCGACCCGGAACCGATTTCAGCCACCGTGATTTGGTTCATCTTGGCATCGTCGTGGTTGTAGGTCACGCTTTGGGCAAGTGTCTTGGGCGCAACTCCGAACAGAGCCGCTCCTATACCTATTATTATATATAGCCTCCGTTTCATCTCAATTTTCTCATATTTGGTTTCCCGCATCTTGTTTTCATGTCCATGCTTCCATTCCCTTTCATCGGTTATACGGGTTCAGCCCGCAATCCCTCCACCGCCGGAAAGCCTCGTTCGCTATCTGCGACTTGTCCTTGGCCAGATAAATGCTTTCTTTCCAATACCCCATGCGGAGTTGGATATACCGCCACGTTTCAAAGTAGGCTTTGTTCAAATGCCGCTCGATGTTGTCCAGTCCTTGGTTGATGCTTTCCAATACCAGCAGCAAGTCCGAGGTGGAGCAAGTCGCCGCACCGGTGGCATACAATACCAAGTCGCTCATCGAGCGGTAGAGTTGCTTGCCGTCTTCTGCAATCCTTTCCACGCACCTTAGGCTGATGCCGATAATCAGTGTGTCATGCAGTTCCATCCTGTTCCGCTCCACCACTTTTGTATAATAGTCATTTAGTAAATCCTTGTAGTCCCCGACTCGGTCGCTCACGCTATTGTAGGTGGAATACACGTTGAGCGAGGTACGCAGCGACTGGTAGAGGATGTCAATGACATCAAAAGCCCTTGTGTACTTGTCCAAATCCACGTTCAGTTCCTTGAAGTCCACCGCCGCTTCGCTGCTGTATTCGTGCAGGAGTTGGTTGCTCAGTTCCAGTGTCGAACGGGCCAGTAACAGGCTTCGCTGTTGTTTGTGGTCATTTATATAGGCTTCCACTGAAACGATGTCAAAGTTCCATTGTGCCGACATCTCCAACGAAAACGCCGTCACCATCATCAGAAGGATGATATGCCTGATATTTCTTATAGCCAGCTTCATTCCGTTTCCTCCTTATTTTCATCCGTTTCCTCGTATTTCCCGTTGTAATCCACCGAGTGCAGGCTGTTCGCCGCGCCACGCAACCATCTGCGTCGGCATTCCTCCACCAGAGTAAGCCTGCGTCCCCGTTCCTCGTTGACAAAAGGCGCGACGTCCTTCAGCACGTCGATGATGCCGAGCTTGTAGTTCATCATCTTCTCCAAGGCAACGAGGTCGGCGTAGATGTTTGTCAGCCGGGCTTCCACCTGACGGGCGATTTCCAGCCGGTCGGATGCCCACAGCAGGTGGTAGGTGTCCGTGGTCGTGTCTTCCTCCACCGGTTCCGATTTCACATATTCCGTGGTGATTTCACACGAAGGGTATTGCCGGGCAATCTCCGACAGGCGGTCATTGACCAACGTTGCCTTTTCCGACTCGCTCATGGCCGGATCAAGCTCGATGATGTCCACCACTTCCGTGTCCGAATACTCCGCCGTCAGTTCCCAACTTATCTGCATAATGGCGCGGTGTATCTTGATGCCGAGGAAATACTTGGGCTTGCGGGCGATTGAAAGTGTGGCCTTGAAGGTAATTGTGCCGTTGATGTTCGGCGCAGTGGCTTCCCGCAGGTAGCTGTATCCGCTCCACCTGCCGTCACCCTGCCACGTCAGGCTATAGGCGTTCTTGCACTCCTGCATAATGGCGGGGATGCGGTAATAGTCATCCGTAGGCACGTCGTTCTCCGCCGCCGCTTCCTCCTTGGCTTGCGCCAGCTCCTCCTGCTTCTTCCGGATAGAGGACAGGTCGGATTCCAGCCGGGTGATTTCATCTTTGTTGCGGTTGTACTGTTGCCGCAAGGAGGCTGCTTCTTCCACCGTGGCCGATGCGATTTGTTTCACCAACTCGGCGTTCTCGGCTTCCAAGGCATCTATCTGCGACTGCAAGGCCGCCGCTTCCGCATTGTATTCGTTTTCCAGTTCGTCCAGACCGGACAAATCCGGTTCGTCATCCCCGGACACGGTAGTCTGCATGGCGCAGTCCTTGGAGGGGCTGTTCAGACTACCGCCGCAGGTGCGGCACTTGTATTGGGTGCTTCCGCTGCCCAATGTCACCCCGTCATGGCAGGTCACGCTGACGATCACGCTCTCGCAACCTTGTAGCCTAGCTTCGTCCGTGGCCTGGTAATAGTGCTTGGCATCGTAGCCGATAACATACACATGGCCCTCCTCGTTGTCGTTGAACTCCGACAATCGGGCGTTAAGTTGCGCCTTGAAGGTATTCAAATCCATCTTGTAGGAATCGAACACGTCTTCATACACCACTTCCTCGTGGTTCCAGCTTCTGGTTACTTTTATGCTGTAAGCGTATGCCTTCTGTATCAGTTTGCTGCCCCGGTTGATGTTGTAAGCGGAGCGATAATAGCTGATGCCGTAGGTATAGCCGTCATTCGCCCGGTTCATCTGCTCCACCTGCGCCCTCGACCAGCCGGCATACCGTTCCGAATTGCTGAGTATCTGCTCGGTCTGTGCGTTGTTAGGATAGAATCCGGCATCGGAAGTGTTGAAGCGCGTCCACTCTCCGCCGTAAATGATGCTGTTGTCGTCCGTGGGCGGCGTATAGTCGCACAGGGTTTCCGTGCCGGCATCCCTGCGGTAAATGTACCACCGTTGGGTGTAGTATTGCCCGGCCGCTTCTTTCAGGTAGTCGCTTATCCACGAAGTCAGGTTGTAGTTGCCGGTCTGGAACAGGTTGGCCACTCCCTCCGGTCCTCCGACCATCGAGAGCAGCGTATTGCCCACGGAATGTTCCATATGTCCGTACAGGTCGTAAGCATTCCCGGCCACTCGTGCAATGTCGCTTATCTTCCCGTTCAGCAGGTCATGAAAACTGCTCCCGCCCAGAATGGCATCCGTGAAATTGTCCGCCCCGGCCTGTGCCAGTCCCACCCCCATGTTATACAGGTTGTCAATGTCCGTTTTCAGGTTTTCCTTGGTGAAATTGTGCTGTATATTGCCCAGATCATCGAAGAAGGCTTCCCAGTCGATGCCGCCGCTTTCCGACAGTTTGAACAACGGGGCAAACTGCGGGGCAATCTCCAGGAACACCACGTCCCGGAACGACAACGTGCCGTTGGTCACTACCGATTCAAATTGCATACAGAGGGCCTTTACCTCGGCGCAGACTTTCATCAGGTAACTGCCCCAATACAGGGCAGTCTGCGGGGAATG
>OGRE01000909.1_pt1 | contig 28327 bp, 27 predicted proteins | sample 1553421 | NCBI WGS metagenome assembly OGRE01 (sample SAMEA2580076, study PRJEB22360) | human gut metagenome | biome: human gut; feature: human-associated habitat; material: faeces | place: Denmark | collected 2008/2010 | reverse complement strand
CTTCTTCTCCTTGAGCACGCTCAGCTTCTTCGATGGCAGCACTCGCCTGCTTGACGAAATCGTCCATCGCCTCGCGCAGTTGCTCATCCACGAGCGTATAGAAGATGATGAACGCCCCCGGGATATGCTTTTCACGATGATGCTCAAGATGCGCGCTCAGCTCTTCAGTGAGCTCTCGCGGAGTCTTGATGCCGGGAAGCACCTCAAGATAGGAATTCGTCTCATCGAAGCTCGCGAGCGCCGCGCGAGCGACCGCCTTTGCCGTCGTTCCCGTTGAGTCGGAAACAACATGGATGGTAGGAAGATCGGAAGCAACCCCGTGCGCTATCCATCGTTGAAGCATGTGAGGGTCCTTCCTGCTCTTCCTTAACGACTCTGGATGCTTAGCGGTCCTGTTTCACCAGATGGGAGAAATCCGCAACCGAAGAGAACACGCTAACGAAACGATTCAAGAGCGCAAGTCGATTCGCGCGCTTGACCGGGTCGTCGTCCATGATCATGACCTCGTCGAAGAAGGTATCGATCGGAACACGCAGAGCGGCAAGGGCACGGAGCGCGCCTTCATAATCTTGCTCAGCAAGTGCTTCTGTGACCTTCGTGTTCGCAGTATCGGTCGCATCACGAAGAGCGATCTCGACTTCGCCGAGCGCCGCTTCATCAAGATCGATGCCCTCCTCTTCATCGCGCAGATTATTCGCACGCGCAAACGCCGTCGAAAGATCTTGCATCTCTTCGGCATGCTCTGCCCTGAAGCGCTCGAGCACTGAAACGCGTTTCGTGAACTCGGCTGGCTCACGCACACCGCCGGCAAGCACCGCTTCGATGACATCAGGGCTCTGGCCAGCGTCTTGGCACATCACGCGCGCACGGGTGATGAAGAAATCCTCGATCTGGGTCTGGACCGCTGTCTTGTCGAACGAGATATTGGTGTAGTTATCGAGCGCACACGCGATCGCATCGGTGAGATTGACCGGAAGACCCGCATTGAGCATATTCACGATACCGATCGCACTACGACGGATCGCGAATGGGTCAGAAGAGCCACTCGGCCCTTGATCGATCGCGAACAGACCGCAGATCGTATCGAGTTTATCGGCGAACGCGACGAGCTGGCCAACTGCACCATCAGCAAGCGCATCTCCAGCGAACTTAGGCTGATAGTGCTGCGCGATCGCACGCGCAACTTGAGGAGTCTCCCCTGCTGCCTCGGCATAGTAGGAGCCCATGATGCCCTGCACCGAGGTGAATTCCACGACCGCATTCGTAACGAGATCCGCCTTGCAAAGATACGCTGCGCGCTTGGCATCTGCGCGATCGGCTTCATCGAGATTCGCTTCTGCAGCAAGATGATCGACCAAAGATACGATACGGTTGGTCTTATCGAGCACAGTGCCGAGCTTCTCTTGGAATACGACCTCATCAAGTGATGGAACATACGCTTCGAGCGGCTTCTTGAGGTCTTCGTCGTAGAAGAACTTCGCATCATAGAGGCGTGCACGTACCACGCGCTCGTTACCATCAACGATGGTTTCCGCGAAGGCGGGATCGCCGTTGGAGACCACGATGAATTTGTTGGAAAGCTTCCCTTGCGTGTCGTAGAGCGGGAAATAGCGCTGGTGCATGAGCATCGCATCGACGATGATCTCTTCAGGAACAGCCAAGAACTCTTCGTCGAAAGCACCCACCATAGCAGTCGGGTATTCGGCCAGATTCACGACCTCCACGAGCGTCTTTTGAGGAAGCTCTGCTTTAAGACCCGTTTCAGCTTCGATCGCGCTAACCTGCTCACGAATGAGCGCTTCACGCTGAGCATGAGAAGGAACGACCTTCGCCGCGCGCACCACCTCGAGCAGCTTATCTGCATCCGCGACCGCAAACGGGCCCGGTGCCATGAAACGATGCCCCATCGTCTTACGCGATGCCGTAAGGCCTGCGTATTCGAATTCGATGACCTCATCACCGAAGAGCGCGACGATCCAACGAACAGGGCGCGAGAAGAGCTCATGCTGAGCACCCCAGTGCTGCGACTTCGGCCAAGAGATGCAACGGATGATGGAATCGAGCACCCCAGGCAGCAAAGTTGCAACTTTGACCGCCGGTACTTCGCGCTTAGCGAACACGTATTCGGTGCCACCTTGTTCTTCACGGTAGAGATCGTCTACCGTAAGCCCTTTACCTCGCGCAAAACCTTCCGCGGCCTTCGTGGGCGCACCCGCTTCATCGAAGGCGATACGCACGGCAGGACCTTTGAAAACCTCAGTTTCTGCAACCGTCTCAACAGCGACATCGTAGACCACGACGATAAGACGGCGCGGGGAATCGTAGACTTCGATCGCGCCATGCGGAATGCGTGCATCGTCTAAGAGCGCGGGAACTTTTCGCTCAAGCTGCTTGACAGCATCGACCAGGTCAAATGCGGGGATCTCTTCAACGCCGATCTCGAAAGCGAGCGTACGAGTTTGAGCCATGAGATTATTCCCCTTCCTCGTCCTCGACGCATTGGCCGACGACCTTTTCCAGATAAGCTTTGCAGCAAGCCTTAGCGATGGTACGAACGCGCAAGATATAGCCCATGCGCTCGGTCGCGCTGATCACGCCGCGCGCATCGAGCAGATTGAATGCATGCGAGCACTTCAGCACGTAATCGTAAGCCGGAAGCGGCAAGCCTGCTTCGAGCGTGCGCAAGCATTCCTTTTCGTAGCGATCGAATTCACCGAAGAGCAGATCGGTATCGGCCACTTCGAAGTTATAGGCAGAGAATTCGCGCTCGTTCTCCAAGAAGACATCGCCATAGGTGAAGACCGATCCATCCGCCGCACGCGACCATACCAGATCGTAGACCGAGTCGACGCCCTGAATGTACATGGCCAAGCGCTCGAGACCATAGGTGATCTCTGCCGGAACGGGATCGCACTCGAAGCCGCCCACCTGCTGGAAGTAGGTGAACTGGGTCACCTCCATGCCGTTGAGCCAGACTTCCCATCCCAGTCCCCACGCGCCGAGCGTCGGGCTTTCCCAGTCGTCTTCGACGAAGCGGATATCGTGCTTCTCGACCTCGATGCCGATCGTGCGCAACGAATCGAGATAGAGCTCTTGCACGTTATCAGGCGAAGGCTTCAAGAGCACCTGGAACTGGTAATAATGCTGCATGCGGTTGGGGTTCTCGCCGTAGCGTCCGTCGGTCGGACGACGACACGGCTGAACGTAGGCCGCACGCCAGGCGCTCGGACCCAGGCTCCTGAGCGTGGTGGCGGTATGGAAGGTTCCTGCACCTACTTCGTTGTCGTAGGGCTGCAGCACCACACAGCCTTGATCGGCCCAATACTGCTGAAGGCGAAGGATGATCTCTTGGAAACTGAGCGGCTCATTTCCTTGCTCAGATGATATGACGTTCGTAGTCATGTAGCTCCTTATGGTCATAATTCACTGGCCGCATCTCAAAGTGCGCGACCTTGTTCATTGAGTCAGCACGAACTTGTCGTGACGCTATCCGATCCAAGCAAGGCTCTCGACAGGCCAATAGATGGCGAACGCCTTACCGAAGACCGTGTCCTTGTCGATCGGACCGAAATAGCGTGAATCAGAGGAATTGGTGCGATTGTCGCCCATCACCCACACATCGCCTTTTGGGATGGTGTAGGGATAGCTGATATCGACCGTGCCTACCGTGTTGAGCGGATAGCTGGGAAGGCCATCGGTATAGGGTTCATCGAGCGCAACGCCATCGACATACACCTTGCCATCGCGCAGATCGACCGTCTGGCCTTCGGTGGCGATCACGCGCTTGATGAGCGTGCGCGAAGGTACCTGCGGATCGGAAAAGACCACGATATCGCCCTGTTCAGGATCGGAGAAATGATAGGAGACCTTTTCGGCGAAGACCATATCGCCTGTTTTGATGGTGTCTTCCATAGAAGCGGAAGGAATCTGGAAGGGTTCAACAACGAAAGAGCGTAGCAACCATGCCCCCACGACCACGACAGCGACCATGATAAGAAAGCTTAGAAACCTTCTGAAGATGCTCGGTTTATGATCGCTCGCGTGACGACCTGAATCCACGACGCTCCTTCCCGATAAGATTGATGTTCATTCGATTATGCGGGTGCCCATGCGCTTTGCGCGCGCTCAACCGCACATTTCCTTATATTAAACAATCTTTTATGAGTTGGGTATGGGCAAACGCCAAGGAGCAAACGAAAGTTACGAGCGGCGCTCGAGAAAGGCACGATCTTCGGGGGTCAGATTCGCCTCCGCGAGCAGATCAGGGCGAAGCGCTGCTGTACGCAGAAGGCTTTGTTCATGGCGCCAGCGTTCGATATTGGTATGGTGGCCCGAGAGCAGCACATCGGGAACGCTCATACCGCGATACTGCGCAGGACGCGTGTACTGCGGATATTCGAGCAACCCATCATAGAAGCTCTCGTCAACAGAACTGCCCTCGTCACCGAGCACGCCATCGAGCCTACGTACGACCGCATCGATGACCACCATCGAAGCGAGCTCGCCGCTCGTGAGCACATAATCACCGATCGAGATCGTCTTGTCTGCCAAGATATAGGCACGCTCATCGATACCCTCATAATGCCCGCACACGAAGAAGAGGTGATCCTTTTCAGCAAGCTCGAGCGTGAGCGCATCGCTTAATGTCTCGCCTGTGGGAGAAAGGAAGATCGTATAGGGTTTGGTAGGAGCAGCAGCGAAGAGCTCGTCACATGCTTCGAAGATCGGCTCGCACTTCATCACCAGACCCTGACCACCCCCGTAGGGCTCATCGTCGGTCGTACGATGCTTATCATGCGTCCAATCCCTCAGATCGTGCGCGCGGAATTCAAGGATGCCCTTGTCTTGCGCGCGCTTCATGATCGATTCGTTCATGATCGAATCGTAGCACTGAGGAAACACCGAAAGCGTTTCGATGAGCATGGGCTATCCTTCCTTTCGCTTCAAAGACGCAAGACGCGCACAGGCGCTCGGCCTAGAGTTCGACCAATCCAGCAGGCAGATCGAGCTCGATCCGTCGCTCTTCTTCGTTCAGGTCCACGAGGAACTCTTCGACCAAAGGGATGTGGATCGTGCTGCCGGTTGAAGATTCAACGACCAGAAGTGGATGCGCGGGGTTCTCCTCAAGGTTCACGATGGTGCCGATATGTCCCTGATCACGCGAGAACACTTCGAATCCGACAAGATCGAGCAAGCTTTGATCATAGCCTTCTGGAAGATCGGCTTTGCGCACGAGCACGCTGTGACCGACGAGCTGCTCCGCTTGGTCGATCGTGGAAATGGAGTCGAAGGACACAAGATGCGCTCCCCCAGCCTGCTCCTGGACGCGCGTGATGCGCGCGACGCGCGGAACACGCAGCACTGGCGGCACGAACACTACTTCCATGCCTTCTTCCAATAAAAAAGGAAGACCCTCGCACGGATATGCGAGAAGTCCTCCCTTAAGATTCTTTGCTTTACCGAGGTTTGCGACCCTCGCCCATGCGCTCATTAGTCGATAAGCTCAACTTCGATGCGCAGATCATGACGTGAACCAGCTGCGCGGCTAAGCGTACGGATCGCCTTGATGATACGACCCTGGCGACCGATCACGCGACCAACGTCCTCTGGATTCACGCTCACTTCGATGAGCGTAGAGCCATCTTCGGTTTCCGTGGAAGTTACTTCAACTTCATCGGGGAATTCAACGAGCGGGGCAATGAGCAGCTCGACAAGACCGGAAATATCGGTATTAGGATCGGTCATGACTAGCCATTCTGACGCTGAGCATCGATGAGACGAGCAACGGTCTCGGTGGGCTTTGCACCCTGAGCGATCCAGGTGTCGATCTTCTCAAGATCCATGGTGACCTTCTTGGGCTCGGTAAGAGGATTGTACGTACCGACCTGCTCGATATAACGACCATCGCGACGTGCACGAGAATCTGCGACAACGATACGGTAATACGGTGCTTTGTGAGCGCCATGACGTGCGAGACGAATCTTAACTGCCATGAAGTTGAACTCCTTTGTATATTCTTACTACGCGCTTTCGCGTAACCTTTAGAAAACAGCAATTACCAATAATAAGGTGAGGGGTGTGCTTTTGCAAGAACAGAAACGAAAACGAGCACGAGTGGAAGGTTTACTGGTCTTGAATCATATCCTGAAGTCGCTTGAGGTCTCCCATACCTAAGCCTCCCATACCCGGAAGCGAGCGCCGGCGCTTCTTCTTCCCTTTCTTGCCTTTGCGCGTGCCCATCATCTGTTCCTGCTGGGCCATCATCTGCTTCATCATCTTGCGGGTCTCGTTGTACTTCTTCATCATCTGATTGACCTGCGTGACCGAAACACCCGCACCAGACGCGACACGTGCACGACGTGAGCCGTTGAGCACGCTCGGCTTTTCTCGTTCTTCTTTGGTCATCGAATTGATGATGACCTCCATCTCGTCGAGCGCGTTCTCATTGACTTGACCGTCTTTGAGCGCCTTATCGCCACCGGGAAGCGCACTCACGAGCTTCTGGATGCCGCCGATTTTGCGCACCTGCTTGTTGATAGTAAGAAAATCGTTCAAGTTCAGATCCGCGCGCATCATGCGCTCAGCTTCTTCTTGCTCGATCTCTTCAGCACGGATCTGGGAAGCGGTTTCGATGAGGCTGATCACATCGCCCATGCCAAGGATACGCTTGGCCATGCGATCGGGATGGAACTCTTCGAGCGAATCGGGCTTCTCGCCCATCGAGATGAACTTGATCGGCTTGCCTGTGACCTGCTTGATCGAGAGTGCACCGCCACCACGCGCATCGCCATCCATCTTCGACATGATCACGCCGTCGAAATCGACCTGTTCAGCGAAGGCAGAAGCAACGTTCACCACGTCTTGGCCGGTCATCGCGTCGACCACCATGAGGATCTGGTCAGGCTCGACCGCATCGCGAATAGCAGCGGCTTCAGCCATCATCTCCTCATCGACATGCAAGCGGCCCGCGGTGTCGACGATGACCACATCGCGTAGCGAATCGACCGCATCGCGCACGCCCTCTTGAGCGATCTTGACCGGATCCTTGCCATCGCCGCGATAGACGCGCACACCGATCTCATCACCCAGCGTTTGGAGCTGATCGGCTGCTGCAGGGCGGTATACGTCACACGCAACGAGCAAAGGGTTGTGGTTCTGCTTCTTCAAGAGATACGCCAGCTTCGCGGCTGCTGTGGTCTTACCTGAGCCTTGAAGGCCGACGAGCATGATCACATTCGGGATGCGCGAAGAGAGCACGAGCTGCGAATCGGACTCACCAAGGAGCTTCGTTAATTCGTCGAGCACCACCTTGATGACGTTCTGTGCTGGCGTGAGCGAATCGAGCACTTCGGCATCGAGGCAACGCTCTTTCGTGTTCTTGATGAAGGACTTGACCACCTTGAAGTTGACATCCGCCTCCAGAAGCGCCATGCGGATCTCCTTCATGGCGGAATTGATGTCATCCTCGTTGAGCTTTCCCTTCGAGCGGAGGCCCGAGAAGATGGATTGTAGTTTGTCTGAAAGATTATCCAGCATCGCGCAATTCTCCAATCAGAGCGTTCGCAAAACCTGCCGCATCGAAATCCTGCAGATCTTCGATACCCTCCCCTACGCCGATCTTGTAGAGCGGCAATTCCAATTCATGAGCGATCGCCACCGAGATGCCACCCTTTGCAGTGCCATCGAGTTTGGTGACGATGATGCCATCGAGGTCGAGCGCCTTGTTGAACTCACGTGCCTGCTGAAGGCCGTTCTGCCCGGTGGTCGCATCGATGACGAGCACGGTATAGACCGGCAGCTCCGAGCGGCGGCGCACCACTTCGACCACTTTGGTGAGCTCGCGCATGAGATCGTCTGAGGTGTGCAAGCGCCCTGCCGTATCGATGAGCACCAGATCCGCTCCCGTTTGCTCAGCACGCTCGAGCGTTTCGTAGCACACGCTTGCCGGATCGCTGCCGCGCTCGCGCGAAACGATCTCGACATCGGCTCTGCGTGCCCATTCTTCGAGCTGTTCGATGGCTGCCGCCCTGAACGTATCGGCGCTACCGAGCAGCACCTTGCGGTCGTTGCCATGGGCCTCGGCGGCGATCTTGCCCACCGTGGTGGTCTTGCCTGAACCGTTCACACCAACGAAGAGCACCACCGCTTCATCGTCGAAGATCGAACCATCAGTCTCGATGAATTGATCAGCGATCTTCTCCGCCAAGAGATCGAGCACGGCATAAGCATCGGGGAGCGCCTTGCGCGTTGCTTCATCACGCAGCTCCTCGACGATCGCATCTGCCGCTGCTGCGCCGAAATCGCTCAAGATGAGCGTCTCTTCGAGCGTCTCCCAGAATTCCTCATCGACATCCGGCCCGCGATCGAGCAGGATGTTCATCTGCTCCTTGAACTTATCGCGACTGCGATGAAGCCCGCTTGAGATTCGGTCGAAAAAGCCCATGCTATTCCTCCTTCGCGCGCGCCTGATCGATGCGCTGACTTAAGACTTTCGTAACGCCATCAGCCTGCATGGAAACGCCATAGAGGATATCGGCAGCTTCCATCGTACGACGCTGGTGAGTGATCATGATGAACTGCGCGAAGTCGCGCACCGTGGCCAGGTAGTTCATAAGGCGGCGCAGGTTGGAATCGTCGAGCGCCGCTTCGATCTCGTCGAGAATATAGAACGGCGTTTGGCGAATGCGGTACACCGCGAAGAGCAGCGCCATCGCCGTCATGGATTTCTCGCCACCAGAAAGAAGCGACATCTTCTTCACCGTCTTGCCGACGGGCTGCGCGTTCACATCCACGCCCGTGTTCTCAAGATCGTCGGGGTCGACCAGCGAAAGATGCGCATGACCTCCCGGGAACAGGGTCGAGAAGATCTCGGAGAAGTTCGCATTCACCTGCTCGAAGGTCTTCACGAAATCGTCCTTCATGCGCTCATCGATGAGCGCGACGATACGACTGAGCGCACTGCGCGCTGCTTGCATATCGGCAAGCTGCGAGAGCAGATAGTTGTAGCGTTCGTTAACCTGCTCGTATTCGCGAGCTGCATCGGGGTTCACCGTGCCTAAGTTCTTGATACGGCGCTTGAGCGTTTCCGCCTCGCGCTCGCTTTCGGCACGATTCTCAAGTTCGGGCAATTCAAGCGCTGTTTCGAGCGGCGTATGGCATTCGGCGATGATCGCCTGAACAGCAGCCTCGACCTTGATCTCGAGCTGACCCTTTTCGATACGGATCTCAGAACAGGCAGCATTCTGCTGATCGAGCGCGATACGCAACTCACGCACTTTTTGCGTTGACTCTGCGATGCGCTTATGCAGCTCTTGCGATGATTCCTGCGTTTCACGCGTTTTGAGCTCGATCGCCGAAACGTGCTTTTGGATAGATTCGTTCAAGAGCTCGAGCGTTGAAAGCAGCGGCTCGACACGCGCCGAAGCCCCCTTAATCAGACCGAAGCGCTTCTCGGCCGTGCGCGAGCGCACTTCGATGTTATGGATCTCCTGCTTGCGCGAAGCGACCATGCGCTCGTTATAGGCATAGGCTTCTTGCAACTTAGCCCGCTCGAGACGGGCATTCTGCAGCTCTTCGGAGATCGAAACGACCTTGTTCTGAATGGGTGTGAGCACCGCTCGCATGTCTTCGACTTGCCTCTTGCTCTCCTGGAGCTTCGCCTGGACTTGCGCAAGCTCTTCTTTCAACTTGTCGGAATCGGGCTGGGCCTCTTCCAAGTAGGCTCGGTAGCGCTGTTGCTCTTCGATCAGGTTCTTATGGCTGGCCTTGAGCGTTTCGAGCGTTTGCGTCTCGCTCGCAAGATCGCGCGCAGTCGACTCGCGATTGCCGCGCACGTTCGCGGTCTTCTCGGTTGCCTGCAATGAAGCGATCTGCAGTTCTTTCAGCGAATTCTCCAGCCGATCGTAGGTAGCGCGCACCTTGGCGAAGCGCTCAGAGTACTCCGCTTCACGGCTACGTAACTCGACCAGATTGCGTCTGCGCAGAAGCGCGCTGTTAGCTTTGTCTTCTTCCGACTTGCGGAAGTAGCGCGCGCGACCATTCGTGTCCACGATGCAACCATCACGGCTGACGAGCGTGACGCCATGCGGAGCTCGCTTCCAGATATTGAAGAGCTCATCTTTTGAATCGTAGAGATACACTGCGCCGAGCAGCGCTTCGAAGCCCTTTTCATAGGTGCTCGAAACCTCGATCTGGTCGAGCAGGCGGTGATCGCGTTCGCTCGTTGCGAAATCATCGCTTGAAGCGAGCTGGAAGATGTCCTTTTCGGGCAGGAGCACCACATCGCCGGTTTCTCCGCTCTGTTCGAGCGCATCGATGAACGTTCGCACACTTTCGCGATCTTGAACGAAGAGTCCATGCATGTTGGACCCGAGCAAGGCTTCAACAATCATATCGAGCTCGCTCGGGACGGAAAGCTCATGGGTGAGCGCACGCCAAGGAGCCAGTTGATGATCCCCCGACATGACCCAAGAAAGGATGGGGTTGGTTGCTTCGTTAGCGCGCTCCAGCTCTTCGAGCGCTTTTCGCTGCGCGCCGATAGAGGTGAGCTCTTCGCGCACTTCGTCCATTTCGCCACGCGTGAGCTCACGATCGCGCAAAGCAGTGTTCAGCTCTTCGCGCGCACGTGTCTCAGCAGTCTCGGCCTCGAGAAGCGCACCATCAAGATTATCGAGTTGGAGCTGGAGCTGGGCACATTTCTGCTCGAGCGCGGTAAGACGCGCCTGAGAATCGGCTACTTGCGCATCGGCCACTTGAGAGCTCACCTGCGCATCGTGAAGCTCCTCTTTCAGCGAATCGAGCGTGGATTGGATCGTTTCACTGCGATAGGTGAGCGCATTCTGTTCGGCCAAGATCGCATCGATCTGCTTACGCAGTTTGTTGCGCTGGTCTACTTGCTTGTTGTAGTTCTCTTCGATGCGGTCATGATCGGATACCGCGTTGTTATAGGATCGTTCGACCTCTTGGAATTGCGTGGTGAGCGATTCAAGATCTTGAGCGGCGCGTTTTGCTTGGATCTTCTCGTTCTCGAACGAACGGACACCCATGGCAAGTTCCTTTTCGTAGGACTTGCGTCGCTCGCGCAACACGATGCATTGCGAGTTGATGGACTCAGCGATCGAACGCACACGGCGGTAATCGTTTCCGAGTGCCGACTCATTCTCGCCTGAAGTTTGGAGCTGGCTTTGAAGTTCGTCGTTAGCTTTCTCCGCTTCCGTGAGAACGACGAGCGCCTCATTGGACTTTTTTTGATTGGTCTCCTCTGCTTCGAGGATCTCGTTCCAGCGCTTCTGCAGGATACGCAGATCATCCACTGCAAGTTCCAAGCGGTATTTCTGATATTCCGCATCGAGCTGTTTGAAGGTGATCGCCTTCTTCGCCTTGCGCTCGAGCGGCTTTAGCTGACGCTCGACTTCGGCGGTGATATCGTTCACGCGATCGAGGTGCGCATCCATCTGAGCAAGCTTGCGTTCGCTCTTCTTGCGGCGCTCCTTATGCTTCAAGATGCCTGCCGCCTCTTCGATGAGCTCACGCCTATCTTCCGGGCGCGAAGATAGGATGGAATCGAGATTGCCCTGTGAGATGATCGAATTCGTTCCTGAACCAAGACCGCTATCGTGCAGGATGTCGAGCACGTCCATACGGCGCACGAGCGATCCATTGATGAGGTATTCGCTCTCACCGTTGCGATACATGCGGCGCCCGATGGAAACCTCAGAGAAATCAACGGGTAGCGTGCCATCGGAATTGTCGAGCACAAGCTCAACTTCCGCAACGCCTACTGGCTTGCGCGCCGATGAACCTGAGAAGATAACGTCTTCCATCGACTGACCGCGCAGGCTCTTCGCATTGCGCTCGCCCAACACCCAAAGCACTGCATCTGAGATATTCGATTTGCCCGATCCGTTCGGTCCAACGATAGCTGCAAGCCCTGGCTCAAAACGCATGACCGTGCGATCGGCGAAGGACTTGAATCCTTTCAGATTCAACGACTTTAAATACACACGCGCCCCTTATTGCTTCTTCTTGCGGGCGTTTTCCGCCTTACGCCTGGCCTTCTCTTCTGCTTTCGCAGCCTTGATCGCAGCTTTCGCATCGGCCTGACGTTTCTTATCTTTTGAGTCTTTCGCATCGAAGAACGAGCTGAGCGCCTTCAAGGCCGATTCAGCAGCATGGCTTTCCGATTCCTTCTTCGTGCGGCCCACGCCTTTCGCCAGCGACTGAACGCCAACGAAGACTTGAGTGATGAATGTTCTATTGTGCGGAGGACCTTGCGTCTCCACCAATCGATAGGTGGGCGTGATGCCGTCTTCCTGAAGTTTCTCCTGCAATACGCTCTTCGGATTCTCTGGCTCGCGCGCCATTTCGATGTTCATCTTCGTGATGAGCGTTCGATCGATGAATGCGCTCGCAGCCTGCCAGCCTCCATCGAGATAGAGCGCCGCGACCACCGATTCATACACGTTCTCGAGCGCAGAATGGAGTCCGCGTTTGCCGGTCCCCGTCTCCGATGAACCGAAGATGATGAAATCGGCGAAGCCTAAGCCCTCTGCGGTCTTAGAAAGCGAAGCGCCCGAAACGAGAGAGACCTTGATGCGCGTGAGGCCTCCTTCGTCGACCTTGGGATACGCATGGAAAGCGCGGTCAGCCACCACCGCTCCCAAGATGCTGTCCCCTAAGAATTCGAGGCGCTCATAGGAATCGCGCAACGAATGACCTTCCACTGCGGAAGGATGCGTGAGGGCCGCAAGAAGAAGTGTTGGATCTTTGAACTGATAGTCGAGCACACGCTCGACCTCATCCAAAAGCTCTCTATGTTCCTCTGCATTGTTCACGTGGGATTACCTCGGTCTCAAACAAACAGATTAAGTTTACCCGAGGTCGTTATCTTTTTTCACGGTTCGCGCGATTATTCCCGAAACATCCAAACGAACGGTCTTGGCGGTGATTGCAATGCCATTCTTGATCGCACGCGCGCTTGACGAACCATGTCCGATCAAGCAAGCACCATTCACGCCGAGCAGCGGCGCGCCACCATAGGTATCGGGGTCGATCGAGTCTTTGAGCTTGGCAAGATCGCCCTTGAGCGCGAGTGCCGCAAGCTTGGTCTTCGCAGATGACATCATGATATCCTTGAGCGCTGCGAAGAGCACCTTCGAAGTGCCTTCGATCGTCTTCAAGCAGACATTGCCCGTGAAGCCATCAGTGACGAACACATCAGCCCCACCTGGCAAGATATCGCAGCCTTCTTTGTTGCCGATGAAATTCGGAAGAGAAGCGCTCATGAGCTCGAAGGCTTCCTGCGAGAACTGGGAGCCCTTCGTGTCTTCGCTGCCGATGTTCAAGAGCGCCACGCTCGGGTCAGGAATGCCGATGACCTGTTCAGCGTAGACAGCTGCCATCTGCCCGAATTGCACCAAATAGGAAGGCTTGCAGTCGGCGTTCGCCCCCACATCGCACATGACAACCGGTTTCGCGGGAGACGGGATGATGGTAGCGATAGCGGGACGCATAACGCCTTTGATGCGTCCCATCACGAGCGTTGCCGCCGTGAGGCACGCGCCGGTCGATCCTGCCGAGAAGAACCCTTGCGCCTGGCCTTCTTTCACGAGACGGCATCCTACCACGATGCTCGAATCCTTCTTCTTGCGTACCGCCTGCGCGGGATGTTCGTCCATCGCGATCTCTTCGGTGCAGGGTTGCGCGATGCAACGCTCATGGCTCTGGGCGAACGGCTCTACGGCATCGGCTGGCCCGCAGATCACCACTTCAAGATTTGGGTCTTCAGCAAGCGCCATCTCAACACCTTCGAGCACCACAGGGGCACCGAAGTCTCCACCGATGGCATCAACAGCGATCCTTGTCATTTCATTCACGGTAGTCACCTCGCAATTCGTATCGTATTCATTCTAAAAGAAAACGGTTTTCCCAACTGAAAGAAGGTCGGGAACAAAAAAATCCCTCGGCAAAAGACCGAGGGATCGACAAATCAGCGAACTGCGTGGGTGAACTAAGCAGTTTGGATGACTTCACGATCGCGATAATGACCGCAATTGGGGCAAACGCGATGCGGAAGCTTCACTTCGCCGCATTCAGGGCACAGCGAACGAGAAGGTGCTGCGATCTTATCATTTTCGCTACGACGTGCGTGGGTGCGAGCACGACCAGTTTTACGCTTAGGTACTGCCATGAGGTTTCTCCTTCTATAACACAGGCTTGGCCTGAAACTTACGTTTGACGCAACGAGATATGCTAACAAACTCGTGCGATGTTTTCAATCATTGAAGTTGCGATTCTGTCCGAACGGTAGCGATTCGCATGACATGCGCGAACAACCGTTACTCTTCAGAATCGAAGCGGTAGTTCTTGAGCACCGCAAACGGGTTCTGCGGATCGATTTCTTGCTGCGCAGCACAACTGCAGGTTTCGTGATTGAGGTTAGTGCCGCATTGAGGACAAAGACCAGCGCAGTCTTCGCTGCAAAGCACCACGAGCGGCAGAGCAAGCGCGAGCGCACCCTGGAAAAGCGCGGTAAGGTCGACCTTGTTCTTATCGATGAGCTGATCGTATTCGACTTCTTCATCTTCGGAGAGCAGCTCGTCCTTACCCGGGAGCACGAAATACGCTTCGATCGGCGCTTCGAGATCGAGCTCCACTTCATCAAGACAACGAGCACAAGCGGTCTTGGCCTGCCCGCTCACCTCCCCCGTTGCGAGCAGCGCTCCACCAGTGTTGGTGAAGAAGAGATGATAGCGCAGAGGCTCTTCGAAACGATAGCTATCGGCACCCATACGAATCTCTGGAAGTGAGATCTCTCCCGTAAAATCAGCAACTGCCGAAGTCTCGAAGAGAGAATCCGGCAGCGCGAGCAGTTGATCTGGGGTATTCATTAGCGTCCAGCGCTCAAGGAATTAGCGTTCAAGCGGTCACGGCAACGACGCACGCTGTTGAGCGCGGTATCGAGGCTCTGCTCGACATGAGAGAACACTTCATCAGCGAAGTCTTCCGCACCTGCACGCGTTTCGCGCTCGAGCTCGCGTGCTTCAGCCATGATGGTATCGGCCTGCTGCTGGGAAATGCGCACGATCTCCTGTTCGCTCGCGATAGTGATAGCCTGGCTACGCGCATCTTCGATAAGGCGTGATGCTTGAGCTTCAGCTTCGTCGAGCAGTGCTTGACGTTCGCGAATGATCTGACGCGCCTGTGCGAATTCTGAAGGGAAGGTGTCACGGATCTCATCAAGAATCTCAAATGCTGCCTGGGCATCCACCTGGCGCATGGTGTTCTTGCCAAAAACCGGTTTCGAATCTTCGATGAGCACAGAAAGCTCTTCGATGAGGTTCATTACTCCAATTTCGTCCATAAACATCCTTCCAAATCGTGTTCAGAACACGAATAAAATCTTTATTATCTTAGAGCAAACGGCAACGTTATACAACAGAAAAACCGATTTGTCCTAGTCTTGTGAAGTATAGGTAACTAATACGCTTCGTTGAAATACTCGATGAGCGCACGCTCTACGCACTCGGGCACGAACTGCTTCACGTCGCCGCCCATCGATGCCATTTCGCGCACGATCGAGCTCGAAAGGTACATGTATTTCGGCGGAGACATGATGAAGAACGTCTCAAGATCCTTAGAGAGTTCGTAGTTCAGCGCGGTGAGCTGGAACTCATATTCGAAGTCAGTGATAGCGCGCAGGCCCTTCACCACGATATGAGCCTTCTGCTCTCGAACGAAGTCGACAAGCAGGCAATTGAACCCCTTCACGCAGACATTGGGGTATTCCTTCAGTGCTTCCTCAGCCAAGCGAACGCGTGTCTCTTGGTCGAAGATCGGCCCCTTCTTATGAGAAGCTGCGACCGCGACGATGACCTCATCGAAGACTTGCGCGGCGCGCTCGATCACGTCGATGTGACCTTTGGTGATCGGATCGAAGGTACCTGGAACGACTGCCCGTTTCATTCACATACCCTTTCTTATCAGGACATAGGTTGTATCTCCAAAATCTTTGAGAGAAACAGTTTTCCATTTTAACCTATCAAGTTCGCTTACCAATTCAGGTTTGTTCTTTTTGGCAAGTTCGTAGCAGATAAGCGCCTCGGCGTTCAGTGAACCCGCTTCATCGAGCGCATGAACGAGCGAAAGAACCCGCGAAGGAGCGATCATATAAGGCGGATCGAGCAAGACGAGGTCGAACGTGCGGGCGCGCTTCTTCGACGCGAGCGCAAACGCATCGCCCACCTCAAGCTTCCAGGCTTCTTTTTGGGCACCAACTTTCGCAAGGTTGTCACGCACGATCTTCGCAGCTGCGCGCGCTTGCTCGAAGAAGACCACGCTCGCTGCTCCCCGCGAGAGCGCCTCGATACCGAGTGCTCCTGAGCCAGCGAAGCCATCGAGCACGCATGCCCCTTCAAGACCCCCAAGCGCGCTTATGATCGCGCTGAAAAGCGACTCCTTCACGCGCATAGTGGTCGGGCGGGTGGTATCTCCTTTGAGCGTTTTGAGCGGGTGACCTTTGTATGTACCAGAAACGACGCGCATGGCTCTCTCTCATTTATTCAGTTGCGTTCTTTGTTCAAGCGACAGGCAACCATCGAACGCTCGCGCTCAAGGATCGCCCGCTCAGCTTCGCTAAGCGTATCGTTGTAGATGATATCGTAGGCATCTTGATACGCCGCTTCGATGACAGCACGGTCGCGCACCACATTCACCAAACGAAGCGCGGCCTGCCCATGCTGACGGGCGCCGAACACGTCGCCTTCTTTGCGCTGCGCAAGATCGATCTCGGAAAGCTCGAAGCCATCTTCGGTCACCTCCATCGCACGCAAGCGCTCAAGTGCCGCCGGCGCCTTCGAACGCGTGACGAGATAGACAGCCCCGGGCTTTTCGCCACGTCCTACACGGCCACGCAATTGATGAAGCTGCGCAAGACCGAAACGGTCGGCATCTTCGATGATCATGACCGTGGCATTGGGAACATCGATGCCCACTTCGATGATCGTGGTCGAAACGAGCACATCGATCTCTCCTGCGCGGAACGCTTCCATGATCGCGCTCTTCTCTTCAGCGGCAAGCCGTCCATGAAGAAGAGCCACGCGCGCTGAAGGAAACACTTGGCCCTGAAGGATCTCGGCATGTTGCTCGGCAGCGGTGAAGCGAGAAGCTTGGCCGCTACCCGTGGTTTCAGCGTTGAAAGCATCAGATTCGAGACCGAATTCGACGAGCGCATATTCGACCTGCTCGTCTTCGCCCTCCTCTTCATCGCTCGCAAGCAGATCCTTGGTGGGGATGCCGATGAGCGGGCAGACCACATAGGCTTGCTCACCGCGTGCGAGGGCCGCACGCACCGCATCGTATGCCACTCCCTCTTCGGTGAAAGGAAGCACCATAGTAGTGCGGGAGCTCTTGATTTGCGGTGGTTTGCGCAGATAACTGATCGCCGTCGTACCATAGAGCGCAAGGGCAAGCGAACGCGGGATAGGTGTTGCGCTCATCGAAAGGACATCGGCACCAGGAGCTTTCGCCAAAAGCGCTTCGCGCTGTTCGACACCGAAGCGTTGCTGCTCATCGAAGCATACGAACGAGCAATCAGCAAACTGTACCGAAGGCTCGAATACGGCATGGGTGCCGAAACAGATCGAAACCTGCCCTTCTGCAAGCGCTTGGAGAGAGCGCTCCTTCTCATCTGTTGGGGTCGTTGACGTGAGCAGGCACCATGATACGCCCAGACGGTCGAGGAGCGGACCGAGCGAGCGCGCATACTGCTTCACCAAGATCTCGGTAGGACCGACCATGACCGCCTGATGACCATGGCGTGCCGCACAGACCAGCGCACAAAATGCCACGATCGTCTTGCCCGTGCCCACATCTCCTAAGAGCAAGCGATCCATCGCTTTGGGGACAGCCATATCTGCCCAGATCTCATCGCGAGCGCACGCCTGCTCGCTGGTAAGCTCGAAGGGCAGAACTTGTGCCAGTTCGTTTACGAGCGCTTCATTTGCGCCCTGCTCGAAACCGGGAAATCGCTCTGCATGCTCGCGCTGTTCGGTGATGAGCTGAAGCTCGAGGAAGAACAATTCCTCATAGAGTAAACGCCTGCGCGCCATGTTTACCTCTTCGATGCTCTCTGGGAAATGGATCGCACGGTAGGCCTGATAGCGGGAACAAAGCCGATAGCGTTCGCGCAGCGAGAGCGGCAAGGGATCATAGAGGCCGCGCACTTCCTCGAGCGCGTGAGCGATCATGCGCTTCACGATCGACGGGCTGAGCTTATTGATCGATCCGTGGAAGGCTTGGATGATGCCATGCGCCTCCCCTGCTTCTTCAAGATGGGTGAGAATGGGGTTCGTCATACGCTTGAACCCATAGTTGAATTCGATCGTACCCGATACGCTCACCAGGTCGTCCTTATGCAGCTTATCCGCAAGCCAAGGCTGATTGAAGCAGGTCACGATGAGCGTGCCCGTGCTGTCGAGAAGCGTGATCTCAAGGATGTTCAGATTGCGACGAGGCTTCTTCACCTTCGTTTCATAGATGCGCGCAACGAGCGTGCAAGAAAGCCCGATGGTCGCCTGCGCGATAGTGACCACCTGGGACATGTCGAGATAGCGACGGGGAAACCGATCGAGCAGGTCGCGTACCACTTCGATCCCGCGCACTGCTAATGCACGCGCGCGCTGAGGGCTTACCTGGGAAACGGCCTCAACAGGTCCATCGAAGCGCAAAGTAGCAGAAAGGCGGTCAGAACCTCGTTTCTGAGCCGCCTTTTTCGTTTGGGAAGATGCTATGCCCTCGCGCACGTTACCCACCTATTCGAGCGAAAGGATGATCGGATAGAGCGGCTGCTCACCACGATGCGGGTCGATCTCGATGTCCTCATACGCCTCTTCGATGCGCTCGACGATCGAATCGAACGCTTCTTGCGAAAGGTCCTCACCTGCAAGGATCGTGAGCGTGTCGGCATCTTCGGCTTCCATAGCAGCCAGGATTCCAAGCGTTGCATCGACTACGCTATCGCTCACCACTTCGATCGAACCATCTGCGATACCGATCGTATCGCCCTCTTTGATGGGATTGCCGTGAGCGTCCTTTGCGTCTTTGATCGCGCACGTTACCTCGCCTGTCTTCACTTCACCCGCTACTTCGGTCATCTCTTCGACATTGTCTTCAAGCGTTGCGTTCTCGTCAAAAACGAACAGGGCGGAGAACGCCTCAGGCACGCTCGTCGTTGGAACGACTGCACAGGGCTTTTCGGAAACATCGGCACAGCTCTGAGAAGCCATGATGATGTTCTTGTTGTTAGGAAGGATAATGACCGCATCGGCATTGACGCGATTGACCGCATCGAGCAATTCCTTCGTGGAAGGATTCATGGTTTGACCACCAGAAACGACCACATCAACACCAAGGCTCTCAAGGATAGCAGCATTGCCTGAACCTGCGCAGACCGCAACGAGACCGATAGGCTTGCGCTCTTGGGCCTGATCTTCTTCAAGCGAAGCACTACGGGCTGCACTCTGGAGCTTCATGTTGTGGATATGGACTTCGGAGACCGCACCGCGATCGAGGAAGTACTCGAGCACCTTGTTCGGCGTGTTCGAGTGGACATGCACCTTATAGACCGGCGCGTTGCCGACGCACAACTCGCAATCGCCCATCGTCTGGAGGAAGTCGAGCGCTGCGTCTTGATCGAGATCGTCCGTGTGGACGAGGAATTCGTTGCAGTAGGTGTAATTCGAACCTTCCCAGTCGTTGATCTGCTCAATCTCTGCCTTTGGAGCAGCCGTACGCGCGAACGCCATCTCGTCGACGAGCGCTTCGGTGCGGCCTGTAAGAGCAGCAACGAACGAGTCGAAGAAGATCGCAAGGCCATAGCCACCCGCGTCGACCACGCCGTTTTCCTTCAAAACGGGAAGCAGATCGGGCGTGCGCTGAACGGAAGCATACGCAGCGTTCACGATATTCTGCAGATACTCTTCAAGGCTTGGGCGATTCTTCTTCGCGGGGCGGGCCCCTTCCCCCGTATCGCGCAGCACCGTGAGGATCGTGCCTTCAACTGGCTTGCGTACCGCATTGAAGGCGACTTCGACCGCCTTAGCGAAGGCATCGCCGATCGCGTCGATATCGAAATCTTCATGGCCATCGAAGCCTTCGCACAGACCGCGCAGGATCTGCGAGGTGATGACACCGGAATTGCCACGTGCACCCATGAGCGCACCAGTGGTGATAGCGCGACGCTTGTCGGCATTCGAAGCGCCGATCGGCAACGCGGCAAGGTTTTCCACGACCATGGCAAGCGTGAGCGACATGTTCGTTCCCGTATCGCCATCTGGCACGGGGAAAACGTTCAGTCGATTGATCTCATCCTTGCGTGCATCCAAAGCTTTTGCAGCAGCAGCGATGGCGTTTGCCACATCATTGGAACTGTAATTACTCATTCAAATGACTCCTCGTGTGAGCGATTCAGCTTCGAGCGAATAGCTCTAACGAACTTTGATTCCCTGTACGTGCACATCGATTCCCTTGAGCGGGGCTTGAACGAATTCTTCAAGTGCGAAGGTAACCTGATCGACGAGATTGGTCGATACGACATTGATATTGACCCCATGCTCGAGAACGACATAGAGGCTGATGAGCACCCCATCTTCGTCCACTGAGACGATGACGCCCTTGCGCAAGGGAGACTGGGGAAGGAATTTCGCAAGACCATTAGCGGCAGCTGGTTGAGCCATGCCAACCACGCCATAGCACTGGAGAGCAGCATGTCCAGCGATATCTGCCAGAACCTCTTCAGAGACGATCAGGTCTCCAGGAATATCGGTATTCATAGCGCTCCTTTCGATAGGCAATGGCCAGGAATGACCACGCCAGTTAGGGCTAGAGCTTCATTTTACACAAAAAAGACCACCCATCATGAGTGGTCTTCGAGAACAGGACGAGAATGGCTGTTATGCGCGCTCGACGTTACCTGCTTTGAGGCACTTCGTGCAAACGTTCGCACGCTTGACCTTGCCATTGAGTTTGATCGTGACCTTCTGGATGTTCGGACGGAAGGTACGATTGGTAACACGATGAGAATGGCTGACATTACGACCAGCGCTCGGTGCTTTACCGCAGATCTCACATACTTTGGACATTCTTGATCAACTCCATTTATCGTTCAATGTTCACAGGCATGTTTATGCCGTATGTTTCAAACAAGCCCTAGCACTATACCACAGGTAAAAGGAGCACCCAAGATGAAAACGAGCATTTTTTCGCCTAAGTGAACTATCCGGCGTCATACGGAAGGCTGTAGCCAAGACGAAAAGAAACGGTCACCCTGCGGTAATCGCATTTCACGTGCGTATTACTACAATAGAAGTATCAAAAGAACCACTTAAGGGAGGGTGTTCACCATGGATATCTCAAATGAAGAAAAAGATCGCATCGCACGCGCAGACCTCGAAAAGCTCGAGTACGATATTCGCGCTGAAGCAGAAACCGCCGTTGAAGACTTCGACGCCATGGGCGATGAAGGCGCAGCTGCGGCAGCTGCTGAGACCGCTGGCGAATTCGATGAGGCCATGCGTGAGGCAAAATAGCCTTTCATGATCGATCGCTTCACACTACTTGCGAAACAAGAGGAGGTCATCGACGAGTGTCGGTGACCTCCTCTTTCTTTAACACCTAACTGCATGAGCGCCTGTAGGTTCAACATGAACGCTTCTAGGTCCGCTTTGGACGCTTCTCGTCCTGCTCCCCTAGCTACGCACTAACGACGCTTCTTGAAAGGATTGCCTGGGAGCGCCTCTTTGATATCGCCAAAGGCTTCAGAGAACTCGCCCATGACCTCCTTGCCCTCCTTATAGAAGGAGTTGAGCTTCTTCGTTGCTCCTGCGATCGTCTCTTTCGCAGAATCAGTAAGGAATCCCTCTTCCTTCTTCTCGTCCACCCCTTCTTCAGACTCAGATACAGAGCTCGAAGCTGCTGCGGTGCGCTTGGGGTCCTTTGCTTGCGTTGCATTATCGAACGCAGCCGACTCTGCTTCGCTCACGGGTTCGAGCGGAACGCTTTTGGCGGTCTTCTTCTCGATCTCGCATTCGATGAGATAGATCTGGTCATCGATCTTATCGAGCTTCTTGTCATAGCCCGCAAGCTCATACGGAACGCCATCTACCACAACCGAAAGATCGTCCAATCGAGCATGAAGGCGCTCGATCATGGTCTTGACCGCTTCATTCATAACGGCATCCTTTCCTAATACGAACGATTGCGCGCTTTGAGCGCCCGATCGATCTCGCGTTTCGAATCGCGCTCAGCCATCGCTGCGCGTTTATCGTAGAGCTTCTTGCCTCGTGCGACCGCCAACTCGATCTTCACGCGTGAATTCTTATCGAAATAGATCTTGAGCGGCACAAGTGCCATGCCCTTCTCCTGGGTCTTGCGCACAAGATCGCGGATCTGATTGCGATGGAGCAAGAGCTTGCGCACGCGATCAGGGTCGGGGTTGGCGATATTGCCATGGGAATAGGGCGCGATATGAAGATTATGCAACCATACTTCCCCATTGCGAACGAGCGCAAAGCAGTCCGTGAGCTGGCAGTTATTCTCACGAAGCGAGCACACCTCGGTACCCGTGAGCACGATGCCCGCCTCGTAGGTTTCCAAGATCTCGTAATCGTGCAGCGCACGACGATTCTTCGCTATGAGCGTATCGACGCGCGACATGGCTACAGACCAGGGACGAACGAGACCTCTTCATCGAGGTCGAGGATGAACTGCACCAGAAGTTCTACGCACGCTTCAAGATCTTTAAGCGCGATGACCTCAGTGGGGGTATGCATATAGCGCAACGCGACCGAAACGAGGCCGGTTGCCTTTCCGCCACGCTGAATCTGCATCGCAGCTGCATCGGTTCCCGTGACCCGCGGTTCAGCTTCGATCTGAACGGGAACCTTCGCCTTTTTAGCGGCTGCCTTCAAGCGATCGAAGACAACAGGATTGATATTCGGTCCACGCGCGATGACCGGACCTTCACCGCAGGCGAGCTTGCCGTACTTCGTCGGGTCGATGCCAGGATAATCCGTAGCATGCGTGACATCGAGCGCGATCGCGATATCAGGGTGCACCCCATAGGCGGAGGTGGTTCCGCCACGCAACCCGATCTCTTCCTGGACCGTTGCGGCACAGATGTAATCGCCTGGCGCTCCGCCCGCTTTCGCAAGCTCTTCGAGCACGCGCACCGCGATATAGACGCCCATCTTGTCATCGAAGCCGCGCGAGACCGCCATACCATCGCCGAACTCTTCGAAGCCGACTCCGTAGGTGATCACATCGCCGATGGAGACCGCTTTCTTCACATGCTTCGCTGACATGCCCAGATCGATCACAAGATCGTCGAGCGCGGTGACATTCTTACGCTCATCAGGGCTGATAAGATGAATCGGTTTCCTTCCGACCACGCCGCGCAACGTACCTTGTTTCGTGTGGACATCAACACGCATGCCCGGCAGTATCGCAGCATCAACGCCGCCCACCGCAGCAACGCTCAAGAAACCCTCTTCGCTTATATAGGTGACCATGAGGCCCACTTCGTCCATGTGAGCTGCGATCATGACCGAAGGAGCCTTGCCGTTCCCCTTCAGCGTAGCATGGACCGAACCCATCACGTTGGTTTCGATGGAGTCCGCCACGTTCGCGAGCCGCTTGCGCACCCGCTCTGCAACACCCACCTCCGTACCGGTGACCGAAGGGGTTTCAAGTATCTTCTTCAAAAATTTCTTATCGACCTTAGCCATGATAGGCTCCTCTCATATATAGGAAGAAGCGCGTTCGCACCTCGTTAGCTCTTTTTATTGAAGCAATTATAGCGCGCTTTCGAACGGGCGCGGTGAGCATCCCGCATCTTACTCGAAGCGTGGCGCCATCTTGAAGCGCACCTCGCGACTGTGCCAGTCCGCTTCCGCTAAGACCACTTCGAGCTTTTGCCCGATCCGATAGACCATACCCGTATCGGAACCCGTGAGCGTCGAGCGTTCAGGGTTGTAGGAGAAATACTCATCGCCGAGCTCTTCGATCGGGATGAATCCCAAAACGGTGTTCTCCATGCGAAGCACCGCGCCGAACGTGGAAACACTGTAGATGAGCGTCTCGAAACGCTCTCCGATGAAGCCTTGCAGATACTCGATGAGCTTCACGAGCTGCGATTGATGCTCAGCTTTAGCAGCAACACGCTCCATTTCCGATGAATGATCCGCGATCCACGCGCTTGAATTCTTTTCCGCTTCGAAGGTTGCAGATTTCTTCAGCAACGCTTCTTTTACCATACGGTGCACCATAAGATCGGGATATCGCCTGATAGGACTGGTGAAATGGCAGTATTGCTCGAGCGCCAATCCGTAATGGCCCGCATCCTCGACCGAATAGGCGGCGCGTTTCATGCTGCGCAATAGCAACATGCTCACCAATTCATGGGTCTGTTCGTCGACTGGCGTTGCGAGAAGTTGCTGTAAGACATGAGGATTGCCAGCACAGAAAAGACTCTTATCGATCGCACGATAGGCATCGAATTCTTGCAGGATCTCATAGAACGAGAAGAGCGCATCGCGCGCTGGCGCATCATGAGTTCGATAGATGCACGGCATGCCCCGCTCAGAGAGCCAAGAGGCCACCAGATGGTTAGCGAGAATCATCGCTTCTTCGATGAGCTTGGTGGCTTCGGTCCTCTTTCGATAGCGGATGCCCGTAGGCGTGCCCTGATCATCGAGGATCGCACGTGCTTCAACGCGATTGAATTCCATGCAGCCTGCTGCATATCTTCGCTCATAAAGCCGCTCGGAAAGCGCCTTGGCTGCCTTAATCTTCTCAGCCAGCTGGAGGACCGTTTCGTCATCCAGCTCGACCGCACCGAAGGGGGCTGCTTCCTGCCTGAAGGCATCGATCAGAGCGTGAGGAGCAGAATCGATGAGCGCTTGCGCTTGATCATAGGAAAGGCGAGCGTTTGAAGCGATTACGCTCGGGAATATCTCATAGGCAAGAACCTGGCCATCGCTTTTACGCAACGTGATATCGACCGACATCGCCAAGCGCTCACGCGCAGGTACGAGCGAACAGAGCTGATTGGAGAGCGCTTCGGGAAGCATCGGTATAACGCGATCGACCAGGTAGACCGAGCATCCGCGCCTGCGCGCTTCCCCATCGAGCGCAGAATCGAAGGGCACATACCCCGAAACATCAGCAATATGAACACCTAAGTGAACGTGCCCCTCTTCCACTTCCACCGAGAGCGCATCGTCATAATCGCGCGCGTCGACCGGATCGATCGTGAAGACGAACCGATCGCGAATATCGCGATACCCGCTCGCAAGGGCGCCTGCAACATCGAGCACGCACGCGTCCGCTTCATCGAGCGCCTGGTCGCTGAATTCAGTCTCGAGCTTATGCTGCGCAACGATCAGATCGATCTCGAGGTTGCTCGAATCGCCCGCGCCGATCACCCGTACCACCTTGCCCGTTGCCGCATTGTTGCGCGAAGGGTAACTCACGATCTCCACTTCGACCAAACTGCCATCTTCGATGGAGAGGTTGTCCTTGCGGAGCGTGAAGATATCGTGCGGAATGCGCGGATCGCTCGGAACGACCACCCCGAAGGGCTCAGCAACCTCATAGCGCCCGATAATATGCTCATTTGCTCGGGAGAGGATCTTCACGACACGCGCTGAAGGTTTATATCCAGGTGCATGAGAATACCCTGCCTGCCGATCGCCGCGTTGCCTCATGCGCGCGACCAAGACAAGGTCCCCAGGGAATGCGCCATTGCGTTCGCTTGCAGGAACGAAGTATTCGCCTTCTGCCGTCTTTACGAAGCCGAAGCCTCGCGGTGCAACTTCAAGGATGCCTTGTGGATGCGACTTTGGATGTTTACGTGCTTTGGATGAACGGCGTGCCATGGATCATCAGTACTTCTAACGATTCGAAGCAGCGATCTCGAGCGCGATGGGCACTTGACGTTCGGTATTGGTGATGACGACATCAGGAGTGACACCCACTCCATCGATCGCACGACCTGAAGGAGAAAGATAGGTTGCCGCCGTATAACGCAATGCACCACCGAAGGAGAGCGGCTGCATGACCTGCACCGATCCCTTGCCCTGCGTCTGAACACCCACTACAGTGGCACGCTGAGAATCTTGCAGCGCAGAAGCAAGCACTTCGGCAGAACCGGCCGTCTTCTCGTTGACCAACACTACTAAGGGAAGATTGGTCACTTCTGCGCCATCAGCGGTTTTCGTGGTGGTCGTATCCCCTGATTTGATCTGAACGACCGTACCGCTCTGGATGAAGAGCGATGCGATCTCCACTGCTTGGGTGAGATAGCCACCGGGGATATTGCGCAGATCGAGCACGAGCGCACTTGCGCCTTCGCTCGTTGCCTGAGCGATCGTCTTCTTCAGCACTTCAGCGCAATCGCTGCCAAGCTGCTTGATCTCGATATAGGCAATGCCGTTAGTGATGGAATAGGTAATATTGGTCTCGGGCGAGCTTTCGTAGCGCAAGGAGGTATTGAAGGTCGTTGCCCCCGCATTATCCTTTCCCGGCCTGCGCCAGGTGATATAGACCGTTTCGCCCTCGTCGCGATGCAGAGTGTTGGTGACTTCAGGAAGTGACCACTGGTCCTTCTTCTCGCCGTCGATCGCTTCGACATAGTCTCCCGGCAGCACACCCATGTTCGCTGCTTCCGAACCTTCGAACACATCTACCACATAGCACGAGCCATCGGATTCACCGAAGAGCACCCCAATGCCTGTTGAAGGACTGGAGACGCTGTTCAAATAGGTCTGATAGCTAGACGCATCGAAGTAGCGCGCGTAGGGATCGTTCATCGTCTTGATGAACGCATCGAGCGTTGCAGTGGTTGCGGAATTGAGATCGTAGGTGTCCACGCTATCGTTGGCGATGATGCCTTGCACTTCGGCAACGCGTGCCGAAAGGGAATCATACGTATTGCCCGAAACCGTTTGACCAGGGTTCGTTTCCTGCTTCGTGGTGAAGCTCGTGAAGCCCATCGCTGTGAGCAGCTCGGTGTTGCCTCTGAACATGAACCCTGCAACGAAGAGCACGATCGCAACAATGCAAACACCAACGACCTTGATGATGTTTGCATTGCGTTTTTGGAGCTTATTCTTTTGAGAAGCGTGTTCCACTGATAGCCAATCTTTGCGCTACGACCAACGCTAGACCTTCAAGTAGCGGCGCATTGCGAACACTGAACCCAGCAAACCGATGACCAAGCCAGCGCAGAGAAGCGTTACATAGATGAGGATGAACGTGGTCGGCTCGACATTGATCGGAAGCCACGGGAGTGCCGAGGTGACACGCGGAAGCGCGAAGATACGGATGAGTTCGATGACTCCGATAGCGAGCAGAGCACCGATGATCGCATGCAGCGCACCTTCTGCCAAAAACGGTCCACGGATGAAGCCGTTCGAAGCTCCGACCAAACGCATGATCGCGATCTCCTTGCGACGTGCGAGGATAGCGAGGCGAATGGTGTTATTGATGAAGATGAACGCGATGAGCACGAGCACGACGATAAGGCCGATGCCGATGTAGCGAATAGCATTCGTGAGCGAGAAGAGCTTGTCGACCGTCTTCTGGCCATACTGGAGCGAATCAGAAGGATCATCTGGGTTATCGCAGATCTTCACGAACGTTTCATTCTCAAGAATGCGGTTCGCAATATCTGAGACCGATTGCGCTTCTGAAAGGTTCACATCGATCGATGCGGGAAGCGGATTCTCGCCATCGAGCTGAGCGACGATATCGGGGTTCGATGTCATCGAGTTAGTGAAGTTCTCGAGCGCCTGGTCCTTAGTGGTGAAATCCACGCTCTCAACACCAGGAAGTTCCTGGATATACTGCTCGACCGCATTGATATCCTGCTCAGAAGCATCGTCGGCAACATAAGCCGTGATCGAAACCTGGTTCTCGACCGAGGTGACGACGTTGTTGATGATAACGCCGCAAATGCAGAAGATACCGATGATGAGCAACGAAAGGAAGATCGTGATGATCGAACCTAAGGCTGTAGAAAGATTACGCTTGAAACCAGTGAGCGATTCACGGAAGAAATAGAGCAAACTAGACATCGAAACCGTACACCCCCCTATCCTGGTCGCGAGTAAGATGACCCTTATCGAGCGCGACGACGCGACGACGCATGTTGTCTACCATCTCGCGATCGTGCGTAGCAACGAGCACGGTAGTGCCCGTGCGATTGATGCGTTCGAGCAAGTCCATGATGCCACGCGAGTTCTGCGGGTCGAGATTACCAGTCGGCTCGTCG
>OGRE01000902.1_pt1 | contig 28442 bp, 22 predicted proteins | sample 1553421 | NCBI WGS metagenome assembly OGRE01 (sample SAMEA2580076, study PRJEB22360) | human gut metagenome | biome: human gut; feature: human-associated habitat; material: faeces | place: Denmark | collected 2008/2010 | reverse complement strand
ATGCACATCCCCGGACGGGGGGGGGGCCCGCCAGGGCGGCCGCTGTCAGCGTCAGCAGGACGGCTGTCGCTTTCCAGCCGGAAAGAAGGCTTTTGATTTCGTGACCGAAACTCATGCTTCGTGGAATAGGGTTTTCTGCAAAGATACTCGATCGAGGGCTGAATCGGAGAGCTCGCCGCGAAATTCGGACCGGATGGGCGGCTATGGGTTTTGCCGTGAGCGGTTTACCGCACGGATTTTTTTTCGGTTGCCGGCGTCGCTCCGCATCGGATTTCGGTCCGATGCGCAATGGTTGCGGAGAGTCCGCCGTTCCGGCCGGCGTCCTGTCCTGTTCGCCGGCTTCGGAGCCTCGGATATCATGGCTGGGAAAAAACGCGGCACGACCGTCCCCTGTATTCCGTACGCGGTATGCCGGAGCCGGTGACAAGCTGATTGTCAGACCGATGTCCGGCCGCCGTACTCTTCGATCAGCCGGTCGGCCAGCAGCGGCATGCCCTGCGCGGCTCCGGCCCGGATATGCTCGACGGGGTTGCGGATGCCCGATGTGTCGGGCAGGCCCGGATCGACCAGAAAAACGGGCACTTCCGGCCGGATGTACCGGACCAGAGATGCGGCCGGATAAACGGCCAGCGAAGTGCCTACGACGATCATCAGGTCGGCCGTCGCGGCGATGCGTGCCGCCCGGTCGAACATCGGAACTCCTTCGCCGAAAAATACGACGAACGGCCGCAGCAGCGATCCGTCGGGCGCCCTTTGGTCGGGTTTCTGCTCCCAGCCGTCGATCGGTACGATGAGCGATTCGTCGATGCTGCTGCGCAGCTTGCGCAGTTCTCCGTGCAGATGCAGCACGCGCGAGCTGCCGGCCCGCTCGTGCAAGTCGTCGATGTTCTGCGTGATCACGTCCACGTCGAAATGATCTTCCAGTCGGCGAATGGCCTCGTGACCTGCGTTCGGACTGCATCCGAGCAGCTCGCGCCGCCGGATGTTATAGAACTCGACGACCTTTTCCCGGTTGCGGGCCAGTGCCTCGGGCGTGCAGACGTCCTCGATGCGGTATTTGTCCCACAGACCGTCCGCGTCGCGGAAGGTGGACAGGCCGCTGTCGGCGCTCACGCCGGCGCCGGTGAAGACTACGATCTTTTTTACGGACTCTTTCATGGCATGATCGGTTTGGATACGTTCGGCGGCACGAACGGGGCCGCAGACGTTTCCGTCCCGTCCCAATAGCTTGAAGCCGCTTTGGCAAAATTACGAAAAATACCGGTCGGTTTAAAACGCTCGGCTTGAACGACAACCTCCGGCGGCGTATCGGCCGCACCCGCGAGAGGGGCAGGAAGCGGATACTTTGCCCGGTATTTGATTCGTTATCCTCCCGAAGGACCCGCCGCGATGCCGGGTATGGTCCGGATCACGGCATCGCGGCTGGCGGAGATTCCCGGCGCTTTCGGCTCGAACGGCTGCCGGACGAGACATCCGTTCCTTCCGCATGATAATATGAAAAACGCTCTTTCGATGAAAGACGAAACGAAATACGACCGCTATCCCGTCTACCGGGGCGACGACCTCGAGCTGACCTATTCGCCCGAGGGCTCCTCGTTCCGGCTGTGGGCGCCTTCGGCCGAGCGGGTTCGCCTGAGGCTGTACGGCGCGGGCGCGGGCGGCGGTCCGTTGCTGACTCAATCGATGGATGCTTCGTCCGACGGCACGTGGACGGCCGAACTGCCGGGAGACCGCAAGGGGCTGTTCTATACGTTCGGTATATTTTATGACGGGCGATGGCTGTCCGAGACGCCGGGCGTCCGGGCAAAGGCCGTCGGAGTGAACGGCGACCGTGCCGCGATCGTCGATTTGCGCGAGACCGATCCCGAAGGGTGGGAGAAAGACTTGCGTCCGCCGATGAGCTCTCCGACCGATATCGTGATTTACGAGATGCACCACCGCGACCTGTCGATCGCTCCCGATTCGGGCGTGAAACACAAGGGAAAGTATCTGGCGCTGACCGAGGAAGGCACGCGCTCGGCCGAAGGCCTCGCTACGGGGCTGGACCATTTGAAGGAGCTGGGCGTCACGCATGTCCATCTGTTGCCCTCTTTCGACTTCGGGTCGATTGACGAGAGCCGGTTGCAGGACGGCGTATACGACTGGGGCTACGATCCGAAAAACTATTTCGTCCCGGAGGGTTCCTACGCGACCGACCCGTACGACCCCGCCGTGCGGATCCGCGAGTTCAAGCAAATGGTCCGGAGTCTGCACCGCAACGGGATTCGCGTGGTGATGGACGCGGTCTACAACCACACTCACCGGACCGAGGATTCGAATTTCTCGCTGACCGTACCGGGATACTACTATCGGCACGAGGCCGACGGGTCTTTTTCCGACGCGACGGGCTGCGGGAACGAGACGGCTTCCGAACGGGCTATGATGCGCCGGCTGATCGTCGATGCCGTGTGCTATTGGGCCGAGGAGTATCATGTCGACGGGTTTCGCTTCGATCTGATGGGTGTGCATGACATCGGGACGATGAACGAGGTGAGGCGCGCGCTCGACCGGATCGATCCGTCGATTTTGCTCTACGGGGAGGGGTGGACGGCGGCCCGCTCGCCTTTGGACGAGTCGTTGAGGGCTGTCAAGCGCGCCGGGCCGCGGCTGCCTCGGATCGCCGTGTTCGACGACGATCTGCGCGATGCGCTCAGAGGAGGGTGGGGGGATTCGACGGAGCCGGGCTTCGTGTCGGGGAAATCCGGTCTGGACCGGAATGTCCGCTTCGGAGTCGTCGGAGCCACGGCCCATTTTCAGGTCGGTTTCGATTCCTCTGGCGATTCGCCCGTCGCCTATGGGGGGCATTCGGCGGAAACGATCAACTACGTTTCGTGTCACGACGACCTCTCGCTCGTCGACAAGCTCCGTGCGTCGGCACCCGAAGGCATGACCGAGGAGGAGCTCGTCCGCTTCGACAAGCTGGCTCAGACCGTCGTTCTGACCGCACAGGGCATCCCCTCGCTTTTTGCGGGCGAGGAAATGTTGCGGACCAAGGGCGGCGTGTCCAACAGCCACGACTCTCCCGACCGGGTCAACCGGATCGACTGGTCCTTCAAGGCGGACCATAAGGATGTGTTCGATTATTACCGGGGTCTGATCGCCCTGCGCAGGACTCATCCTGCTTTTCGGTTGGCTACCGCGGCGGAGATCGAGCGTCATCTGAGGTTTCTCGACACGGGCGATACGCACGTGGTGGCTTACAGGCTCGTCGATCATGCGGGGGGCGATCCGTGGCGGGAGATTCTGGTCGTGTACAACGGTGCGCGGGCCGAGAAACGAGTGCGGATTCCGCCGGGCGACTGGCATGCGGTATGTCTGGACGGCCGGATCGCCTCCGAGGCGCTGGCTGTTTTTTCGGGGGACAGCGTCCCTGTGCCGGCTTCTTCGGCCCTGATAGCTTACCTTCCCTGATCTTGAGGTGGAAGAGCCTGTTTTCGGAGAGTCCGCCCCGGACGGTATCGGGTTTCCCGGTAAGGTCCGTTCGGTAGGCCGGACGAATCGGGCTGCGCTTGCCTCGTAGATTTTTCCCTCTTTCGGCCGATGCTTTGAAAAAGGTATCGATCGGTCGCGGACCTTGTCGCTCCGCTCGCGCCGATAAGCCGTCTTGCTTTGAATCGAATAACCGATTGATTTCGTAAAGTTATGATAAAAGCCTGTTTGTTCAGTCTGGACGGCGTGATCGTCGATACGGCCCGCTGTCGTTTCCTCGCATGGAAAAGGCTGGCCGCCGAACTCGGATTCGAGTTTACGGAGTTGCAGAACGAGTCGCTTCGCGGCGTCAGCCGTTTCGAGGCGCTCGGAATCCTGCTGCGGGTGGGCGGTCTGACCGGTCGCTTCGATGCCGGACAGAAGGTAAGAATGGCCTCTTGCCAAGCTGCTTGGTACAGGGAATACGTCGAGCGGATGACCGAGGCCGATGTGCTGCCCGGTGCGGTTTCCCTGCTCGAAGGGCTCCGGCGCGAGGGAATTTCCGTCGGACTCGGCTCGGTCGGTCGCGATGCGCCGGCGATTCTCGAACGAACGGGTATCCGTTCCCTGTTCGACTGCGTATTCGACGGAAGCCTCGTCTCGTATGCCAAGTCCGATCCGGAACCGCTTTTACAACAAGCGGCGCTGTTCGGGGCCGATCCTTCGGAATGCGTCGCTTTCGACTGCGAAGCGGCCGGTATCGAGGCGGCGCAGAAGGCCGGAATGCGAAGCGTAGGCGTAGGCGATCCCTGCCCGTTACGCGAGGCGACGATCGTTACGGGTTCGCTCGACGGATTTACCGTCGACGATTTGCGGTGGCTGATCCGCGAGCAAAACAGGAAGTGCGTGTAGCCGCCTCCTCTGTTTTGCGGCCGGACGGCATTCCGGCTCGAGTCGGAAATGTTCCGGAAGGGTACTGCCGTTTTCAAGAGCGTTTCTCGGCGCGTATCGGGTGCAAAAAACCGGAGCTCCGACAGATGAGGAGCTCCGGCCTTTTATGCCGATTCGTTTAGAAACGGTAGCCGGCCGAAATCGTGAAATAGTTGTTCCGCGACTTGGGGGCGATATCGTATGCTTCGTTGAATTTTCCCGAGTCGAGCACTTTGGCCGCGCCGATCGTGTAGCGCGCTTCGACGATCAGCCGGTTGAAAAATTCGTAGCTTACGCCGATCGGGAACGAGAAGTCCATCCCTTTGTACAGGTCGCTGACGGACACGGTTTCGTCGTTACCGCTCGAGTTGTCCTTGATTTTGGCCGACAGGAAAATGCCGGGCTGCACCCCGACTTTGAACGCCAGCTTGTCCAGCACGTAGAAGTTGGCCAGAATAGGGATATTCAGATAATTCGACTTCATCGTCTGTTTGTAGCCGTCGCTCTTGATCGTCGTTCCCTCGCGCGAGTAGAGCAGGTCGGCCGACAGGGCGAACCAGTCGTTGAACCGATAATCCGCGAATACGCCGGCCGTGAATCCCGGTTTCGAGTTCGAATCGTCCAGATCGCTCATGCTCGACACGTTCAGGCCGACTTTGACGCCGAAGCCGAAGCGGCGCAGGAAAGGAGAGTCTACGCCGTTGTCGGCGAGCACTCTGTTTCGGGGAAGGTCCTGACTCCGGTTCGTCGTGGGACGAACGCCGTCATACGAATTCTGAGCAAACGATGCCGTGCCCAATCCGAGCAGGGCGATAACGGTAAAGGCAATTTTCTTCATAGTCAGATAAATTTTTGTTTTGTTGATCTGACCGGAAGCAAATATGATGCAATATTGCCCGGGTGTAGGCCACAATGTCGAATTTTTTACTTGCCGATCTTCTCGGAAAATTGAGACACAGCTTTTTCCGACATCGGAGTTTCGGGCAGGATTCGGGCGAATCTGTCGCCGTGATCGCGCCCGAGACAAGTCCGCAGGCGTACTCCGCCCCGGAATACCGGTTCCGGTGAGCCGGGACGCGGCTTCGGGTTTTCTATCCTTTCGAGGCGGCGGACCGTTCTGTCGGGGGGGGCGCCGCTATCTGCCGGCGGCAGCCTGTCGTCGATATCCGGTTCGGAAGAGCGAGGACAGAGCGGCTACCGATAGGCTTCCGGTTTCCGCTATCGATGTGGCATCGTTCGGAATGCTTGCGATACAGCGCTTCCGGAGCTCCACCGGACGGGTACGGCAACCTGATCCGCTGATCGGATACGCCGACTGCCGATCGCTTCCTGCCGAGGTATTTCGACGGCGGCCTTGGGGATTGCGGAAAGACAGCCGTTCACGCATTCGTTTCTCTTGCGGGGCGCTCCGGTCTCGGGCCGTTTCCGACCGCGCACATTACTTCTTCTTGAAGCGGACGACGGCCCAGCCCGAGCGCGTCCGGGTCCGCAATCGCTCGAAGCCGAACTGCTGCGCCCGGTCGGTCACGGCGTCGACGTCCGTCTCGAGGATACCGCTCAAGAACAGCATGCCGCCTGAGTGCAGCGCAGCCGCATAGGCATCCATGTCGGCGAGCAGGACGTTCCGGTTGATGTTGGCCAGTATGAAGTCGTAGCGCTTGCCTTCGATCGCCCTCCGGTCTCCGAGCAGCGGCCGGATACGGTCGGCCATGCCGTTGTCAGCTATGTTTTCGCTCGCATTGCGGTAGGCCCAGTCGTCTATGTCGACCGCATCCATCCGCTCTGCGCCGCGAAGTACGGCCAGCATGGCCAGCACGCCGGTTCCGCTTCCCATGTCCAGACCCCGCTGTCCGTCGAACCGGCAGTCGATGATTTCGGCCCCCATCAGGTAGGTCGTTGCATGGTGACCGGTACCGAAAGCCATTTTCGGCATGATGACCAGCTCGTATTCGGCAGCCAGGTTTTTCGGATGGAACGGCGCGCGAATGCGGCACTTGCCCTCGATGTCGATCGGTTCGAAGTTCGATTCCCACAACTCGTTCCAGTTCCGGTCCTCGATCGTTTCCGATCGGTAACGGTAGCCCGTTTCCTTCAGATATCCGTCGATCCGGGCGACTGTTCGGCGATAGTCCGCTTCGCGGATATAGGCTTTCAGGCAGTCCGCTTCCTCGCAGAAGGATTCGAACGGAAAGTCCGCCAGTTCGGCGAGCAGGATTTCACGTCGCCGCTCGTCGGCGCACTCTACGGTCACTTCGATATGGTTCATCGCTGTCGAATGGTTTGCATTGCGGAACAAAAATAGTAATTTTGAGAACAAAACCCGCTTGCTTCATGGTTGCTTGGGAAAACGAAATCGAGGGATACACCTATTACATCAAGCTCGAGAAAAAACTGTCCGACAATACGGTCGAGGCCTATCTCCGCGATCTGAGGCAGATGGCCGCCTACATGGAGAGCGAGTTTTCGATTTCCGATCCCGAGCAGGTGCGCGAGCAGCATGTCGAGTCGTTTCTGGCGTATCTGTACGACAAGGGGGTCGAGAAGACGACGCAGGCGCGCGTTCTGAGCGGAATCAAGAGTTTTTTCACCTATCTGCTGATCAACGACCGGATCGACAGCCTTCCGACCGAGTTCATCGACACGCCCAAAATCGGCCGTAAGCTGCCCGATGTACTGTCGGCTGCCGAGGTTGACGCTATGCTCGACGGGATCGATCTGAGCCTGCCGTTCGGCCATCGCAACCGTGCGATCATGGAGATGCTCTACGGTTGCGGACTGCGTGTCACGGAGCTTGTGACGCTTCGCATCGGAGACCTGTTTTTCAAGGAGGGCTACGTCCGCGTCGTCGGCAAGGGCGACAAGCAGCGCTTGGTGCCGGTCGGCGACGAGGCGGTCCGGTTCGTTACGCTCTATTTGGAGCAGCGACCAACGATGCGCGTCGATCCGCGTCATGCCGAGACGCTGTTCCTGAACAACAAGGGACGCGGACTGACCCGTGTGATGATTTACCATATCATTCGCGAGGCGGCTCGCACGGCCGGCATCACGAAACATATCAGCCCGCATACGCTGCGCCATTCGTTCGCCACGCATCTGCTCGAGGGCGGCGCGAGTATCCGTCAGGTGCAGCAGATGCTCGGGCACGAGTCGATCGTCACGACCGAGATTTACACCCACCTCGATGGCGAAAGCCTCGGCAGGAACGTCGATCTGCATCATCCGCTGTCGGACCGGTAGTGTTTCGGCCTGGGCTTTCGGATCATCGGATTCGGGCCGTTCGTGTCCCGATTGAACCGGGGGCCCGCTGGCCTTGCATCCGGCCGCTCGTGAGGTTGCCGCCGTTTCTTCGTTCAGTCGTCTTTGGGCACGAGCTTCCTGCCCAGCTCGCCCCGTTCGGGGCAGGGCCGGGCGCGGATTCGTGCGGGCATGGCTTTCTCCCGGGCGGCGGAGCGGTTATCTCGACGCGACCGGTATCGGCTCGTCGCCGAGCTTGTACCAGTCGCCTCGCGCGCGCATCACCTGCTCCACGACGTCGCGCACGCAGCCCGCTCCTCCGTTGAACTGGGAGACATAGCGCGATATGCCGATCACTTCCATGGCGGCATCGGCCGGGCAAACCGGCATGCCCACGTGCGTCATGGGTTCCAGATCGGGCACGTCGTCGCCCATGTACATGATCTCGTCGGGCTCCATGCTCCAGATGCCGCACAGTTCGTGCAACGCCTTGAGCTTGTGGTGACAGTTTGTGTAGACATGTTCGATCCCGATCATGTCGAAGCGCACCTGAAGCGCTTTGCCCCGTCCCCCGGTGATGATGGCGATGCGGTATCCCTTTTTCAGGGCCAGCGACAGCGCGTAACCGTCCTTGGCGTAAAAAGTGCGCAAAAACTCGCCTTCGGGCGTGACGGTGATGCCGCCGTCGGTCATCACGCCGTCTACGTCGAATACGAAGGCCCGTATGCGGGCTATGTCTTCTTTGAAATTTCCCATATGTGTCGGCTTATGTTTTCGTATATGTTCTGCAGTTCGGGGCAATCGTCCAGCATGTCGAGATGGCGTTTTTGCGTCAACATGTCGCCTCGGCGGGCCGGACCGGTCTGCACGTCCGCCGCCGAAGCGCTTTCGAGCGCTTTGGCGGCCGTCTCGCGCATCAGGGGCTTCAGCAGATCGGCCGGAAGTCCGTACCGGTCGAGCAGCTGCTGGGCGATCGCGTACATGTGGTTCGAAAAATTGCTTGCGAAGACGGCTGCCAGATGCAGCTTCGCCCGTTCCTCCGACGAGGCTTGCCTCGCGTTCGAGCTGAGCGCGCGTGCCAGACGAAGCAGGGTACGGGTCGTCTGCGGATCGGAGCCTTCGACGAGCAGCGGCACGTCGCCGAGAGAGATATGCCGCCCGGCCGTGAAAGTTTGCAAAGGATAGAACACGCCCCGGTTCCGGATTTTTCCCGGCAACCCGTCGAGCGGTACGCTGCCGGCCGTATGGGCCACGACGGCTCGGCCGAAATCGAGCGCTTCGGCCGCTTCTCCGACCGCCCGGTCGCTTACGGCGATCAGATAGATGTCGGCCGGAGCCAACTCTTGCGGATCGCTGGCGAACGGACAGCCGTACGAGCGGGCGATCCGTTCGCCCCGGTCGCGGTTGCGGGCATAAAGCTGCGCCAGTCCGTACGGACTGGCGGCGATTGCTCCGGCCAGCGCTTCGGCCACGTTCCCGCTTCCGATGACGACGACCGTTTTCATGCCCGCTCCTCTTTTTTTTCGCCGATTTCGATATCCATGATCAGGCGGTTGGCCGGACTGTCGCTTTCCGCCCGGTTCAGCGCCTGCACGATGGCGTCCATGGTCTCGAACTCGGGACTCTGCTCGGGCTCGAACGCGGCATGGCCGGAGGTTTCGACCCGGTGAATGACGTCGTACACGCGGATCGTATGGATGTCGCGCGCCGGCACGTACAGTCCCGTCTTTTCGTCCGGGCTGACGACCGGGACGATCAGGCCCGCTTTCTCCAGCGCGAAAACCGTGTCGCGCACGACGCGTACGGGCAGGTTCAGGTTCCGAGCTATCTCTTCGGACGACATGGCGCTTCCTCCGGCGATGAAATGCTTGACGATCTGGTGCATGATGACCAGCAGTGCCTTTTTCCTGTATTCGAGGCTCATCTCTTCGGCGGTTTTCTCGAACTCGAATTTCCGGATATTCTGATAGGCGAACGAGAGCTCGGCTCCGAACAGCACGATCTGCCAGCTCGTCTGAAGCCAGATCAGGAACAGGGGTACGGCCGCGAAGCTGCCGTAAATAGCGTTGTAGTTCGTCAGTCGCGACTGGATGAAAACGTAGGCCAGTTGGAACAGGACGAAGATCGTGCCCGCCATGATTCCTGCCGTCAGCGCGCTGCGCAGTTTCACTTTCGTATTGGGCATGACCAGGTAGACGAACGTGAACATCGTCCAAATGACGAGCGTCGACAGCGTACCGAGCAGGACGTTGACGATCGGGGTCGAGGTGTAATGGAGCAGGTGCTGCTGTATCTGGATGCCGATGCTGCTCGAGATGACCCACAGAATCGGCGCGATGACGATGACCGTCGTATAGTCGCTGAACTTGCGCGTCAGCGAGCGCGAGCGTCGCACTTCCCAGATGCTGTTGAACGAGCTTTCGACGTAGTTGAATACCTTGATGACCGACCAGAACAGCACGACCACGCCGACCGACGCGATCACGCCGCCTTTGGTCCGCTGGATCATCGCGTTGGCGAATGTCAGCACCTGATCTATCAGGACCCTGTACTGCGGGAACTGCTCGTGCAGGTACTCGTTCAGTCGGGCCTCGAATCCGAACCCCTTCATGACGCTGAAGACCAGGGCCGCGATCGGTACGAGCGACATCAGCGTGTAGAAAGTCAGCGCGGCCGAGCGGACCAAAATGCTGTGCTGCCCGATGCCCTGAGCCGTGAAGATGAAGACTTTGAACTGTCGGACGGCCCACCGCGTGCGGCGCGACTTGTACTCGTGCTCTTTCTTCACCCAGATGTCCTTGGTGATGTACTGGACGATTTTCTTAATCCATTCGCTCATTGCGTGTCTATCGTTCTACAAATGTAATGAATTGTTCTCAAAGTCGCCTGCCCCTTTCGCGTCCTTCTTCCGACAGTATGACGGCGATCCGTTGCCCGTTCACCGTCGTGAAAGCCGCCATGCCGTTGCCGCCCTGACGGATGCCGGTCACCCGGGCGATTTGCTCGGCATCGAGCGGAAAATCCCTTTTCAGCAGGTTCAGCCGTTCGATGCCGCGCGTTCTGAACAGAGTTTTCAAGGCCTTGGGACGATACGGCACGATCTCTTCGATCGGATACGCGTATCCGAGGAAATCGTCGGGCAAATGTCGTGCAAACCCGTAGCCGGTTTCCGAGGCGGCGAATGCGCCTGCCGATTGCAGGTAGCAGCGGGCCGCCCGGATTTTGTAGAGCGAGACGTCGGGGACGAGCAGGAATCCGTAAGGAGGGTCGAATCCGGCGTCCGGCTTTCCGTCTCGCAGCTGCTCCGGGTGAAAGGTCCGGGTGCCCCGGCCGATTGCCGTGGCTCGCAATAGACCGGGTGCTTCCGGCCGGTCCGTGCCGGGCAGATCGATCAGCAGCTCCTTGCACTCGCCGCGCAGCGACACGGCCTCGACCGACACCTCGCCTCCGAACAGGGCGAAAGCCTCGTCCGTATCGAACAGCGGGGATGCCTTGACGACTATCCGTCGGGCTATTTGCCGCAGGCGGGGCATCAGCGAACGGACGTCGGGCGAGCACTCCTCCAGCCGGACCAGCCGGCGGTTCGCCCCGTCCCGTCGGGCCGGATCGGCGTAAATCAGGTCGGCCGTTCCGGCGAATTCCGCGACGAACGTTTCCGCCGACGTGCAGATTACCTCGATATTGCGCGCTTCGAGCCGCTCGAAATTGTACCGGGCGACGAGCGCCAGTACCGGATCGCGCTCCAGAGAGACGACGCGCCGGAATCGTCGGGACAGCATCAGCGAGTCGACGCCCAGGCCGCAGGTCAGATCGATGCACAGTCCGCCTTCGTAAGTCTTCGCTTCGGCTGCCGCCTCGCTGCTGGCCTGCTCGAACGCCAGCGGCGGAATGATGCAGCGGGCCCGGTGATAGGAAGGCAGTTTCGTTTTGGCCCGTTGGAGGTATTTGATCTGCGTCGACAGCAGAGCGGCATGCGGCCCGAGGCGGAGGGCCGCCCGGGCCGGGTCTTCGCCGATATGCCGTTCGATGAGCTCCCGGGAAGAGTCTTGCGCCAGAATGTCGAGTTCCTGTTCTGTCATAAGGCAAATATCCGGCAAAAACGGCTAATGCGCAACTTTTCTCTTCCGAATGCGTCTCGTCGGGCCGTCCGTCCGTTTCTCTTCGCGCAGTTTGACCGCCACGGCCAGCATTCCCAGCAGGGCGTACGCAAGTACTACCGCCCATTCCGGAAGGACGATGCCCTCGATCGCGGCGGCGGGAGACGCGGCGGCATGCGCGACCATGCCGTTTTGAACGGTCAGGGCCGTTTCGACGATGCGGCTCAGAAATGGGTTCCACAGCGGTAGCGGACACAGCAGCCAGAGCAGCGAGGCTCCGATTACGACGAAAGCCGCGAAAATTACGACCGGATTGATTGCCAGCGAGACGAGCGGAACGTTTCCGAAGTGATAGGCTATCAGGGGCAGCGTGCCGATCTGGGCCGCCGCGCCGAGCAGCAGCGAACTGTACAGCGCGTCGAGCGCCCGGTGCCGGCTCAGACGCCTGCGGTAAAGGCGGGGATAGAAAAACAGGATCGACAGCACGGCGGCGAACGAGAGTTGAAAGCTTACGTCGGACAGATAGCCCGGCCGGACGGCCAGCATCAGCGTCGCCGTGCCGAGCACGACGTTGTAGCCGTTGCCGCTGACCGAGGCACCGAGCGCCGCTTGCGCGGCCGACAGCATCAGGGCCGAGCGGACGACCGACGGCGACAGTCCGGCCATAACGGCATAGGTCCATAGCGCGAGGATCGCCAGAACGTTCCGGATCAGATGGCCGTGCCGCAGCAGTACGATCCAGCCGAGCGCCAGATTGACGAGCAGCATCACGAATCCCATGTGCAGGCCCGACACGGCCAGTATGTGCGCCGTGCCCGTGCGGGCATAGGCGGCCCGCAAGTCCCGGTCCATGGTGCGTCTTTCGCCGGCGACCAGCGCGCAGACCATGCTCCGGTCGGTTTCCGACAGACGAAGCCGTGACAGTCGCTCGACCGCCGCCCGTTGGAACAGCGCGGCGCTCCGCATGGCCGTTCGCCCGTTGCCGTCCATGCGGGCTATCAGGTTTCCTCGGGTGACGTAGGCCCGTGCCGTCAGGCCCCGGCTTCGCATCAGGGCTCCATGCCGGCTGCCGGAGGTGTCGATCGGGTTCAGATAGCCCGCGACGGCCATCTGCTCGCCTACGGAGACACGGAATCCCGTGTCGAACCGCAGTTCGATTTTCTCGTCGGTCGGCTGCCAGCGGGCTGGCGTCGTCCCTGCTTGTCTGCCGAAGCAGCGATACATTCCCGCCCGTGCGGTCGTGACGGCCCAGCGTCCGGAGAGGGACGGCGTCCGGTCGATTTCGACGATCATCGCCAGCCGCTCGTTTCGGGGCATCGGCCTTTTCGTCGAGGAGAGGTCGGCGAGCAGGAGACCCGTGCAGAACAGCGAAGCGTAGACGTAGGCGCGGCCTGCCGGAATTTTCCGCGTGAGCCAAGCTCCGGCGTAAATGGCGGCAGCGATCAGCGCGACGGCCCATAGCGGCGCGCTTGCGAACCGCTGGCAGGCGATGCCTGCTGCCAGAGGGGGCAGGATTCGGGCGAAAGGCGTGATCCGTATTTTGTCGTTCAGTAGCATGGGTGCGTTTTCGTCGGGCTTGCCCGGTCGCTTCGGCCGGCTTTTATCCCGCGGCGTTCGGAAGAAGCGGTTTGTCGTGTATGGGTCTTGACGATCATTGTCCCTTGTCGTCGAACCCGATAAGCGCCGGAATCGGGATGACCCGGTGGCCCTGTTTTTACGTCCCGGCGGTCGCTGTCCGACATGAGAGCTCCGCTCGGAGGCCGGAACGTGCTATCGGCCGAAGCTTGGGTTTCTTACCCCTGACGCACCGGGAAACGGGGCGGCTCGCATGCGTATCTTTTCGGATACGGCGGATATTCCGTTTTCTTGCCGCTGCGTATGGCTTTGTTTATCGAGCCGGGTACGCCTTTGGATTGCATTGTCCGATCCGCGGGTCCTGCGGCTCGCGTCCGGGTGGCTCTTTCCGGCGTATCGGAAAGGAGCGTTATCTCGCCGATTCGCGGTCGAGACTGCGGTAGCGGATCGCTTCGGCGATGTGGGCCGGCGCGATCCGGGCCTCTCCGGCCAGATCGGCGATCGTTCGGGCTACTTTGACGATGCGGTCGTAAGCCCGGGCCGAAAGGTGCATGCGTTCCATGGCACGGCGCAGCATGGTTTCCGATTCGGCAGGCAGCGGACAGAATGCGCGGATCTGCTTGCTTCCCATCGAGGCGTTGCAATGAATCGGCAGTCCGGCGAATCGGGCCTGTTGCGCCGCCCGGGCCGCGACGACCCGGAGCCGGATCGTTGCGCTGCTCTCCTCGGGTCGCTCGCCGTAGAGTTCGGAAAAGCTGAGCGGCGAAACGTGCACGTGCAGGTCGATCCGGTCGAGCACCGGACCCGAGATGCGGTTCATGTACTGGTACACGGCGCTTTTCGAGCAGACGCATTCCCGCGAAGGGTGCCCGTAATATCCGCACGGGCAGGGATTCATCGCGGCTATGAGCATGAAGTCGGCCGGATATTCGACCGTGTATTTCGCCCGCGATACGGTCACGCATCCTTCCTCCATCGGCTGGCGCAGCGTTTCGATCAGCGTGCGGCCGAACTCGGGTAGCTCGTCGAGAAACAGAACTCCGTTATGCGCGAGGGATATCTCTCCCGGCTGGGGCGTGCTTCCGCCGCCGATCAGCGCGACGCGCGAGGTCAGGTGGTGCGGGGATCGGAACGGGCGTTGTCCGATCAGTCCGCTGCCTGCTCCGATGCGTCCGGCCACCGAGTGGATTTTCGTCGTCTCGAGCGCCTCGTCGAGCGTCATCGGCGGCATGATCGACGGCAGCCGCCGGGCGAGCATCGTTTTGCCCGAGCCCGGAGAACCGATCATCAGCACGTTGTGGCCTCCGGCCGCGGCGATTTCGAGCGCTCGCTTGGCGACCCGCTGTCCCTTGACGTCGCTGAAATCGGCTTCGTAGGCTCCGCCCTGCTGTAGGAGAAGCGCTTGCGTATCGGCTTGTACGGGCTCGAGTTTCCGGTCTCCGCGCAGAAAGTCGACGACTTCCCTCAGGTGGGATATGCCATAGACGTCGATCGACGACACGACGGCCGCTTCCGGGACGTTTTGCCGGGGCAGGATCACGCCCGCGAATCCCTTGTCGCGGGCCGCGAGAGCCATCGGCAGGGCTCCTCGCACGGGCAGCACCGAGCCGTCGAGCGACAGCTCGCCCATCACGATATACCGCGAGAGCCTTTCGGCGGGCAGTTGCTCGGTCGCGGCCAGAATACCCAGCGCAATGGTCAGGTCGTAGGCCGATCCCTCCTTGCGGATGTCGGCCGGCGAAAGGTTGACGACGACTTTCTTGCCGCTCATTTTGTACGAGCAGTTCTCGAATGCGGCCCGGATGCGTTCCTGACTTTCTCGGACCGCGTTATCGGGCAGGCCGACCAGATACATGCCGATGCCGGCCGTGATATTGACCTCTGCGGCGATCGGCAGCGCGTCGATACCGAGCACCGCGCTGCCATGGCTTTTGACGAACATACGGGTGAAATGATTTGTGATACATCGTTGGGTATATGCGGTTTGCTAGCAATAAAGATACGAAAAATCCGCCGAAAACAGCAAACGGTCCGCCGCGCTTGTCGCCCAGTCGCGGCGCGGCAGGCCTTGATCCGTCCGGCATTGCCGGTTTCGGGCCGTTCATAGAACTCTTCCGAATGCGACCTCGCGGACGGTATGCCGGTCGGCGATCAGTCGAAGAACAGCGCGCAGAGCGATGCGTTCGTTCCCCGCACCTGATTGATCCTCAGCCGTACGGAGCCTTCGAGCGACAGGACGACGTACCGTCCTTCGCGATAGTCCCGGACGATCTGGACGGGCATCAGCAGCCGTTTGTCGTCCAGATCGAATACTTCTACCGCCGACCGGCGACCCGTCTTTTCCCAATCGACGAAATAGAGCGCCAGCCGGTACGGTCCGTCGTGCTTGTTGCGGATATCGACGGTCATGGTCTGGTTGCACGGAGCCGGATCGAGCGTGACGACCGCGCCCGCGCTCCGCGTTCCGCTTCCGTCTTCCGATACCGGGGCCCGGCGGTCGTCCGTTCGCGTCGCGATATGCAGCCCGCCCGTTTTGGCGAAGCGGATCGAGTCGGTGAATTCGGGCAGTCGGATTCGGTGGGAACCGTCCGGTTCGTAGAGGCAGAAGACGTAACCCTTGCTTCCGTATCGGCCCGGCCAGTCGCCCCGCGTCGTCGAGTCCTGCACGGCGGGTTGCGGGCAGGCGTACAGGAAAGGCTCTTTCCGGGGGCGGCGCAACTTGCCGGAATACGCGGCGCGGATCTCGTATTCGCCGGGCCGTATCCCGTGATAGTATACGAACAGCGAGTCCTCGGTGCGCTTGTCGGACGCCTGCTCGGCGGGCCGTTTGCCCAGCAGCACCGAGCGGACCGTTCGGCCCGACTTCGGAATCCCGACCGTAGCGCATGTTCCGTCCGGGACTACGAGGCGTCCCCTGCCCGTTTTCAGATCGAAGGAGTAGCGGACGGTTCCGTGCGGAGTCGGTACGCTGCCGCGAACCGAATGCACGTCGGGCGTAAGGTGCGGAGCGGCGAGAAAGCTTCCGAATCCCGGCGAAAGGGGCCTGATGCCGAGGATTTCCTCGGACAGCCATTTCGTGACGCCGGCGCTCCACGGATGAGTCAGGCTCGTATAGCCGCATTGGTTGTTGACCGGCGCGCCGTTCGGAGCGAGCGACTCGTTCCACGACGGGCGGTACACTTCGAAAAACGTGGTCCCGCCGTATCGCAACTGGCCGCCCCAGCAGTCGTCGATCGTCGTCAGCGCTTCGGCATGCCGTCCCATGCGGGCCATCGCCTGAATGACGAAGTATTGGTTGAACGGAGAGTAGGAAAGGCGCTGCTGCCGGTCCGAGAAGGCGTTTTGCCACAGGCGCTGCTGCTCGGCGGGCGTGGTGAAGCCGGCGTTCACGGCATCCGACGCCGCGAAAAGGCCGAACGATCCGAACGGATCGGGATGCTCCCGCAGCTCTCGGCTTTTCTGTTCGACGTAAGCGGCGTACTTCTCGGCGATGTCGGCGTAGCCTGCGGCCCCTGCGGCCCGACTGAATTCGTTCCACGCGCGCAGCGACAGCATCTTGTACGCATTCTGGGACTCCGGGCAGTTCGGATTCTCGAATCCGGCTCCGAGCCGTTCGTCCCAGCCGAAAAATTGTAGGTCGGGACTCTTGCCGTAATGCTCGTAGGCGATGTCCAGTTTGTTGCAGGCGTTTTCTTTCAGCCGGTCGAACGTCTGCCGGTCTCCCGTATAGTCGAAATAGTCGACCAGGCTCAGGATCCAGTAAAGCGAGTAGCCCGCGATGCCGTTGAACTGGGTCGAGGTGTAGAAGAGGTTTTGCTTTACGAAATCGTAGTTTCCGAAGGCCACCATGGAGGCTGCCTGCGACGGGTGGGCGTCGCCCGTCCATGAGTGCCGGTCGCTGCGCTCCATCAGGATGGCGCCGAAGTAGTCCTTGAGCAGGTTCAGCTTGACGGTGTAGGCTCCGGTGTACCAGATGCGGGTCAGCGAGGGATCGTTGCAGGCGAAGCTGCCCTCGTAGTTCGTCGGCTTGATCTGGCATGTCAGGCGGATCGCAGAGATCGTGAACGGGCGATCTGCCGACCGGACATGAATCCACCCGTAGCGGACGCCTTCGTAGAGCTCGTCGTTCAGTCTCAGCAGATAGGTATTTCCGTCCTGACGCTCGGCGGCGGCCGTTTTGACGGGATGCTGGGCGCCGGCGTTCAGCACGGCCGGCTCGGTATATTCGCTGATACTCATCTCGACTTCTCCGGCCAGGTCGTCGGAGTCGAATGCGAGCCATCCGGCGTTCACTTGTCCGAAATCGAGCATCAGGGTGCAAGGCTCGTCGATCCGGATCGGCCGGCCGGGCCGGATGCTCCGCGTTTTGCCGGATGCCGTCCGCATCTCGATCGACAGGGGGTGCAGCTCGTAATGCTCCAGATTGTCGGAAGCCAGCGGACGTTCCCAGCGGTATGCGACGAGCGGATCGGGAGACTCGGGAACTTTTTCTCCGCAGAACGAACCCCGAACGGGGACGCAAAGCCCCGCTGCGTCCGGACTCGGAGAGGCTCCGTAGCCCGAATCGTTCGGCGAGAGCGCGGCGAATGCCAGCAGCGAGGTCAAAACGAAGGTTCTTTTCATGGTCGGGTCAGGTTTGATAGGTTAGTGGGTTCATTAATAAACGCGGCGGACGATTTTCCCGCAATGCATCCGGTTTTTCTCCGGCGATCGTTCCGATCGGTTCGTCGACCGATAGCGTGCGGTCTCGACGGCTTGGCGTTGTGCAGAGACGACCGGAACGAGCCGTTCGAGCCTGGATAAATCCGGGGGAGCGGTCGGAATTGAATCCGCTGCGGCTGAGTTTCACGCTCTGCGCGGACTCCGGCTTTCATGGCCGGTTTCCCGTCGACTCGCCGGAAACGAGCGAGGAAGATTAGAACGGCGAGCCCTCGTCGTCGGGAGGCGCCGCGCCGAACGTGCCTCCCAGTCCGCCCGGGCCGCTTCCCGAGCCGGACGGAATGCCGAATTCGCCGTAGCCGCCGAAGTCGTTGATCTTGTCGAGCGAGCCGGCTCCGCCTCCTATGGCCGAGCCGAATTCGGTGTTCATGCTGCTGTCCATCGCGCTGTAGCCTTCGCCCGAGAGGTCGTCGTAGTCCATGAACTTGGCCTGCTCCTTCCGGAAACGCAGCTTGATCGTATCGACGGCTCCGTTACGGTGCTTCGCGACGATGATCTCGGCCATGCCCTGCGTGGGCGCGCCGTCCTCGTCCACGGTCAGCCCGTAGTATTCGGGGCGGTGGATGAACGCTACCAGGTCGGCGTCCTGCTCGATGGCTCCCGATTCGCGCAGGTCCGAGAGCTGCGGACGCTTGTTGCCGCCCCGCGACTCGACCGACCGGTTGAGCTGCGAGAGGGCGATGATCGGGATGTTGAGCTCCTTGGCGATCGCCTTCAGCGATCGCGAGATCATCGCCACTTCCTGTTCGCGGTTGCCGCGCGAGTCGGTCTGGGCCGTCATCAGCTGCAGGTAGTCGATGATGACCAGTTGGATATCGTACTGCGTCTTGAGCCGCCGCGCTTTCGAGCGGAACTCGTAGATCGACAGCGCCGGAGTGTCGTCGATGAACAGCGGAGCCGCGGCCAGCGGCTTGATCGACGTTTCGAGGTGCTTCCACTGGTCGGGCGTCAGCTGGCCGTTGCGCACGTCGCGCGAGTCGAGGCCGCTCTCGCCGACGATCAGGCGCATCATCAGCTGTTCGGCGCTCATTTCGAGCGAGAAGAATGCGACGCCTTTCTCGAAATCGACCGCCACGTTGCGCGCCAGCGACAGCACGAAGGCCGTCTTGCCCATCGACGGGCGTGCCGCGATGATGATCAGATCCGACGGCTGCCAGCCGAGCGTCAGCCGGTCGAGGTGAGTGAACCCGGTCGGCACGCCGCTGAATCCGCCTTCGCGCTTCGACGCCTCCTCGATTACCTGAAGCGTTTTGGTAATGATGTCGCGCGACTTCTGCACGTCGCGCTTGACGTGTCCTTCCGACACCTTGAATATCTCGCCTTCGGCCAGGTCGATCAGGTCCGTGACGTCCATCGACTCGTCGTAGGCTTTTTTCTGTATTTCGGTCGCCGCGCGGATCAGTTCGCGCTGGACATACTTCTGCGCGATGATTTTGCTATGGAACTCGATGTGGGCGGCCGAGCCGACCTTCTGGGTCAGTTGCGCCAGGTAGGACGCGCCTCCGACCGAGGTCAGCTTGCGGGTCTGCCTGAGCTTCTCGCTGACGGTGTACAGGTCGATCGGCTTGAGCTCCATCGACAGGTCCATGATCGCCTTGTAGATCGTCTGGTGCGCTTCCTTGTAGAACGCCTCGGGCGTCAGGACGCCCTGAATTTCGATGATCGCGTCCTTCTCGAGCATCAGCGCGCCGAGTACCGCTTCTTCCAGCTCGATCGCCTGAGGGGGAATCAGCGCGCCCTGATCGGTCAGCGCGGCGGCTGCCGCGGCGTTGTTTTCGTTCGGGTTGTACCGTTTGGCCATTTTCGTATCTTGTGCGGTGAGAGGGTAAAGATAGCGATTTTGGCGCTTGCGGCGCGGGCGGGTCCGTAAAATTATTTTTTCCTGCGGTCTTTCTGCCACTCGAAGAAGTAGCTTTTCTGCCGCCGCTTCTCCTCTTGGGAGCGCGCCACGTAGACTTTCTCTCCGGTGTAGGGATTCTCGCCCGTGTAGAACATCACCGACGAGAGAGTCATCGGCGTGGGGGTCAGGTCCTGCACCTGCTCCAGCCGGAAGTGCAGGCGCCGGGTCTCGTCGCTCAGGCGGCGCATGTCCCTTTCGGTGCATCCCGGATGGCTCGATATGAAGTAGGGGATCAGTTGGTAGTTGAGGCCCTCTTCGCGGCATATCCGGCCGAATCGCTCGTTCAGCGTTCGGAAAAGCGCGAACGAGGGTTTGCGCATCAGCTTCAGCACGCCGTCCTCGGTATGCTCGGGAGCGACTTTCAGTCGTCCCGACACATGGCGGCGAATCACCTCGCGCAGATATTCCCAGTCGTCTTTCTCGAACAGGTCGTATCGGATGCCGCTGCCGATGAACGACTTTTTGATGCCCGGCACGCGGTCTACCCGGCGGTAGAGCTCGATCAGCGGACGGTGGTCGTTGCGCAGGTTGCGGCAGGGGGCGGGAAACAGGCAGGACGGGCGGCTGCACCGCCGGCAGAGCGCCTCGTTGCGTCCTCCCATCCGGTACATGTTGGCCGACGGGCCGCCCAGATCGGACAGGTAGCCCTTGAATCCGGGCATGGCGGTGATCGCGCGGACCTCGTCCAAGACGGACCGCTCGCTGCGGCTCGACACGAACTTGCCCTGATGGGCCGAAATCGTACAGAAACTGCACCCTCCGAAACAGCCCCGGTGCAGGTTGACCGAGAACTTGATCATTTCGTATGCCGGGATGTCGCCTTTGCCGTTGTAACGCGGATGCGGCAGCCGGGAGTAGGGCAGCGCGAAGCTGCGGTCCAGTTCCTGCTCCGACAGTTTGGGGTAGGGCGGGTTGACGACTACGAAACGGCCCTCCGTCTCTTCGACGAGCGTGCGGGCTTCCATGCGGTTCGACTCGGTTTCGATGCGCCGGAAGTTTTCGCCGAAGGCGCGCTTGTCTTTCAGGCATCGCTCGAACGGGTAGAGCCTCAGCGGCTCGTCGCCCAGCGAGTCGGCATATTTCCGGTCGGCCACGAAAGCAACTTGAGGCAGCTTCTTGAGCAGATGCATGTTGAAACCGTTGCGCGCGGCTCGGGCGATTTCCGGCATCACCCGGTCGCCCATGCCGTAGGCCAGCAGGTCGGCTCCGCTGTCGATAAGGATCGACGGCTTCAGCGAGTCGCTCCAGTAATCGTAGTGCGTGAGCCTCCGCAGCGAGGCCTCGATGCCGCCGAGCACGACCGGCGTGTCGGGGAACAGCCGCTTCAGGATGCGCGTGTAGACCGTGGCCGCATAGTCGGGCCGGAATCCGGCTTGTCCTCCTGCGGTGTAGGCGTCGTCGCTGCGCAGCCTTTTGTTGGCCGTGTAATGGTTGACCATCGAGTCCATGTTGCCTGCCGATACGCCGAAGAATAGCCTCGGGCGTCCCAGCTTGCGGAAATCGCGCAGGTCGTCTCGCCAGTTGGGCTGCGGCACGATCGCCACGCGCAGGCCCTCGGCCTCCAGCAGGCGGCCGACCACGGCCGGACCGAACGACGGATGATCGACATAGGCGTCGCCCGTGAACAGAATGACGTCCAGCGTGTCCCATCCGCGTGCGCGGACTTCCTTGACGGACGTGGGCAGCCAGTCGGACGGCTTGTATGCGTTTTCTTTCATGGCCTCGTCGGATTCCGGTTCGTTTGTCTTGCTTCTATTGCCCGTTCTGTCTGAAAAGCAGCGAGCTGTCGCCGTAACTCAGGAAACGGAAATCATGGGCGAGCGCATAGTCGTAGACTTCTTTCCATCGTTCGCCGATGAATGCCGATACGAGCAACAGCAGCGTGCTCTGCGGTTGGTGAAAGTTCGTGATCAGGCTGCTCGCGACGCGGAAGCGATAGCCCGGTACGATCATGATCTGCGTCGAGGCTTTCAGCTTTTGCAGCCGGGCGTGCTCCATGTACCCGGCCAACGCCTCGAGCGACTCGCGCCCTCCGATCCGCTCGGGCATGTCGTAGATTTCCCATTGGCCGACACTCCTGCGCTCGTCGGGCGTTCCGTCGAGCAGAACCCGGCAGCCGAGTGCCGCGAGCGATTCGAGCGTGCGCATGCTCGTCGTGCCGACGGCCGTGATGCGGTCGATATGCTCGAGGATGCCTTGCAACGCGTCGAGCGTGATTTCGAAGTGTTCGGTGTGCATCGGGTGCTCGGCCGCGTTGCCGGCCTTTACGGGCAGGAACGTGCCCGCGCCGACATGCAGGGTCACTTCGGCTGTCGGATGGCCTTCGGCCCGGAGTCGTCCGATCACCTCCGGCGTGAAATGCAGCCCGGCCGTCGGAGCGGCGACCGATCCCTCGAACCGGGAGTAGACCGTCTGGTAGCGGCTGTTGTCCAGCTCCTCGCTCTCGCGGCAGAGGTAAGGCGGGATCGGAATCCGTCCGAGCTCCTCGAGCAGTTGCCCGAACGCGAGCGGCGCGTCCCAGACGAACTCGACGATCTGATGCCCGCCGCCGTCCCCGGTTCGGGTCGCTTCGAGCCGGTAGGTCCGTCCGCCGAGCCCGAATGCGATCTGCAGCGGTCCGTCTTTCCATTTTTTCAGATTGCCGACGATGCATTGCCAGCGGCAGCGGCCGTGCGCGGCAAAGGCGCGCTCGTAATCGGCGGGGACGTGCGGCTCGAGACAGAATATTTCGATGCGCGCGCCGGTCGCCTTGTGGAAAATCAGCCGGGCTCGGATCACTTTCGTGTTGTTGAATACGAGCATCGAACCCGCGGGCAGAAACCGCCCGATCCGCTCGAAGCGGTCCTCGGCGATGTGGCCGTCGCGGCAGACGAGCAGCTTCGACTGCTCGCGCCGCTCGAGCGGAAATTTGGCGATGCGCCCTTCGGGCAGCGGGTAGTCGTAGTCGGATATGCGGATGTTGCGTTCCATGGGCAGTCCGGATGACCGGAATTTTACTGCAAAGGAAATAAAAACGGACGGTTTGTCCTCGTCCGTTTCCGAATAATTCTTAAATTTGAACGATCAACCACTTAATCCTTCGCACGATGAAAAAAATCCGGATCTTCGCCTTGGCGTCTTTTCTCCTGACCGTTTCCGTTGCGGCCGCCGCTCCCTACGGTTTCAGCCACGGTCCCTATTTGCAGGAACTGACGCCTACGGGCGTGACTTTCGTGTTCACCACTTCCGACAAGGGCTTTTCTTGGGTCGAGCTCCGTTCGCCCGGAGGGGAGATAACCCGCCATTATGCCGTCAAGGACGGGCTTCGGGACGCTTACAATACGTTTTGCACGATCCGGACCGACTCGCTGCAACCGGCGACGGCTTACGACTACCGTCTCTGCTCGAAGCGGATCGACGACTTCCAACCCTATCGGGTAACCTTCGGCGACAGCATCGTCTCGCGCTGGTACGCTTTCCGTACGCCCGATCCCCGTTCCGAGGAGTGTTCGTTCGTCGCTCTGAGCGACATGCACGGCGACTCGGCCAAACTCGCCCGCCTGCTCGCCCTGGCCGGCGTCGAAAGCGCCGACCGGATTTTCTATGTGGGCGACATGATGAACTACTATGACGACGAGGCGGTTCCGTTCCGCGGTTTCATCGACAAGAGCGTCGAACTGTTCGCTTCCGAGCGGCCTTTCGTGCTCGTGCGCGGCAATCATGAGACGCGCGGCAATAAGGCGCGCGAGTACGCTCGTTATGCTCCGAGCACGAACGGGACTTTCTACGGCGCGTTCCGCGAGGGCGACGTGATGTTCGTCGTACTGGACTGCGGCGAAGACAAGCCCGACGACTTTCCCGTCTATGCCGGTCTGAACGATTTCGATTCCTACCGGAGCGAGCAGGCCCGCTGGTTCGCCGAGCTGATCCGTTCCAAGGAGTACCGTACGGCCCGCTGGCATGTGGTGATGAACCATTTCCCGCCCGTTTCCCGCATGGATCCCGATCATCCCGAGCGACACGGCGTGCAGCAGATCACCGACGAGTTCCTGCCGCTTTTCAACCGCGCCTCGATCGATCTGATGGTTTCGGGACATACGCACCGCTACGAGCTGATACAGCCTACGGAGGAGAAGCTGCGCGTTCCGATGATCGTCGATGCGCCCGAAAAGCCTTTCGATGCGCCGCCCTCGGCCGGGGACATTCTTTTCCCCGTGATCGTCAACGGTACGGGGACCGTCGTGCGGGTCGACGTCTCGGGACGCACGATGCGTGTCCGGGCGCTCGATCTGCAAGGTAAGACGCTCGCCGAGTTCGAGCTGCGGAAATAACCCGTCCGGCACCTGCGCGTCCGAAATGCTCGCGACAGATAGAGCGGCGTTTGTATTCCGTTCGATATGCCGTCGTACTGGCAGTTTGCAGGATCGTTGCCGGTGCGGCAGAGGGGTTTCCGTATTGCCCGACTCGGGGGACGATTGTGCCCGAGAGTGCTGCAAGGTATAAGTACGATTGTTTTTGGGGAACCCGAATTTCCAAAGGAAATATTTTCGGCCGACGGCCGGATAATTTGGCGCAGGTCCGCAGGAATGATTACCTTTGCCGTCGGCATAGCAGGGAGGCTCTACCGCTGCTCCCGAAAAGCGGAATTCAGACCTATTCGTGAAACGGGAGGGGAGGAAAGTCCGGGCAACGCAGAGCGCCGCGCTTCCTAACGGGAAGATCCTCGCGAGGGGATAGCAGCGTAACAGAGAACGACCGCCGTCCCGAATGGGACGGTAAGGGTGAAAAGGCGGGGTAAGAGCCCACCGCGGAAGTGGCGACACGTTCCGGTCAGTACGTCTCGCGGGTTGCAAGACCATGTATACCGGCAGTTGTAGGGTTGCTCGCCCGATGTCGGGGGGTAGGTTGCTGACGAGCCGTGCGGGTGACCGCCGGCCTAGATAAATGGTAGAGGCCCCTCGAAAGAGAGGGTACAGAACCCGGCTTATACGCCCTGCTATGCTTTTTTCTTAAGATACATCGGCGATTCGGCCTGTACGTTGTCCGAATCCTCCGTCGGTCGGCGCGGAAAGGGGCATGCAAGGCCGGACCGGCGTCCTGAAAATATCACGGTTCCCGTGCGTTTCGTAATCAGGTCTGGAAGTTGTCCTGTGGCAGCTTCCAGACCTTTCCCGTTTCAATCGGATAGGTATGTTTTCAGCCGTTGCTCGAGGAGCCCTTGTCCGTATCCGGCCCACGAGTCGAGGACGATGCCTGCGGGAGAGATGATTACCTGATGCGGGATGCCGTTGACCCCGTACCGGGCGCTGACGGCCGGATCGTCCGAGGCGTTGAGGTTGACCCATGTGATGCCGTGCTCCTCGGAGGCCGTTTGCCACAGGTCTTTCGGATCGGAGGTGATGCTGATAACGGTCAGTCTGTCTCGGTACGATTCGGATGCGGCTTTCAATTCCGGCAGCGACAAGAGGCAGGGACCGCATCCGAAAGACCAGAAGTCGAGCAAAACGTATTTGCCCAGATATTCCGATAGCCGGTGCGTTTCCCCGTTCGAATCGACCAACTCTGCATCGGCCATCCGGTCGCCCGTACGGACCTTTGCCGGCGGATGGAGGGCTACGTACATTTCCTTGCCTGTCCGGGATCGCTTGATTTTTTCCGGCAGCCGGTCGTATTGAATCTCGGCCCGTTCTCTCAGGCCGGCGAAGGCTTCGTAATGGCGTATCATCAGGCAAATGCCGCTCAGCTCGTCCGTGAAAACGGGCGAGTCGGGTTCCGAGCGGTCGAGCTGTTCGAGCGTCTTGTCGTAGATCAGATATTGCAGCCTGTCTTCCGTATGCTTCAGCGTTTGCCTCTTATCGGCGATGCTGTCTGCCGAGACACCGTGCGTATTCGACAGTTTGCAGTATTCCATGGAAATCCGCTGCAATTTCTCGTATTCTTTTTGCGGCCTGTTTGTATCGTTCGGCTTCCCTCTGTTCGGGGATTCGGCTTTTCACGCTCCATGTGCGCTTGTAGTTGTTGTCTCCCGTGATGACGGCTTTCTCTCCGGGGGCCGACCACACGGGCAGGAACATGTCCGACACATCGTCGGAAAAGGTGAGGATGGCGAGCCGGCCCTTGCCCGTAGCGGGATAGCGGAAAGAGAAGCGGCCGTTCGTGGCATGGGCCGTGTCGACGGGGATCAGCATTTCGCCTTCGAATCGTGTCAGGATCAGTCGGGTACTGTCTTTCAGCGTGGGGACATATCCTTCGACGAGGAACGCGTTTTCCGGTACGCCGCAGCCGGCTGCCAGAATCGCCGAAATCAGAAACGCTGCTTTTTTCATGGGCGGATGCGATTTATGACCAAGATAGCGATTTTTCCTGAAATCCGGCTATTTATGTATTTTAACAGGGGGCCGAAGCCGTCGGCTTCTATCTCCCGGCGGCGGACGAGCCGGCCGTTCCGAAAAGCGGCCGGCTCAAAGCTTTTCGGCGATCAGCAGTACCGGGTGATAGGTCAGCGTGACCTGTCCCTCGGCGTTCCGGAAGCCGTTGCGGTATCGGGTCTCGAAATCGCTCAGCTCCCGCTTTGTCCAGCGTGCGTGCCGGATCGAGTTGACGCCTGTCGCACGGATGTGCCTCAATACGTCGAGGGGCGTGTCGAACGCGAGGCTTCGCGTGTATTCGAGCGTCTCGAGCGTCAGGAACCCGGCCGACTCGAACAGTTCTTGCAGTTGTTCCCGGGTGTAATAGTCCAGACCTTCGTCCGTCACGGCCTTGATTTCCCGGAAGTTTTCGGGCCCGAACGTGCTCAGCACGATATATCCTTCCGTTTCGAGCAGATTCCCCGCTTTCCGTGCGAAGCGCGGCAGATCGTCGAACCACTGAACGGCCGAGGCCGAAGCGATCAGATCCAACCTGTCGGGCAGGGCGATCGTTTCGGCGTCTCCCCACAGATAGCGTACGTCGTGTCCGGCCGCGTAGGGCTCGAGAAAATCGGCCGATTGTTCGACCAGATCGTTGATCGTCCACAGCGCATGTGGATAAAGCTCGAGCATGCGGCGCGTCAGGAATCCGGTTCCGGACCCGATCTCGAGTGCGCTGTCGACCGGACGGGTGCAGTTGCGGCCGGTCATTTCGGCCAGCTGGCCGCATATGGCGTCTTGCACGACGGCCAGCGAGTCGTAGTCGCGCAGTCTGGCCGAAAAACGGCTTTTGAGCAGTTGTTTGTCGGTTGTCATGGTTCGTTGCTTTTCAACAGTTTTTCCATTGCGGTCCGGTCACCGAAAGGGTAGTGCGGCATGTCGGGTACGGGGACGGCCAGTTCTTTCCAGTAAGCGGCCATATGGGCCGGAGGAAATATCCGGTCGGCGCCTCCTACGACAGCCGCGCTCCATTCGATGTTCGGGCGGTACGGTTCGGCGGCGGCTTCGCTCAGCGCGTCGAGCTCGTCGCACAGCTCTTCGAGCGGACGGGTGTGCAGCGTTTCCGACAACCGATCATAATACGTGCCGTAGGCGCGGCGGTCGAACAGGTCGGTTCCCGTCCGGCGGATGCCTTGCCGCGTTACGGCCATCGCCTGCGGCGGAATGCCGTAGCGGGCGTCGACCGGAAGCGGAGTGCCGTTGAGGGCCACGGCCCGGCGAAACGGAATGTCCCGGCAGACCTGCTCGGCTACCCATACGCCGAACGACCAGGCCAGCAGCGTGATCTGTCCATAGGGGGCCGTATCGGCTGCTGCGAGCGGCTCCAGCGTCCGGTAGTCGTACAGGACCAGCACGTCGTGCTCCTCGGTCGGAATGTTTTGTACCAGCCGAGGCTCCGAGGCCCAGCCGAGGGCGACGACGATCAGATCGGGCGCGCCGATGCGCTTCAGCCAATGTTTTTGCATGCTTCGACGAATTGGAGGATATCTGCTCGTTCGAGTGCCGCGCTGAGCGACACCCGAATCCGGGCCGTACCTTTGGGCACGGTCGGGTAGCGGATCGGCACGACCCAAAAGCCCGCCTCGCGCAAGCGGCGGCTCATCTCGATGGCCCGGGCGTTCTCGCCGGCCATGATCGGAATGATGTGCGTATGCCGGTCGTCGCCCGTGATCGTGCGCGCGTATTCGCGGAGCCGCTCGCGCCGGTCGTCCATCGAAGGCAATGCGCGCACGACGTGCTCGGACCACCGCAGCGAGATCGGCGGCAGGGCGGGCGAAAAGATCAGCGTCCGCATCCGGTTGACCAGCAAGTCGCGTGTCAGCGGGTCCGTGATGACGAAGGCTCCCTGCGACGCTATGGCTTTGCCGAGCGTCGCGATGCGGATGTCGCAGGCGTCCTCGACGCTTTCCTGAGCGGCCAGTCCCCGGCCGCCGGGGCCATAGGCGCCGAATGCGTGCGCCTCGTCCACATATAGCTTGCAGCGGTACTTGTCTTTGAGCTCCGCGAGCTTGCGGAGCGGGGCGCAGTCGCCGTCCATGCTGAAAATCGACTCGGTGACGATCCATACGTTCCGATAGGCGTCGCGGTGTCTGGCCAGCAGGCGTTCCAGATGTTCCGTGTCGTTGTGCCCGAACCGCCGCCACCCGGCCTCGC
>OGRE01000774.1_pt1 | contig 31869 bp, 21 predicted proteins | sample 1553421 | NCBI WGS metagenome assembly OGRE01 (sample SAMEA2580076, study PRJEB22360) | human gut metagenome | biome: human gut; feature: human-associated habitat; material: faeces | place: Denmark | collected 2008/2010 | reverse complement strand
CGATCAAGAACCGCCGCTTTTTCGTACTCTGCGACCGAGTCGCCGCAAACCCGGGACCGAGGAAAGGTCCGGACGGAAAATATCATCCGGATCAGTTGTACGCAATAATGCGACTACACATAAAAGCATATCGGGACTCCTTGGGAGCGTACGAACGGGAAACCGGACACAAAAAGACAACCCAACCGACCGGATTCTATTCTCTCGACAAAGTCGGATCGATGCCGCCGTCGGCAGGAACGAACCCGCAGCGACGAATAACCGCCGCAGGAGATCGGCCCATGCGCCGCCCGGAATCCGGCATGGCCCGCTGCATCCGGTTCCGGACGAAAAAAACGGATTCGGTCCGGCGGGCCCGCGGAAGCGATTTTTCACGGGAAACGACCGCCGGCAAAAGACCGGGCCGCAGGGAAGCACCCTGCGGCCCGACAAACGTTGCATTGCCGCAACCGGCCCTACTTGCTCAGATTAATGATCGAAGCGACCATGGCGGCCAGCGAAGCGGTCGAAGACATCATGCCTATCGCGTTCGCCAGTCCGTTGCCTTTAGGCTCCTGCTTCATCGGAACGACGATCTGGCACCCGGGCTCCACCGCAGGATACCGTTTCCAGAGAAATCCTCCGCGCGTCGAGGCCACTTTCCCGTTCATGTACACGATGAACGGACGACGACGGGCCCTCCGCTTGAAACCGCCGGCCTGAGCCACATAGTTTTTCAGTTTTTTCCCTTCGTACGCGACCGAGTTCTGATACAGCACGGCGCCCGATATGCGCACAGTCCCGTTATATTTCGGCACGAACAGACGGTCGCCTTCCTGCAGGACGATGTCCTCGCTGCTCCCGGGCTTCTTCACGGCCTGCTCCACGTCGACTCCGATCGAATAATATTCGGGAATCTCGACGGTTTGCTCCGCGACCGAGTCGCGATCCTGATTGGTCCGGGCGATTTCGAGCGTAGCCTTCACTTTCGCCATCTCGTCGGGCGTGAGCTTGCGCTGCACGCTGGCTCCGCGCACATAAGCCTCCTCGGTGAATCCGCCGGCCTGACGCACCAGATCGGACAACCGCTGCGACGCATGGGCCAGCACATATTGCCCGGGGAAAAGCACTTCCCCGTCGGCCTCCGCGTTCTTCTGCTCGGAATAGCCGGGCGAACGCCGGACATACACCTCGTCGAACGGCTGCAACACGAACCTCTTGTCGGCCGGAGCGATCGCCAGATCCTCCGAAATGTCGAACAGGAAAGTTTCGGCCTGTCGGGGCGAATAGGACGTGGAAGTCGGGTCCTTGATCCGCCGCGCCACCTCGACTCTCGCCCGGGAAGCCGACTCGCGCAGCCCGCCGCACAGCACGATCACGTCCTCGACGGTCATGCCGTCGCGGTAATCGAGCGTCTGAGGCGCGTTCACCTCGCCCCGGACCGTCACGGAATAATCCTCCCTCAGGTCGAAAACGTTCGGAATGTATACTTCGTCGCGGTTGCGCAGTTCCACGTCGGTCCGACCCGACGCCACGTCGCTCACGACGAACGGAATAACGGTATAGATACTGGTCGTGCTGTCGAACCGCGAAATCTGTCCCCGCGAGGCGAACTCGCTCCCGCGCAGTCCCTCGGCCTTGGCGATCAGCTGCGAGAGCGTCCGAACGTCCGGCCCGAGCTCATAATCCCCCGGACGCCATACGGCACCCCGGATGGTCAGCATATTGGAATAGGTCGGCAACACGACGTCCACATGGAGCGAGTCGCCGTCCATCATCGGGAAGGCGTCCAGATCGGCTTTTTCCACCGTGACCAGACTGCGCTGGCGGCCGCTCTTGCGGTATACCGTCAGCCGCTCGGCGTAAGCGTCTCCGGTAAAACCTCCGGCGTACTCGATCAGCTTGCCCAGCGTCTCGCCCTTCTTCAGTTCATAGATACGCTCGCGCTTCACCTTTCCCCCTATGGCGACATAGCTGTCGTACGGAGGCACGATAATCATATCGTTATCCTCGAGCAGGATATTGGTTTCGTACTTTCCGTTGACCAGATAGTCGTAAACGTCCAGATCGGCGACCTTCCGGCTGTTGCGATAAACCTGAATGCGACGCAGCGATCCGATGTCGTTGACACCTCCGGCCGAATAGATCGCATTGAACACCGTAGCCAGCGACGGCAGCGTGTAGGTCCCCGGCACGGCGACCTCGCCCGAGATATTCACCTTGATGCTCCGTATCTCACCCAGCGAAACCCGAACCTGTCCGCTCATGATCCGGTCGACTTTCGACTGGATGCGCTGCTGAGCCTGCTCGATCGTCAGACCGGCCACGGAGACCGGACCGACGCCGGAAATGCTGATGCTGCCCTCGGGCGAAACCCGGTGCTTCATCGTCGACTCGGCGTCTCCCCATACCTCGACGACCACTTCGTCGCCGGCGCCCAGCACGTAGTTGGGCGGCGTCGGAATATTATAGCTCGGGGCGAACGTCAGGTTCCGGGCGGAGAAAATCTCCCGGCCGAACACCGACGCGCGCGGGTCGACGGAGATGATTCCGAGGCGCGTCACCGAATCGGTGTCCGAGCGCATCGCGTATCTCCCCTGCTCCGAAAAACCGGGACGACCCGCTTCCGGACGGCCCGCAGCATAACCGTCACGCTCCGTTGCGGAATAGGAACGGCCGTCAGGATCGCCGCCTTGCCTCGTATCCTTCGTCTGCCTGTCCGGGTCCGAGCGAACCACTTCGCTGCCCTGCGCCTGCGTCGACGAAGGCCGGCCGCTTAGTTCGTTCCGCTCGGCCAGCGCGGCATCGATCTGCTCTTGGGTGGCTCCCATGGCTTTGGCCCGCTGGATCATGGCAGGCGTGACCTGCTGCGCCGACAGGCTGCCCGCGTACAGCGCCGCCGCGAAAACGACGCATCGCATGAGTTTGACTATCCGGTTCATAAGCATATTATTCTCATTTTTTTGAAAAAAGGCAAGCGGCGGACCGCTACGCCTTTCCTTTACGCTCGCGCCGATCGCCCATCCGGTCGAGCTGCCAGACCAGCAGCACCCCCAACAGCAGGTCGATCCCGAAAAGCAAGTTGATATTGACGTTCTTCATCAGCACGTTCATCAGGATGAAGCAAGTCTGCATCACGATGATCAGCATGGCGCTTTGGAAATGGGTGAGGCCGAGACGGAGCATCTTGTGATGGATGTGCCTTTTGTCGGGATAGAACGGCGAAAGGCCGGACGCGATCCGGACACAGAACACGCGTAGCGTATCGAAAGCCGGAATGAAGACGATACCCAGAAAAACAGCCGGCGTCGCCTGTATGCCGAACATATCCGTATTGATATTCAGGTTGTAGAATTTCAGACCGAAAAAGGCTATCAGAAAGCCGAGCGTCAGCGAGCCGGTATCTCCCATGAAGATTTTCATTCGGCGTCCCAGCACGTTGTAAAAGAAAAAAACGCTCACCACGCCCGCGATGCCCATCGCCATCATCCCGTACACATACAGATGATTCCAGCAGAACCAGCCGCCGAAAGCCCCCAACGCCAGCAGGGCCAGCCCCGAGCAAAGCCCGTCGATGCCGTCGATCAGGTTATAAGCGTTGACCAGCAGGACGGTCACCAGCACGGTCAGCACCCACCCGACGGACGACGGAATGTGGTACAGACCGAACAGTCCGCCCAGATTCTCGATTCCCACGCCGCCGTAAATCAGCAGCACGCCGACCAGTATCTGCGCCACGAACTTCGGCTTGTAGGAGAGGCCGCTCAGATCGTCGGCCAGACCGACGAAGAAAAGCAGCGTCCCGCCCGCTATGACGAAAAACAGTTCTTTGAACGCCGCCGCCTCGACAGGCGATGCGGCTACGGTCAGCCCCTGATAGTAGCACATGCCCAGCAACAGAGTCACCGAAAAAAGAAACGACGGGAAAAACGAGACTCCTCCCAAACGGGGAACGTTTCCATGATGGGACTTGCGCGCGGAAAGCTCGTCGAAAAGCTTTTTCTTTTTCGAGATCAGGATAATCTTGGGTATGGTCAGCCACCCGGACAAGGCCGAAATGACGAAAGTCAGGATGACGAAAATTTTCAGTTCCATTGACCGGTTTGTAATACGCCTTGCAAAAATATAAAAATAGTTTCAGAATACCGCCTTGCGCCGGGCGATAAATTTCACGCCCCGCCCCTCACGCACCGCGCCGTCCGAACCCGGGAAATACCCCGACGCACGACACGGCCGATTCGGAACATTTGACTATATTTGTTCACCGTTCGCGGCCGACGGATACCCCAAAGAGAGCCCGGCCGAGAACAAGAACATCAAAAACCGTTCAGAAAATGAGAATAGCAGTGGTAGGAAGCGGGTATGTCGGACTCGTCTCGGGCGCCTGTTTTTCGGAAATGGGCGCCGAGGTGGTCTGCATCGACACGGACGCCTCGAAAATCGAACAGCTCAAGAACGGGCGGATTCCGATCTACGAGCCCGGACTCGACGCGATCGTGCAGAAGAACATGCAGTCGGGACGGCTGAGTTTCGAGACCGATCTGGCCTCCTGCATGGACGGCATCGAGATCGTATTCATCGCCGTAGGAACCCCTCCGGACGAGAACGGCGACGCCGACCTGCGCTACGTGTTCGAAGTGGCGCGTACGTTCGGCTCGGCAGTCAAGGAATATGCGCTGCTGGTCACCAAGAGCACCGTTCCGGTAGGCACGTCGCGCCGGATTCAGCAGGTCGTGCGGCAGGAGCTCGCCCGCCGGGGAGCCGAAGTCGAATTCGACGTGGCTTCCAATCCCGAGTTTCTGAAAGAAGGCAGCGCCATCAAAGACTTCATGAGCCCCGACCGCGTAGTGGTCGGAGTCGAGAGCGAGCGCGCGAAAGAGCTGATGAGTCGGCTGTACCGCCCCTTCCTGCTGAACAATTTCCGGGTAATCTTCATGGACGTCACCTCGGCCGAGATGACCAAATACGCCGCGAACAGCATGCTCGCCACCCGCATCAGCTTCATGAACGACATCGCCAACCTGTGCGAAATCGTCGGAGCGGACGTGAACATGGTCCGCAAGGGAATCGGCAGCGACGCACGCATCGGAAGCAAGTTTCTTTACCCGGGCTGCGGCTACGGCGGTTCCTGCTTTCCAAAAGACGTCAAAGCGCTGATCCGAACGGCCGAGAAGCACGGCTATCCGATGGAGGTCCTCTCGGCGGTCGAGCGGGTCAACGAGCGGCAGAAACGGGTGCTTTTCGACAAGCTGACCAAGCGTTTCGGCAGCGATCTGACGGGGCGGAAGATCGCCTTGTGGGGGCTGGCTTTCAAACCCGAAACGGACGATATGCGGGAAGCCACGTCGCTCGTGCTGATCGACCGGATTCTCTCGGCGGGAGGAACCGTAACCGCCTACGATCCGGTGGCTATGGAGACATGCCGGGCGCGCATCGGCGACCGTATCCGCTATGCCAAGGAGATGTACGAAGCCGCCGTAGACGCCGATGCGCTGATTCTGGTGACCGAATGGAAGGAATTCCGGCTTCCGGCATGGCAGGTCGTCGAGCGCGTCATGCGCACCCCGGTGCTTTTCGACGGACGCAACATTTACGACAAGAAAGAATTCGCCGGCACGCGGATCGAATACCACTGCATCGGAGGATAGCCTTTCCGGCAGGAAGGCGGACGGAAACGAGCGGAACAAAAAAATTCCCGGAGACTCTCTCTCCGGGAATTTTTCGTGAAGAATATGCGGTAAGTGTCAGAATGACAAACCCACCCGGAGACCGAAATTACTCAGTTGGTCCATTTTGAAATTGAGCGTCGTGCACTTGTTGGTCGCATAACTGTAATACGCGGCCACATGGACTCCGATCCGGTTCTGGTTGAACGGGCAGACGTTCAGGCCCAACTCCGGGGAAACAAAGAATCCCCAAGTCTTCTCATAGGCCTCGAGCACGTAAAAATAGGAAGAGACCCGGGCATAGTTGGCCCCCACCTTCACCGCCACGTAGGGTTCCAGCACGCGCCCCTGCGTAAAGCGATAGCGGCCCGTAACGCCGAACGGCAACTGGAACACCGAATGCTGCTGGTCGGTCGTGATAGCTCCGGTTCCGCCGATGGGAAAAGTCTGGCGGGGAATGTACTTGTTATTGGTATGGAACGCGATGAAAGCGCCCAGACCGACGTTCGACGGGAAGTAATAGCCGCCCTCGAAATTCATGCCCCAGCCGCTCGACTTGTCGGCATAGCTGTCGCCCAGCGGCCAGTTGTACTGCCAGTCGATATTGAAATAGCCGTTGTAAAGTATCTGCGAATGCCCCGTGGCAGGCAGAGAAAGCGCCACGACGACAGCGGCGACGAACCCGAACAGTTTGCTTTTTATGTTTTTCATGATAATATTGCGTTTTATCGTCTGTTAATGAATTGGCTTATTGGGCTAAAGCGGTAATATTCAGATAGGGCGACTGCACGAACGACTGGTCGATCGCCTGAACGGCCAGCGCCGTGTTGATCGTGTTCGAGCCGGTCAGCAGTCCGCTCATGAAGGAGTTCCACACGACAGTAAGTTTCTTCTCCTGTCCCTGAGGAACGCGCAGGTCGACCATTTCGGTCAGCAGCGATCCGACGTGATAGCTGTACACGATATTATAGGGGTAATACCAGTAGCCCCAGTTGCCCCAATAACCCGGGCCCCAGTAGCCGGGATAGCTGTCCCACCAGTAGGGATAGCTGTACCCCACGAAATACTGCGTGCTCTGAACATAGCTGATCTGCAGTCCGAGAGCCGCCTCCGCCTTGGTAGCGACACGGGTATAGCCGAAACTCTGCATGTTCTCCTCATAGGCTTCCAGATAGGGAGCGGCTTGATCCCCCGTCCAGTATTCAGCCTTGTCCTCGTTGCCGATCACCAACACGCTGTCGGGCATGTAATAGTTTTTCATGTTGCTGAACTCCGTGCTCTTGTCGTAGTTGGTAAATACGAGAAAATCGCTGCTCAGCTCCGACAGATCGGGCTCTTCCCTGCAGGAGGTCAGAGCGAAAACGGCCAATAGAATGTAGACTAATTTTTTCATACTCTTTTTATTAAAAGTTTTTAAATAGGTATTTCGCGGTACGTTACGGACTACCTTTCAAAATCCGTTCCACAATTCGCCGGGCTGTCGTTTCACAATGAGCCCGTTAGCACGGCCCTGATCCGACACCTATCCGAGGCGGCAAACGGCCGGGCGAACCGCATGCGAGCCTTTCGTTCCCTGCTCTCGAACTCCGACGGCCGGACTTTCGCCCGGCCGCACGGCAACTTGCAGGAAAAGGCTTTCCGGGTGCCCCGTCGCAAGCGACGGCCTTCTCCGTTCTGGCCGATCCTTCCTTTTTATAATCCGAAAAGACTTTTCGCGCGAGCCGCTTTGCACGCAAACGTAAAATGAAGTATATTTGGTACGGCTCGCCCCGGACGCATATCCGGAAACCGGAGCCGTTCGTCCCATTCATCCCGTAGCCTTATGGTGCTGAACGCCGGAAATATCTTATTGGTCGGAGCGGTCTTGCTGTTCGTGAGCATTCTCGCGGGGAAAGCTGGCTCCAAGTTCGGCGTTCCCGTCCTGCTGCTGTTTCTGGGCGTCGGCATGGTGTTCGGCAGCGACGGGCTGGGCATTCAGTTCAACAGCCCGACGATCGCCCAGTTCATCGGCATGATCGCGCTGAGCGTCATCCTTTTTTCGGGCGGCATGGACACGAAGTTCAAGGAAATCCGCCCCGTGCTGGGTCCGGGCATCATACTGGCCACGCTGGGCGTGATGATCACCACGGCCATTACCGGAGGAATCATCTTTCTTGTCACGCGCTACTTTTTCGGATCGATCACGCTGACGCTCTACGAGTCGCTGCTGCTGGCAGCCGTCATTTCGTCGACGGACTCCGCCTCGGTCTTCTCGATTCTGAGAAGCAAGGGTCTGAGGCTGAAGGAGAATCTCCGTCCGATGCTCGAATTCGAGAGCGGAAGCAACGACCCGATGGCCAACATCCTGACGATCCTGTTCATTCAGGTCATTCAAGTCGGCCACATGAGTTTCGGACACTCGGCCGGCGTGCTGCTGATGCAGATCGGCGTCGGCGCGGTCGCCGGCTACGTGCTCGGCCGCATATCGCTCTTCTTCGTCAACCGGCTCGACGTCGACAACCAGTCGCAATACCCGATCCTGCTGCTCGCGCTGGTATTCTTCATCTTTTCGTTCACCGACCTGATCGGCGGCAACGGCTATCTGGCCGTCTATCTCGCCGGTCTGGTGATCGGCAACAGCAAGATGCCGCATCACCGCAGCACGACGACCTTTTTCGACGGTATCGCCTGGCTCGCCCAGCTGGTCATGTTTCTGACGCTCGGCCTGCTCGTCAATCCGACCGAGCTGCTGCCCGTCGCAGGCATCGGACTGCTGATCGCCGTCGCGATGATCCTGATCGCCCGTCCGGCTACGGTCTACCTATGCCTGCTGCCTTTCCGCAAAATCTCCGGCCGGGCCAAAGCCTACGTGTCATGGGTCGGACTGCGGGGAGCCGTGCCGATCATCTTCGCCACCTATCCGCTCATCGCCGGAATCAACAATGCCAACCTGATTTTCAACATCGTGTTCTTCATCACGATCATGTCGCTCGTCATTCAGGGGACCACCGTAGGCTATATGGCCGGAAAGCTGAGAATGGTCGACGATTCGGAGCCTGCCGCCCTGAGCTTCAGTTTCGAGGAACTGCCCGACGAAATCAAGTCGACGCTGTCGGAAACGGAAGTGACCGCCGACATGCTGGCCTCGGGCGACCGGCTGATGGACCTTCCGCTTCCCGACGACGAACTGGTCGTCACGGTCAAGCGCGACGGCGCCTTTTTCATTCCGAACGGTCGCAGCAAGCTCTGTCTCGGCGACAAGCTGCTCGTAATCTCCCACAGCGAACGCGGCCAGATCCTGCAAACGAAATAGACGCCGCCGGCATGCGCTCTTGCAAGCGATCGCTAACGATTCTGCGCTTTTTCTCTCCGCGAAACGTGGAATTCCTCCACATCTTTCCACAAATCTCCCCAACCCGAGGCAAGCCTCCCTTCCGCCGCAACACCAAACCAACTAACTATAAATCAACACAATACAAACAAAATCGACAAAAATATCATGCTCCGGTACGGTTTTTCTTCCTTGTTTTTGTCGAAAGCAAAGAACAAGTAGAAAGAATTTTTCAAACGCCAAAGCCATGAAAAAGGTCGTATTCGCGGCTGCCGTACTCGCAGCCATCGTTTCAGCAACCGGAACCGCTTCAGCCGTTTCATCGTCCGTTTTTCCGATCACCGCACAAGAGGGCTTTATCCGCATCGCGCCGAGCGATCTGCCGCAGGCCGTCCGCGACGCGCTGGACAAAAAATATCCGGGCAGCTTCATCGAGGAAGCCTACAATGACGCAACCGCTTCCCTTTACAAAGTAATCGTAAAGAGAAGCGACGGCTGGTCGGCCACGATCATCCTCGACAAAGAGGGCTTCATACGGCAGGCATCCGAAACGCCGGCAGCCTAAGGAGCCGCGCTCCGAGCCGCCCCGCGCATAGAAAGCCGAAATACGCAGGATCTCATCCGTTCAACCCTTACGACAAGAACTCATGAACAAGCTATTGTTTACTGTGGCCGCACTGATTACCGCCGCATGGACGGCCGGTCCCGTCTCCGCATACGCCCTTGCAGGAAACGCATCGACGCAAGCAACGGCCGTCCGAACGGGATTCGTCGAGATCGACCCGAGCGAGCTGCCTCAGGCCGTGCGGTACGCAATCGCCTCGCGGTACGCAAGCTCGTCGATCGAGAAAGCCTACGCCAACGCCGGGATCAGGCTGTACAAAATTACCGTACCGAACCCGAAAGGGACCGAAATCACTCTCCTTCTCGACGCTCAGGGAACGGTTATGGACCTGGTCGAACGAAGTGCCGGCCCGTCCGTCCCATAAAAGAAAATCCCCGCCCCGACCGCAGGGGAAAGCCCGACGGTCGCCCGGCGAAACCGGACCGCCAGCCGAAGGCCTGTTTGCGAACAGGCCTTTTCTTTATACGATTATTGCTATCTTTGCAGGCGAAAAACATTACGAAAAGAATCCGATGACAAAGGTGCTGATTGTAGAGGATGACGTCGCCTTCGCCCTCATGCTGCGGACATGGTTGTCCAAGAACGGATACGAGGCGGAGAGCGTCGTCAGTGCGGAGCAGGCGGTCAAGCGGATGGGGGAGTGCGTGTTCGACGTCGTGCTGTCGGACCTGCGCCTGCCCGACCGCGACGGCATCACGCTGCTCGAATGGATACGGCACAAATCGCCTCACAGCGAAGTGATTATCATGACCGGCTACGCGAACGTCAGCACGGCGGTGGCGGCTATCAAACTGGGAGCTTTCGATTATCTCGAGAAACCGGTCAACCCCGAAATACTGCGCGAAAAAATGACCGCGGCGGTTACGCGGCACGAACAGCGCCGTTCACGGCCGGAAACGCAGTCCGCTTCGGAGCCCGGAACGGCTATCGTATGGGGACACAGCGAAGCGTCCGCCAAGCTCCGGGATCACCTGTTGCTCGTCGCACCGACCAACATGTCGGTCCTGATCACGGGCGAAAGCGGTACGGGCAAGGAATACGCGGCCCGCTTCATCCACGCCAACAGCAAGCGGAAGACCCGTCCGTTCGTCGCCGTCGACTGCGGCGTGCTCTCGCGCGAACTGGCCGCCAGCGAGCTGTTCGGACATGCCAAAGGAGCCTTTACGTCGGCCGTTTCGGACAAAAAGGGCGTCTTCGAGACGGCGGAAGGCGGAACCGTTTTCCTCGACGAGATCGGCAACCTGCCTTACGACGTACAGGTACAACTGCTCCGCGCGATTCAGGAACGCGTGATCCGTCCCGTCGGCAGCGTGAGGGAAACGGCCGTCGACGTACGGATCATCGCCGCGACGAACGAGAACCTGCTCGAAGCGATCCGCGAGAACAAGTTTCGCGGGGACCTGTTCCACCGTCTCGACGAATTCACCGTGCAGATTCCCCCGCTCCGGGAACGGAAAGAGGACATACCCGCTTTCGCCGAGTCGTTCCTGCAGGACGCCAACCGCGAGCTGGAAAAGCAGGTCGAAGGATTCGACGCCGAGACCGCCGCATGGATGAACCGCTACAAATGGCCCGGCAACCTGCGCCAGATGCGCAATGCGATCAAGCGGGCCGTTCTCTTCTGCAAGGGGCGCATCGTCACGATAGCCGACCTGCCGGAAGAATTGACGGCCGACGCGGAGAGTATGCCGGAGCCGCCCGCTTCGCCCCTGTTGCGCAAGGTCAACGAGAAAGAGCAGATTCTGGATGCGCTGCGTCGCGCGAGGAACAACAAGAGCGAGGCGGCCCGTCTGCTGGAGATCGACCGGAAAACGCTGTACAACAAGCTCAAGCTGTACGGTATCGAGCTATAGCGAGCCGGACATTCTTCCGAGGATTCGCTTCGCCGAGCCGATCGCGCGTTCGACCAGAAAAGATATTCGCGCCGGTTCCGCCGAGGAACCGCTCTTTTCCAATTCTTCCAGATCGGCCGCCGTCCGGTCGGCATGCAGCTGACGGAACATCGGCAGCATCCGGTGAGCCAGCTTGGCGAGCGACGGCCAGTCGCGGGAGGCCTCGTATTCTTCGAGCAGTTTCAGGCTGTCGCGCGTAGAAGACACGAAAGTCTCCACGACCGTCCGGACCGCCTCCTCATCACCGTTCATCATCTCCCGGAGTTCGCCCAAATCGTATCCCGGATCGGGAGACGGCATACCGGCGATCGTTTTCAGCAGCTCGCTCTGCGTGAATGGTTTGCGCAACACGGCGTCGAACCCGTCGCTCTCTTTCTCCAGACGGTCGGAAGCCGAAACGGCAATCACGGGCAACCTCCGCGCCCAGTCCTCCGAAGCGGAACGGATCGCCGAGAGCAGCTGATAGCCGGAAAATCCGCCCAGCTGAATATCGGTCAGCACCATATCGACATCGGCCAGCTTATCCACGCACTGCTCCAACCGATCACAGCAGCAGACCCTGTGACCGGCCGATTTCAGTATTTCGCCCAACATGGCTCGTTGCGAGGGATCGTCCTCGACAACGAGTATCGAACGAGGAGTGACCCGAGGGGGAGCCTCGGCCGGGACAGGCTTCGGAATTTCGGAAACGGAGACGGACAGCACGGGTATCGAGACCCGGAAAACGCTCCCCTCGCCGATCCGACTGTCGAGCTCCAACGTTCCTCCCAGCAGCTCGACCAGACGCGACACGACGGCCAGCCCGAATCCGCTGCCCTCCTTGCCGGCCGTATCGGCCCTCGAAAACTCGTCGAATATCCTCTTCTGCTCTTCCGGCGCAATGCCGCACCCCGTGTCGCTCACGGCGAATTCCAACCGTAGCGGCGCACCGTTCCCGTCTCCGGACCGAACGACTGCCGAAAGCGTTACCGACCCCCGGTCGGTGAACTTCACGGCGTTGGAGAGCAGATTGATCAGTACTTGCCTGATTCGGGCCGCATCGGCCTTGACGTACATGCCCTTCTCCGCGCGGTTGTCGCTTACGAGCGACACGCCCTTTCTCTCCGCCGAGGGCACGAACATGCCGAGGGTCTGATCGAATAGCGGGAATACCTCGAAAGGAGCCGCGTCGAGGGTCATTTTGCCCGTTTCGATCCGGGAATATTCGAGCAGATTGGTCAGCAGCTCCATCAGATGAGCCGAACTGTATCTCATGCTGGCCGTGTAACGCGCCACCTTATCGGGAGAAGGATTCGACGACAGCAGCTCGACGTAACCCATGATCGAATTGAGCGGGGAACGAATATCGTGGGAGATCGACAGCAGCAGCCGCTGCCGGTTCTCCATCAGGTCCTCCGCCTTGCGCCGGGCCTCCTCAAGGGCCTGTTTATAACGTTTGCTTTTATTTATATCGCTGAATATCAGAGCAACGAAAAGAAGCACTATGCACAACGCACCCAACGCGATCCCCAGCACGGACTCTCCCGCACGCTTGAGCGTCCGGTCGCGAGTACCGATCTCGTCGAGCGCTGCCCGGATGTTTTCGTCGTTCATCTTCTGCAAAAGCAGCGTAGCCCGATCGTTGATCGTCTGATCGATCAGCATCAGCGTATGCTGCTGCTGCCGGATAGCCTCCGCGGTCCGGTCGCGCCGTCTGGAAGGTAACGCCGGCTTCGCCTGCAATCGAGCGCCGCCTACATCTGACGGCATCCTTTGCGAAACAACGGGAGCGAGCGTATCGACAGGCATCTCGCTGCTCCTCGGCATCTCTTTGAGCGTGTCTCTCGCCGTCATGAGAGGCCCCGCGAAACGCCGCCAAAACCGGTCCCGCTCGGAAGGAACCAAACGAATCGTATCCTTATGAACGGGCTTCTCGATCACTACGACCACCGGCGAAAGCGTGTCCTTTCGTTCGAGCGCCCGCAACAGGCTGTCGTGACGAAGCACCTCTCTTTCCCGAAGACGGCTCATCGTGGCGGCCAGACCGATCAGGTTCGATTTTTTCCACTTCAGCAGCTCGGTAATCTCCTCCAGAATGCCGATCTGCTCGGGAGGTATCTGCAACCGGCAAAGCGAGTCGATGTGGCCGTAGACCGTGTCGATCGCCCGGTCGTAAGCTTCCAGATTGTCGACCGAAGGGTCCTGCAGATAGATATTCGCCCGGTAGCTCGCCTCGTACAGCGACGAGATCGTCGTGCCCGTAACCAGCACTTTCCGGTACGCCGCTCCCTGCGTAGCGTCCTCGCGAACAGCCAACGGCGCAATCCGCATGTAAATGTACCAAACGGCGAAAACCGCCGCCACGGCGACCAACAGATAGCCTACGGCCACCTTGATCCGCATGTTCGACTCGCTGCCGCCCGTATTTCCGAATTTTCTCATAGTCTCCCGTCGGTTACCCGGCTAAAAATAGCTGTTTTGCCCGAAACCTACAACCGGCCGGGACGGAATCGCCCATATGCCGGCTCGCACGAGCTGCCCGTCATCCGCAAAGACAGTACCCGGCAAGACATGCGGACAGCTCTGCCGGCAGGATGAAACGCGGTGCTCGTTCGCCGACAAAATCCGGATTATTTCTTGCCGGTCGTGATTCCCGGCCAGCGGTCGGTCCGGAACGGCGAGGCCGGCAGTCCGGAAGCATTGATCAGATTGCAGTCCGGATTGTCGTCCCAGCCGTAGCGAACGGCCAAAGGATACGGGACCTCGGGCGAGCCGACCACCACGTCGCATCCGTCGATCGCAGCCTCGGCCCAACGGAACCGGCGATCGGCCCCTGCGACAGCGAACCTGCGGAGGACACGGCCGTCCCGCACCGCCAGCCCTTCGGCCTCGTCGAACCGGATCCGGATCTTATCGCCTTCGATCCGATAGGTCCGGTACACGGGACCGCTGCATGCCACCGACTCGCCGTACACCCGGGCACGGGCAATCAGGGCCAAACGGCGGCCCAGCTCCTGCTTATTCTTCGGATGAATATTGTCGTCCTCGCCGATATCGATCGCCACGGCCATAGCGGTTCCGTCGAGATGCAGCGCCTCGGACTGAGCCTCCCTCAGCTCGGCCCATTGCGAAGCGGCAGGCTCGTCGTGCCGCGCTCCGAAATTAGCCAACTGCACGAACAGGAACGGGAAATCGCGCCCCCAGCACGAGCGCCAATCCTCGACGAGCAACGGGAAAAGCGTCCCGTACTGCTCGGCCCGCCATGCGTTCGATTCGCCCTGATACCATACTGCGCCCCGGAAGGCCAGCGGAACGAGCGGACGAAGCATCGAATGATAAAGCGCGGTCGGCCGGTGCGGATCGAAATCGGGCTGAACGGGCGGGGCCGGCAAATCGGCCAACTCGCTCCCGACCCGGTATCTCCACGGGCCGGACAGCGGTATATACCGGTCGTCGGACAGACTCAGGCGAAGCGACGGACCGTCGTAATTGAGCCCGCCGTCGCCTCCGGTGTCGAGCACACGGATCGCGATGACCGCCTCGCCCCCCTCGACCAGCCTGCCCGGCACCCGATAGACGCGCTCCTGCTCCAACGCATGGGTCGCGCCGACCTGCACTCCGTTGAAATAAGTCACGTCCCTGTCGTCTACGTAGCTAAGGCGAAGGGTCAGGTCGCGCCCTCGCCAGCGGGCCGGTATCTCGATCCGCCGGCGCAGCCAGACGATCCCGTCGTGGCCCGGCAGACACTCCGCATCGAAATAGGCGGGCAGAGCGATCGTATCCCAGTCGCTGTCGTCGAAGGATCGTTCCTTCCACAGACACTTTCCGTCCCGATACGCCGGATCGCGCTGCGCGACAACCTGCTCCCAGCGAGCCGAGTCATCGCGGAACCCAGCCCATAACCTATTCTCATCGGCCCCGGCCGTGCGAACCTGCTCGACGCGCTCCGCAAAATCGGGATGCGTGGCCAGCGCCTCGGGACTCATCCACGACTCGGCCACCGTACCTCCCCACGAAGTATTGATCACTCCGACAGGGACCCCGAGCGCCTTATGCAACTCGCGGGCGAAAAAGTAACCGGCGGCGGAGAAGTCGGGAACCGTCCGCGGCGAGCAGGGCTGCCAGCCTCCGCCTACGACCTGTACATCTTCCCTCGGAGCCAAACTGGAAACCCGCTTGACGCCGAACAGACGTATCCGAGGCCAGTCGGCGCTTTCGATCTCGCGGGCATAATCGCGCACGCGGCCCCATCCTCCTACCGGCATCTCCATATTGGACTGCCCCGAGCAGATCCACACCTCGCCGATCAGCACGTTCTCCAACGTAACGGCCTCCCCGTCCGAAACGGTAACCGTATAAGGTCCTCCCGCATCGGGAGTTCTCAGCTTCAACAGCCATTTTCCGTCCGCTCCGCAACGGGTTCGGACGGTCGATCCGTCCCACGACCCGGTCGCCGCCACCTCGGCCCCCGGTTCGGCCCAGCCCCAAAGAGGCGCCTCGCACTGCCGCTGCAAAACCATGTCGCTGCCGAAAACGGAAGCCAGCCGGACTTTGGCCTGCAGCAAACCGCCCGCCATCAGTCCCAAACAAAGAATACCTATTTTTTTCAGATTCATCTCGGATCGTTTTTATCGTCCGCCATAAAGTTAGCCATTCCTGCCCGAAATATTCTTCCCCCGGGAGAAAAATAAGCAGGATTCGGGAAACGGCCTCAGCTCCCCAAATGAAAACCGCAGAAATTCCTGCCGACATGAAAAGTCATATGCAAAAAACGATATTCGGCTTCGCTTCTTTAGAAGCGAAGCCGAATATCGCCTCGCCAAACACCGGCAACCAACATCCCTCAAAAAAACAGAGAGAACGAAAAATCAACCAAACTCCCCGAAATATCCTGTAATCGGGTACTTGCCATATTTTTTCTCGTGCCAGGCAACGATTCGGATACCGAGCGTGGCACAATAAAATTACGGGAAAGATATTTAATTGCGAATTCGTGATCCGATTTCTAATTTTATGTTTCAGACAGGAACCAGATAGCAGAAGAACCGTGCAAAAAGAACACGGCTCAATTGCCCGTTAAAGTGCTACATCCCGTTATCGAGGTTACTCTTATCATACAACTGAATCTTGTTGTGCCGGTCTAAGCAGACGACAGAAAAATAAGTTTGGATCAATGCGCACATTGATCCAGAGGTCATCACGTTATTATCCAATTTATGAGAACTTCATAGCCGAAAGAATGCGGGCTAACGCGATGAACATAATACATCCGAAAGCCAAAACATCGGCATCTTATCAGGAAAATATGTTCGGTGAGTGATATTATAAATGGATATTTCGTCTTTTTGTTTCCAAAAGAGACCGAATCCGAGACATAGTACTATCCCCATTCATCCGCTTTTGATAATATCCAAACGATGATTTCCAATCCAGTCTCCCGACTTTTGCCGATTCTGTTCATAATGACAGACAAATATTTACGACGATCATCAACGATTAATATTTCATTGGCAACTTTTATATGTTCGAGTTCTTCGTCGCCCAAGCAATCGTCTGGGATGTTTATCATACACTGATGACAATATTTTTAGTTTCATTCCAGTTGGAATATCGAAATGAGGCGTAATGCATTATTTTGTCGCCAATATTAACTTCAGTGCCAGTGAAGCATTTATTAATTTGTCGGTCAAAACGTTCGTGGTCGATAATCATCTCCTCATCGACTACATTGCATTTCAATGAAAGACCGACCGCGCCCCAAGGTGTATTGGTCATCTCAGGTGAAGCCGCAAGATCGGAAAAAACTGCGGCATGACGGTGAGTTCACGACGTGAGCAGAGGTTCCCAATAGAGTTATTTATTGCGGTACAGATCAATACAAAAACACTGAAAAGCAACACAATAATACGCTCCAGAACGAAGGTGACGATGAGGTAATTCCAATTCTTCCCAACCCAGCTTTTTATGCCGTTTTTCAGCATTTCAGACAAATGAAAATAGGCATAAGAGCTAATTAAGAACTATTTGCGGATCGTCCTTTCCCGCTTTGAAGCGTTAGATCGATATACCTTCGTCCGAAAGTTCCATAGCGCAGGGATCCGAGGCAGACCTCACTGCCAAACGGCACCTTACACCTCTATCGCACCGCATCACTCTCCAGCGGATCGGCCGCCAACACACAACAGGCGTGGGCGCGAATACGGCCGGACACTCCGGATCGAAACCGTCGTATTCGATTGCTCACGGTCGATATCGGCGTTGCAGAACCATGGCCGGAGCTTGACAGGGCTGATTTCCGCCCCTATCTTGCCCGTGTTGATGCTGCTTCTCTTCAGCGAAATATGTATCTCATCAAGTCTGTAAGGGCTGTACCCTCTTTTTTCCTTTCATGTAGCAAACGTACGGCTGAACAGCCTCAGGAGAGTTATACCGTACTCGTACGATCAGTCCTTCTGCCGTTAAGCTAATAATCCCGTTCGACACGGGCGATTTTGGAATTGAGTTGCTCGATCCGCTCGTCGTGCAATACTTTTTTGTATTCGATCGGCATGACCTTGATGAACTGGTCCGCGTATATGCTCCAATTGTCGAGTATGCGCTGCGCCAACGGGCTTCCGGTATGGCGAAGATGTGCCGTGATGAGGCTGTGCAGTTCGTGTATGTCGGCCGCTTCTTCGCCCGCGAGTGTCAGTTCGACCATCTCCATGTTACAGAAAAAGTCGAAATTACCGTCGCGGTCCCACACATAAGCTATTCCTCCACTCATCCCGGCCGCGAAGTTGCGGCCTGTCGGCCCGAGGATTACAGCGCGGCCGCCGGTCATATACTCGCACCCGTGGTCACCGACCCCCTCGACGACAGCTACCGCACCGCTGTTACGGACACAAAACCGCTCGCCCACCTGACCGTTGATGTACACTTCGCCAGCCGTAGCCCCGTAAAGCAACGTATTGCCGGCGATGATGTTCTCTTCCGGGGCGAATGTGGAACCCTGCGGGGGGCGCACGACGATCTTTCCGCCCGAGAGCCCCTTGCCGAGGTAGTCGTTCGCATCGCCTTCGAGCGCGAAGGTTACGCCTTTTTCGAGGAAAGCACCGAAACTCTGTCCGGCCGAGCCGTGGAATGCGATCCGTATCGTCTCGTCAGAGAGCCCTGCGGCTCCGTAACGCCGGGCGATCTCGCCCGAAAGCATCGCTCCTACCGAACGGTCCGTGTTACGAATCGGCATGTCGAGATGTACCGGCATGGCTGCCGTAAGGGCCGGACGGGTCAGCGAGATCAGAGACAGGTCCGCGACTCTTTCGAGCCCATGGTCCTGTACGGCAGTACGGCGTAATGCCCGATCGTCATCTGTCCCCGGCGCAACCATCAGTCGTGCAAGATCTACCCGGACCGCTTTCGATCCCTCGGACCGGGAGCGTTCAACGAGCAGATCGGTACGCCCCACGATATCGTCGATCTTCTCGAAGCCCATCTCGGCCAAATATTCACGCACTTCGCGAGCAAGAAAGGTAAAGAAGTTGACCAAATAGTCCGCATGGCCGCGGAATCGCTCGCGCAGTTTCGCATCCTGCGTAGCCACACCCATCGGGCAGGTGTTGAGATGGCACTCGCGCTTCATCACACATCCCAGCACGATCATTACGCTGGTGGCAAAACCGAACTCCTCGGCTCCGAGCAACGCACTGAGGATCACGTCGCGTCCCGTTTTGAGCTGTCCGTCTACCTGCAGGGAAACAAGACCGCGCAGGTTGTTGAATACAAGCGTCTGCTGTACCTCGGCAAGCCCCAGTTCGGGTGGCATCCCGGCATGGCGAATCGAACTGGCCGGACTGGCGCCCGTACCGCCTTCGCTACCGCTGATGAGGATCATGTCGGCCTTGGCCTTGGCCACGCCGGCGGCCACCGTCCCTACGCCCAATTCGGAAACGAGCTTGACGCTGATACGTGCCGAAGGATTGACGTTCTTCAGGTCGAAAATTAGCTGTGCGAGATCCTCGATCGAGTAAATGTCATGATGTGGCGGTGGCGATATAAGCGAGATGCCGGGAATCGAATGACGAGTGCGGGCGATCATCTTGTCGACTTTGAAGCCGGGCAGCTGTCCGCCCTCGCCGGGTTTAGCCCCTTGCGCCACTTTGATCTGTATCTCGTCGGCGTTTACCAAATATTCCGCGTTGACTCCGAATCGTCCCGAGGCCACCTGCTTGATCGCACTGCGGGCCGAAGTCCCGTCGGGACGCGTCTTGTAACGTTCCGGGTCCTCCCCCCCTTCACCCGTATTGCTGCGTCCGCCGATGCGATTCATCGCTACGGCGATCGCCTCGTGTGCCTCGCGACTGATCGAGCCGTACGATATAGCCCCCGATACGAAACGCCGCATAATTGCCTCCTCCGGCTCGACCCGCTCTATGTCGATCGGATTACGTCTGAAATCAAGCATGTCGCGCAGAAAAACGGGCGGGTGCTCATTGTCGGCGATATGCGTGTACTCCTTGAACTTGGCGTAGTCTCCCGTACGGGTGGATTGTTGGAGCCGGGAGATGGTCTGGGGGAACCATGCATGGTATTCGCCTCCTTTGCGGTATTTGTAGATACCGGTGTTTTCAAGCGGCGCACCCTCCATCGTCTCTGCGCCGAAACCCCGCGCATGGGCGGCCAGCGCCTCGGCAGTGATGTCTTCGATGCCAATTCCCGCGATCGGAGACACTCCGCCCCCGAAATAGCGGTCAAGCACTTCCTGTGCCAGGCCCAATGTATTGAATAGTTTGGCCCCGCGATAGCTGCGGATCGTGGAGATACCCATCTTCGACATGATCTTGAGCATTCCCTTGTTGATCGCCTTGACATAATACTTCTCGGCCGTCGGGTAGTCGAGTTGTATCTCGCTCCGGCGTACCAAATCGTCCAACACACCGAAGGCCATGTAGGGGTTGACTGCACTCGCCCCGTAGCCGATGAGCAGGGCCACGTGCATTGTCTCGCATACCTCGCCGCTCTCGACGATCAGTGCGATCTGCGACCGTTTGCGTACTCCGATCAGGTAATGATGCACAGCCGAAAGAGCCAGCAGCGACGGGATCGGAGCCAGACGCTCGTTTACGCCCCGGTCGCTTATGATCACGTAGTTGTACCCCTCGTCCACGGCCCGCCCGGCCCGAAGACACAACTCTTCCACGGCCTGCTCCATGCCACGGCTGCCCGCGCCGGCCTCGAAAAGCATCGGTAGGGTTACGGTTCGGAACCGTTTATAGCGCAGGTTTCGTAGGATATCGAGCTCGGTGTTGGTGATGATGGGACTGGGCAGCTTGACCACTTTGCACATGCCGGGGCCTGGCTCGAGGATATTGCCGTTTACAGCTCCGATATAACTGGCCAATGACATGACCAATTCCTCGCGCAGCGGATCGATCGGAGGATTAGTCACCTGCGCGAACTGCTGGCGAAAGTAGTTGAACAATCGTTGGGGTTTCTCCGAGAGCACAGCGATTGGCGTATCGCTGCCCATCGAGGCCGTCGGTTCCGTGCCGTGCAAGCTCATCGGCTTAATGATCCGTTCGATATCCTCCGCGCTATATCCGAATACGCGTAGCATGCGATCGAATCCCTCCACGGCGTGCGTTACGTGCCGTCCCGAAGCGATCGTACCGAGGATTACCCGGTTCTTCTCAAGCCATTCCAAATAAGGGTGTTCCACTGTGAGCGCCGCTTTGATTTCGGCATCCTGCAGAATACGTCCCTGCTCGGTATCCACCATCAGTATCTTGCCAGGGCGCAGACGTCCCTTTTCTCGAATCTGCGAGGCATCGAATCCCATTACGCCGGTCTCGGAGGCGATGACCATGGTCTCGCTTTTGGTGATCAGGTATCGTGCCGGACGCAGGCCGTTTCGATCGAGCATACCGCCCGCGTAGCGGCCGTCCGAAAAAATGACGGTCGCCGGGCCATCCCATGGCTCCATCCAAATACTGTGGTATTCATAAAAACTTTTCAACTCGGTGGGAAGCGGATTCTTGTCGTTGTAACTCTCAGGTACGAGCATGGCCAGCGCATGTGGCAACGACATGCCCGAACGGACGAAAAATTCCAGTACGTTATCGAACGACGCGCTGTCGCTCATTCCCTCTTCGACGATCGGACTGATCCCTTCTACGGTTCCCAGCACCTCGGAGCGCAGTAGTGGCTCGCGTGTCTGCATCCACGCCCGGTTACCCTGTATGGTATTGATCTCGCCGTTGTGACCAATCATCCGGAAAGGTTGGGCTAACTCCCATGTCGGAAAGGTGTTGGTGCTGAAACGTGAATGGACCAGCGCCATCCCGCTTGTGAAATAGGGGTTCACCAGATCGGGAAAGTAACAGCGCAACTGGTGCGAGGTGAGCAACCCCTTATAAACCATCGTGCGCGTGGAGAGGCTGGCGATGTAGCAAGCCATGCCTGCCTCGCGGGCTGCTCGGCCGATCTTCTTGCCCGCGATGTAGAGCTCGGTATCGAGCGCTGCCTGATCTTCGCTTCCCGTAATGAAAAGCTGTTTGATGGCCGGTTCACTACACCGCGCCTCGTCACTCAGAATCTCGCTGTTGACGGGTACATCGCGTACCGCCAGCAGGTCGAGCCCCTCGCGACCGATCACCGATGCGGCCAGATCGAGACAAGCGGCACAAGCCGCCTGGTCTTTGGGCAGAAAGAGGACCCCCACACCGTATTTGCCCTTCTCGGGTACCGGAATTCCCTGCAGGAGGATGAACTCGTGCGGGATCTGAACCATCATTCCGGCTCCATCGCCTGTTTTGCTATCGGCACCCTCGGCCCCGCGATGGGCCATGTGTTCCAAAACCTGCAGTCCGTTTTCGACGATCTCGTGCGACTTTCCTCCCCCCACGTTGACCACCAGTCCCACACCGCACGCGTCATGCTCATAGGCCGGCCGATACAATCCTTGCTTCGCCTGCCTCTGTCTATTTTGATTCATATCCATGCGTTTTTCGCGTTACGTTTGCCTTATCGGATGAAGAGCAGTTCCCGATATTTGGGAAGCGCCCACATCTCGTTGTCTACCATCAGTTCGAGCTTGTCGATATGGTAACGGATCGTGTCGAAATGCGGCAGTACCGTGTCGTGATAGGCTACGGCTTTCTCACGTTCGCTCTCGATACGGTTGGCCTCTTTGCGCGCTTCGGTCATTCTCCTCACGCTCTCCTGAATAACCAGAATATGGTTCGATATCTTATCGATCACCTCCATATCGTTGGCCGCCAATGCTTTTGACGCCGCCGGCAGGTCGAGCGAACCGATTTTGGCCGCCTTGTCGAGCAGCATGCTCTGGTAGCGCGCGGCCACCGGCACGATATGGTTGATGGCCAGATCGCCCAATACGCGCGCCTCGATCTGTATCTTTTTCGTATAAGTCTCCCAATAGACCTCGGCCCGCGCATGCAGTTCAACGGCGTCGAGCACGCCCGTGCGGGAGAACATCCACACCGTCTCGTCGTCCAACAGCCTGTCGAAGATCAGCGGTACGGAGGTTTCGCTGTCCAGTCCGCGGCTCGCCGCTTCGGCCTTCCACTCGTCGCTGTACCCATTACCGTCGAAGTGGATCGGACGGCTCTCGCGGATGTACTCTTTGATTACGGCGAAGACCGCCTGCTCTTTCGTTGCCCCTCCGGCCATCAGCTTGTCCACACTTCTACGAAATTCGGTGAGCTGATCGGCAACCGCCGTGTTGAGCACGATCATCGCCCCGGCACAGTTGGCCGACGACCCCACGGCGCGGAACTCGAAGCGATTACCCGTAAAGGCGAACGGCGAGGTGCGGTTACGGTCCGTATTGTCGATGAACAACTCGGGAATATGATTGATACCGTTCATCTTGTAGCCGGTCTTACTGCCTACCTCTATCGCCTTTTCACAATCCGTCTGCTCGATCCGATCGAGTATCTCCGAGAGCTGGTTGCCCAAAAAGATCGAGATGATTGCGGGGGGCGCTTCGTTCGCGCCCAGCCGGTGGGCGTTCGTCGCGCTGGAAATCGCCGCTTTGAGCAGTCCGTTGTGTTTGTGAACGGCCATCATCACGTTGACCACGAATGCGATGAATTGCAGGTTTTCCCCGGCTGTCTTACCCGGAGCGAGCAGATTGATGCCCGTATCGGTCCCCAACGACCAGTTGTTATGCTTGCCGCTGCCATTGATTCCCTTGAAAGGCTTCTCGTGCAGCAACACGCGGAACGAGTGACGGCGCGCTACCTTACGCATCACGGACATCAGCAGCAGGTTGTGGTCATTGGCCAGATTGGTTTCTTCGAAAATCGGAGCCACCTCGAACTGGTTCGGAGCCACTTCGTTGTGTCGCGTCTTGACCGGAATGCCCAACTTGTAGCACTCGTATTCGAGATCCTTCATAAAGGCCATCACCCGCGTGGGGATCGTCCCGAAGTAATGGTCTTCGAGCTGCTGGTTCTTGGCGCTCTCGTGGCCCATCAGCGTACGTCCGGTCAGCATCAGGTCGGGACGTGCGGCCCACAGTCCTTCGTCCACGAGAAAATACTCCTGTTCCCAACCCAGATAGGAGTGCACTTTGTTCACTTTCGGATCGAACAGGCGGCAAACCTCCACCGCGGCTTTGTTCACGGCCTCCAGAGCCTTGAGCAGCGGAACCTTGTAGTCGAGCGACTCTCCTGTATAGGAGATGAAAATGGTCGGTATGCAGAGCGTCGTGTCGACGACGAAAGCCGGCGAAGTAGCGTCCCACGCACTGTACCCGCGCGCTTCGAACGTGTTGCGGATACCGCCGCTCGGAAACGACGAGGCATCGGGTTCCTGCTGGATCAGCAGCTTACCGCTGAATTCCTCGATCATGCCTCCCCTGCCGTCGTACTCGACAAAGGCATCGTGTTTCTCGGCCGTCCCGCCCGTGAGAGGCTGAAACCAATGCGTGTAGTGTGTGGCCCCCATGTCCATAGCCCACTGCTTCATGCCTGCTGCTACGCTGTCAGCTATCTCGCGGCTTAACGGCTTACCGTCCCGCATTGTCTCTTCCAGAGCTTCGCACACCTTGGACGAGAGGTATTTTCGCATCTTATCCCCGCTGAATACGTTTATGCCGTAGTATTCGGATACGTGGTTTGCGGGCGCTTTCACGTCGAGGGCTTTTCTGCGAATCGCCTCCCCCACCATTTGAAATCTCAATGTAGACATAGCTTATCTGTTTTTAGATTGATTTTTTGGTCATTTTATTTGAGGAAAATGCCGTATTTCATGCATTCGGTCTTCATCTGGTCGGGCCACAGGCTCGCCTGTACTTCCCCGATATGGGCACAGCGTAGCAGGAACATGCACAGACGCGACTGGCCTATGCCGCCACCCACAGAGAGCGGGATGCGCTCTTCGAGCAGCGCCCGGTGAAACTCCAGTCCGGCCCGCTCGGGGCACCCTTCCAGATCGAGCTGACGCAGCAGGGCTTCGCGATCCACTCGGATGCCCATACTCGAAATCTCGTAGGCCCGTTCGAGCACGGGATTCCACACCACGATATCGCCGTTCAACCCGCAATATCCGCCGGGTGTCGGGGTGGTCCAGTCGTCGTAGTCCGGGGCACGGCCGTCATGTTTCTTGCCGTCCGAGAGTCTGCCGCCGATCCCTATGACGAAAATGGCACCGTATCGTCGAGCCGCCTCGGTCTCGCGCTCGGCCGGTGTCCGATGCGGGAACTCCCGGAGCAGCTCTTCGGACTGGACGAAAACGATCTCCTCTGGCAGGACAGGCGTAATGTGGCGGTATGTTTCGTATACCCGCCGTTCCTGACTGCGGATCACACTGTAAATTCTGCGAACGATCCCCTTGAGGAATTCGAGATTGCGGTCTTCTGCGCGGATTGTCCGTTCCCAATCCCATTGATCGACATAAATCGAATGGATGTTGTCCAGCTCCTCGTCGGCCCGAACCGCATTCATGTCGGTGTAAAGGCCGAAGCCGGCCGGAATGCCGTAAGCCCCGAGCTGTATCCTTTTCCACTTGGCCAGCGAGTGTACGATCTCTACGTCGGCTCCGCCCAAGGCAGGCACCGCAAATCTTACGGCCCGTTCGGTCCCGTTCAGGTCGTCGTTGATGCCCGTCCCCGAGCGGACGAAAAGGGGTGCCGTCACCCGACGCAGGTCGAGCTCTTCGGCGAGCATCGTCTGGAACGAATCTTTGATCTGTTTGATGGCTTGTTCCATCATTTCGGGCATTAATGTAGCCCGATATTTTTTCGGAATATACAGTGACATGATTTTGACCTTCTTGTTTGAGATCTTCCGGCAGCGGGCGTCAGACTGCCCGCTGCCGGAGAATCCTCGTTTGAAAACCTAAACTAACTTGAAACCTTCCTCCCTGTACGACGCCGTTAATTATAAGCCGTCTCGCCGTGTTCGTATATGTCGAGCCCTTCTTCTTCGACGCGCTTGTCGACCCGGATGCCGATCAGCTTGTCTACCGCCTTGTAAAGCACATAGGTAACGACGGCACTGAACACGATAGATACCAGCGTCGTGAAGATCTGAACCCACAACTGGTGCCAGTCGCCGTACAGCGCGCCCTGCACGCCGTCCTCGCCCGTGATATAGCGCGTAGCGAAAATGCCGGTCAGAACAGAGCCGACGATACCGCCCATACCGTGCACGCCGAATGCGTCCAGTGCGTCGTCATACTTGAACTTCGGTTTGATGACGGCCACCATGAAAAAGCAGACGACCGGCGTAATCAGCCCGATACAGAATGCGCCCAGCAGATCTACCGTGCCGGCGGCCGGAGTGATCGCCACCAGTCCGGCCACGGCTCCCGTGCACGCGCCTACGGTAGTCGGCTTCTTGTTGCATATCCAGTCCATCGCCATCCAAGTAACCGCCGCGACGGCCGTTGCGACATGAGTCACGAGGAAAGCGTTGGCAGCCAGACCGTCGGCGGCCAAGCCGCTGCCGGCATTGAAACCGAACCAGCCCAGCCACAGGAAAGAAGTTCCCATGAAAACGAACGCTACGTTATGCGGAATAACGGGATGTCCGATCCGGTAATCTTCCCTTTTTCCCAGCATGATCGCCATAACCAAGGCCGAGATACCGGCATTGATATGAACCACCGTTCCGCCGGCGAAATCGATCGCACCCATCCGCTGCAGGAAGCCGCCTCCCCACACCCAGTGCGCCATCGGGAAATAGGCCAGAATGACCCACAGCACGATAAACACCGTGTAGCCCGAAAACTTGATCCGCTCGGCGAACGCCCCCAGAATAAGAGCGGGAGTAATCAGAGCGAACATGCACTGGAACATGACGAACGTCAGTTCGGGAATGCCACTGGGCATCATCGTATCGATCGTGATACCGTACAGAAAGGCTTTGTCGAAACCGCCGATAACGGCTCCCAACGGATTGCACGACTCCATGAATCCGGTGCCGAACGCCCAGCTATACCCGAAAGCTACCCACAGAATACTGACCACTCCGACGATGAACATCGTCTGCATGATGACGCTCAGTACGTTTTTCTGGCGCACCAGCCCGCCGTAGAACAACGCGATTCCGGGAATGCTCATCAGCAGCACGAGAACGGTGGCCACGATCAGCCATGCCGTGTTGCCCGAATCCAGCACGGGAGTTTCCCCGGCCAGCGCGAGTTCCGCTGCATCGGCCGCACCCGCGACATCCTGCGCGCTCAGGCTCGTGGGAAACAGGCTGGCCGCAACGACGGCTGCCATCATGCCGATCTTAGAAAAAGCAGATACAATATAACTTGTCATGATTTTTCATTTAAATTGCATGTGATTATCGAAATTATTTTTCCTTTTCCGCATTGTAAAGGGCTATGTCGCCCCTCTCTCCGGTACGGATACGGACCGCGTCCTCGATCGGTATGACGAAAATGCGCCCGTCCCCGATTTCGCCCGTATAGGCCGACTTCAGGATGGCCTGCACGGTTTTTTCCACATTCTTCTCACGCACAACGACGGAAATCAGCATGCGCTCGATCGAGCTGGTGTCATACATGACACCTCGGTATACGCGGGCTTCCCTCGACTTCCCGATTCCCCGCACACCATAGAAAGAGAACCATTCTATATCCGCTTCAAGGAGGGCCTCCTTCACATCCTCGAATTTGCTTTTGCGGATAATCGCTTCGATTTTTTTCATGACGAATAAATTTTTAGAAGTTCCGCACCGCTTTCTCCGGCCGCCGTGAGCTCTCCGGTCGCCGGTCCGTAAGCATTGTGCCCATAATGTTCGTTCGCATGCCTGTTACGGTCTTCAGAACGAGAGGCCGATGACAAGGTTCATGTAGTTGAGCTGCGGGTTGACCGCAAGCTGGACGAAAAGGGGAATTTCGTATTTTCCCGATACGGGGATCGCCCGAGAAGCCTTGAGCGACACATTCGATATCTGGAATCCGTCGTATCCACCCGGCAACCAGGCCGGAGCCGCCCATGGCGCTGCACCAGCCGCAGCAGTCAGTTCGACCGAACCCACAGAAAACGGATAGGCAAGCTCCACGTAAGACGACCAAGCCCGATCACCGTTTTCTTTTTTATCGGCCCCGGCGAACATCGTACTCCACGAAATGCCCAACGGAAACTTCTCCCCGAATTCATAAGCGAGCGTACCCTCGAAGTAGTGGGTGTCACCGTATTTGAAATAAGGCGCGAACCGTCCATCGCCGAGACGTTGCCCGCCCCACCAGTAATCGGTCACTCCGACCGAAAAACCCCCGACGGAATACCCCACCGAGAGGTCCACCTCCTTGAAGTTATCGAGATCGGTCGAACCCCAGACCCCGACCGTGAACCCTCCTACGGAAAGGCCGATTTCCGGCTGCAGACTGAATCCGCTCTGGTAAACTCCCCTCCAGACGTATGTACTGACGAGATCGCCACCTATCGAGATATCGGTTTGGGGCTGCGCGTGAATCACTCCGGATGTCAGCTCCATAACGGAGACTGCAGGCAATAATAGTAGAACTTTTTTCATAACTCCCGATTTTAAAATGAAACAACCGTTGCGTATCCTCATACGATGAGACTGTTCCGGATCGTCCGATGATGCATTTCAGTTCATCCCCTAACGGGGATTCTGGATCAAGGAGTAATAAATCGTAATAGCAATGGGCTTCATACGAAATACGTTTACCACGTCATTCGGCACAAAACTATATATTTTGTTTTTACAATGCAATTTTTTAGGGGTATATTTTATAATATATGCATTTTAACAACAGATACCTGCACAATAAAGGGTATTTGAATCAAACTATACATATTTTAATTTGAAACCACATTGTATTTCGAGCCCCTCATTGCCCGAATATTCCACTTTCAGATTGCCCGTCGGTTCCCGTTGCTCCACAAACATCAGCCGGACTCCAAACAGAACAGACAGAGGGGATCGTGTAACGATGATTGCCGGAGGAATTTTTTCCGGGGAATGAAGCCGCTGAAATACATTTTCCCAATGCAACTGTTATCTGAGTTCCTTCCGGACAGCAACAAGCATCTTTAATCGGCTAACAATTTATTCTTTGTTCTTATACTTTTAAGACCTAAGCTAATAGCGCATGGAGAAATTTCAATGACAATGACGCGTTTAGCAACAACAAGCACAATATCAATCGTTATGACAGATCGCGCAATTTATTGTATGTGTGTTGTTCACGTCCTAAAAAGAGGCCAGCTCTTTATTCGATTACTCGAGCACCGACGCTCAGAAGACAACAGGCATTTGGTTCGGATCGGACAATATGTATAAATAATGTAAATAACATCTATGCTTTTATCCCCAGAAATAAATCTTCAAGATTGCCGACAGAATGACTGCACTCCTGCTGAAACAGATGGTTTTTCGTGCTAAACGTTTCAGATGAGTCCGGATCGTTAAATTATGTCGTTCGATATGATTGGTCCCGTATTAATGATGTCCGATAGATCTTTGTCTCGATCAGAGAACGATAATTTCTTAGCCTATCGGTATAAACTCATTTGGCATCAGATAGACGGAGTGTTTCGAGAACTACGTTAAAGGTGGCGTTTGTCCGTGGACCGATATTGTAACTAACGACTTGTTTGGATTTTCTGTCCAGGCATATGCTATCCAGATGTGTTCGGACTTTCTTCGTACAAAGCTCTTTATTTCATCCACTTCATAAGTCCTTTGAGTAAGTGACCGGCGGACGAGAGATTGTCTGGGCAATCTGTACAATTCTGCTGAGTAGGGTTGTAGGAGAGATATCCAATATTCGTGCTGCACTTCGAATACCGACTCCCTCTTTGGTTAATGTTATGATCGCGTTATTGATTCCTTTCTGATAGGCGTTGTAACTATATAGTGCCTGTTGTTTCCGATGACACGATTTGCACTTATAGCGTTGCCTACCGTTGTTCTGCCTTCCGTCTTTTACGCATGTGCCTCCGCAATATTTGCATTCCATTTTTGCTATCCCCTAATTTGAAACACGAAGGTTGGATATCCGTTTTGAAAACTCGTTTTCGAAGGATTTAAGGGTGCAAAATACAAAAAGCGACTGCAGTAGTCGCTTTTGCTTTACCTACGAAAGGAAAATTTATATTGAAAGTCAGTGTTTTAATCATTAAATTGGAGTCATTCCCTAATTTAAAACACTACCCGCCCGTCGAGGTCCCTGAGACGTCCAACAGCACGTCCCCGCCGAGGGTGAACCGCAGACTGTCGCTCACCGCTCCACCGGCCGTCCGCGAAATCGACAGCAGGTTCCCGTTCGCGTCGTAGCGGATTCCTCGCTCCGTGTAACCGTCGGTTCTCGCTCCGTCCACGAAGTGCTTGGCTGCGACCAATCTTCCGACACCGTCGTAGGAGAACACATAATCGTTTTCGGGTTGCTGTCCGTGTTTCCATGTCCACTGCGAGACCATGCCCGAGTAGAGAGGAGCGCCTCCGTACCGAGGGTTCTCAGAATATATTCATTTCGTTTCGACTTTACATTGAGGCAACCAAAATTAAGGAAGTGTATCCACGAAACATTCCGAGAATTTAACAACTCTCGGAATGCTATAACTTTATTCACAGTCGAATTTATAAGAATTCCATGTTCCAACTGTTCAAACGTCCGATTTGGCTATTTTTAATATTATACCGAAATAACCAACCCGGATTTTCAATAATGGTTGTAAAAGATTCTTTCTCTTTAGGTATGGTTACCATATTATCTTTTAAGAATATTTTATCGTAAATCATTTTATCATCATCTTGAATCTCAACGAGGAAAGTTATGTCTTTAACAAAAAAACATCCATAATATTTCGATAAATCAAAATTCATATCCGGTAAAGCTGTCAGTTGTAAATAAATGAGGCTATCTTCATTTTTTTTAACGACCATTTCAACAACATTCCAGTTTATAATGCTCTTTGCAGATTTTTCTCTGATATTATTCTGAGCATTCATTTTAATAGTGTCTGCTACTATTTTTATAACACTATCGATTTTTTTGTTTTTTATCTCTAATTTGTACATCGTATGTGAGATAACATTATTCACAAATGATGAATCATGGTCAGCACTTTGACTTTCTTTGTTGACAAAATTGCAACAAGGAAAACTCAGCATGAAAAATATAATAACAGAAAAAGATTTCATATCGATAAAATTTATGGTGTAACTACAAACTCAGGCAGTTTTCCAGCCTTACTATCTCGACTAAATTGTGTATAAGGATTTTTGAGATTATATTTCAAGGGTGCATAAATGTAAAGTTTTGCATTAGGAAATCTGTCCTGTATCTTTTTTGCAATCCCAACATCTCCATGGGATACAACTGTCGAGCCATTTGTATGACTATGTTGATTAATCCTATAATTGATTAAATGATAAGAGGATGTTGTGAGTTTTTCGAATAAATCAATCCCCCCATATTCCATACCATATTCATGAGAGGTAGTCAGATAATTTATCGGTTGATGATCACGCGGATTGAAAATGTCAAGAGATGACAGGCTCCATTCAACTACAGAATTATTAGCTACAAACGAAAAAATATTTTGGGCTTGCTGATCGTCAGAAATTTCATATTGATCGTATGGATAAATTTCCCCATTAAATATTTTCATGCCGATTTGCTTTGAAGATATGATATTTTTATCTATTTGAATTGATTTGGACAAATCTACTTCTCCTTTTTCATTTTCAGCATAAATGACATCGTAATTATCGTTTGTCTTTTTCATCAACTCGATCTCTCCATTTTTCTTCAAACGATAATCGTCCATTACCATCCCCGTCGGATCGACCAACGTGATGGGATTTCCCGCGCAATAGTTATAGGGTGAAAGCGAGAAGTATTTTTCAGCCAGCGGGTCCTGCGTATTCCAACGAGCGATCCTCGGGTCGTAGAATCTGGCTCCGAAGTCGAGCATATCGAGGCTGA
>OGRE01000745.1_pt1 | contig 32855 bp, 24 predicted proteins | sample 1553421 | NCBI WGS metagenome assembly OGRE01 (sample SAMEA2580076, study PRJEB22360) | human gut metagenome | biome: human gut; feature: human-associated habitat; material: faeces | place: Denmark | collected 2008/2010 | reverse complement strand
GGTCTATTTCGTGAGGAATTATTTTCAGTTGGAAGATGATCTGAAGCAGGAAGATGCGGAGTGATTTCGAGTGATGGCGTGAAGCGGAGAGAGCCGATTAGGCAAGGCTCCTTAATTTGATTGTCGGATCGTAATTTTTCGATACATACGATTGGCTTTGTGTTATTCGAATATTGCTAATTCGTGTTTTAAGGAATGAAATTGTCCGTCGTGGAAGAACAGCTTGAGCTTTCGGCCTCATGATTGTGTCGTCGCATAAGTGAATTATGCCGGAAGAATGGCGGGGTACCTCCGTTTTACCGTTTTTTTCGGCGAGGACGACGTATGGATGAAGGCAATAACGACGCAGGAAGGTTGTCTTGTTGTCGAAAATAGGTATTTTTGAACGATGTGAAGGATGTGTGTCGGGCGTTTACGTCAACTGTTGCCCGAAATTGTTCGGGTAACAGTTGACGTCCGCTCGTGCGGCTTCGGAGATTCCCCGTTGCGGATTTTCCCGCGGATCGTGCGTTCGGCGTCGAAATCTATAGCATGGCCGTACGGCATGCTCGGCGCGGATACCGAAGGAGAGATGTGCAGGGGGTGAACCCGATGCAACGTTCTTGCATCCGATTCGGAGGCGTTTGTATTATGTTTCAGTGAACCCAAAATTATGAAAACGACATTTCGGGCCCTTTTGGCGGCTTCCCTCTGTCTGTTGACAGGCTGCAATGTCTCGACGAATGGCGGCGACGTTTATTTGAGCGACTTTCTCGATTCTGCATCGGCCGAAAGCGATGCTGTTCCGGCGATACGGGCGGCAGTGGCATACTGTGCGAAGACCGGTGCGTCCCGTCTCGTATTGCCGGGCGGCGAACTGAGGTTGCGTCCGGACCGGGCCGAAGAAAAATATCAGTTCATAAGCAACAACGACGAGAGTCTGAAACGGATCGCCTTCGATCTGGAAGGCATGCGGGATTTTACGATCGAAGGAGCCGGCACGAAGCTTCTCTTCTCCGGCTTTATCTCGCCGTTTAACTTGGAACGATGCCGCAATGTGACGATCCGCGACCTTTCGATCGATTATACCCGAACGTTCCACTCCGAAGGTATCGTTCGGGCGGCGGGTCCCGGATGGCTGGATGTGGAGTTTCCCGAAGAGTACGTTTGTGACTTGTCGGACGGATGCCTGCGCTTTCTCGACGACGAAGGTACGGTATATCCGTTTTCCAGTTTGCTGGAATTCGATGCCGTGAAGAGAGAACCGGCTTTTCATGTGGACGATTATTGGCTCGCGAAGCATACGATCGTAGCCCGGCAGCAACCCGGCGGACTGGTTCGGATATTTCGGGACGATCTGAAAGCCGGCATCGGCAACGTCATGGTCTTCGGCGCGGCCCGACGCCTTAATCCCGGATTTACGATTTCCGATTCGGAGGGCATCGCGATCCGCGACGTAAACCTTTACCATTGCGGGGGCATGGGGGTAATCGCGCAGCGTAGCCGCGATATCGAACTTCATCGGCTCCGTGTCGTTCCTGCTCCCGGGAAAGGGCGCGTGATCAGCATTACGGCCGACGCTACTCATTTTGTCAATTGCGGCGGGTATATTCGTCTGCTCGATTGTACGTTCGAGAATCAGAAAGACGATGCTACGAATATTCATGGCTTGTATATGCCTGTCGACAGCATGACGGCTCCGGACAGAGCGCTGTTGCGTTGGGGACATGCAGGGCAGTATGGCGTGGATTTTCTCGTTCCGGGAATGCGTGTCGAGGTAGTCGATAACATGAATCTCGAGACTTATGCGCATCTTACGGTCGAGAGCGTGAATCGGATCAATAAAAACTATACGGAAGTGAAATTTGCCGAGCCTTTGCCCGAACGTGCAGGCAAAAGTCATTTGATTGCAGCCGATGAGGATTATCCCGAAGTCCTCGTTCGCGGTTGCCGGATGTCGGGAAACCGGGCGCGCGGGCTCTTGCTCGGCTCCCGGGGACGGATCGTTATCGAGCGCAATTACTTCCATATAGCCGGGGCCGCTGTTCTGTTCGAGGGCGACGGCAATTACTGGTTCGAGCAGTCCGGGGTGCGCGACGTGTCGATACGCGATAACGTGTTCGAGAATTGCAATTACGGCAGTTTGGGCTGGGGAAATGCCTGCATAGCCGTAGGAAGCGGCATTCCCGAGCGTCGGCAGAGCCGGTATCACCGGAATATTCGGATTGAGAACAATGTATTCCGGGGTTTCGATCCCCGAATCGTCAATCTTTATTGTGTCGACGGGTTCGTTTTTACGGATGACAACCGCATCGAACATACCGACGACTATCCCTATGCGCTCGGGGAAAACCGCCGTTTTGTGACGGAGTATTGCGACGGCGTCGAACTGCCTGAAGAGCGGACCGCTGACTCGATAAAATGACTTTATTTTCCGTTTCATCGGTGCTTTGTTTCGTCGGAAGAACGGGAACAGGTATCCCGCTCCTCCGGGTTCCCGATGTTTCCGGTTCCCCCGTACGGGATTCCGTCGGAGAAAACTTCATGGCAGCGGCCTATTCGAGGATACGCGATCGCCGGCCGCAAGCCGCGGCTGACAAATGTCATGATTCTTCCGGGTGCGAATATGTTCGGTGTATTGAAGACAGTGGCCTATTATTCTTTCAGTCTCAGTGTGGTTTCCTGCGATGAATTTCTTCTGTGCTGCGCTCCGGAGCTTTTCTTGTTGCCGAAAGAGTAGGAAAGGTTTACGAATGCTTCGGTCGAATAGTATTTGGCTTTGGTTAGGAATCTGTAAATGTCGTATGTCTGTTTTGTCGTACTCCTGTTGAGAAACAAGTTGTTCACCCCGAAATTTATCACCCAATCCTGCGTAATGATCTTTTTGACACCCAGCGAAAGACGTACTTTGGGATCGATTTCCATGTAAGCGAGTTTCATTTTTCCCGTGTAAGAGGCATTGACCGTCACGCTCCAGTTGCTTTTCTTGGAAAGTACGATATTCGAGAAAATCGATGCGTCGTAATAGAAATCCGAATTGTCGATAACCAACGACTCCGCATGTCCTTTATCCCTTCTGTAATTTCCGTTGGCGGCAATTTTGACGTACCAGTAGTCATTCAGCAGGGATTTGTTCCAGTTGAAACCTAAGCTGAAGGAATGCAGGTCCCCGTAGTTGAGGTTTTTCAGCTTTGTGTATTTGCCGTCGACCGGAATCTGAAAGTTATTGGTACAGTCGGCCACATACATGTAACTGAACAGGAAAGTATAGGCGCCTTTGAGCGTATATGTCAGACCGTTGGAGTACATCCGGGCTGTTTTCAGGTCGGGATTGAACTCCTTGTAGGTCGTAGGATTCAGCCAAAAGACGAAAGGATTCAGAGAGTAATATCCGGGCCGGGCCGCTATCGAAAACAAGTTATAAGACAACCGGTGGTTCGCATTCGGAGCGAACATGACGGATAGGGAAGGAATAAGATTCAGGTCGTGTCTGGTAATTTTGTCTCCTGTCGCTTTTTGGTTGCCGCGGGCATCGACATTTTCGAGACGGGCACCGACTATTCCCGACCACTTGTCGTTGATTCGCCAACTGTAAGAGAGGAATCCCGCAATATAAGTCTCTCGATAGGAGAAGAAATTGTTTTTCCCCGTGTCGGGAATATATTGATCGTCGACGACGGAAGTATGGTAAAAATCCGATTCGGAATCGGTGCGGGTGCCTTCGAATCCGGCCGTCAGGCTGTGCTTGGCATTGAAATCGTGTTTGTATTCGATTTTGCCGGAATAGCTGTTCAAAGCATCGGTTCCCGACTGTTCGAATCTCGACCGCAAAACCTGTTCCTCCGCACTGTGCAGGAAATAGCTGTTGAAAACGGTATTGTCCCGTTCGTTCCGCAGATAGTCCAAGTCGATGGTCAGCCAATCGTTTTCGGATATTTTCCCTCGGTAGTTCAGGTTGACGGCATATCTCGACACGGGAGCATCCGTTCTGTTGTCGGAATAATAGACCGAGTCGATGGAGGGAGAATTCAGTTTTCCATAATAGATATCCGATAATGTTCTGTTTTTTCCTTCGGTATGAAAGGCGTCGAACCCCATGCCTATCGTATGGTTTGGGTTTATCCGATAGTCTGCCCTCACATTCCCTCCCGTCATCAGGCTCCGGGTATTGTTGTTCTCGTGCAGGCGTTCTTTGTCTCCCGAATTGAAATAATCGTAATCGGTATCGTTGACGGCATCTTGGATGGAACGGTTGACGTAGAGGCCTGCGGTCACATTCAGATTTTTCTTTTGCATGTCGAGATAGAGGCTTCCGTACTGGGAATTGTTCTTACGCTGAACGTCCTCGACATAGAGACTTCCCTTCACGCCGTCGTTCTCGTTTTTCTTGAGTTCTATGTTGATAATGCCCGTATTGCCGGAGTCCCGCAAAGTGGCTCCCGGATTCGTTATGACTTCGATCTTAGCGATATTTTCTGCGGGGATACCCCTCAGATAGGCATTCATGGATTCGGCAGGAACATTGGTTTTCCGTCCGTTGACATACAAAAGAGTCGATTCCTTGCCGATGATGGACAGTTGCCTGTTTTCTTCTTTTACCAGCGGAGCGAATTTCAATACCTCGTATATGTTGTTCCCCTTTGCCAGATTCGTGCCGGCTATGTTGAATACCAGTCTGTCGCTTTTCTGAACGGTATTCTGTTCGACTGAAACCACGAATTCGTCGAGACGGACCGACAACGGAGCGAATACGACTTTCAATGGTTCCGATGGACTGCCGTCCGTTATGTCTATGTCTATGTCTTTATATCCGAATGCGGTGATTTTGACGAACTCTTTGCCGAAATCGACGTTTCCCGGAAATACGATCCGCCCCGCACTGTCGGCCATTACGGTCTGTCGTATCGCCAGATCGGTTTTGGACAGCCGGAACGCGATTGCATTGACCGCCGGAGAACCGTTTTCATTCAGGACGGTGACCGTTGTTTGTTGAGTGATTTGTTGCCCGTTGCAGATCGGTAGATTGTGGCAAAATGCCAAGGCGAGTAGGAAGGCGGCGGATTTCATAATAGTTATACTTTGCGGAATTTGCGATTGTATCTTTACACAATATAGATAATAAAAATTGAAAATCAAATTTTTACCGTGTTTTTGCCCGAATTGTTATAACGAGTTTTATTGTCGCTTTAATTGAAAGATAGCAGACCGGCCACGGCAGTTCGGATATGGACGTCTATATTCGATTCTGTACAAAAATAGATTATCGGTTTCGAGAGAAATGATTTTCGGTTCTGTATTTTAGGGAATTTTTCCAGTCCTGATGCAACAAACCTACCGGCAAGGAAACCACGCGTTAACGCCATATCTATTATATGGTCTGCAGACGAGGAGATATGCGGTATGTATTACATGTCGTTTATGGAGGATAGAAGATGTGGTTGTACGCGAACCATTGGGTGTAGTCGGGTTGCTATTGTATCTGCTCTTTTTTGAACAGAGATAGATGTTTTTAAGGTAACACAGCTTGCTTGCACCGAATAGAAAGACGCTCGGTGTGAGCGCCTGGCTATTGTGAATCTTTTTTACTTTTTATTGTCGGACTTTCACTGTTTTTGACAAGTAAAGCAAGTATTCGGATGGTGATTTTCTGATAAGAAGAATAACCTGAATATTTGTATAATCTAACCCTGCAACTAACTAACCAAATGAACCTATTACGATCCTTACTCGGGGGATTGTTTTGTGTGGTGACCTCATTTGGTTGGAGCGTTTCATCTGCGCAAGTTCCTGTCGTTCCTCCTTTCGATGAATTACATCAACCTTTCGGTGTTAAAGATTATCAGAATTTTGCCAACCCGGACAAAGTGTTCTATCCCGAAACATGGTTCCATTATATCGGTGGTGATGTTTCTTTGGAGGGAATTACGAAAGATCTGGAAGCTATCGCTGATGCCGGTTTTTCCGGAATTCGGTTGTTTCATGGACAGTTTGCGGCGTTTGGCCCGGAACCGATGAGTAGATAGCCTGTCTTAGTCCTAAATGGGAAGCTGCGGTGCGGCATACCGCAAAAGAGTGTGAGCGATTGGGTCTGCGTTTTACGATGCAGGGGGCCCCGGATGGGCTATGGCGGGAGGGCCGTGGATTCGGCCCGAGCAGACGATGCGTCATTTGGTATGGAGCCGGGCGCGGATGTCACGGCAAAAGACCCGGACGCAATTATTTTGCCGGCAGCTTTTCCCAAAGAGGAGAATTGGAGGGATTACCGAGATGTGGCGGTGATTGCGTTCCCGACACCTTTGGATGATACAGGAATTCCTTTGCGACCCGAAACAGTCAAAAGCAATACCGAGCATGATTGGGCAAAAGTATTGACCGGGGAAGCTCCTGTGCAACTTGGGGCGACTACGGAGAATGGTCCTTATCGGATTGATGTGACTCTATCCGAAAAGGCGGTGGTACGCACGGTCGAATTTCCCTCGATCAACGGGTTGAGTCATGCTCGGTGTTATGAGCCCGGAGTACGGGTTCGCGTACAGGCCGTGATGCCCGATGGTGAAGAGATCGATACTCTACATACCGATTTGCCGCAGAGCAGCTGGAGGATGATCGTCCGATTACGTTGGCTTGTATCGAGACGGAACCGACACGTAATTACCGGATCACGATCGTCAATCAGCACGATATAACCTTGGCCTACAGAGAGACTTCGGATTCTGAAGTTTCTCTGTAGGAAGGAATTTCATGAGGGGGGAAAACCGAAAGTATCGGAAACTCGAAAGCAAGTGCCTTAAAATATATAATTTAAGAATATAAGATATAACATTCGTCCTTGTGCATTAATCCGATCGAGTCTTCGGCATGGAAAAGTGTGATATGCCCCGTTTGTACTGCTTACAGTATCTTTCGTTTTTGCTTTGGTTCTGAAAAAATGACGCTTGGCCCCGTCAATCCGCCCGCTGCAGGATTTCCGTATTGCCTCGACGGGATTTCAACGCCTTGACGGTTCCGTTGAAAAGATACGAAACGGCTACCTTGACTCCCCGCATGTCAAAATTGCCTCTGTTACGCGTCACGACGTTCAGGTACCGATCCTCCCAGTTATTCCAATTGCTCCCGTCCAACAGATCCGTCCCTTCGATATTGACGGTCAGCTTCCTTTGGCAAAAGTAGCCCATCATTCCCACTGTGAGGTTGTTGTAGGCGAATTGGTAAGTGGTGAGCGAATAACTCGGACTGGAATAGGAAAAGTTTGTGTATAGCTCAAAATGTTTGCTCAACGTCAGGTTGACATTGGCCGCACACTCCCATGACGCGTGGTTTACCAATTTACGGCCGTTCAAAAAAGGGACGTTGACTCTCGGCACTCCCAATCCGGCCATGCAATTGAAGCTCCATTTCTGTGCGGCGTAATTGAAAAAAGCCTCGCAATAAAACGACTCCGATCGAGGAATGTTGATCGGTACCATCATCAGAATATTCGAGTTATCCTCATCGTTTATGTATGTTTGCAGCCGTGCGTCTTTGGTCTTTACGTACCTCATAGAGAAAGATAACATATCCTTGAAGTCGATCCCTACGACCCATTCGTTCTCATAAGAGGGTTTTACGAAAGGGTTTCCGCTCACGTAACTTAGCGAATCTTCATAAGATATGCACGGGTCCAGTTCGCGAAACCCGGGCCGGGACACCCGGCGGGCATAGCTCGCACGGACCTTCAGTTTCTCGGACGCATGGATGAAAATATTCGCATTCGGGAGAAAATCCGAGAAAGATCGGTCGACTTCTTCAGCTTCGTTCGCTTCGGCCGAATTCTGGTCGATCCGAGTTCGTGCGTATTCGTATCGTATTCCCGCCTCCAATTCTCCGAACTTCCATGCTCTGTTCAGATTCAAGTAACCCGCAGCGGTCAGATCGCCGATCCGAGTACGTTCCGACAGGTCGGAGAGATAAGTCGTCCGGGTAGAGGAGTGGAAATTGTTGTCGACGAATGAAAATTGAGCGCCTGCATCGGATTTTATTCGGGACGGAAGCAAAAAGCTGTACTTCAGATGTCCGGTATAAATCCGATATTTGCTTTTGTTCCGAATCTCCGTATTAAGAATCGAATGGGACGTCAGATTCGTCTCTTTGATGTGGCTCTGTTCCGTATTGGCCGCGGTTGAATAATCGGCAATGAACATCAGGCGGCTGTCCGGCTTCCTTTCGTAAACGTAATTGATCGTTCCGCTGTGTAAAGAGCGGTCGGGAAAAAGGTTTTCACTGAAATCTTTGAATGTCTCCTCGTTGCGACCGATAATCTTTCCGGTTCCCCGAGAGGTATGCTCGGATCGGGTCCCGCTATAAAAATATTGAAATCCGAGACTGCTTTTGGGACTGATCGTCACGTCGACGCCTGTCAGTAAACGGTGCCCGTTGACATGACTCAGAAAATCATATCGTTTGGTATTGCTGAAAACACCGGTCGAATCGATGATGTTTTTTTCCGAGCTCTCGAAAATTTTGCTGTTGATGTGGTTATAGTTATAACTCAACACGGAGGTGACGCTCTTTTTCCGAAAACTTAAGCGAACCGAAGGATTATCGGATATTTTACGCGTCATATTCAGTGCGTTCGAGAGCTGGACGGACAATTCGTCCTTCAGGCGTTTCGTCGTTTTAATCCGCACGACCGCTTTGGCGGTATAGGCGGGCGAAGGGTTGCGATCCACTTCGATGCTGCGTATGTCGATGGAACGGATCGCCTCGAGCTCCTCCCAGTTTTTGATCTCTCGGTCGTTGACGATCACCAGCGGCTTGCCCCGACCGATCACGCTGAAATCCTCCCTGCCGGTAGCGATCATTCCCGGAGTTCTTCGGAACATGTCCATGACATTCCCTGCGTCGCGCAATGTCGAATTTTGAACATCGACCAGAATTTTGCCATGTTCAAGCTTAACGGCGGGTCTTTTTGCCGTTATGGTAACTGTTTGAACATGAAAGGCGTCGGGCTTCAGAACGAACTCCAGACCCTGAGCGATGCTTTCCGATGCGGTCGAATCGAGACGGATGGAGGACGATCGGTAGCCTAACAGCGACACGCTTACGAACAGAGGATTATGCGCCGGCACTTTCATCTCGAAACGATCTTCGAAAAACATTTCGCCGGCGAGCACTACCGTGTCGGACCGATTCAGCGTCGATACGACCACATGGTAGTATTCGACCGAATCCCCCGTGGCCAGTTTTACGGAACCTCTGATCGTCGTTGAGTTCTGTGCCGGTGCAAATGCGGAGGAAAAACACAAATATCCCGCTAACAGCAGAAAACGTTTCATAAGAGTTGGGATTTTTATTGTTCATAGCATTCATAAAGGGCGGGTAACATATCGGCCAGTCTCGTTTTATAGATGGAACAATAATTTATGCTTTTCCCCATTTTCTTCTTTTGTCTGTCTAACGGACAACCGCCACCGCATATGGGGAAAACATTACATGCCAAACATTCTTCGTCCTCGAACGGATCCAAACCGAATGTCGCTTGAGCCATTTTCGATAAAGATACGCTTTTTTCTTTTATGTTGCCAACTTTATATTCCGAGTTTCCCAAGTGTTCCAAACATTTGAACATATCTCCAGAAGGATCGATGGCAAACGATGTCGGATTACGATACATACAACTTGGGACGATACCGGGTAAAATTGGACCTAAGTTTTTTCGTTTAGTCTGTGACAAACGAATTTTATTACATAAAAAGCAAGGATGTGACAAATAAATTATATTTTTTGCAATCAGTATATGATAGGGGGATACATTATGTGTATTTTTAAATTAATTTCCATTACTTTTAATTTTTAAACTTATGAACCATAAGGAAACATTAGGTCGGATCATTAAGTATCTGATGATTAATTATCCATTTGTTGCAGATATTGGCCTGATGAATGGACGCATGGGCGGCGTTTTGTTTTTTTCTTATTATGCTAAATGTATAGGAGAAGATTATTTTTTCGATTACGCAGACATGCTGTTCGAATCGGTTTTTACATCCTTACGTCAAGATACGCCGATTGACTTTGCAAATGGATTGTGCGGCGTAGGTTGGGCAGTGGAGTATATCTTGCAAAACGGATTGAGCGAAGGGGAGCCCGACGAGGTTCTCGAGGACATCGATAAGAAAGTGATGGAACGCGATGTCCGCCGAATTTCAGATATGAGTTTCGATACGGGGCTCGAAGGAATCTTATTATACGTAATAACACGTTTGGAATCTTTTGACAGAGCAGGACAGCCGAAACCGTTCGATCAATCATATATAGAAGAACTTTATGCCAAAGCCTACGAAAACAAGGACTCTTTATCTCCACACCTACAATTAATAAAACGATTAGCCGATATTCAAGCCGAACGACCGGATTTTGCTCGTAAGCCGAATATTTCGGATATTATCTCATTATCGGAATCCGTTACTGTTCCTGAAAACTTACGGTCATTGCCGATCGGCATTAAGAACGGGCTGACTGAAGTTGCCTTGCAACTGATCGGTAAGGCCCAAAACCCGTTGTGAGAGCTCATATGTTTAATAAACATTGCATATCCCGATTCCCGCAATCCCTTCCAGCAATCCGAAACAATTGGCCGGAGTGATAGCTCCCTGACGGTACCCTGTCGAATCTACGGAACTTTCGAACTCGGTCAGCCTGAAAGACAATTTTTGTTTCAGTTCCAAAAAGTCGCAGGAGGAGGTTAGCTGTTTTAGTATAAATAGGAGACCCGCAACTCCGTTTTTCATAAAAGGGTTATCGGGCGCTTCCCACATTCGCGGCGGCATGTCAAACGATACATGATACCCTCCGGTAAGCAACACCAAATACAGGAAGAAACGATTGCAGAGATGCATTCCCTTATTTTGCTGTACGGATTCGACTTGCGGTAAAAGCATCGAGATCGACTTTTCGGATAGACTGCGAGTGGCATCTAAGTGCCTCAATCGGATCAGACTCCATAATAACCACGGGAAATACCAAGTAATATCGAAATCTTTCGGATCATTCAGTTGGACTGGAAAACGGTATTTCTTGCCGAACGATAAGAGATATTTCAATTGCAGCAGTATGGCCTCGATTAAAGCCGTTCGCGTTTTCCCGCGTATATGTTTTACCGATGGATTGATACGCTCCGTCCCGTAAAGCAAATAACCGACAATTATATCGAAATTGTAACTTTGAGTTGAGAGAATACGAATGGCGACAGTATCCAGATCTTCCAGAATACTTTTGTCCGTACCCTGAATACAACCATCCAGAATCAGGCGATTGATCGCCCATCCGGTCCCGCTCAGTCCTTGTGTAAAACTCCCTAAAATATTTTCTTTTTGAATATTCTCCGTTACGGTATCGAGTAACTTATCGGCAACATCACCCAAATATTGATCGTTGACGAATTTGTTTAACCGATACAGATAAAGAACCGCACCCATTTTGCCGTTAGCCAATCCCTGATCGGGCAGAATATCCATGTTGTGAAGCAGAATATCCGTAATTTTTTGCAACCGTTCCGGATAAAAATGCACCGATTTGTCGGATACACAAATAATATCGGGTATCTGCGTCCACTCGTAAATGTGCATGAGCTCATTTCTGTGCGATAAAAAATGAGCATAGTCCATGTCGAGTCGTTCCGGTACGACAAAATCCGTGTCGTTCGTATATTCAATAATTCCCACACCCCAATCCGTGTCGATTACCTTGACATTACAAGGCGTATATAATGTATATTTTACGATGGAACGCCAAACCGTTCCGACCCAGTCCCCCGTCGGATTCTCTTCCGATTGGGATTGCGGAGTTGTCGGGAGACAATCGTGTACAATGACCGCTCCACCCGGATTCAAATGTTTCAAAGCATTGTATATATCCCGGTCTACCTGCTTTTCGAGATGCAACCCATCGATAAATATCACATCGTATTTTTTCTGAGGATAGGCCGAAAAAAACTGATCCGAAGTCATCCGGTAGGTCAGAAAAGGAAGATACTCTTTTAACTTTTCCTGTGTCCAGTCTGTACAATACCTACTGTCCAAATCATACGGATCGACCGATTCTTTTTCCGCGCATCGAACCTTCTGAAAATGGACTGCCGGGTTATCCATTCCGATTTCAAGATAGGAAGTATAACGACGGGCTTTTATCAGATAATTGATTATGTCTAAGCGTGTTGTCAAAATCTATTAAGATTAGTTGCTCGCAAAATTTTCCTGATAGTAAAAATCCAGAATTTTACAATTGAATATGACTTCGTACTTCGCCTGTATCATATCGGATTCGGATTTTTCCATCTTGGTTTTGGCATTATTATAATCCAGAACGGTAGACCGTCCGACTTTCATTCTTTCATTTTCGTATCGGAACGATTCCGAAGCGGCTTTGTAGGACTCTTGTGCGGACAAATATTTTTGATAGGCATTTTCTGCATTCTGTAAGGCGGTTTCGATCTCTTTACGCAAAGCCATTTTAGTTTCGTCCAAGACCGCCTCCTGAAGCTTGATATTGATACGAGAGGCCCGAATCTGATTCCGTGTTGCCAGTCCGTTGAATATCGGTACGGAAAGATTTATACCCACGTACTCGTTTCCGTTATTTTTAAGTTGTTGCCGGAATGTCGCGTTATTATACCCTGTAACAAACGAATAGTAATAACTGTTACTATAACCTCCGGATAAAGATACCGATGGATATCTGGCCGCTTGGGCAATACGAAGGTTATGCCAACCGCTTTGAAGGTTTAACGATGCGGAGCGAATTTCAGGACGATCGTCTATTCGTGAGAACAGCAAAGTCGTATCGTATGACCGTAAGCTATGCAGTGCGGTTTTTAACAGTTCATCGCCGGATGATTCTGCGACATCGAAACCCGCCGAAGATTTTCTGTTTAATGCTTGGCTTAACTCCAGAAGAGCCGTTGATAAGTTGTTATTGTTTTGAGTCAGGTTCAATTTATCCTGCGCCCATGAAGCCTTGCTTTCCAACAATTCCGACTCCAGCATTTTCCCGTTATCTACGAATAGCTGACTTCTGTTCACCTGCAAGCGGCTCAGTTCGACCTGGGAAGCAGCTATTCGAACCAACTCCTTGTATTGGAGAACTTGCAGGTAATAAGCCGTAATATTCAATATTACATCGTTCTTTGCTTTCTGAAGGTCTTCCAATGCCGCCTCGAAACCGGCTGCCAGACTTTTGATCTGGTGTTTTATACGCATTCCGTTGAAAATTGTCATGCTTCCTGAAATGCCCCCGCTCGTAGACATCTGGTTGTTATCTTGGTATGTCCCGTCACGGGAAGGTCCCCGGCCGAAATAGTTCGTATGTCCCAAACTCCCGGACACGGATGGCAAACGGCTGTTTTTAGCCGTATTAAGGTCCAATTCGGATAGTTGGCTGTTGAATTCGGCCTTTTTGATAGACACGTTATTTTGCAGAGCATAATCGATACATTGCTGAAACGACCATTTTTCCTGTGCAGGACATTTTATACACAGGAACAAAAGTCCGCATATGCAAACAATCGTTTTTCTCATGGCAAACGCAGTTTATGACAACAATAACGCTTCGTCCCAACCGGATTCTTTTTCGGAAACCGCCGACAGAAGTACCAAGCCGATTCCGGCCAGACCGCCCAGCAATCCATAATGCACTCCATACACGCCGTTGATTCCCGTGTACCATAACCTATAACCCGTCTTTTCGTCCGTATAATTCGCATGACTTAATCCCCGGCACAAAAAATCGGACGATAACTCCCGGAATTCCGAACAACCAGACAAACGATATATTCGATTAAACAGATGACCGAGACTGAAACTGCCTCCGTACAATCCGGCTTCCAGATATTCATGATCGTGCTCAAGATGCAATTTTCCATATTGTACCCATTGTTCCAGAGCCCTATCCTTTGTTTCAGGAATGTGTAAAAGGCTCCATAATGTGCCAACCTCAGACTGGCTCCAACCGGGAAGCGTATTCAACGTATTTTCCAGTGAGATAGCCTGACATTTCAACTGATTTTCGAGATTGTCCGCAAGCTCTGCTATATAATCCATATCCGGATATTTCAGTCGTATTTTCCGAACCAGCAAATAAAGTCCCGACAAGCCTGACGGGATACTATAATCCTGAATATCGTTCAATTGGCCGAGCGTCATTCTTTTATACAGTTCCGCAATGAATCTATTTAAGTATTCACGGGGGAATCTTTCGTTGCGGTTCATGCAATACAGTGCGATACCGGCAGCACCTTGCAGCAGATCGTAACGGTCTTCCTGCACATCGTAAATCATTCGCCGAAATACTTTCGGATCTACACTTCCCATTACGTCGAAAAGATCCGCTTCGATCATGGGATACCGAATCATATAATCGAGCATCCATCCTATGCCGCCCAGTCCGTCGGCCAAACAGGCATTGCATTCCTGAGGATCGTTTGTATACAAAGTTTTTTTGTGGATATTGTCGATTTTTTGAAAATACTTATCAGCGACCTTTGCATAACACTCCTCGTCGTCCAGTTCAAAACAGCGATGAAACAAGAACAACTGAATGCCGGCTTCGCCATACATCAGAAACGGATCATGATCCCGATCAAATCTCATCATTAACAGGAGAGCGATCTCGTCTATTTTCTGCCAAATATTTTTTTGATCCGTTTCGGTAAATATCGGTTGCTTGTTATTCATCAGATGTCCGTTTTGATGTTTTGTTTACAGAATGCACGATCTCCTCCCACGACGAAATCCCGATTATTCTTTTGGCAAATTCGAAAGTCTGCGGTTCATTTTCTGTCCCGGCATCGCGAAAGACTATCCATGATGGTTTTGTGCCGAACGGATCTTCGGGGTCATCGGAATATTTTCTCAGTCCGGTTCTTAAGCCTCCTTCGAAACGGGCGTCGATCCAACTATGCGCGAGGTAGGCATCGATTCCGTCACAGGCTTCCAGTTTCTTCCATGCGTAAGCCAAGCCCGCGGCTTGTTCCTGCAATGCTTCATTCGTATAGTCCTTCGAGTTAGGATTCTGTTCCGACAACAACAGCGTCCGCTTTTTTCCTTCATAAGTAGAAACCGTATGTTTGATCCAATCATCCAGTACTTCCAGATTTTTAAATGTGACATAAGGCGTATCGAGTGAATAAGTAGCCTTTTTATCGAGCCAAGACTTGGGATCGAGTAAACTTTCCGGATAAGGGTGAATGGCTGCTCCCCATTTGAAATCTCCTTCAGCTTCGCAATAAGCCATTAATGTATCCATGACTTCGGCGGCCGGATAACAGTGCGGTTCGGTATATTCTTGATTCCAGCAATGATCCAGCGATATGAAAACTTCTGCATCCGCATCGTATTTCCGAGCCGTATAGTAGACCATCCGCATGGACTTGACGTAGATATCCATAAATTCGACAAGTGTCTTGTTGCCGGCATTCGTCCATACGCTTCCGGAGTTGACTTCATTATGTACGATCCATCTATGAATTCGACCGTATTTACCGTCTGGACGATTATAACGGGCCGCTAAAAAATCCAATGCAGCGGCATACAAATTAACTGAGTCAATATTAGTCAAATTCGGCATGGTATAAGCTCCGCAACGCTTGTATTCCGGATGTTCCAACATACGTCCTACCTGAAGATCGCGGCTCCATAATTCCGGATAAACTAAAATAACGGCCGATACGTCAATACCGTGTTCGGCAGCGCAGCGGATCGTTTTGTCATATTTTTCGATTTTTCGTTTATCGGCATAATATGTCTTACCATTATATTCGAACGGAATACGGTCGAGGCCGGCAGTAAGGTGCAAAAAGTTATTGAGCCGGATATTGAATGAAATATAGGATATTCCGAGATCTTTCAAATCCGCATATAAATGGTTGTATTTAAAATCGCCCAGCCCTTTTTTCGTCTTGGGAATGAGTGGCGGGAAATGGTGTCCTGTACGAGTCTTCGTCGTGTAACGGCCGTACGAACATAGATAAAGTTCGTTGTTGCTGCGATAAGCCAAAAACCAACGGGAATATATACGATCGTAAAGTGTGCCGTCATATTTTGTAATACGAGGAACCGACACTTCGAAGCGCCCATTTTCGGGACGGAGCACGGTGATCTCTGTCATATTATGCACTGCCAAGTCTTTGAAAATAGGTAATTCGCATAAACAAACGGCCAAAGATGGATTTGAAACGATCTGTCCCTGTACCCTGATCTCTTTTTCATCCGTTTCTATCCGGTCGATCTCATTAGGAAAAACAGAATCGTATAAATAGCTTTTTTTGCGGATGATGCTTTGCGATAAGCGTTTTTTGTAATCTTCCTTAATATCTGCTTTTTCCTGCTCATCGGACGTTCTGGAGCGCAACCGGATATTCTTGATTTGAAACAAAACGGCCTCCGAAGCTATGACCGGAGCTACGATCAATTGTAGAACGGCATGAGAAGTTAATGCGTATTGCAGCAATAAGTCCTTGTAATCAGATAAGTCGATTGAAAAAGAACGCCAATTCTGAGTTACATCGATATTGCGGACTATTATTAACTCTTCCGATTTTGTATAAATCCCGATATGAGAGATAAAAGAAGAACATTTATAATCGAAAGCTAATACGCACCGATCTGCGGACCATTGTTTCTTTTTAAGCTGTAAAGGCAAATAGCATATGTCCGTCAGAAAAAACTCGTATGCATGACTTCCTGTCCGTTTTAACGGCGTATTCGTATGTTGGCTGATTATTTTTAATGCTGACGAATTCATATCATTCTTTTTGAGATGATTGACAATGTTTTCAACGATCGGAGTTTGTTTCGCATCCGTAAAAATACGGTTCTGACATCCCACCAGAATACGGCAGACGTATCCGTATAATATTTTTTATAATGTCCGGAAACATACATTCGGACAATTCTAAGCAATGCCCATGGAGAGCGCAAGGTCCAAAAACGCCGGTAAATAAAACGCAGGCGTTTACGGGTATTCTCGTCATTTTTTTCTATCAGGGCGTCATGCCACATCATAATGTTTGAGGTGTACTCCCATTTCTCTCCGGGATGTCTGATCGCCATTTTTAAACCGATGGTTTGTTTCCCATGCTGCCGGTATTTGATCAAACATTGGGCGATATATCCTATTTTATTCCGGAAAGCAGATGTCATAGCGAGCATTTCGTCATGGGCAATGATATCGGACAAAGGAATGCAATATGGCATCATGGACGCACGTAGTGCACATGTGGCTCCTGTTACGCGGCAGTATATACTTAACATTTCGAGTTCATATCCTCTGTCGAACAGATCGAGGGTTTCTTTGTTCAATCCCAATACGTCGAAAAGCGTTTGATTATAACTCGGTATTCCTGCGGCGTTGACAAGTACGGCATTGGTAAAGACGAACTCCTTATCCGGATTGCTGTTAAAATAACCGATAATGGTTTCGACTTTCGTTGGCAGCCAAATGTCGTCCTGATCCGACAAAAAGATAATATCGCCTGAACAACGGCAAATAGCCTGTTCGAAATTTTTTCGATAACCGTGATTCCATATGTTTACGTGTAATCGGACCGGCAAATCGTATTGTCGAATCAAATTCTCGATTATTTCAACGGTGTCATCCTCGGAGCAATCGTCACAAATAACGATTTCGTCTATCCGTAACGTTTGGTTTCGGATAGACATCAGTTGCTCCCGAATATATTTTTCTCCGTTATATGTGCACATGGCGACAGACAGACGCATAAACAGACCGTATTAATGGTTTTTAAATAAAGATTCTACGGGTTGAACGAAGCGTTCGATCAGACGGGTGTCTTTCGTGATAATTTCTGCCGTCCCATCCATTTGCTGAATAAAACGGAATTTATTCTTATAGCTGGATATCATACCCTGAGGGAATGTGACTTCGCCTATATAACCTATTTCTTCTTGATCGATTGTTTCCGGAACGGAAGATATGGAAACCAAACGTCCTTTCAGCAAGCCGTATTCCATATACGGAAACCCGTTCAGTTTGACATTGACCTGTTGCCCTACTTCGACTTTACCGAGTCCTGAGGACGGAATGGTTATTCTCCCGATAATTTGCGTAGAATCTTCGGGTACGATCGTTGCTAAACGATCTCCAATAATAATATTTTGATTTTCGGCCCAATATTTTGTAAACGTAATTTTCCCGGCAATCGGAGCATTTAAGATGTATTTATCTTTCCATAATTTGATTTCGGCCAACAACTGAGCACGTTGTTCGTCGAACTGTAACTGGAATTCGTTCTGCTCGTTGTCGTATTGGATGGTTAGATCCGTCAATTGTTTTTCCTGACTCAGAATATTCGTTTTTGTTGAAATAATGGAATTTTGCTGGGATGTAACGGATAGTTCTTTTTGAAGCAATTTCTGAACGCTCGCATCGTAATCGGCCTCCGTCAATGCGTGTGAATGAAATAATACGGAATCTCGCTTTTGATTGTTTCGTTCGAACCGGAGGTCTCTTTGAAGAATCTCCAGCTGTTTTTCCTGTGCTCGTAAGCCCGCATACAACATTTTTATTTGTTGCTCGATCTGAATTTTCTGTTGGGGAATCGCCCCTGTTTTCATATAATGACTATAGGATTTGCAAGTCTTTTCCAATGCGGTGTAATGGGGCTGTAACTCCCCCAACCGATTTGTTCCATTTTCAAAATATCCTCTTTCTGTACTTAAAGAAAATAAAGAGTCCGACAAGACTTTTTCCAATTGAAGAACGGACCGGTAATCGGCCGTATTGAACAATACCGCGATCAATTCATTCGGCAGAACGGACTGACCGTTCTCAACCAATATATGTTCCACCTTTCCGGTAGAGCGAGCGATCAATTCGGTCGGAGGATTCGTTGTGGTCAGTACGATAGAAGATGTGACGACTTCCGGATACTTAAAAAAATAAGCTACTCCAAGTAGTGTGATAAATATGCTGAAAATCACTGAAATACCCCATCGGACGACCCATCCGGGAATACGCCCCATGATTTCCTGCACTTCGTCGCTGTATATAGGTCTCGGCATAATCGGTCCTCTCGTTTGTTAATTCCCTAATTCCAGCTGGTCTTTTACCAGATTGAAATAAGCGCCCTGATGGGCTATCAGTTCCGTATGATTGCCTTGCTCGACGATTTTCCCTTTCTCCAACACAACGATCGTGTCTGCATTTTTTACCGTGCTTAAACGATGGGCGACGACGACGACGGTTCTGTTTTTAAAAAAGAGCTTCATATTATCCATAATCGTTTTCTCATTATTGGCATCCAACGAGTTGGTCGCTTCATCGAAAAATATATATGCGGGGTCTTTATAAACTGCGCGAGCTATCAGGATACGTTGCTTCTGGCCTGTACTTAAACCTTGGCCGTCTGCCCCGATTTTGGTGTCGTACCTCAAAGGCAGACTTTCCACATAATCTTCAATATTGGCTGTTTTTACTGCGTTCCGCACTCTAGTCCGGTCCGGGATTTCGTCGGCAACTCCGATATTACACTCCAGAGAATCGGAAAAAATATAGCCTTCCTGCATAACGACACCGCAGTTCCGTCTCCACTTCGAATCGCTGTACCGTTTGATCGGAATACCGTTCAAGGTGATTTCGCCTTCGACCGGTTGGTAGAAACCTAACATCAATTTTAACAGAGTCGTTTTCCCGCTGCCGCTTATCCCTACGATCGCAGTCACTTTATTCGCTTGTATAGTCAGATTGATACCGTCCAATACTTTTTCTGAATGAGGACCTTCGTACTGGAACATCACGTCTTTCAATACGATATCCTTGTGTGCTGGGATATCCTGTATTTTATCCTCGTCGGCAGGTTCTTCGTCATCCATGTCGTTGATCTCGTTCAATCGTTCCGTACTGATCTTTGCATCCTGCGCCTCCTGAATGAATCCGATAAACTGAGAAATGGGACCGTTCAGCTGCCCCAATATGTATTGCATGGCCATCATCATACCTAACGTCATGTTGCCGTCAACTACCGCTTTGGCAGCCAAAAACGAAACGAAAACATTTTTTGTCTGATCGATGAATAATCCTCCGACCTGCTGGGTTTGTCCCAAAGTCATCGATTGAATGGAGATCTTATAAAGTTTAGCCTGAATCCGTTCCCATTCCCAGCGCTTTTGCTTTTCGCAGTTGTTGAGTTTGATCTCCTGCATTCCATTGATCATCTGCACGATACTGCTTTGATTGTCCGCCGCCTGCTGGAAACGTTTGTAGTCCAGTTTCCTGCGCTGTTTCAAAAAGACCAAAACCCAGCATGCATACAACAGGCTGCCGGCAAGAAATATAGCCAATATGCCGGCATGATAGCTCGCCATGATAATGGAATATATGACGAAGGTAAAGGCCGAGAAGACCATGCTGATCAAGGTTCCGGTTAAAAAAGATTGAATACGGCTATTGTCCCCTATACGTTGCATGATATCTCCCAACATCTTCACATCGAAGAACGAGATAGGCAATCGCATGAGTTTGCTTAAAAAATCGGAAATGAATGCAATGCTTATACGAGTCGTGACGTGCAGAGACAACCAGCTTTGAATTAGGCTGTTTGCTGTTTGGCCGAAAGTCAGTACGACCTGAGCGATCAAAGCCGCGATAATGAAATTCAGGTTGCTGTTATTGATACCGAAATCGACGACGGATTGCGTGATAAAAGGGAAAATCAGGCTGATGACACTGCCTGTCAGCATGGCCAAAAACAGCTGAAAAATAAAACGTCTGTAAGGCCGTAAATAACCAAGCAAATACTTTAATCGGAGTCCCGGTTCTTTCTCCTCCTCGTTATTATAAAATTTGGGAGTCGGTTCAAATAACAAAGCCGTTCCCTGTTTCTGGGAACCCTCTTTCGACTCGGTGGAATACCAGCATTTTAGAAATTCTTCTCGGCGATAAACAAGATTACTTTGCGCAGGATCGGATACATAAATTAACTCTTCGTTGTTCCCCCATTTTTTCTTTCTAATATCATACACAACAACGAAATGCTGCTGATTCCAATGGACCACACAAGGTAAAGGAACTTCATCGCGCAATTGTTCCCATGTAATCTTAACGCCTTTCGTTCTGAAACCCAACGATTCCGCCGCATCGCTTATTCCCAGCATGGATACTCCGGCACGGGTAATGTGACACTTGGCACGTAACGACCTCAATGAATAACTTTTGCCATAGAACTTGGCAATCATCCGGAGGCACGTAGGACCGCAATCCATTGCATCCAACTGCAAATAATGGGGAAATTTCATTATATACTGAACTTTCTTTTGAGTTTATATAATGCATATGTCATTGAACATTTGGGGAGCTTCGGGGCATCGAGGATCAGGATAATCCCAGTTTTGTTTCCCATAAGCATACATTACCATTTTCCAACAAACTCCGCGTCCCTGACGACAATGATCGAATTGACTGCATTTTTTACATGCACTTTTTTCACTGATAAGTTGTCGGGATAAGAAAAAAAGGCTTTTCGCTTTGTCCGAATTCCATACCTCCTTGATTGTGTTTTTAGTCAAGTCTCCGATAATGAACTCGGGGTGATCATATAACTCCTCGCAAATGGTAACGCGTCCATCAGGAAGAATCACCATGCTACGCATGTTCCCGGTACATGTGGCTCGTTCTGGGAAATTCTTTTTACGACATTCATAACGGTAATCTTCATGAAAGTCAGCCTCGCTGAGATTAAACGTGACTCTTGGGTATTGCTCACGGAACTCATCTATTTTTCTATTCATTCGTTCTAAGAATGTCTTGGTAGGACGAAATTGCTCGTATAACCCTTCTTTGTACAGGGAATATCCCGCCGGCGTGAACTGCAAAGTTTTTAGATTTACAAATCCTGTAAGAAAATCTACGAGATTTTCGATTTCCTCATCGATACAATTGTGGGAATTTATAATAGTATGTACCCTGAGGCTGAGGCCGATTTCTTCTGTAAGTCTGATGGTCTCTTTTATTTCATCGGCGTAATTCGTGGGTACTTTTAAGATTTTGGAGAGAGTCTCGGGATTTACCGAATCCAAGGAAATTTGGATTTCTTTTATGCCTATCTCTTTTAACGTTTGCAATTTATCTTTTTTGACAGGCACTTTTGTAGATATGAATGGGGTATAGCCGTTAGCAAGTAATTCAGATATGATTTCTTTATAATGAGGATGAAGCAATACTTCTCCGCCACTGATATCGAAATTTACGACCCCTGTTTGTTTAGCCTGTCGAATGATGGAGATGACGGTTTTCAGAGGCATCTCTTTAGTATGCATTTTCCGGTTCGCATAACAATAAAAACAATCCGTATGACATTTCATGGTTAATTCCAGATTGAGCGCCAGCGGGAAAGAGGTCCTTAGGGAAGTTAGGTCGACTTCGCCGTTTAAAATAAAATCCTCTACGCGATATATCTTATACGGAACATTTATTTTGGTTTTATCCACCAGCACATTGGCTGGAAAATACATATAACTTCCATTATAGGGTATTGAAAACGAATTTTCATTCTCAATGTAGCCGGCCACGATTTTTCCGATTTCGTCAACCGTAAGGCCGAAAAATCCCGATGCTTTTATTACGACCTCTTCTAATGGATCCGTTCCGTTAAAAAAGGCGAGTAATTGTGCATTGAATGGATGAATATAACTCGTCCAGTTGTCTTCGTATTTTACTCCAGGATCGATATTGTCCTGATTTACGAATAAAACTCTGTTTTCGTCAGGTATCAGACTATACCCCGGGTTAATCACGTACCGTTCTTTCATGATATGACAATTTTCTTGATCTATTGAAGCCAATAGTTGATCCATCGTTCGACCTGCTCGCGGGAAACATCGTTTCCCTGAAAATGATCCCATATTTTGAGGCTGTTGCAATAACGTATATCGGATGACAAGATGTCTTCTGTTTCAGCGTCCGGCCTACTGAGTTTGCAACGCCGTATAAACTCCGGCTTGAACTCTTCATCGACAAAACCGGGTATCCCCAGCATCAGTATCCATTCCGATATGGGTTTATAGAAAACGAATCCCGTGAAAACCTCTTTATACTCGACGGCAGAAGGCTGTTCGTAAAACTGGAGTATATCCTCACCGAACGGGGAATCCGCCATGTCGAAACCCAGTTCAGGATTGTCGACGTATTTGAAAGCTGCATCCCATTTTCCCCGTTCGATAAGATGATCGGGGTCGTCGACGATTTCGGTGAGGGTAGTGTTATTGATCATCACGTTGGCGACCGATCCGGGGTAACGGTCGAAAATAACCGAAGCGGCCGATTTTCTCCATACGGCCTTGGGATGGTCCTTGAAACTGTGGCGGGTGTTCATAATGACTAAGGCTTTTTTTCTGGGCTCGTTCGGGTTTTGCCGTATCTTGTCGAAATCATCGATGAAATTGTTCCCCATGATACTGTCACGGTCATGAACTTCCGCGTAAGCCTCTGCGTCGAAGTAATTATCCCAGTCGAAAGGGATATCCGTAAAATGGATCGTTAGTTTCCGAGTATCATCCAACGACGCGTTGATATGATAGATTGTGGAGAGTAAATACCAAAAATTGTATTTCTCCCATACGGACCAATAGTTCAAATCCCGGTACAATCTCATCAAATCTCTTTCGAAAACCGAGTAATCGTCATATTTGTTCGCGAGTATTTTGTTGGCTCTTTCGGTTTGATTATGTACCCCGACTTCGGTAAATATATGCCCTACGTTCTGAATGAAACGCCGGTCCGATATGATTTCGTTGATAAACTGGTATTGGGTGATGTCGCGATGGTCCCGCTCTCCCAAAATAACGATATCGTATTTCTCGAAAAGCTCGAACACATAGTCGACGGCCGAGGTATTTTGAGATTGGAGAAAATCTATATAAGGTTTAAGCTCGTTTTTTTGTGAAAAACAATTGGTTGTCACAAAAAAAGCTATGGACAGAAGATAGATTTTTAATTGTTGGAGTTTAATACTGTTCATCATATTGAAAATATTGTTGAGTATATGTCGCTATTGCGACATATACTCAAATGTTAAGATTTATTAGGATTTTTTCCCTGTCTGACAATTTCTCTTACAATTTTCTTTGCACCCTTCTTTACATCCGTCCTGACAGGGAGAAGCTCCTTCGCATTGATAGTCTGCCAGCATGATATCATCCGAAAAACCTCCAAGAAGATGTTTCAATTTTTCTTTGGGTATTGTTGTTGCTTCATTTAGAGTGAGTTTTTTTAATTCTTTCATTTCTTTTCAGATTTAGGTTGGTAAGGACTGCGTAATGTTGTCGTTTGTATCATTTCAACGACAAGGAATAATGTATTCCTTTCAAATGTTTTTTTATGTCATAGAGCGATATTTGTGGATTTACAAATAGTTTCGGTAGTCGCATGTCAAACTATACGAATATAGTACAATCAAGCCGATTTGACAAGAGATTTATTAAATTTTATTAAACTCAAGATAAATGCATCGGATGCAAAAATCACAATAAGCCATGAAATAAAAGCAAAAGTTTAGCTTTCGGAATAGTTATGCAGAATATTGGTACATATTGGTTCGAAAATAAGCGTCCTGCAAAACATATTTACATTTTTCGTTTGACAGTCTCTTCTATTTTAGTGCTAATCAACGGATCAACAATCTTTTTTAGTCTTGTTGAGTTTAAGGGCGTCGGTTTTTTGGGGGGGATTTTTATCTATCTGCTTTTTGATATAAATTCTCATAGAAATTCGTCAATTGCTTTTTGAAGCGAGGCAATGAATATTTCTTGAGGTATTTATTTCTTGCGTTAATCGCAATGTTGTTTCGCAAGGATTTGTTTTGTAGCAAATCTATTATCTGGTTTGCAATCTTATATATTGATTCTCTTTTGTATGCGGCTTGGGGATTGATAGTGAATTTCAATCCGTCTACGCCATTTTCGACAAGCTCTGAAAGCCCCGTGGTATTATTAACTATAATAGGAAGCTTGCACATCATCATTTCGATTGCAACCAATCCAAATTCTTCATGTAGTGAAGGTAAGACACCGACATCCGCAATGGAAAAGAGACGATATAATTGATCCTGACTAATAAATCCTGTAAAAGTTATTTTAGACCGACAAGGGAAAGCTAATTTGTGCAAGTCTTTGTCGATTGTGCCATCTCCAGCAATAATCAACCTTGAATTAGGTAACTTAGCTAAAACGATTTTAAACGCTTTAATGAGATAATCAATGCCTTTGATATAAGCCAAACGGCCAGCAAAAACTATAAGATTTTCTTCCGTAAAAAAGAGACGGTTTCGAATTTGTATTGATTCTGTTTTGGATATAGGTTCAAATTTGTCGCAAACAGCATTGGGAATAATTGTAATTTTATCAATAGGAACATGATATATATTTATCAGGTCATTGTATGAATGATAAGCCACAGCTATTATATTATCGACAACTTCAGTCATTAATTTTCGTTCGAATTTCATTGTCTGAATAATTTTAGAATTTTTCCGGTCCTTCATTTTCAACATTTCAAATAATTTTTGTTTATCCCCCAATAGTTGAAAACTCCATTCGGAACAATGAACGGTTAAAACGATTTTACATTTATAATATTTTTTTAATGATTTTGCGATATGGTAATCTTTTGTGAAATTTAAATGGAATATATTTTGTTCTGTTTGCATAATATAAGGATATAGGATCAAAGCTATATTTTCTGCTGTTCTTTCCCTATAGGTTGTCGAGCTCAAACAATCTGGGGCGGGGGGTAACGGAATTTGGATGTGTTTTACATCGTCTTTCCATACAATAGAGAACTCTTGGAACGACCTGTAAATATCTATGACGGTTATCTGGAATGCCGTATCGCGTAAAGAATTAATGACATGAGCAATGTACGTTCCTATTCCATAAGAGGATGCTATTGACGATTCATTTACGATGTATATATGTTTCATGACAATATTTTTTTTAGTGCCCACCCTGTTAATCCTTGGTATACTCCAATCGGAACTGAATATAAATTATCAACGCAGCTTGGGGGGATATCATTGAAAAAAAACGGTGGTATACAGAGTGAATCTGTGTAATTAATTTTTTGATTTATTATATCGTCCAAATCTTTCGTCAGTATTGAATCTTGATAAATATCTGAGTATTTATTTTTGATTATTTCCTGTAACTTCATCATATAGTCTAAATTGAAAGAAGTTTGATTGAATGGCCTTTTAAATGATTTCACTCGAGATATAACATAAAATAAAAGGCCTCCTATTCCTGTCATGAAAGTATGATCTAAAGTTTCAGGAGGTGCTTGGACGATGACATCGTCTATTCCACTCAATAAATCATCTGTACATCCTTTATAAAACTGATTTTTAATGAGATACTCGATGCCCCAGCCGATGCCGCATAATCCATTGGCAAAATCGATGGGTGTCGTAGTGTCTATCTGTTTATAGATATCGTCTAATAAAAGATCTGTATAGTCACGATATACATTCAATCCGGATTTACGGATATATATATTAAGAAAAATAACACCACCCATTTTTCCGTGCATTAAACTTACATCATCAATTAAATTGTAGTTCATCAAAAAATGGGGTAATAATCTCTCGAGGCTTAATTCCGAACGTTTCATCATGACCGTTTTGTTTCTCTTTGGTGTTATTGAAATATTATATTGTTGTAAAGTTCCACCATGCGTTTTTCGAAAAGGCAATAACCGTATCGGTCTTTAAATCGTTTTCGCCCGTTATTCCCGTATTGCTTTCGCATGGATTCGTTTTCTATTAACCGATTGATCGTCGCAGCCAGATCAACGGCAGAAGCTTTCAATTGTCCCTTTCCCCGCTTTAGTGTGGTTTTTAACCCTGTTACATTGTTTTCAATAATTTCGGCAAGACCCGTAGTATCCGAGGCGACTACTGGTATATTGTGCATCATCATCTCAAGAGCGACATAACCGAATTCTTCATGAATGGAAGGAACTATTCCTATATCCGCAACAGAGTATAGTCGATACAGTGTCTTCTTAGGAACGAATCCCGTAAATGTAATTTTTGAAGCCGCATATTTAGCCTGTTCCATGACGGCGTCAAGTTGCCCGCTTCCGGCGATAATCAATCTGCAATGGGGATGCGTTTTCAATATTTCAATAAAAGCTGCGACTAATACAAATATGCCTTTGACTTCGTCGACGCGTCCTGCGTAAATCAAAACCATTTCATTTGCCCCAATATGAAATTCTTGGCGAATTGAAGCTTTTTTCTCCTCTGATGCAGGGCGATAATGATCCGGCAGTGCGTTATTTATTAGTGCAACTTTTTCAGGATTTGCTCCATAGACAGAAATTATGTCATTGTACGAGTGTTGGGAGATAGCAATGACTTTGTCACAATAAGCATTTATCAGCTCTCGGCCTTCGAGGACTTCATCGTATATTTGCCTTTCCGATGCTACAAGGGAGTCGGGATGTTTTTTCAATATTCTCCGAAGTTTTGTCTTGTCGCCTAAAAGTAACATACTCCAATTGGTATAGTGCATCGTCAACACTATTTTGCCGTCAAAATGCGCTTTTAGATTCTTTGCCAACGGAAGAAATTCCATTCGGTTCAGATGAAAAATGTTTTCGTCTCCCTGTTTGACGAATTCTTTCAGAAAAAACGGGGCGTAGTTCTGAGTAATTGTCAGTAGTCGCGCAAAACCTAATCCCGACGGATAAACCGATGGCCAAGGAATGTATATATAACGGATACCATTTTTCGTTTCAACCTTAAATTCTTCACAAGGGGCATTTATTTCGACAATGGACACGTTCATGTCTCTTTTAATCGAGCATTTGGCCAGTTGTTCGATATAGGTGCCAATGCCATACATAGCTCCGCGTGTATTGACATTAAATACATAAAGGTTTTTCATCCGTGTATCAATCTAGAGCATTTCTAATTCTTAAAGTAACGTTGCATCGATAGCATGTTTTAAAGATTCGCATTTTTTGCACGTTCCCGACAGCTGTGATCCCAATCGTTTTTAGCCTTCCCGAATAGAGATAAAAGGCCCTGCAATCCAATATTCCCTTTTCTCAAATATATTTATTTTTTCTTTCGGTTGCAAAATGCGATCGGTTGTTCGGTTGAGGTAAATATGATTTTTATTGTTTTCGTTGTTTGATTTGTAAGATTTGAAAATGATGATTGAAGACGCGTCATCCGGTTGTGAAAATATAGCATAATGCATTCAAGTTTTTTAGTAAATCAACCCAATCATTATTAAGTATGGATCGGTCATCCGGACACGGTTTATTGACAAGAGGCTAGATTATTCAGTTGTAAAAAGCGAATTCTTTGCATGTAAGGAATGGGATCATGACGTGTAAATTATATGATATACTCGGTTGTTTCTGTTTTTAAATATTTTTTTATAACTCATTGTTTTCGTGGTGTTTGCATGTAAGAGAAATCTTATTAACTTTGAGTAAGCCTCTTGCAGGACGATTTTTTCGATATGTCGAAGACATGTTTTTTATGAAAAAAGGAAATGTTTTGGAGTTAAGTTTCATGTGCTTGCTGTTTTTGGCGATTGTGAGTCCTGTCCAAGCTCAAAATAAATCCATAATTAGAGGGATTATTGTCGATTCTATAAAGAAAGAGAAAATATCCTCAGCCAATATCATGGTGTATAAGCACGATTCGATATTAGTTGCGAATGCGGTTTCCGGCAAAGACGGGACTTTCGTATTGAAAGGTATTGCCGAGGGTGAATATACTTTGCATATTTCGCATATTCAATATGGCGATCGTCTTCTCCCGTGGACGGTTCGGCATGGCATATCGTCGGCAGATACGCTTTATTTGTCTTCTCGCGACTATGTGCTGGACGATCTGGTCGTCGGGCCACGGTGGATTCGTCGACAAGCGGATCGTTATAAAGTCTCGATGAAAAATAATCCGATTGCCCGAGGTGTCAATATCAAGGATGCGTTAGGTCGGTTACCTGGTGTTTCGTCCCGTAACGGGCTCTCGATCAACGGCATAAGCGGGACGACGGTTTACGTGAACGGACGCAAATTGTCCAGTGAGAAAGAATTGGATGCTATTCCTGCCGCTTTAGTCAAGAATGTGGAGGTCGTTTTTGTTTCCGGGAGCGCCCATGACGCCCGATCGAGAGGAGGAGTTATTTTGATCACGTTGGATAACCCGGACGACAGAGGCGGATATGGCACGATTGCGAACGATCTGAGAGTTCGACCTCGGTACGGTATCGGCGGAGAGAATGTCAATTCGGTTGTGAATTACAAATACGATAAATGGAATGTGTACAATTATGTCGATTATGATTATTTTAAGACGCTGTCGGACTATGCGATCGATTCCTATTACCCGGAATCCTTCTCCCGGATCGACATGCGAACGCGAGGTCGCGGTCATAGTCACGGACTAAGCGACAATTTGGGAATCGTATACGAAATCACTCCTCGACATAATCTGGGAGCTAATTTCAATTTGAGTCTGGACCGCTCTGACTCCGAAGAGTCGTCGCTTTCGTACATATCGACGTATAATAAAAGCGCGCCGTCGGGCAGCTCGTCCGCAACGAGCACTCCCCGCGGACGGAATAATTTGTATCAGATCACCTTGAATTACCTTTGGAAGATCAATGACGACGGCGCTTCTCTCAATATCAAGTCGGATTATTTAAACACTTTGGGCACAAACGACGCTTATCGTACATATCGTTACGATTACGAGGGAGAATTGCCGTATTCCGTTCGGAATAAGGATCATCTGCAAGATCGTATTCATATGTTCGATAACCGGATCGATATCAGTGTCCCTATCCGGAAAAAACATCAATTGCTTTTCGGCGGCCGTTATTATCTGAATCGGACCAACCGAATCGCTCAATACGATTCGTTGCACGATGAAGTCTGGGTGAACGATGCCAAGCTGAGCGATCGTTTCGGCCTGCAAGGTGACGGATATGCCGTTTATACCAGCTTTTCGTCTTCCATCCATCGGTTTTCTTACTCTTTGGGGCTGCGTGCCCAATGGGACAGAATTGATTATACCTCCCGGATCGGACATGAAAATACGGAGCGTTGCTATATGCATTTTTTCCCGACGGTCAGTCTTAGCTATGCATTGGACGATGACGATACGATGCTGGCCAGCCTTTCCTATACGCGAGGCATACAATATATGCCTTTCAATGAGATCTCTTCGACCGTCAGATTCCTGTCGGAATACTCGTATACGCGGGGAAATCCCGACCTGACCCCGGCGTTTTACAATGCCGTACAGTTTTCCGCAACGATCAAAAAATGGGATATCTACTATAACTACGAATATATTCCCAACATGATCCATTATGTGACATTTATCGATGATGAAAATCCGTTGGTCAAATATTCGATGCCGATGAATTCGTCCTCGATTACCGGGCATATAGCAGGCTTTACCCGCGAATTCGACATAACCAAGTGGTGGAATCTATCCGCCGATCTGATGCTCAGAAACCGTAAGACCCGATATGAAGAATCCGGAGTCAAAAAAGCATACCGAAGCACCGCCTATTTTGCGGATATCACCAACTATTTCACGTTCGGTAACACATCCGGGGGCGAAATCAGTTTTTACGGAGAGACCGCGGAGAAAATCGACGATAAGACGGTGTTCCCCGTTTACAGTATCGGCGCGAAAGTTTATCAATATATCCTGAAGAAAAAGTTTCTTCTGAAGCTAAGCGCCAATCAGATCGTATCCAAATTGCGATCCAATCGAATCGATAAGGAGATCTATCAATCGCGAAGCAGATTCCTGACCGACCAGACCGCTTTGATTTTCAGCATTCAGTATAACTTCAGATCGGCAAAGGATGTTCGTGTCAAACGAATCCAGAAGATACAGTCGGTCCAAAAACAAGAAGAAAAGGAGTGACACGAAAAGCAGCTTTTCAATAAGTAGAGAAATACTGTGTCGCCAAATGTAAAACAATGCAATATTGCAGAAAAAAAAGCATTAAAAACATTTTTTTATTCTGATATTTTTATTAAATTGCCAATAGTAAAAAAGATAGATGTTTTGTGCGAATGCAATATTGCAGAAATAATATTAAAATTAAAAGCCATGAAAAGGTTGAAAAAGCTTTCGTTGCTGAGCAACGAACAACTCGCAAAAATTAAAGGAGGAGTCGTTGAAGATTTCGGGGGTATTTCCTTGTTGGGTGATGATATTAATACTCAACGAAAATGTCGTTGTACGGGCTTAGGAAATAATGACAATCAGGCTTCTGAATGTTATTGTTCGGATGCTGGATGCAGTCGCTACTAATACTTCCGATTTCATTTTTTTTACTTTGGAAGGAATATCATAGTATGGATATTCCTTCCAGTTTGATTCACTGCCGTTATGAAGTTTAGCAATTACAATATATTTGCCGAATGGGGTGATTTCCATATTGGTATCAATTTGATGTCCGGGAAAAAAATAGTTTTTCTAACGGAAGACTACGAGCTGTTTATGTCGCAAGATATAAATAGAATTGAGCAGAACAATAGGGACTTGTATCATAATTTGGTTGCGTGTGGATTCATTATCGATGAAAAGGATAATGAATTCTCAAAACTAATCCATAAGAGAAATCAAGACGTATTTTATAATAACAATTCATATAGGCTGACTATACTTCCAACGCTGGAATGTAATTTTAGATGCTGGTACTGCTATGAAAAACATATTCAGGGGAAAATGGCCTTAGATGTGTCCGAAAGAGTAAAAAAATATATTCACTATATTTTTGACAACACTCCGATATTTCATTTTCAGCTCGATTGGTTCGGAGGAGAACCTCTGTTATGTTTCGAAGAAGTCATGTACCCCATCTCTTTGTATGTTATGGAACAGACAAAAAACAGAGGCATGCACTTCAGCAATTCCATCACAACGAACGGTTATTTGATAGACGACGATATGATTGAAAAGTTCAAAGAAATCAAATTGAACAGTTTTCAAATAACACTCGATGGATATCAAGATGTTCATGATAAAACTAGGCATCCGATTGGACAAAAAGGAAGCTATGCCGAAATCATACGAAATGTTAATAAGATTTGTTCGTCGATCCCTGAGGCTAACATAACCCTTCGAATAAATTTTACCAATAAAACCGTTCCGGATATACATAAAATTATCGATGACATTCATGTTGATAATAGAAAGAAATTGGGGATATCGTTTCAGCGGGTTTGGCAAACAATAAATAAAGAAGACGACGCCGAAAGCAACTTAGAAGAAGAGATTGATCTAATCAGAGAAAAAGGGGTTTTTGTCCAATATAATACATTCACATATAACCATGGATGTATCTGTTATGCAGATTCCGTTAGACAGAGTGTCGTTAATTACGACGGGAGTCTGTTTAAGTGTACCGCACGGGATTTTGCAAGTTCGGATCAAGCTGTAGGATACATTGACGACGACGGGAAACCCGTATGGAATAATAATTATTATAAACATTTCTTAAAAGCTCCTTTCGATAACGATGAATGCAGGAAGTGTGAGTATGCGCCTGCGTGTTTGGGTGTTTGCAGTCAGAAATATATCGAAAGTGGGGACGACTTTTTGCAAAAGCATTGTAACAAGAATGATTGCAAACTTACAATAGAAAATGATCTGCTGAACAGCTTGTGTGATTATATCGATACTCAGTTAAACCAATAAATATATCGTCATGAAAAAGAATTTATGGAGCGTCGTGCTTTGTTTCGCCGCTCCGTATTATTTGTCAGCCCAACAACATGCTTCCATTCAAGATTTTGAGTTTCTCGTCGAGAAGATACGGAACGACTATCCGGGATATGAAGCG
>OGRE01000743.1_pt1 | contig 32953 bp, 27 predicted proteins | sample 1553421 | NCBI WGS metagenome assembly OGRE01 (sample SAMEA2580076, study PRJEB22360) | human gut metagenome | biome: human gut; feature: human-associated habitat; material: faeces | place: Denmark | collected 2008/2010 | reverse complement strand
AAGAATTTTTTCTTTCTTCCGTGGGTATTTTTGATTTCCTCGGGAGCTATTGGGAAATTCCTCGGGAGATGTCGGACTTATCGAAGATGTATGAGTATCGATAGCGCTATGAAGCCAGGCTCAATCCTCATATCCTAGACTTGTTGTCAAGCGTAGTTAGTGGAGTACCAAGATATAATGTTTCAGTCCTGAGCTGATTTGGTATCAGCATTCACTGAGGGTGTCAACAAGCTGTTCATAACCCCAACTATTCTGTCGAAAAGTCTGTTCATAACCCCAACTATTCTGTCGAAAAGTCTGTTCATAACTCGTCAATAACTCACAGCTAACTTATTTGCTTATTTCGGGAAGTTATATAGCTACGAAAAGATTTCAATATTGCAAATAAGTTACGGTTGAGTTATCAACCAGTTTTGATCAAGTTATCAACAGGTACAGATAGAGAGCGAGACGACCGTAACTGCTCACGATCGTATCGCCTTTTTGTATCCTCTAAGTAGCCAGCAGAGCCAGTCAGAAGAGATCAGATATTAGAGTCATTAGCTCCTGCACAACGGGAGTTATGAACAGATTCGACGCGCCATCATCATAAGTAGATATAGAAATAAGCTATACAGATATCATATATAGATGATGATGTATGGGGTGTCGGGAGCGTGACTAGAACTTGTACTGTGCTCCCACGGTCACCATGTGCAGCGGCTTGGCAGCGACCAGTGCTTGCTGCTCGATCTGCTGACGGAGGAAGCAGTCGTACTGGAGCGACAGGCGCAGGTGGTCCTTCTGGAGGAAATAGTTGACCCCAGTCGAGAGCTGATGTGAGCGACCCTCGGTCAGTGCGGTCAGATTATTCAGTTTGAGGTCTTGCTGAGCCTTCGGGTCGAAGTGTCTATTGCGGTCATAGTATGCGTACCGACCGAAGAGCTCTAGGTCAATAGGCTTGATACGCTCCACAAGCTGTGTCATGCCAGCGATGAAAGGGCGCTGTACGAAGATATTGTTTTCAAAAGTAGCAGGCGCTTTGGGACCCACGGCTAGGTTAGCGTTTTGCCATCCAGGTTGTAAGCCCATAATGCCCTCAGCAGTGAGCATCAGCTGCCCGCCTCGATGCTTGATCGTGCTGGTGAGGAAGGCTCCGCCGTAGGCACGTAGCATGTGATCATTCTTGAGCGTAGCTGTCTCCTTGTCAAAAGCGTAGTACCCATCCGTAGCTGGTAGATATCCACCATATCCCGATAGTCCGAAACTTAGGTCGTGGTTAGCTCCCCGCTCGGTTAGAGCTAGTCGTAGAGCTAGGTCTGGGCTATTCTTCATCATTCCTTTGCCTCCATTGCCAGCTAGGATAGAGAGTGTCGACTCAAGCTGCCACCGCTTGCTCTGGTCTAGAGCTCCTTTGTATCCGACCATCAGTCCCATGTCGGTATCTCCAGGGAAGAGATCGTTCATATAGAGTGATCGCTCGAAGGCTGCTCGCTTGCTAGAGCTATAGGGTAGCTCATAGCCGAAATCTATCGTTGCTAGTCCCCCCTTGACGAAAGCGCCCTTTGCCCAGTGAGGCTTGTACTCGGCATAGACGTTGAAGATAGAGAGCTTTTGGTCGCTAGCGTTGATCTCGATCTTGGCACCCAGGTCACCATAAGTTGCTTGGGTAGCGAGTCGTCCACGACGTATCCCCATCCTTGTGGTAGACTGGTCGTAGGGAGGTATGACGTTGCCCACCTTAATGTAGTCGCCCTCAGATCCGTACTGTGCGATAGCCTGCACGTATCCGCTGAATGTGAAGCGTACCTGCTCCTGAGCGTGAATAGTCGTACTACTGAGGAGTAGGACGAGAGCGAGTAAAGAGAAAAGTCTTTGCTGCTTTTTTGAAGTCATAAGTCTATGAGATTAGAAGTTTGTGCAAAGGTAGGGATATTCTCACCGACTGACCGCTACTTAACGGAAGCTTAATTGCTGGTTGGCGTTTGGTCTAAAGCGACCATTTCGTCAGAAAGCTATATATTTGTAGCATTGGAACTGTAGATTGACATTTATAGATGACGAGACTAAGCGTTAACATCAACAAGATAGCTACCCTCCGCAACGCTCGTGGCGGAGATACGCCTAATGTAGTCTTGGCAGCAAGACGCTGTCAGGAGTATGGTGCTGAGGGGATCACGGTACACCCCAGACCTGACGAGCGGCACATCACTTATCAAGATGTGAGAGACCTCAGGGAGGTGGTTACCACGGAGTTCAATATCGAGGGCTACCCCTCTGACTCCTTCCTCGACCTCGTCTGCTCGGTACGCCCTGAGCAGGTGACGCTCGTGCCAGACAAGCCTGACGCACTCACCTCTGATAGTGGCTGGGCGGTGGCTGATCATAAAGACTTTCTCAAGCCGATCATCGAGCGTCTGAAGCAGGCAGGCATACGTGTCTCGCTCTTCGTCGGGACCGACCCACGACACATCGAGGCAGCCGCAGAGATTGGTGCTGATCGTGTAGAGCTCTATACGGAGCCTTATGCGTCGCAGATGGCGCAGAGTGGCGATCCGAAGGAGATTGTCGCTCCCTTTGCGGAGGCTGCCCAGGTGGCTCACCGTGTTGGTCTAGGAGTCAATGCGGGTCATGACCTGAGTCGTGATAACCTCGCTTACTTTGTCCAGCATGTGACGCCACTAGATGAGGTTTCCATAGGACATGCACTCATTAGCGATGCTCTTTACCTAGGTCTCGAGGAGACCATCGCACAATATCTCAAACAAGCTCACTCTAACTCATAAATATACCCTTGCAAGAATAACTTATGTATCCTATACTTCAGATTGCCAATACAGTAGCTGAGCAGACAGCTACCGAACCCGCTACGATGTCTCTATGGGAGCTGGCGTGCGCTGGCGGATGGATCATGATCGTCCTTCTGCTCCTCTCTCTCGTTGCTATCTACGTTTTTGTAGCTAAGTATATCGAGCTACGCAAGGTCAATCGTCCTGACGACTCCTTTATAGCACGCATCAAAGACTATCTACAGATGGGGCGCAAAGATAGTGCGATAGCCCTCTGCAAAGAGAAGAACACCCCCGAGGCGCGCATGATCGAAAAGGGACTCAAACGTCTCGGCCAGCCCGCCTCTGAGGTACTCCCCGCTATCGAAAACGTAGGCTCCTACGAGGTGGGACGTCTCGAGCGTGGACTACCCCTGCTAGCAACGATCGCTGCGGGTGCTCCGATGATTGGTTTCCTCGGTACGGTGACCGGTATGGTACAGGCGTTCTTTGACCTAGCCAATGCGCCTGGCGGTATCGATGTATCGCTCCTTTCGAGCGGTATCTACCAAGCGTTGGTCACGACTGTGGGCGGTCTGATCGTCGGTATCGTGACGCTCTTCCTCTACAACTATTTGGTCGGACAGATCAACCGCATCGTTAATCGTCTAGAGGCTAATACGCTAGACTTTATGGATGTGGTTAACGAACTGTAAGCGATCGTGCTACACCCCTTAATGCTAAGCTCATGAGTATCAAGAGACGCAGTAAGCATATATCTGTATTTAGCATGGCATCGATGACCGATGTCATCTTCCTGCTGCTGATCTTCTTTATGGTGGTCAGCACGCTGGTGGTACCGAATGCGATCAAGGTTAACCTGCCCTCCTCGCAGTCGACCGCCACAACGCAAGAGCCGGTGGCACGCATCACCATTGATGCGGAGGGCTACTACTACATATCCACAGAGAGTGCACCTGAAGTGACGATGCTACCTGTCGAGGAGCTAGAGGCTAGACTCTACGAGATAGGTGCAGCGCACGAGCAGGAGGAAGATCTCTACGTAGTCCTCTACGCCGACAAATCGGTGTCGTATGGTGAGATCGTCAAGGTACTCAACGCCTCGGCTACTGCTGGGCTACGTATGATCTTGGCAACAGAAGCTTTACAAGATAACAGTACGGAGACAGATGTCTAAGGTGCGCTATGATAGATGGATCGCTGGAGGTGTAGCTTTGCTGCTACATCTACTCGTCGTGGGCTTGCTCTTTTGGCTCAGTATGGATGCCTCTGAGCAAAAGCACACGAGGGATAAGGAGATATGGATCTCCGTCGGTGTAGACCCCGACTTTGGCGACAAGATCGAGCATCAAGGAGACTTGGTGGCTGCTGCATCTACCTCTGCTCGTCCTGCCTCTGCTGCCTCCGAGAGCGCACAGCCTGCGCCTCCTCAACAACCAGCACCTAAGGCGCCTGAGGCTACCCCTACCCCACGTCCTACGCCTACGCCCGTACGAGCTGCGCCAACTAAAGAAAAGCCTAAGCCAGTTCAGAAGCCTGCAGCTCCCTCTGAGCGTGATGTGGATAACAAGGTGGCTGGACTTTTCGATCGTAAGAAGCCGACAGGCGCTGAGTCTGGTACGGGCAAGAGCGACGCTGGTAGTGGTGTCGCTGACAAGGGGAGGGCTGGTTCCTCAGCTGGATGGGCACTCGACGGTCGCTCTATAGTGGGCAATGGCGGACGACCTGTCATGCCGACGCGAGTCCCCGACATACGTGGTACGGTCGTCGTTGAGATCACAGTGAATGCAGCTGGACAGGTGACCAACGCTAAGGTGCTCCTGCGTGGTACCAACGTGGTGGATAGCAAGCTTCGCTCGGCAGCTCTTCAGGCAGCTCGCAAGACACGCTTTAACGCTTTGGATGGCGTACCCGATCAAAAGGGCACGATCACCTATCACTTTGATGTCAAGGGTTAGCTTGCTGAGCAACCTTGACAAGAGACTCTTAATTACCTAACAACTTCACAAGTAAAATGGATAAGATGAATAACATACTAGTCTTCCTTGCAGAGGGCTTCGAAGAGGTCGAGGCGCTCGCCATCGTTGACGTACTGAGACGTGGCAATCAACCTGTTACCACGGTATCTATCACAGGCTCTCTCGCTGTAAGAGGCTCGCATGATGTGACTATCCAAGCAGATATGCTCCTGGAGGAGCTACATAGTGGAGTACTCCCCAAGGCCATCGCACTACCTGGCGGTATGACCAAGCTCAACGAGTGTGAGCCGCTCCTCGAGCTGATACGTCATCAGCACGAGGCGGGCGGTATGATCGCTGCTATCTGTGCCTCTCCACGAGTACTGGGCGCAGCTGGTATCGGCGATGGCAAGATGCGTGCGACCTGCTACCCAGGCATTGAAGAGCAGGTACCAGGCTTCGTCTTGACAGGTGTCGATGTAGAGGTGTGCGGACATATCGTCACAGGACGTGGTCCGGCGCTGGCACTACCCTTTGCCTTCAGACTCCTCGAAGAGGTCGCAGGTCGTAAGGCCGCCGAGCAGGTCGCCGCGGGCTTCCTCTATAACCTTTAGAGATTAGAGGTTAGAAATTAGGACAATGACTAAGAGACTCTTCTCCATTCTAATCTCTAACCTCTAATTTCTAACTTCTAAGTCCAGCATGCGCGTCTTCTTCAAGTTCGTCCGCAAGGAGTTCATCCACATCTTCAGGGATCCGCTTACGCTGATGCTCTTGATAGGCATGCCCATCGTATTGGTGCTAGCCTTCGGCTTTGCACTCACCTCTGAGGTAAAGCAGATCGATGTGGTTGTGGCGACGCCGACGCGCACCCCTTTTGTCGAGAGACTCTTCACTCACCTTGACCAGAGCGATGCAGTAGGCTCCGTAAGCCTGATCACACCGCACAAAAATATGGACGAGGCGCTACGCACAGGTGCAGCGCACGTCATCATCGTCCTACCCAACGAAATAGATAAAGAGCTGCTCGCAGGTACTGAGCCTACCGTGCAGCTCCGTCTTGATGCGAGCGATCCTAATACCTCGGCACTCATCAGTGCGCAGATACAGGGGCTCATCTACACGACCGTGCAGGAGTATCTAGAGCAGTTTGGCGCACTCATGGCGATGCGTATGGCAGAGCGAAGACCTTATCAGATAGAGACTTTCACGACGCTACTCTACAACCCCGAGATGCGGGCACCTTACTACTTCGTGCCAGGCGTCATGAGCTTGGTTCTGATGATCATCTGCGCCTTGATGACCTCTGTCTCGATCGTTCGAGAGAAGGAGTTTGGCTCTATGGAGGTCCTACTCACCTCGCCCGTCAATCCGATCACCATATTACTCTCTAAGACCGTCCCCTACTTCACGCTGAGCATCTTCAACGTGGTCACCATCCTACTCTTGTCACGCTTCGTGCTAGGAGTGCCGCTGCTAGGGTCAGTGAGTGCTATCTTCTTCGTGTCGCTCCTCTTCATCCTTGTGTCGCTCCTCCTCGGTATGCTCATCAGCACCATAACGGACAATCAGACCGCCGCCATGCTCATCAGCGGGGCGGGACTACTCCTTCCCGTAGCGATGCTCTCGGGTATGTTTTTCCCGATCGAGAGTATGCCGATACTGCTACAATACTTCGCCCGTGCGATACCTGCCACATGGTACTCCATAGCGGTCAAGAAGTTGATGATACAAGGTCTCGGCTGGTCCTCGATCCTCTGGGAGTCGCTCATCATGATGGGTATGAGCGTCGTACTGGTCATCCTAGCGCTGCTCAACTTTAAGAAGAAACTAGAGTAAACTCCTCCCTGATATCCTATGCTACTAGCTCTCATACGCAAAGAGATATACAACCTCCTTCGCAATAGGTTGCTACTCGGTATGGTCGTCATGTATCCTATCGTCGTCTTGATGCTCCTTCCCTTTGCTACGACTACGGATATCAAGAATCTGCAGACCGTCGTCATCGATCACGACCATACGTCGCTATCACAGAGACTGCAGCAGCAGTTCTTTAGCTCGGGCTACTTTGTCAACGCTTGGCAGGAGAAGCTCCCTCCCACTCTTCAGGAGGGTATGAAGCTTATAGAGGACGGTCAGGCCGATCTCATCATAACGATCCCGCCACGCTTTGAGGAGCAACTCATGCGTGATCAAAAAGCTCAGCTCGAGGCAAGGATCAACGCCTTTAACGCTACAAAAGGTGCCGTCGCCGGGGGCTACACGCAGCAGATCGTACAGCAGTTTGTCGCTCAGCTCAACGAGTCGACGGGACTGAAGGAGCTAGCCACCATACCGCTCCGCATCGTCGAGGTCAATCGCTACAATCCTCAGGCGAACTACAAGAACTACATCATCCCAGGTCTTGTCGCCATGCTCATTACGATGACCGCATTCATCCTCCCAGCACTCAACATGGTGCAGGAGAAAGAGGTCGGCACCATCGAGCAGATGAATGTCACGCCGATCCACCCGCTCATCTTCATGCTCTCCAAGGCACTCCCCTATATCGTCATATCGATACTCATGGTCTTCCTGGCGCACCCTATCGTCGGACTGCTGTACCGCTTATGGCCTCAAGGCAATGTCGGGATGATGATCGTTGGCACCATGCTCTACGTCCTTGCTATGAGCGGACTGGGACTGCTCATCACCAACTTTGCGCATACGCAGCAGCAAGCGATGTTTTCGTTCTTCTTCGTAATGATGTTCTTCATCCTCCTTGGGGGGCTCTTCACCCCTATCGAGGGTATGCCGTCGTGGGCGCGCGCCTTAGCCGTGTCGCACCCCTTCACGCACTATAGCATCTTGATGCGTACTTACTACCTCAAGTCGGTAGCCTTCACCGAGCTATGGCGCGAGCTGACGGCGCTCTCCGTCTTTGCCGTAGTCAACGGCACGGCCGCTATCCTCACCTATCGTAAGCGCGCTTAGTAGCAAAGGGTTGAGCCGCTCCTCTCCCCTTTTTTTCGTACCTTTGGAGATGATCTGCCTGATCCATGGGCTATCGCTCACTTTGTAGATCAGCACTATTCACTATACACACACACTTTATCATATGAAAAAACAGTACACCTTACTCCTACTCCTCGCTATGACTCTGTTAGGAGTAGCCACACAGGCAAAGGCTCAGACACCCCTCACGAAGCCTAGTATAAACCTCACCTTCGAGCCAGGAAATGAAAACGCCTCTCTAGTCTTTTTTGTCGTGGCTCCGACAGATGGATGCTGGATAGACCTCAACGGTGACGGTAAGTGCCAAGACAATGAGAAGATTGCCAAAGGCACAGACAAAAAGCAGATAGACCTTCCCAAGGATCTTGCCAAGACAACGATCTATGGTCCTATCACCTACCTCAATCTCAATAAGACAGCTCTCACCTCTATCGATCTCTCCAAGATCAATACCCTTAAAGAGCTATGGTGCTACCAGACAGGACTTACCAGACTTGATGTGACTGGACAACCTGACCTTGAGAAGCTCTTTTGCTACTCAAATAGGATTAGCTATCTAGACCTATCCAAGAGCACTAAGCTAAAACAACTCGGTGTGCAGTATTGTGATATCCTAAGACTCAATCTCTCTAACTGCCCTGAGCTAGAAGAGGCTGCCCTCAATGGCAATAAAGTCGGCAAACTGGATCTAACGCACAATACTAAGCTAAAGATGCTCTTCTGCGAAAACATGGATCTTACTTCACTAGATCTCTCTAAGTGTCCCGACCTCATCTTCTTACAGTGCAGTCAAAATTATGGTCTCAAGACCGTAGATGTTTCTATGCTACCCAAGCTAGAGGTATTCAAGGCTGACTTAATAGGGATGGAGTCACTAGACGTATCCAAGAACCCCAAGCTCAGGCAGCTACACCTCGGAGGTAATAAACTGACGGCACTAGATCTATCAACGAATCCGCTACTAGAGGAGCTGAACCTCAATAACAACCAGCTCACCTCACTAGACTTTCTCTCAGATGTACCTAAGCTAAATATGCTCACCATCAAGAGAAACAAGTTTACAGCCGATCCCGACTTCTCTAAGAATCCCAAGCTAGAGTACATCAATATGGCACGTTGTGGATTTAAGAAGGTAGACCTCTCTCACAATCCTATGATACGTCGATTCTACTGCGAGATGAATGAACTCACCGAGCTGGATCTGACGAAGACAGCTAAGCTTCAAGACCTCATAGCCTTCGAGAACAAACTTACCAAGCTAGACTTCGCAGCTTGTAAGGAGCTTCAGTATGCCGACATCTCTGTCAATGCTATCGATGAGCATGCGATGCAGGTAGTCGTGAATACTATCCCTAAGTTCAAGCTGGTAGATCCGACATTCCTTGCTGCAGGCCGATTCATCGCCATCGATATCGCAGAGGAAGATGAGAAAAACGACATTACCGATAGACAAGTCAAGGTCGCTACAGACAAGGGCTGGGTGCTCATGAATGGTAATGCTGGTGATCCACAGCCATATCCTGGTAGAAGCACCGTCTCCGTGACACAACTCACTACGGCTGAGACAGCTATCTACTACAACTCCGCAGACGAGCGTCTCTACGTACGTCTCGCAGAGACCATGCCCGCTACCCTACTGAAGGTCTATGCAGCCTCTGGTGAGGAGCTCCTGAGCGAAGTGTACGACCAGGACGATAGCTCTATCTACGTAGGCTATCTACCACAAGGAGCCTACATCGTACAGGTAGGAGACGCGACCTATAAGTTTGTCAAGAGGTAGTAAACCTCACCGCCTATAGTCCAAATCGTACGATAGGCGTTAGCTCTTCAAAATATCCACCGAGGAAATCCGAATTTCCTCGGTGGATATTTTTTATTTCTCAGGGAGGAACGGAAAAATTCTTCGGACTTATCATCTCATTCTTCCGAAGTATCGTTTGATTCTTCCGAAGAAATTTCCATCGCCTCCGTGAGTATGTCTTATTTCCTCGCGAGCTATTTGTGATTTTCTTCGGAAGAATCGAAGTAACCCGAATGCATCAGAGTGTTCAGAACTAAAAAGCAGCCGATGGAATGTACGTATGCAAATACTCACAGGTACCAATAGATCCTATGTCTAGAAAAAATGTTATATTTGTCTCACTCAGGTTGAGAAGGTGCATTTGTACCTTCCAATCTGCAACCCAATTCAAAACCTACTAATTAAACTCTTATGAAAAAGACAGTTACTTTTCTTCTAGCATGCATTGCTGGGATCCTTTCCCTCCATGCCCAAAGCCTTACCCATCCATTTGAAATCCTTGTCAAAGAGGGGGCCACAGAGGCCTCCTTCGAGCTGGGTGGCAAAGCATCCCTTGTCATCGACTGGGGCGACGGCACTACCGAGCCTATTGAAGTAGACGCCGATGCCACCCAAACCATCATCCACACCTATGCAACACCGCTTGCGAAGAATAGCATCGTCTCCTTCGAAGCAAAAGGCATCGAGCGCTTCAAAAGCAACTACAAAGAGTCTGGCTCCATCATCGGTGTAGGCAAGATAGATGCTCCCGACCTCCTCAGCTTCTATTATATGTCGTACAAGGGCGGCACCCTAGCACAATCCACTGATGGTGTGGTAGACCTTTCCCGCAGCCCCAAGCTCAAATACCTTTGCATTCAGGATGCCCCACGGCTTAAGATAGGGTACCACCCCCACCTCAAGCACATCATGATCCAATCGAGCAGGAAGAAAGATAGCCCTGCCTACGCTACCCTTGCCAATACTGACCTCGACCTCTCACGCTACCCCGAGATGGAGTATGTGTGGGTAACCGACCAGAAAGAGGTCAAGGAAATCAACCTTACTGGTCTTACGAAGCTCAACTTCTTCCGCTGGCAAAACGGAGGTCTACAAAATGCCATTGGGCTAAGAGAGATTACTCTCCACAACGAAGGACTCAAGCGACTCAATATCTCGGGGCATCAGCTCCCGCTTAGCAGCCTTCCAGCCAAGAATCCCGATTTCGAATACGACGAATACGACCTCACCTATGCCCCAGAAGGCTACGCTATCCCCGAAGAAAACATTGTCGGAACAAGCATAGACCTCACGCAGATGGCAACAGAGTACGACTTCGCAGGTCAGCCACAGCACCCCAACATTATATGGAAAGATGCTAGTAGTGGAGAGGTCATATCCGCCGATCACTACACATTGAAAGATGGGATATTTAGGTTCAAGGAATCGCTCTTCGCCGACAAAGAGAGCATTACCCTGCAAGCGACCTTCGAGCCCGCTTTCTTCTCGCTCAAAGAGCTTACTGGCTCCGAAACCACTCCTCTCAAGTCCAACGAGGTGACACTGCACAAAAGTGATATTCAGAACGAAGAGGTCAACATCGCACTGAAGACTGACCTCCCCATTGGCGCACAAATCGCCATCAACTTGGGAGACAGCAAGGGAGTTGTACTCACGGGTGTGAAAGAGGCCTATCAGCAAGGCGACTACGAAGAGGGACGCTACCTCTACACGATTACGTCGCAGTCTATCTCTATCTCTGGAGATATCACCGAGCTCGACTGCAACGGACAGCAGCTGACAGCAGCACATCTCAAAGACCTCCCCAACCTCAGCTATGTGGAGCTGCACACCAATAAACTTGCCCAATTTACTATCCAAAACTGCCCCGCAGTAGAGGAGCTCTATATTGGGAAGAACCAACTGGAAAGGCTCGACCTAAGCCATCAAAAAGAACTCACCACTCTCGATTGCTCTGGGAATGGTCTCTTATCGCTACAGCTCGATGACTGTCCAGCACTCAGCAGCCTCTGGTGTTACCGCAATAGGCTCTCCACACTTGATGTCTCAGCTTTCCCCGCACTCAGCGAACTGATGGCTCACGCCAATCGACTCACTTCGCTCGACCTTGCCAATAACCCAAAGCTCAAGACACTCAATGTAGCAGACAATCAGCTCCAAGAGCTAGACTTCAGCGCTACTCCTCTCCTGATGACCGTGGTGTGCCAGACCAATGCGATCCGAGGGGAAAAGATGACCTCCATGATGCAGTCGCTCCCACAAAGAGAAGCCAACGATAAGGGAAAGATAACCATCGTCGACACCAATGCGAATAACGAAGAAAACCTATGTCTCGTGAGCGATGTGGCCATAGCAAAATACAAAAACTGGACTTGCTATGACTTCAGAGGGAGCATCGGCAATACTGAAGAGTACGAAGGAGATACTACCGCTATCGACAATGTCTTAGCAAGTAATCCCTCCATTGTAATCTATCCCAATCCAGCCACAGACTTCGTCTATATTCGTACAAACGATGATGCTGTATGGGCTCTATACTCCCTCACGGGCGAACTACAACTGACAGGAAGTGGCACAGTGGTAGATCTTCGTAGCCTCGCGCAAGGAGAATACCTACTGGTAATAGAGCACAACAGTCTGAGAGAATCCCTACCTCTCTTCAAACGATAAAGAAGGGACTAGCGAGCTTGACACACACTACTCTAGAGTACTTGCCCAGGAGGCTGTAGCTTTTGCCTATTAGTCTACCTTGTAGCAGACTCTACCTATACTGCCAAGCTCGCTATCTCTACAAGATCGAAGGAGATTAAAGTGTAAGCATTTCGAAAGTTGCGAGCTCCCCAATCCAAAAGAATGTGAGCTAGTCGATTTTGCATGCTTGTAATAACCAACTAATTGGAATTCACGATATGAGAACTATGAGCAACCTTTGGAGGAGCATAGCTAGCCTTCTCTTATTTAGCCCCTTGGTGCTTCTTGCTCAGGGGGAAGCTATGACAGGCGACCCTTCTCAAGGGCTATGGGCCTCCTCACACTCTATCAAGCAGTTATTCGATCTTCGCACGGCCTCGCATATTCTCGGTAGAGGGGTGCCTTGCGAGAGGTCGGTAAACCTTGTACCCCTCGTTAAAGGCTTTGGCTATGCCTCTATCGAGCCGTCTCTCACTCACCAAGCACTGGAGTTTGAAGAGGGTGCTGAGGGCATAGTGACGCCTTATATTATGCTTCCTCTCTTTGACAATATAACGATCAAAGGGATCGAGTGCGTCGTAGACGAAGCGGTTGCGGATGCCCGCGTGGTCGTAGCACGTGTAAGGCAAGACGGTACGAATGGTCTGTGGCAAGAGATCCTGGTGAGCCAGCCTGCCACTCTTCAAGAGGGATACAATCAAGTGTTACTGGATGAGCCGCTAAAGGTCTCTGCAAAGGATCTTGTGCTGGTCGGATACTCTTGTCCCGCCAGTAGCGTGAAGGGGAGCAAGTCCTCACCCGTATTGTACGATGGCGATGAGGAGAATAGTCTTCCAGAAGCCAATCTGGCAGCCGTATCCACCGCCTATTACGAAAAGGGGAAGAGCTACAGTTTCAGCCAAGTGCAGGATACGGAGCCTTTCAAATTGGGCTCGGCGCTTATTTACGCACTTGTGGACGACCCAGAGGGGCACTACGATTATGTAGTCTATCCTCTTAAGCAACCACGTTACAGTCTCCTTACTACCAAAGAATATTTCCGCTACAATATCTTGGTTCGCAATATCGGCTTTAAGGAGATTACAAAGATGATCTTCCTCGAGAAGTTCAATCATGATTACGGGATGCAAGAGAAGCAGTATCCCCCCTTTGAGATTACGGTTCCCGTAAAAGGACTTTGCGATGTTGGCTGGATGCATCCTCCTTACCCAGAAGGCACCTCCAAGGGGTCAGTTGAATTGCTGAGTATCAACGACCAGTCAGTAATCGAAAAAGGAATGATAAAGTGGGTATTTGATGCTTTCAATCCTACTGAAAAGGGGAGTGTGGAGCGTAAGTCGGTACTTGTAGAGTGCTACACCTCCGAGAGTGCTCCTGATGCACCAAAGTACAATGCTCTGATCAATCAAATGGCAGAGGATCTGCAGGCGAAGGGCTACGAAGTCTCTCGCGTCGCATATCCCGTGGGTGGTGAAGAGGTCGCCTTTGCCGAAGAAGCTTGCAACGAGCAGCTTGCCACGCTCTTAGGACAAGCTCCGTTTCCCACGCCTTCCCAGCTCCCCTATTTTTCCATCAATAGGGCTCCCTATCTTTCGGAGAATAGAGTCTTTGCCTTTGTATCGAAGAACCGGCTTTTTGGCGAAGATCAAAAGGCCGATGCCGATTTACTGGAGCCTTTCCTTCAGGAGAAGGAGAGAGCACTCATTTCCGATATCGTATGCCACGACCTACCTGGAGGAACAACCAGCCTAGAGGTAAAGGGTAAGCTTCTCTATGACGCTGACCCAGCCGACCTCTACATTACAGCTGTCGTGACCGAAGACAACGTGAAGGCAGAAGACCAAAAAGGTATAGGCACGGGGGAAGAGTATCTGCACCAGCATATGCTGAGAACTTACTACACGAGCAATATCGGTACTAAGATTATGCCCGAGGCTGACGGGTCCTTCGAGTATAAATCTCCGGAGATTGACCTTTACCCATCGTGGAAGAAAGAGAATCTGAAAGTGGTACTCTTCCTGCATCGCGATGCAGCCTACGCCAATAAGATTAGTTGCCATGCCTACTGTAGCAAAACCATCCCCTTTGGTGGCAGCTTCTCTGTGGGCATAGCTCCCCAAGTTAAAGAGGGCTCTATACGGCTCTATCAAGATGCCTCGGGACTGTTGCAAATCGAAGGAGATCACGAGCGCGTAGTGGTCTACAGCCTCGATGGACAATGTGCAGCGAAGAGCCTACCCGCACTGCTACCCCCTGGCGGGTATGTGGTAGCAGTGAGTCACTCCCAGGGCGCCACAACCCTCCATAAGGTGGTGGTCAAGTAATGGACAAAGCATAAGCCCCTAAAGGGTTTATTCCATTAGAATAGACAGAAAAGGATGTATCCCTGCTTTCGAAGGGATGCATCTTTTTTTGCAAGGTCTCTGCAAGTGCAAAAAGAGACTGTTGAAAAGCCCGACCTTTACGCCAAAAGCCCATGAACTGACTCAGGGCGACCAGGTTGAGTTTGTAACCATAAAAATCGCCCCATCTTGTTGATAGGGATAGCCCACCCCTAGGTTTCATTTTCCTCCTCTAGGAGCTACTCTTTTAGTTTTGTTGCCACTAGTGCTCGGAGATCCGTTTGTATTGATTAGCTGCTTCGAGAGTGAGACTTGAAAATGGACACAATCGGTAGGCTATCTACCACAAGGAGCCTACATCGTACAGGTAGAAGACGCCACCTACAAGTTTGTCAAGAGGTAGCACACCTCACCGCCTATAGTCCAAATCGTACGATAGGCGTTAGCTCTTCAAAATATCCACCGAGGAAATCCGAATTTCCTCGGTGGATATTTTTTATTTCTCAGGGAGGAACGGAAAAATTCTTCGGACTTATCATCTCATTCTTCCGAAGTATCGTTTGATTCTTCCGAAGAAATTTCCATCGCCTCCGTGAGTGTTTCTTATTTCCTCGCGAGCTATTTGTGGTTTTCTTCGGAAGAATCGAAGTAACCCGAATGCATCAGAGTGATCAGAACTAAAAAGCAGCCGATGGAATGTGCTCGGGCTAAAAACGTGGTTATAAATCTCCATATGAAGTTTTTTTTATCTACATTTGCGAACATGCCAAGTTTGACAAATGAGAAGCGTGTGCGATCTCCTTTTGAAAATGCTGTGTAAACTAATCAACCAAATAGTATCTATGAAAAAACTTTTAACTGTACTATCCTTGATCCTACTAGTGGTAGGACTTGGATCTTGTAGCAAGGATCAAAAGCAGCCGAGCATTGCTCCTACAAAACTTTCCCTAACTCCTACAGAAATCATTCTTAAAGTCGGTGAGAGCAAGCAACTTACAGCAAGTGTTGAACCTAAGGGCAATACACCTACTGTTATCTTTGCTAGTGATAATCAGGAGGTAGCGACTGTTGATGCCAACGGTCTTGTCAAAGCGGTTGCTGAGGGGACCGCCAATATTACTGCTAAGGTTGGTGAGTTAGTAGAGCAGTGTGCTGTCACAGTTTCTAACTTTACTCCAGCATCTACCAAGGGGGCATCTGTTGTCTTGACAACGGATACTAAGCCAGGGGAAAAGATCTCCCTAATTATAAAGGTGGCATCAGATAGTCCACACGATGTTTGGATAGACATTAATGGTAATAATCGCTATGATCTAGGAGAAGAAGTGACCGTATATGATAAAGCCCAATCGTATACCGTAGGAGAGGCTACAACGATATCAATCTATGGCAACTTGACAACACTGTGGTGCGATAAAAACAAGCTCTCAGCACTTGACGTATCAAACAACCCGACACTTAAAGAGCTATGGTGTCACAAGAATAAACTAACAGAATTGGTTTTGACAAACAACAAAGATCTGAGAGAGCTTAATTGCTTCTCAAATCAATTGTCAAAACTAGACCTCTCTGAGAACTTAAAGCTTACAAAGCTATTTTGCTATAAAAATCAATTGACATCTTTAGATATTTCCCGCAATCATTTATTGACAGAATTGGAGTGCTATAGCAATTCCATCCAAGAGCTCCAACTAAGCTCATTGGTAAATCTGACGAAACTTTGGTGTGGAGAAAATCAGTTAACCTCTCTAGACATCTCCAAGTGTACGAAATTAGCAGATTTGTCCTGTTACTCAAATCAGTTATCATCACTAGACTTGTCTCAGCACTCACAACTGAACCAGTTAGACTGTGGAGATAATCAATTGATTTCTCTAGATGTCTCAAAAAATCCTCTCATCTCATGGTTAAGATGCGATGTAAATCGCTTGCAAGGTGAATATATGTCTCGCTTTATCCAAAGTCTCCACGATCGCTCTGGTCAAGAGTCAGGATACATATACATCATAAATAAGGATGCAGATGCTGGAGAGCACAATGTGTGTACTAAGAGCCAAGTAGCAATAGCAACAAGTAAGAATTGGAAGGTCTTTGATTCGGATGACGAGCCCTATCCTGGAAGTAATGAAACATCTTCCTCAAGCTGTAAGTTGTAAGCCCTAGTAAACTGCTGGTTATGCCATAATTAGCAGAATTTGGTAATTTACGCTAAGTCGCTTAGCGTAAGTTACCCCTCTTCACCATTTAGGGGCTAATAGAGCTTACCTAATACTTGTGACTATGTTGCACTTGACACCGGGAATGTGCGGGGACTGGGGTCGAGGCAGGTCGCTTGTTTTTGCAGGGAGAAATTAGTACCTTTGCCCCAAATGTACAGCTATTCGTAGCTACAACAACATACTGGATGAGTTATAAACCTAGATCTATCAGACTGCTCCTAAGCACCTTCCTGCTTGCATTGCTCCTGAGTCAATGTGCAGCCAAGAGTCCCAGCGGTACGACCTCTAAGCGCCCTATACTAAAGCGTCCCCCCATACATCGTGTAGTGGGAGATACAAAAGCGCAAACGGCACACGACGAACTGGTCGCTGACCTGATCGATACAGGCAAGGAGCTACTAGGCAAGCCTTACGGATATAGAGGTAATCTGCCCTGGCGCATGGATTGCTCTGGCTTTGTATCATACGTCTACTCACAATATGGTATCACGGTGCCACGTGGATCTGCTACGCAAGCGAACTATGTCAAGAGGATCAAGAGAGAAGAGGTGCTACCGGGAGACTTGCTCTTCTTCAAGGGACGTAATCGCAACAGTGCACGTGTGGGGCATGTGGCGATGGTTATCGACGTCGTCGATGGTGATCTTGTCATGATGCACAGTACCAATAGTCGTGGTATTATCATCGAGAGACTGGGGCGCAGCGCCTACTTCTCCAGTCGCTATCTGAGCGCAGGTCGTGTGCCTGAGATGAACAAGCTGATCGAGGAGGGAACGGTTATGGTTCCCGAGCCAAAGCTCTCACCTATTGCTCCTAATCACCAGGTTAATCCGATAGATATAGATCGTGAGAACCTCCTACCAGAGATCCCTATCGCTGCGCCTAAGCAGTGGCGTAGATAGGCTCTCTGTGAGACTGAGCGATGCGGTCTCGCTACCCTTGTCATCTATCGCAATATGAATCAATACCTAATCGTCGGGCTCGGTAATCCTACAGAGGAGTATCGTGGCACGAGACACAACATAGGCTTTCGTATGGTGAGCCACCTTGCTGACAAGCAGGGATGGACTTGGTCTACCGCTCGCCATGGGGAGATAGCCTCAGGACGCATTAAGAATGTACAGCTGACCCTCCTCAAGCCATCTACCTATATGAACCTCAGCGGTACAGCCGTGCGCTACTGGATGCGGGAATTGAAGGTGCCGATAGAAAACATCCTCATCTGTCTCGATGACTTGGCACTTCCCTTTGGCACACTTCGTATGAAGCCGGGCGGTAGTGCAGGCGGGCACAATGGTTTGAAGCATATCACCGAGCTACTCGGCACGGATCGCTATCCACGACTACGCTTTGGCATAGGGCACGACTACCCGAGGGGTAAGCAGATAGAGTATGTCTTGGCGCAGTTTCCCGAGGGGGAGCTAGCCGACATGCCTCGTCTCCTAGAGCGTACCGATGAGATGATCGCGAGCTTCTGCCTGATAGGTGTGGAGCGGACCATGAATAGCTTTAACTAGTCAAGTCATGAGCAGACCTGTACGGATCGATAGCTTCCTCTGGGCGGTGCGTATCTTCAAGACACGCTCCATAGCGCAGGATGCTTGTCGGAAGGGTAGGGTAGCCATCAATGATGTGACTGCCAAACCGGCTAAGATGGTCATGGCGGGCGACATCATATCGGTGCGTAAGCCCCCAGTGACGCTATCCTTTAAGGTGCTGCAGACCACGACCAATCGTATGGGCGCTAAGCTCGTCCCTGAGTATATCCTCAATGTGACGCCTCCTGAGCAGTACGAGCTGCTAGAGATGAAGCGTATGTCGGGCTATGTGGATCGTGCCCAGGGCCTTGGCAGACCGACCAAGCGTGAGCGACGGGACCTAGAGCAATTCCTCCAGGCACCAGTCGTGGAGGCACCTCTAGAGGATTGGGCCGAAGAGCCACTCGACTACGATGAGGAGCCAGACAGTCCCTCATCCGATCTCCTCGACTGGGACAACTGGTAAGCAGCTGCTGACGAAATGCAGTACACGCCTCGCCTACTAATCATCCATAGAGCGCTGGCTCCCTATCGGATAGACCTCTTCTCTCACCTGGCGAAGCGGTACGATGTGGAGCTATACTTAGAGTATGGTCAGCCACTAGAGCAAGACTTTAACTTAGCACAGCAAGGGGAGCGCATACAGTTTGACTATAAGCTATTACCCCCTGGGGGGCGCCTCTTCCCTAATCTGCGTCCCGAGCTACTGCGCATCTTGCGCAAGCCGTATGACCTGATCCTTTGTAGCGAGTTCAATCTCCTGACAGGTATGCTCTATCTACTGCGCGCACGCTCCGCACGTCCCCTACCCCGTCTTGTCTCTATGTGCGATGACAATATGGTCATGGCCGAGGCAACTATCGCTGACTCCTCCTACTGGTCTAAGCGCTGGCTACTAGATCGTATCGATGGGGTGATCCTATGCAACGAGCAGGTGAGGGATCGCTATCGAGACCTCTACCGTGGAGAACTATCGAAGTGGCACTACCTACCGATCGTACAAGATGAGCAATACTTGCAGCGACAGGTCGCTTTAGCAGAAGCGCAGACCGCAGCACTACGCTCCCGCTACGCTATCCCTGACGGGCGGGCGATAATCCTCTACGTGGGGCGGCTCGATAAGGTAAAGAACTTGCCTCGTCTCCTAGAGGCTTTCAGACTAGTTATCGACGAAGGGCTAGACCTCCAGCTACTGATGGTGGGCGATGGACCGATGGACGCGAAGCTGCGTCAGCAAGCTACGATGCTCAAGCTAGAGGAGCGTGTCACATTTGCCGGCAAGCAGCAGGGGAGTGATCTCTATGCGCATTACGGACTCGGAGATGCGCTGATACTGCCGAGTACTGACGAGCTCTTTGGGGCGACGGTTGCTGAGGCGCTAGCGCTTGGCATGCCTGTAGCGGTGAGCGAGGTAGCGGGCTCCTGCACACTCGTTCGCTCTGAGCGGGAAGGTTACCGACTGAACCCGCTAGATACAGAGGATATAGTACGAGCCTTGCGGCATCTCTATGACTTGATAGGGGAGCGCTGTGGTGGGATCGCCAGACAGTCGCTACTGCCCTATACTTTCGACCAATATATGTTGCAGCTAGATGGCTATCTAGATAGTTTGATCGCTGAGCGCTATAAGTAAATGATACAACGCTATAAAAGTTCGCTCCCAGCACCACTGGCACTCCTTGTCTCGATAGTCGTGTGTCAACTATGTACCGCTATACAGTGGTACCTAGGTGATTCTATAAGCTTCGAAGTAAACAAGACGATGGCTCTAGTCCCTCTAGTGGCAAACGATCTAGCACTCGTAGCTACCCTAGTACTATCAGACCGCATAGCCATACAGCTCCTACTCATCACGCCCCGTCAGCGATCGCTCTTACTGCTCCTGCAGGCATTGCTCTTGGTGCCACTGACCACATTCTTTACGCTCAGTTGGTCTATCTGGGCACTCCCGGCGCTACTCATCTCGCTATACCTGCAGATGCTCTGCTACAGTCGTCCTGACAGGCTGCAGAGACTCACCGTCGCTGGACTCATGATGGGCATAGCCGTGCTACTCTATCCCCCGTTGCTTCTGATCGTACCGCTGAGCTTGTCGCTGCTTGCCTTGATGAAGGTGCGTCAGCTACGCGCCTACCTAGCTTATCTCTGTGGCTTCATAGCGATCCTCTGGCTCGTACTGCCTACGCTCTATCTCTGGCAGGGCGCTACGCCACTGCTAAACCTTTACGCTCAGCTACAGATCAGTGTAGAGACGCTTCTAAGCCCCGCTACGCCCTTCGAATGGATAGGGTGGGGCGTTATAGCCCTGATGCTTATTATAGCGCGTATCGGGCTAGAAAGCATTCGTGGAGGCTCTCACGTCGTCACCTGGTACAGACAGAGAGCGCTACTACTGATGAGTACCTTCGTCCTCTTGCTGGCACTCGTTCAGGCAGAGACGATGCGCTCCACGCTCTTATTAGCCGTACCGCTGGTCATCATACCGATCACACCGTGGGCGAGTCAGCTCTCCCGCTATGCGTGGCGCTACCTGCTGCCGATCCTCGTCATCCTCGTCATCACGCTGCAGCTCCTCCTCGCCGGCCTCGTCGTCCTCTAGCTCCAACTTAGTTTGTTGTGTCCCATTTAGCGGAGGAGCGAAGCTGGTATCATAAGCATCGCTCCTATCGTCTTGTCTTAGTAGCATATACGAGTTCCAAAAATAGTTCCCCTCTTGGAACTTTTTAGTCCCAAGGGAGGAACTTTTCGGTTCCAAGGGGAACTTTTCGGTTCCAAGGGGAACTTTTCGGTTCCAAGGGAGGAACTATTCAGTTCCAGGGGAGGAACTTTTCGGTTCCAGCAGAGGAACCGTTTATCAGATGGTACAGAATCTTGTTTACTCTAGCGATATAAGTGCATACAAAAGGAGGCTGTCAACTAATGTGACAGCCTCCCCTCGTTCTTGTTGTCTAACTTCTATCTAACTTTCAAAGCGTTGCGCTCATTGCGCCTTGCTCGTGCGTAGCTCTTTCCAAAGATCTATGACGAGTAGGGCAGCGACGACACAGACAAATGGTAGTATGGCTGCCTGTGCCCACGAGAAGTGGGGTAGGAGGTCTGTGCAGAGGTGCCATACATTGAGCAGTAGGGTGAGACAAGCGAGTACGAAACTGATGATAGTGCTCCAGCGTTGCTTGCCGTAGCAGCTACAGAGCAGTCCGACGAGTGGTACTAAGTAGAGTGCCCATCCCGTGAAGGTTGTCATGGCTGGGAGCATCTCTGTGGTCATCTCCTCCGTTGCTACGCTGAGACCAGCAAAGAGTGGCATCAGTTCGCAGAGCGTGTGGAAGATGTATCCCATCGGGATGAAAGCCCATAGGAGGGCCGTGCGAGTTTGTCTATTCATAGTTTGTTTAGAGCTTTATGATTTTATAGATGCCAGCAGGCGTAGTCACTACGGGCTTGTTGCTGCCCTGTCCTGTAGCTGGGTCGTAGCTGTAGAAGCCCAAAGCGTCTTTAGCGTGTATGCCGAAGTAGATCTTGCCGTTGTAGGCGATGGTGGCATTAGCACTCCAGCCACTAGATCCGGGCAGTGGGAGTATCTTGCCCTTGCCACTCTTGAGGTCTAGCTCGTAGGGGACGAAGTCTTTGTTTTTGGTATAGGTCTTGTCGTTGGGATCGACAACGAGCGAAGGCTTCTCCAGGAAGAAGTAGACCTTGCCCTTGTAGTAGGTCATCGTCATACCATAAGAGGTGGGCTCTGCGCCGTCAGCTTTGGTCACGGAGACGTAGTACTCCTTGTCAAAGTCGGTCTCGCCCTTTTTGATCCGTAAGATACCCTCAGGCTTGCCAAACATGGCACTGCGAGGTCCTGAATAGAAGTATATGTTACCTGCCTCGTCGAGGATGGCATTGGTGTGTCCGACCATACCCAGGCTCTGTACGCGAGCGTCCTTGATGACCTTCTCGACCTTGTCCGTGGCAACGTCTATGACGGCGACTGTGGCAGGCTCATCGTATAGCTCCATCATAGACTTTGTCTGATTGAGACAGAGGAAGAGCTTGCCATCTCGTACGATACCAGTCCCAGCGTCGGGATCTTTGTCAGGAGCCTCAGCCTTGGGATCTGTAGCAGCATAGGGAGAGAGGTCTATCTCGCCCATCTCCTGCATGGTGGAGGGGTTAAAGATGACGAGCTGACCACGGCTAGCGCAGGTCACTCCGTAAGCCTTCGTGTCGCTGGCGAAGATGACCTCGAGGACGTTGGGAGAGCCCTTGAAGGAGAGTGTCGCAACCTCCTGTAGCTTACCATCCTTCATCTGATACTTGCGTAGCGTCTGCTCGCCACCATAGCCATACATACTGCCTGACATAGCGTAAATGTAGTCGCCGTACTTCTCTAGGAAGAGGTGCCCCACGGGGAGGGTCTGTGAATTGTCAAATGAGGTCTGCACGCCCTCTGCGAGGTCTGCTAGGGGCGTCAGCTGGAAGGCATTCTCCACCTGTGAGGCGTAGATAAACTTGGCTCCCTGCATCTGCGGAGTGTTTTCCTCCTTTTGACATGAGCTGAGTGTGACTAGCCCTAAGAGGGCGGTCATGATTACTAAGCTAAGATGCTTCATCGTTCTATTATTTATTAGGTTTATAATCATCTTGAGTAGTTAGAATGTGACCTTGAGCTTGGCACGTAGCGAGCGTGTCGGGAGTGGGTACTGATACTCCGCCCACTGCTTGGTGTCAAAGAGGTTGTTGACCTCTAGAGCTAGGTGGTAATGCTGGAAGAGCGTGTACTGCACTCCCACGTTGAAGTTCCATCGGCGAGGTACCTGTAGTCGGCTCACCTTACTCGCCTCCCAGCCATAGCTAAAGGGTGCCGTGTACTCGCACGCTATAAAGCCCTCGCCATGATCATCGGAAAGGAGTAGCTGGTCGCCCTGTAGACGGATCTCCGCATTGCCAAAGAGGTAAGGCATGTTGGGTACACGATAGTTGTAGTGGAAGTTCTGACCGCCCCCGATCGCTGTCCTCATCCTATCACGTGCATCTTGATAGGTGATGTTGGAGCGAATGGTCAGCCAAGGGAAGAGGTTGGCACAGAGCTCCGCCTCTACGCCTGCTATGCGCACCTGACCGAAGTTTGTGTACTTCATGATAAGGCTCTCCATGACTAGCTTGATCATATCCCTCACATTCATATAGTATCCGTTGAGATCAATGCGACAGTTGGGGTAGTCGTCAGGGTTGCAGAGCCAGTTGACGCCTAGGTTGAAGTTAAGGCTCCGCTCGGGGGCTAGCTTAGGCGAGGGGTAGATGAGTACACCGTCACCGATGATCTCTTCGGCACGAGGGGTGCGCATGGTGTATTGCGTAGAGCCTTTGAGCGTAAGATTGGGGAGAGCCTTGACAGAGATAGCTTCGCTACCGCCCCATACGGAGCGTGAGCTGGTGAGTGGAGCGTGATCCTGCTCGTAGATGGTGAAGCCTAGGGGAGATACTGAGGAGTAGAAGTAGACATGCTTGGCGCCCAGTTCATTGGTAATGCGCTCGTCCCATAGCTTCCACTCGTGTGTCAAACCTGATATGAGAGAGTGTATATACCCAGGGTAGCCACTCACAGCGAGCTTGGTATACTTGCTAGCTAGCTCATCGTGGGGATCACGTCGGGCGAAGCGGTAGGAGATATTGCCTAGAAGACGATGAGCGGGCGACAGCTGGTAGCGCAGGTTTAGCTGCTCCTGTATGTTGATGAGCTGGTCATGTGAGTCATTGGGCATGCTACCTATCTCGCCTTGACCGGAGCCACTGGGGAAGATGCGCCCAGCGAAGTCGTAGCAGTAGTGCGAGGTGTCCACGTGGTTCAGCAACTGGTACGCGACGATACTTGTCGAGCTTAGATAGAGCTTGCCGTCTAGTATGCTCTTTGCGACTGATAGAGCACCCTGTAGGCTCGTCGTGTGGGTGTGGGCATGCTGGATGTTGTTTTGCAGATTGAGGACACCTCCCTGTATCTCCTGATAAGTGCGATCAGCACCTAGCGAGAGCGACAGATGGTCTATCCACGGCTTGTGCAGGGACAGGGACAGAGAGCCTCCATAGCTCGCATAGGTGTCATGATCTCGTCGTACCACCAGTCCTTGCTCAAAGGGGGAGTCAAAGGTATAGTCATTGTCAGTGTAAAGCCCTTGGAGAGCTAGGGAGAGGTTCAGTCCGAGAGCGGGCAAGTACTTATTGGCGCGCAAGCTCCCCTTGTGCGTATGGAAGGAGCCCACCTCATAGGATGCGGTCAGATGGTCTTGTTGCTCCTCGTGACGCAGTATTATATTGATCGCTCCGCCTAGTCCCTCGCCACCGAGCCACGAAGGGATGATCCCCTTGTACACCTCTACATGATCTATTTGGTCTACAGCAAAGGCGTCAAGACTAGTTTGATCAGAGCTCCCGATAGGTACCCCATTGACAAAGATAGCAATGCGCTTGCCGTCTAGCCCCTGTATGATCATACGGGAAGTGCTCCCGATGCCACCCGTGCTGGTCACCTTGACCCCCATAGAGCGGTTGAGGACCTCATTGAGCGAAGAGACCGTACCGTGCAGCTCTCGTGTGTCGATGACGGTGATGGACGAGGGGATCTCACGCAGTCGCTGTGCCTGCCCCTTACCATGAATGAAGACTGTGTTTAGCTCTGCCGTAGAGCTTGATAGGAGGATACGCTGAGGAGCTTGGCTCGCCCGCTTACTACTATAGCGGAAGGTGTAGTCTTTGTAACCTACATAGCTTACCTTGATATGATATTCCCCCTTAGTCGGTAGAGACAAGGTGAAGGCACCAATAGTATCCGTAGCTACCCCTTGATGTAGCTCCTCAACCCACAGTGAGGCACCGATGAGTGGCTCATGCGACGTAGCGTCTAGCACCACAGCGCTGTAGGTTCGTCGCCCAGGATTGCTCTGAGCGACGAGTGTGCAGACGGTCGATGATAGTGCGACTAGGATATATATAGTGCGACCTAGCCAAACGCGACGATGCGGATAGGTACTCATGTGTGTCGTAAAAAAAACTTTATGTATCCGCAAAGGTACGAGCTATTCTCCTCGCCATCAATACCTAATGATGGGTACTCGTTGTGGTCTATACGCAGAGTTAACGCATTGTTTCCTTGCCTCTAGGGACCACCTATGATGACTCTACCGAGGAAATCGGGGATCTCCAGCGAGGAAACGCAAATTCTCCACGGAGCCGGGAAATAAAAGTTCGGAAGAATGAAATGAAACTTCGGAAGAAGCAAATCAAACTTCCGAAGAATTTTTCCGTTCCTCCATGGAGATTTGGCGATCCCCACCGAGGAATTGTTCGATTTCCTCGGAGGGGGGAGATTAGAAGTTAGAAACTAGAGGTTAGAAGTTAGAGCTTAGGGGGCGTCGGAGCTATCGGAGTCATTGGAGCTATCGGACGAGTAGCGAAATGTTACTTGTTCAGGCCGAGTGAGAGGCCGAGACGGAGGACGGGCGGATTGATTGGGTAGCGGATTGCGAGCAGAGATGCGTCAGAACTCGCTGGTGAAGTGGAAGCGGATGTGCGGAAAGTCTTGCTGTGCCATCTGCAGGATGTAGCTGCTCTCTGCTAGGTAGACGTCTCGTCCAGCGTGGTCTAGAGCCATATATTGAGCTTTGCGACGCTTGAAGTTGGCCAGTTCCTCAGCATCGTCGCTCTCGATCCAGCACGCTTTGTAGAGATGCAGTGGCTCCCAGCGACACTCGGCGCCATACTCATGGAGCAGGCGATACTGGATCACCTCAAACTGAAGTTGACCGACGGTACCGATGATGCGTCTGCCGTTGAACTGATTGACAAAGAGCTGTGCCACACCTTCGCCCATGAGTTGGTCGGTACCCTTGATGAGCTGCTTCTGCTTCATCGGGTCGGCATTCTCGATATATTTGAAGAGCTCAGGACTAAAGCTGGGCAGCCCCTTGAAGTGGAGCATTTCGCCTGAAGTGAGGGTGTCGCCGATGCGAAATAGACCCGTGTCGGGGAGTCCTACGATATCGCCGGCGTAGGCGTCGTCGATGACCTCTTTCTTATTGGCCATAAAGGCGGTGGGGGAGGAGAAGCGCACCTGCTTGTCGAGGCGTGTGTGACGGTAATAAGCGTTGCGCTCGAAGCGTCCCGAGCAGACCTTGACGAAGGCGATACAGCTGCGGTGGTTGGGATCCATATTGGCGTGGATCTTGAAGACGAAGCCGGTGAAGCTCTCTTCGTAAGGACTCACCACTCTCTCCTCGGCTTGTACGGGCTGGGGCGAGGGTGCGATACGTACGAAGGTGTCTAGTAGCTCACGCACACCAAAGGTATTGAGCGCTGAGCCGAAGAAGACGGGTGCCTGCTCACCAGCAAGATAAGCGTCGTGGTCGAACGTGGGGTAGACGCCCTCGACCATCTCGACCTCCTCAGCGAGTCGCTCGGCTGCGGCGGCTCCGATATGCTGTACGAGGTCGGGCGAGTCGAGACTCTCGATATGGTGGAGGTCCTCGACGACATGCTGCTTATTGGGTGTAAAGAGGTTGAGCTCGTGGTCGAAGATGTTGTACACGCCCTTGAAGCGGTCGCCCATGCCTATGGGCCAAACCATCGGAGCAGTCACGACGCCTAGCTCTCGCTCTACCTCGTCGAGCAGGTCGAAGGGGTCTAGTCCCTCGCGGTCTAGCTTGTTGATGAAGACGATGACGGGCGTGTGGCGCATACGACATACCTCCATGAGGCGACGCGTCTGCTGCTCGACACCCTTGGCGTGATCGATGACGATGATGACGCTATCCACCGCAGTGAGCGTGCGGTAGGTGTCTTCGGCGAAGTCTTGGTGACCTGGAGTATCGAGGATGTTGACTTTGTAATCTTTATAGTTGAAGCCCATGACACTGGTTGCCACGGAGATACCACGCTGACGCTCTATCTCCATAAAGTCACTGGTAGCGCTCTTCTTGATCTTGTTGCTCTTGACGGCTCCAGCTACGTGGATGGCACCTCCGTAGAGAAGGAGCTTCTCGGTGAGGGTTGTTTTACCCGCATCTGGGTGCGCTATGACGGCAAAAGTGCGACGACTACTTATTTCTTTTTCTAAAGGGGTGGACATCGTAAGATGATTAGCTATTGTACTTGTAAACGAGCTGACGGATGACCTCGACAACCTCTAAGGTGCGGGCGCCTGTCAGCGTGCTATCGTTGGGCAGGTAGAGCAAATCGGGCGCCATGCTCTGCGCTACGCCACTGACTACACTGCTGTAGGACTGGAGTGCGGGCAGCTCGCTGAGACTCTCTAGTGGTGGTAAGAGCGGAACGAATTGCTCCTCCTGCAGCGCCCGCCCGAGCTCGTGACGAGAGAAGTGCAGCATCGTGGGCTCGATATGTATCGGCTGACTACTATAATTAGGTTGATAATTGTGTGGTGCGTCTTCCGGCCAGCTTAAATAGCGGAGACCGAAGGCCTGCGTAAGGTACTTGCGGTAAAGCTTAGCCATAAGACGCTTTTTTTCTATGGCCTCTTTAAGTTGCGCTAGCTGAGGAAGTAAGACAGCTGCCTGCAGAGGCGCTAGCGGATAGGGACGCAGCCAGGCTTCGATAGAGAGCTTCTCCTGAGCACTCCAGCTGTGATAAGGTGCATCGATGGAGAGACTACGGTTTTCGGACCAACTAAGCGCGCCGCCTGTGCCAGCCTGTATGATTTCGCCCGTGGAGAAGGAGAAGAAGGAGAGCTGCCCCCAGCTGCCACACGCTCGCTCATCGATAGAACTCCCAAGCGCCTGCGAGCAGTCCTCGATGATGGTCATATTATATCGTTGCGCCACTTCGCAGAGGAGCTCCATATTGGCAGGGATGCCGTGAGCGTGCACCACGATGATGGCGCGGGGTAGGGGAGTGCCCGCATTGGTCATGCGCTCGAGATGCTTGCCGAGGAGGAGCGGGTCCATCGCCATATTGAAGGAGGTGACCTCGACAAAGATCGGACGCAGTCGCATCGCGAGCAAACAGTCGACATACTCTTTACGCCAGTAAGCTGGTACGAAAAGAGACTCGCCTTCCCGCATTTGCAGCATGCGCAGTGCAGCGGTAAGTGCTACTTGTGGCGAAGAGGTCAGATGGATCGTGCGCTCTACCCCCAACAAACGGCGCAATGCTTGCTCAAATCCCGTACAAAGTCCCGAGTCGGTCAGAAAATCGTCAGGAATTTGTGCTTTAATGGCCTCTTGTGATGGGTAAACGCCTTGATAATTAAGATGTTCGTTCGATATTGGAGGCATCTTCTATAGTTTCTCGTTTTGGCTCGTTTCGGGCTGTTTAGCTCTCTGAGCGCTCTCTTGGACTTTGTGGTGAGAAGGTTTGGTAAAAAGCTATGCCCCTCTCCACGTTCATCGGTGTGGCGGGGCATAGCTTCCTAAGTTGTCTCTTATCCCTCGATCGCCTTGAGGAGATTCTTGCCAAGACTGCTAGCACCTAGACGGAAGAGCTCAGGGGTGAGCCACTCCTCGCCAAGGATCTCCTTGACGATGCAGTAATACTTGACCACATCCTCTGGCGTGCGGACACCACCGCTGGCCTTGAAGCCTCGACGCTCGCCGTGCAACTCGTAATACTTGCGCAGCGTCTGACACATAACGTAAGCGGCCTCCAGTGAAGCGCCTGGATACTCCTTGCCTGTGGAGGTCTTGATGAAGTCTGCGCCTGAGTAGAGCGACAGGATCGATGCGATCTGTATCTGACGTGGGTCAGCGAGCAGACCTGACTCGATGATCACCTTGAGGTGCGCTCCACGTGCTGCGTCCTTGAGCTCCTCGATCTCGGTGCATACGCCGTCGTAGTCCTCTGAGAGGAAGCGGTTTAGGTTGAGGACGACGTCTACTTCGTTGGCTCCCTCGGCGACAGCCATAGAGACCTCAGCGACTTTGATCTCTGGGAATGTTTGGCTAGCGGGAAAGCCTGCTGCTACCGAAGCGATGCGCACATCGGGACAGGTGAGCGTAGCCTTGACCGTAGGCACCAGAGCGGGATAGACGCAGATGGCGGCTACGTTGGGGATGTCGGGATGATTGGTCTCGAAGTCGTTGACGCCAGCAACCATCTTGGTGACGCTCTCGTCGGTATCGCCTCCCATCAGTGTGGTTAGGTCGATACAGCTGTAGAGTAGCTTGAGGACCTCTGGAGTGTAGCACTTCTTATAGTGCTTGTCGATGATCGCTTGTACCTTGGCGGTAACATCTCCCTCGATAGGTTCGTAGAGCGAGATCGCTTTATGGTATTTGTCTATCTGATGCATCAGTTTTTATTGTTTGAAGGTTTGTTGTTCTGTAGTGTCTAAGGGGTGAGCAGTGAGCTTGCTGTTGTTTAGATGTCGAGTTGCGTCGCGCTTTGTTTTCTTCTGAAGGTTCTTCTCGAGCGCTTCCTGTAGGTTGACTCCGCACTGGTTGGCAATGCAGGTGAGCACCCAGAGCAGGTCGGCCAGCTCGTCCGCAAGATCGAGATGATCGGACGCTTTGGCACTCTGCTCACCATAGAGCCGTGCCATAACGCGTGCTACCTCGCCCGTCTCCTCCGTCAGGATCGCCATATTGGTCAGCGGATCGAAGTAGCGCACGCCGTAGGTGCGTATCCATTCGTCGACCAGCTGCTGAAGCTCGTCTAGCGTCGTCTCTTTTGCTTTGTCTGTAGCTTCCATTAGAGCGTGTCGGTGTCTAGGATGATGGTCACAGGTCCGTCGTTATGTATCTCTACCTGCATATCGGCTCCAAATTTACCGGTTTTAATTGAATCTGCGCCCATGATGAGACGCATCTTGGCGACAAACTGCTCGTAGAGTGGCTCCGAGACCTCACCCTTGGCGGCCTCGATATAGCTCGGACGGTTGCCTTTGCGGCAGTTTGCCATGAGTGTAAACTGGCTGACGACAAGCGCTTCACCACCAATGTCCAGCAGTGAACGATTCATCACACCCTCCTCGTCATCAAAGATACGTAGCTTGCACACCTTCTGGCAGAGCTTCTCGATCTGCTCGGAACCATCTTCGTAGCCGATGCCAAGGAGTAGAACGACGCCTTGCTGGATGCTCCCAACGCAGCAGCCGTCGATCGACACAGAGGCGTGGGTGACTCGCTGTAAAAGTGCTTTCATAGTGCTTCTTCTCTAGGTTGTTTCTGTAGATTCGTCGGGGTGTAGGTGGTTGTAGAGCTTGTTCCCCTTGCTCGTGCCGAGGGTCGCGATCAGTTCGGCACGGCTGGCCTTGACGACACGCTGAGGCGTCTTGAAGGCTTGCAGCAAAGTCTCCTTACTACGTGCTCCAATGCCAGGGACCTCGTCGAGGATGCTCTTCGTCTGCTGCTTCGAGCGACTATCTCTGTGGAAGGTGATGCCAAAGCGGTGTGCCTCGTCACGTATATGACAGACCACCTTGAGCGTTTCCGACCGACGATCTAAGACCAAAGGCTCCGACTCGCCAGGACGGTAGAGCTCTTCGAAACGCTCTGCAAGACCGAAGACGCACACTTTGTCGTAGATGTCTAGCTCTTTGAGCGTATCGCAGGCGGCATGCAGCTGTCCCTTGCCTCCGTCTATGATGATCAGGTCGGGGAGTGACTGCCCCTCGTCCAGCATACGCCGGTAGCGTCGATAGATGATCTCACGCATCGTCCGATAGTCGTCAGCCCCGACGACTGTTTTCACATGAAACTTTCTGTACTCGCTCTTCGCCGGCTTACCATTCTTAAAGACCACGCACGCAGCCACGGGATTGGTGCCCTGTATGTTTGAGTTGTCAAAGCACTCCATGTGGCGGGGTAGGCGATCGATGCCTAGATCCTTCTTCATCGTGGTGAGAAGACGCGTAGCTCGTTGCTCGGGGTTGAGCTTCTCTTGACGCTTGTAGCAGTCCCAGCGGTAGCGTGAGACGTTGAGTTGAGCCAGCTCGAGGAGTTGCTTCTTCTCGCCTCGCTGTGGCACTGTGACTCGATAGTTGTCGCTCTCCCATTCGCCAGGCTCCGCTAGGATCACCTCACGAGCTGTGCTGCCGAAGCGCTGCCTTAGTTCCTCTATCAGATAGGCTAGGAGATCGCTTCGTGAGGAGTCGACCGTCTTCTTGAAGGTTAAGTTGTGCGCTAGGACGACCGCCCCGTGGCGTACCTGCATCATACAGACGAAACCATTGACGTCGTCCTCATCGTAGGCAAAAACATCTGCCTCGCGAATGTTTGGTGCGACAACATGCTTGCCCGAGTAGCGACGTAGCGTCTCAATGTTCTGACGATGCTGCTCGGCTCGCTCGAACTCCAGACGCTCGCTCATACGATTCATCTCCTCCACCTCCTCCTCTATGAGGACGTTTATCTCTCCCTTGAGGATCCGTCGGGCTAGTTGCACCGCATGAGCGTACTCCTCGGCCGAGATCAACCCTTGACAGGGACCGCCGCACTTCTTAATATGGTATTGCAGACAAAGATCCACCCGTCGCTCCCGTACCACCTCGGGGGTCAAAGCATAGCGACACGAACGCAGCTGAAGGACCCGATGAATTAGATCGATCACGGTGTGCGCCATCGCTACATTGGGGTAGGGACCATAATAGTCTCCTTTGCCCTCTTCCTTTCTCGTGGCGAAGATGCGTGGAAACGGCTCGCTCGTGATGACAATACGAGGGTAGGACTTGTCGTCCTTGAGCAGTATGTTGTACTTCGGCAGGTGGGTCTTGATCAGATTGTTCTCTAAGACCAAAGCCTCAGCCTCGGTATTGACTACGAAGTACTCTAGCTGGCGAATCTCACTGACCAGTCTTGTTGTCTTCGGATCTTTTGGCGAATTGTTGAAGTAGGACGAGACGCGATTGCGCAGATTCTTCGCCTTGCCCACGTAGATGATCGTCCCGTTCTTGTTGCGGTACTGATAGCATCCTGGGTCTTGCGGGATGGTCGGGAGGATAGCTTTGATTTCGTCTCGGTTCATTTTGATTGTTTCACGTGAAACGGTGAGCTATCGTCCCAGTAGTACTAGGAGTATGTTGATGTCGCTCGGGGAGATGCCTGGGATGCGTGCGGCCTGAGCAATGGTGGCGGGACGAATGCGAGAGAGCTTCTCGCGAGCTTCTATGGGGAGGGCGGTGATCTGCTGGTAGTCGAACTTGTCGCCTAGCGTTAGCGACTCGAGGCGGTGAAGTTTCTGAGCTGCTTGCTCCTCTCGCTCGATGTAGCCCCGATATTTGATGGCGGTCTCGGTGCGGGTGAGGATTTCCTCGTCGCTACCGATCAAATCTGTCACCTGCGTGGCGAAGTCGTCTAGCTGGGCGATCAAACCAGTGAGCGAAACGTGCGGACGAAGGAGTAAGGAGGTTAGCTTAGTGCCGAAGTCTAGTGGCTTCTCGCCTAGACTGGCAAGGTAGTCGTTAACCGCTTCAGGCTTAACGGAGTAGTTGGCGCAGAGACTGTCTAGAGCTGCGATGCCATTTTTGATCTGCTCGAGGCGGCTCAGTCGCTCTGCAGTCGCTAGTCCTAGCTGCTCCGCATAGGGCGTCAGGCGCAGGTCGGCATTGTCCTGGCGCAGGAGTATACGGTACTCAGCGCGTGAGGTAAACATACGATATGGCTCCCCCCCCCCCCCCCCGTTCTGGGGGCCGACGCGGATGTGCAGCT
>OGRE01000694.1_pt1 | contig 35052 bp, 34 predicted proteins | sample 1553421 | NCBI WGS metagenome assembly OGRE01 (sample SAMEA2580076, study PRJEB22360) | human gut metagenome | biome: human gut; feature: human-associated habitat; material: faeces | place: Denmark | collected 2008/2010 | reverse complement strand
TGGCACCACTGAAGTGGCAGTCATCTCGCTCGGCGGCATCGTTACGTCCTCTTCGCTTCGTTTGGCAGGCAATCGCCTCGATGAAGCTATCGCTATGCATCTGCGCGATCTCTTGGGCATCAAGATCGGTGAGCGTACGGCAGAGGTCATCAAGATCAAGATCGGTTCCATCCTTCCGTTCGAAGATGGACGCGAACGCGACATGATCATCTCTGGCCAGGATGTGCTCACTGAGCAGCCGAAAGAGGTCACGATCCAATCCGAAGATGTGCGCGAGGCGCTTCAGGAACCCATCGACGAGATGGTCGTTCACATCAAGGAGACCTTCAAGAAGACCAACCCCGACTTGGCATCAGACATCATCTCCAACGGCATTCTGCTCACCGGTGGTGGCGGATTGCTCTCGGGTCTCGACCGTTATCTCACCAACAAGCTCGAGATTCCGGTCTGGACGAGCGAAACCGCCCTTACCAACGTGGTAACCGGCTGCTTGAAGGTTCTCGAAACACCCGCCGCACTCAAACAGATATTGATGCGTTCGAAATAGGAGCTCATCTAGCACATGGCCCTGAAGATCAAGAACAATCCAGTGCAGTTCGGTGGCCATCTAGGAGGAAGAACACTCCTGATCGTTCTCCTTGTGGTCTCCCTTATTCTCTTCGTTGCCTATGCTCGTGAAAGCGAGGAAGGCCCGATCCATACGCTGCAAAACGCCACCTCTTCTCTGGTGACGCCGCTCACGGCGGTCGGCACCACGGTGGGCTCTCTTGCGGTTTCCGGGTCGATGTCGGTCGAAGACCTCACTGCATCCGATGCATCCTACAACCAGCTCAAAGAGAACAATGCTCGTCTTTCGCAGATGGTCGTTGAGCTCGAGGAATACCGCCAAGAAGCAGCACGTCTGGAGTCGCTCATCGGACTTGCCGATGCCTATGGCTTCACCTCCATCGCTGCGCGCGTGGTCGGCTATTCTACCGATTCTTACAACCGCTCCATCACGCTCGATGCGGGCAGCGCATCAGGCATCAAGAATGGCATGCCGGTCATGGGTGCCACGGGTGTTATCGGTCAGGTGATCTCGACCACGCCCGTTACGTGCGATGTTCGCTTGCTCACCGATCCGCAAAGTGGCGTTTCGGTGCTCGTGCAATCGTCCCGCGCTGAAGGCATCTTGCGCGGCTCGGTCGAAGGCACGCTCTATCTTGAAGGCATCGACGACAACGTCGAGATCAAAGAGGGCGATGTCGTTATCACCTCTGGCCTTGGTGGCGGTTATTATCGCGGCTTGGTCGTGGGCATGATCACCAAGATCGAGCAGCGCCCTGGTAGTGCATCGCGTACGATCGTGGTCACGCCGAACGCCTCGTTCAACAACATCTCTGAAGCGCTTGTCGTTATCAGCATGGGCGATGCCAACGCTGCCGATAATGAAGCGATCGTGCGGGCTGTCGATCCCCAAACGCTTGCGAGTCGCAGGGCAGCAAGCGGGGATAACGGCGACCAACAGGGCGGCGATCAGTCTTCGGGCGGATCGTCTGAACCGAACCAAGAAGGAGGGGAGTAGCCCATGCGTGAAAAGCTCGTTCCTCTCGTTTCTGCGGCCGTGGTCGTCTTGCTGCAGGTCGTGGTCGCGCCCGTTATCGCCATCTATTCGGTCGTTCCGAATTTCATCGTTGCCTTCGTGATCGTGCTCTCGATCGTGCGTCCCGAAGACACCACCTATGTTTATGCCTTCGTGATGGGCATCATATCGGACCTGTTCACGCAGGTTCCCTTTGGGCTCACGCCGCTCTTGCTGCTCATCATCTCGTTCGCGCTCTCGCGTGTGTTCGAAGTGCTCGACAAATCGAGCATTGCCATGGTGCTCGTTTCGTGCGCAGTATCGCTTTTGTTCTACGAGATGATCGTCGTTATCGTGCAGCTCGTTCTAGGGTATCCGGCGGCGTTCTTCGATCTGATCGCAGCGCGCGCCCTTCCGGCAACGATCTTCAATCTTATTCTGTGTGTTCTTCTCTATTTGGTGGCGCGCAAATTCCCTGATGTTTCGTCGGGCAATGAAGCGTGGACGGTGGATAAAAAACAACGTTTCCGCTAAGGGGTACGTGCCATGCTCGCCACTATCGTTGTCGTTGTCATATCGCTCGTTCTTATCGCTATCGCGCTCGTGGTGTTCTTCCGCTGGCGTTCGTCTACTTCGCATGTGCGTATGCGCAACAAGATGGGCGTGCGCTCCATCTCTTCAGTGGGTATTTCAGCGCAAGCTCCGAAGGTCGATGGCGCAAGCATCGGCAACACCTCCTATTCTGCAACGGGTACCACCTCAGCGGGTGCGGCCAATGCCCAGCGTAAGCGCTTCCTTGCGGTCGGAGTCATTGTTGCGGCTGCCTTCAGCGCGCTTGCCGTGAAGCTCTTCGGCTTGCAGGTGGTGAGTTCGGCGAGCTACCAGCGTGAAGCTGAATCGAATCTCTACACCACCGTGCGTACTCCTGCTCCGCGTGGGGTGATCTATGATCGCGACGGCGTGCCGCTGGTAACGAATCGCCAGGTGCAGACCGTGCTTGCCGATGCTGATGTTGCGAACAACACGAACGTCATCTTGCGTCTTTCGGCGCTGCTGGGCATTCCCTACGACGTGGTGCGTGCGCGCATCCTCGATGCCTCCACCGGTGCGCAATCGCAGCGCGTGGTCGCAAAGGACGTGCGTTTGCGCGACGTGGCCTATATCAATGAACACCGCGATGCCTTTCCTGGCGTATCCACCCAAATTCGTTCCGATCGCATCTACCCCTACGGTGCTCTTGCCGCTCATGTGCTCGGCTACACGGGTGCTTCTTCGAAAGAAGATCTGGAGAATGTTGCTGAAGGACGCGATATCGAGATGGGCGATGCGGTCGGCAAGGCGGGTATCGAGCAGTCGTATGATGACGTGCTTGCTGGCGACCATGGTCAGCGCACGTTCATCACCGATGCTTCCGGCGAGATCCAGCAGGTTGTGAGCGAATCCGATCCTGCCAAGGGCAACGACATCTACCTCACGATCGCCGCTCCCGTGCAGTATGTCGCTGATACAGCGTTGCGCGAGCTCGTGCAGGGCGGAACAGGAACCGCGGCATCGCTCGTGTGCATCGATGTGAAGACGGGCGGCGTGCTCGCTATGGCGAACTATCCGTCCTATGAGCCTGAACACTTCATTGGTGGTATCTCGCAAGACATGTGGGATGCTTATCAAACCGAAGAATCTCACTATCCGCTCATGAACCGTGCGATCGCGGGCACATATCCTGCAGCTTCGTGCTTCAAGGCGTTCACGGGTCTTGCGGGTCTTACCTACGGGTTCGCCGATGCGACCAAGGCATGGAACTGCACGGGTACCTGGACAGGGTTCGGTGAAGAGTACCCGCAGAAATGTTGGGAGCACAGTGGCCATGGTTGGCTTACGTTCCGTGAAGGCATCGTGGTTTCTTGCGACGTCGTGTTCTACGAGATCGCGCGCGATTTCTACAATGCGCGCAATGCGATCGGCGATGAGGCCATGCAGGACTTCATCAAGGAATTCGGCTATTCGGCGCTCACGAATATCGATCTTGCAGGTGAGGCGCAAGGACGTATTCCTACGCCTGAATGGAAGTCGGACTACTTCCGCGATGTTCCTACCGAAGCGCAGTGGCTTCCTGGCGATATCTCGAACATGGCCATCGGTCAGGGCTACGTGCTCGTCACGCCCCTGCAGGTCGCACGAGGTTATGCGGCAGTGGCAACGGGCAAGCTTTTGCAGCCGCACCTGCTGAAAGAGGTGCGCAATTCTGCTGGCGAGGTGGTGGTCGAGGCGCCTGTGGTCGAAAACGCCACTCCTGATGTGAGCGAAGCGAACTATCAGATCGTGCGCGATGCGTTGCGTGGCGTTGCGACAGAGAATCACGATGTCTCGAACGACTTCTCGAGCTACGATTTCACCTTCGCCGCCAAGACCGGTACGGCTGAGGTTGCGGGCAAGCAGGACTTCGCGTGGTTCGCTTGCTATGCGCCTTACGAAGATCCGCGCTTCGCACTCGCGCTCTGTATCGAAGAAGGTGGCTCGGGTGGTGCGGTGGCATCGCCGGTGGCCGCGCGCGTGATGAAGGCGGCGATTGATTATTCCAACGGTGTTACCATCGACTACAAGAAGATATCAGTAGGCACGCCAGGCAAGCCGCAGCAGGCAGGAGGTGAATCGAATGAGTGAGATGGTCGAGATCGATTCCGTTCAACCGCGCGACCCAGAGTTAGCTAAGACCTTCAAGTTGCATCGGTTCAAGTACTTCAATCTGCCTTTCGTTGCGTGCTTTGCAGCGCTCGTTGTCTACGGCCTTATCGTGCAATTCTCGGCTACCTCTTCCGATTCCGACTTCAACTTCACCACCCAGGTGGTGGGCGTGGTCATCGGCATCGTGCTCTTCGTGCTCGTGAGCCGCTTCGATTACCGTGCGCTTTCGGGCTTCACGACTTTCTTTGTGGTGATCAACGTTATCTTGCTGCTCTCGCCCCACTTGCCCTTCATCGGCAGGGAAGTGAACGGTGCGAATTCATGGATCCGCATCGGCGGTTTCAGTATGCAGCCTGGCGAGTTCGCGAAGATCACGGTGGTGCTTTTAGCGGCAAGCATCATGTCGCGCTATGGTGGGCGCCTCGATGACCTGCGCGAATACCTTAAGGCGCTCGGCATCTTGGCTATCCCGTTCATCTGCGTCATGACGCAGCCTGACATGGGAACAGGTTTGGTGTATCTCTGCATCGCCGCATTCGCGCTCATCATCGGTGGGGCTAATTGGCGCTTTTTGGTGGCGACCGCTGCCATTCTTGCGGCGCTGGTAGTGGGCGTGTTCATGCTCGACCCGATCCTCGATGGGCTCTTCGGCAGCGATGTGCTGCTCAAGGATTACCAGCGCAGTCGCTTGCTCGTGTTCATGGACTCGAGTTACGACCTCTCTGGCGATGGCTATAACTTACAGCAGGCGAAGATCGCTATCGGCTCGGGCGGCTTCTTCGGCAAAGGCTTCATGCAAGCAACGCAGTCTTCGCTCGGCTTCTTGCCAGAAGCACCGACCGACTTCGTATTCTGCGTGCTCGCTGAAGAGTTCGGTTTCGTGGGTGCGCTTCTTCTGCTGGTGCTCTATCTCGGACTTATCGTGACGAGCATTCGCGTTGCGCGCAATGCTCCCGATCTTTTCGGTACGATCATCGTCGTGTGTATCGTGGGCATGTGGGTATTTCAGATCCTTGAGAACATTGGCATGGACGTGGGGCTCATGCCCATCACGGGCATTCCGTTACCATTTATTAGTTACGGTTCATCTTTCATGCTGGTAAACTTTGTAATGTTGGGGCTCATCAATTCCATTTGGGCGCACAGCGAAAAGGCACCGCAATAACCAGTGCGCTGCCAGGAGGGGGAAAGCATGTTCGATTTCAAATCGATCGATATCAAATCACTGATCACCGAAGCGCTCGATATCGAGCGTGCCCGTAAGACGGTCGTTTCCGTTCAAGTCTTGCTCGACGAAACCGCTTCTCCTGAGTTTCAGGTGTTCGTGCGTTCGGGCTTCAGTTCCTCTTCGGTGAATTCGCGCTTGACCGTGGGTTATTATCCTTCGCAGGATATCTCCGTTATGGAGGGCACCGATCTGGTGGTCATGGCGGCAGGCCAGACTTCGGAGACTGGCGCGATCGCGGCAACTATCCGTCAAGCAGATATCCCAGTGCTCGTTATCGCCGAGCACGGCAATCAGGTCATCCAGAGCGCGAAGGACGCGGGCCATCCGCTTCCGAGCGATGCGCTCATCTCGCTTCCTGCAGGGCAGCCGCTCGACGAAGAGATCAAGGGCAAGCTTGCCGACAAGATCGGTTCATGGATCATCGATCACGACCGCGAGAAGCGTTTGTCGTTCTCGCTAGCCTATCCGTTTGTTCGTCGTCCGCTCGCGCAAGATGCGATTCAGCTCACTGCTGCGCAGAATGCGGGCATTGGCGTGCTCGTATTCGTTCCTGGCGCCGATCTGCCGGTCATGACGCTCAACCAGATCAAGATGGTGCTCCAGATCGCGGCAGCGTATGGCGAGCCGCTCGATAAGGATCGCATCAAGGAGATCATTCCTACCATCGCTGGCGCACTCGTGTGCCGCGGCATCGCGCGCAAGGTTGCAGGCTTCGTACCTGCGCTCGGCTGGCTCGTGAAGGGCGGCATGGGATATCTTGGCACGCTCGCGATCGGTGAAGCAGCGCTCACGTATTTCGAACAGGGCGGTAGCATCGCTGGTGTGGCTGGCATGCTCTCGCAGGCAGGCAATGCAGCTTCCGATGCGGCGATGAAGATCCGTAACCAACGTGCTTATCAGGTAGTGAGCGATGCGGCGGGTCCCGTTGCGCGCAGGGCCGCATCGAAGGCGGTCGGTGTTGCGGGTGATGTTGCGCAAAGCGCGCTCAAGGGTGCGATGGACTATCGCAAGCGCAATCGTGGTGCGAAGAACTAGCGCGTTCGGTAGAAGCTCCATCCTATTCACCATAAACCTCTTGCGTAATCGCCGCATGTTTTGCGGCGATTTGCTTGATAACCACCGTACGCGCGTTTCTCGCGCAAGCGCCGCACGCGTGTTCGAAACGATCGCAAGATCAGCTCGTCTTGTTCGTTGGCATATGCGGTAGGGAAGCTAAGATCGTAGGTGTTTGTGACCGTTTGCTCCTGTGGGCGGAAATTTTGCTTTTGTGGCTTGTTTCGGCTCCTTTTATGGATATAATAATCAACGCTGATAAAGCACGGGGTGTTAGCTCAGTTGGTTAGAGCGCTGGCCTGTCACGCCAGAGGTCGCGGGTTCGAGTCCCGTACATCCCGCCAGTCTGAATGCAAGCCTCGGAATAATTCCGAGGCTTTTCTTTTTGCGAGAACTATCCTCGATCGATATATTCCTGAATTCGTGCATCTTCTTTTGTGCCTGATCGACCTTTATGACGAAGAGCTGCTTGAAAAATTGTAAACAAGCGCGAACGTAAATATTTGTAGTTAGCTCTCAAATTCGCTCATTACAAATTACTCTATCTATATCATGACCTGCCCTCTTGACAAAATTTGCTAGGGGGGGGGTATTCTATTCATCGCTTCATACAAGCGTGTAAGTTGGAATAGTGAAAGTGAAAGGAAAAGGGGTTGAAATGGGAAGAGCTTGGCAGCTAGTTGGGTATCGCCGTATGGATGACCGTATTATGTGGACAAATGCTGCGATGGGCGGAAACGATTGCGCATTTGCTGTATGCGGTAGAGATATTGATTGGGACGATGCTACAGATATTCCTCCGGCAAGTGCTGAAATAGAGTATGGCGCTTTAGACGAATACAACGGAGATTACATTGCAGCCATGAATGATTGGGGCTATGACAGAGAGACGACGCCAAATTAATAATAGGCGCAGTAGTCGATTCAGATTCCTCTATCAGTTTTACGCTGTCATCATGACCTGCCCTCTTGACAAAATTTGTTAGGGGGGGGGTACTCTCTTCTTAGCTTTGCTCGAGTAATGCAAAAACGTCCTAAGAAGAGGAGATGTAGCAATTATGGCAGACTATGCAGAACTGGAAAGAATATACAACAACACCCCAAGCGGAAGCCGAGAAGAAATTGATGCCATAAAGGCTCTAGCAGATGCGTATCGTACTGAGTATGGACCAGCTGATCAAGACTATCGTAATTGGATGATTAGATATTGGGAAAAACTGCCAACAGGTTCCTATGAGGAAAAATATGCCGCGCGCGATATTGCTGAGTCGTGTCGAATGGCTTGGGGTGAAAGCGACAGCGATTATCTCATGTGGAAAGAACGCGCAGATATATAAGCCACATTTGAGTCAAGGATGCATAGGGATAGCAGCTGCTCGGCACCAAATTGATAGAAAGCTCATACCTTGTGATCAAAGGTGCTTGGGATTCTCAGTCAAAATGCAAGGGAAAAGAAGAGCGACCAAATGTTTAGGCCGCTCTTTTCATAAATACGGGAGAAAAAAATGGCGCTATATAAGAATTTAGAAATGTTTTGCACAACATGCAAGATAGCGGGGCAACCCGACAATGATTTGATCGCAGGCATGCACATTCTAAGCAGCGACTATAAATACTCCGATTCGAAAGTAGGGCAAGAGCTGATCGACCTTGCCGTGGGAAGCGCAGATGTCGGCCTTGAAGATATTTACGGGATGGCCCTATTGGCTGGAAACGTCTATGACGATATCGAGAAGAACGAGGCACTGGGCGCGAGGCTCGTTATTGATTCTGCTGAAAGAGGCAATGTCGAATCAGTCTATCCTGCCGCTCTATGTCTGATTGGTGGAATCGGCATTGAGCGCGACCCAGAAAGGGCGAATAAGATCTCGTCAAATTCGATTAATGCGTGTACGAATGACCAAGAAAGAGCTATCGCTACACAAAGCTCAAATGGCATAGTTTCACTTTTAGTTTTATCAGAAAAAGATCCTGAGGCTGCTCAGGAGCATGTCGTTCGTATGATCAATGACCTAGGATCAGCTACTCATGACGATCTTCTGGGTGCGGGCGGTGGGCGTCTTTTCAATCAGGAAATCGTTAACAGGTTCCAAATCAACGAATTCGAAGATGACCCAAGCAAAAGTTCTTCCGAACTCGCTGGGAAGGATACCATTGCCCTGCAAAGCGGGAATGATGATCCTTCTGCGGTGTTTAAAGCTGCGTTTCCCTCTGATAAGGAGTCTAGCCATCCAGTTTTCGGTAGCGAGCTTCGTGAATCTGCTGAAAATGAGCTATTGAGTTCTGCAAACCCGAATGATCAGTTTAACTTGGCCTTAGAGTTGTTGAGCTCGAGATACGAAGAAGGCGGCACTCTGGATCCTCGAGAATATCTGATCAAGGCAGTGGAATCTACTGTTGATTGGAAATTATTGAGTTATGCAATGGGGAACTGTGCAGAAGCGCTAATTACTGGTGAGGTATTTGATGATATTAAGCAAGATTTATATCTTGCTATCAGACTGTTAGAGGTTGGAGATAAAAAAGAAAACTCACTTGCACAACACATGCTCGGAATCTGTTATTTTCTGGGCGCAGGTGTCGATTTTGATTCCAACAAGGCAATTTCCTATTGGACCAAATCCGAGAAAAATGGAGATTTATATGGTCCGCAATTTCGAGAGAAAGCAATTAGCCTCCCTCGTGAAGAATTCCAAAAGGAACTTGTTGATAAGTTAAAAGATAGGGCTCAGTATTCTCGTGCAGAATTTGAAAACAAGTATGGGCGTACAACGGTCTGTCATGCATCACAACACTCTGACTTGAAGCGAGAAAATAATTCTTCAAATAGCAAAACCGAGAAGCAGTCTTCAAAAGGATTCTTTGGAAAGCTCTTTGGAAGATAGTCCGCATCAGAAAAGGAGATGTGCATGTTTGGAATGGGAAAAAGCAAAGAAGAGAAGCAAGCGGAGAAGGAGAAGAAAAAAGAACTCAGAGAGTTCAATAAAGAGTATCAAAAACGTGCGATTAAAACCGCTGCCAAGTACAAGACCCTTATGGAAGGCAGCAAGTTGGTGGCAAAGGAGAATCTCCCTTTTTCAGCCGCAGCGCTCGAGACCCTGGCTTTCGGATTCATGGATAAGGGATTCGCCAAAGACTGGGTGAAAACGTATAAGCAGGTCGTGAAGGACAATTCTTCTTTGCTGTCTCGCGCAGGATCTCGGGAACAATGGGGATCTCGTGAGCAGGCACAGAAATATGAGGACAAGTTCGATGATTCGTTTCCTGTTTATTTGTACGCAGATCTTATGGACATCTTCGATCGCTATGCCGGCCAAGTCGATTTCAGCAGCACGATGGCAATCAAAAAGACGCTGCCTGACGAGTGGTTCGTCGATGTGGTCGTCTATCTGAAGGACAAGGATTACTTCGAGGATCTGCGGCTCTTCGGGGAGTGATCACTGAATTCTCCGAATTCGACATGCACAGCTAAAAGTTGCGCGCGCGTTAGCGTACTTTAAGCTGCCGAAATTTCAAAACGAAATCTGATGAGAATATGTTTGTACTTTTCGTGTTGCCATTGATTGCTATTATCCTAGAGATCGCCATAGCGACATTCTTTGCCTTCAAGAGCCTGCAAGCGTATGACCGCGGCAATCGCGTGCGCGTCTTCGTGTATGGGCTTGTCTCCATATACTTGAGCTTCACGTATGTTTGTTATGCGGACCAAGCGCAAGCGCCAGACCTCGTCATGGTGGTCGCCATGAGCGCTTTCATGTTCATGGTCGCTTATCCGTTCATCCTGCTCTTTGGCGAACACGTCACCTTCAGCGGGGCGGGTGAAGACTCAGGGACGAAGAAGCAACGGCGCGAGAAGCTGGACACACCGCTTCCTGCAGTCGCCCCGTTGCCTTACAGGATCATTCGAGGGCTCGCCCAGCATTTTCCCTACCGCATCGCCTTGGTGGCCTTCGGTGTCTATGTGTATTTCTGGCATATGGATGCGCAAACCGTGACCTCGACGTTCATCTTCCTCGGATATTGGGCGTTGGCTCTCGCCAATGGAATCTATCCATTCATGACCAAGCCCGTCAGATATGGGTTAATCACAGCCGTGGACAACATGTTTGAACGTCTTTGCAAACTCCAGAAGAAATGGCGCGTTCGGACTGCGGAAGTCATTCGCACGGAAGAAGGGGCATCCGATGAATAAGCGGGAGGCTGAGCAGATTCTTGGCCTGCCGAGAGCCTACATGTATAAAGACGTTACGAAGGCCTATCGCACGAAGATCAAAGCCGCTCATCCTGATGCGGGCGGATCGACTGAAGATACGCTTCGCTTGAATGCTGCAAAAGAGTACATGGACGCACTCTTCGCCACCGATAAGAACGCTGTTTTTAGCGTCGAAACAACAGCGGCATATGAAGAGTCTGTATGCGAAGAGTCGACGCGAGAAGAAGCGACATCCGATGTTTGGGGCTGGGATTTCTCGGGCTCGTTCGACCGACGAAAAGAGCAAGCATACGAAGTACAGGATCAAGGGTTTTCGCACTCTCCTGACCATCATGGCAAACAGTATGTCACTTGGTGGGAGATCGCGTATGGAAAGAATGGAAAGCAATCATCTGTCATTGCGAACGGCACCAAAGGCATCAATGAAAAGCCGGATGGACCCTTGCCATGGTGGTACAAGCTTGCCGACTTTATGGTCAGGAAGTTCCCGTGGAAGACGAGCCTCGTGTTCGTCTTTCTGACATACTTCTTTTTGTTCATTCCCTATGTGATGGGAGGTTACACTCCCTTGGTGACCATTGTGCTGTACGCTTTGTTCGGCGCAGCGGTCGTGAATGCCATAACCGGGTGCTTCACTGATTCTTTCCGCAAGGCGATCCGTTTTCATGCGGACAACGCTTTGTTTCGATGGCAGGCAAAAAGAGAGGTCTAATGCTCTTTTGCGAACGAGCTTATTTGGAGAAGTTGAACTACAAGAAGTTCGCTTTAACCAAGGATTTGAGCAATACGGTTATATTGCGAGCGTCCAACAGAACAAGCAAAAGTTTGAGATAAAAATGATATGGGAAACGAACCAGCCGGGTGCCTCATGCTAGTCTTGCGACTCCCTTGGGCTTACGTCCGTAACGACCTCGACGATAACTTCAGTATAACAAGTTGAGAAAAAAGAGAACTGGGGCAGAAGGGCCCAATTGTCGTCGTGCCTCGGTTCTGGTGAAGCCGGTACAGCAATGTTTCCGCGTCTATATAAATCGCTAGTTTAAGCTGGTGCCCTTCTGGCAATCGGGGCGGGAATGTCATTCCAGAGGAAATTGTTCATGGTTGTTTTGGTTCGGCTTTGCCGCTTCGATATAATTGGTAACGTTCAATTTCTGAAATATAAGTATCGGAAGGAAGGGTCGTATGAATAACGTTGAGAATTCAAACATCCCTCGTTATGGCGTATTGCTTACCGATAATGTTGATCCCCAATGGTTGCGCGACTGTTCGCCTAGATACTTTGATGAATACATTAAGTTCACGGTAGATCCGGTAAATAATCAGATTGTCGTAGGGATGCAAGTTCACAGAAATGGTAAAGCTCTATTAAAGGCCGAAGAAAAGGATTTGCTTGGTGGCAATATATTCTTCGATGACCTTCATATTGAATACGAATCGGGGTTAAATGAACCGATCAATGAGCGGGTTGGCACCGAAAGCGATGATCTTCGAATTGTTACCGACCCAAATGTTATAGAACGCATAGATAACGTTTTGAAGTCGTGGGTGGTAGGACTATGATCGAGCTTTCAGTCAAGCTAAAAACGGAATCTGATTTCGATCCTATCGAGCTTGAGATGTGGCAAGAAGGTGGTTTTTTGAGACAGATTCTCGATATTTATCCCGAAGTATATCGTCTGGAAAAGTATAAAGATGATGAAAAGGCGTTCCGTTCCCAATGGGAAACTGTCTTAGAGTTCGTAAGTATGACCGTTCTCGATGATGAGGTTGAGGAAACTACAAAGTATGAGCTTTATCACAATCTAGAAAAGCTTCAAAGGTATTATGCGGATGCTGGAGTGAATAAGGCCACCGCATTCGGATGGTGGAAACAGTGGAAGTATGACCTGAATAGGACAGTGGCGCGAGAGGGCCATTGATCTTATTCAGCTTGTTGGCATTTTTTTAGCCTGTCACGCCAGAGGTCGCGGGTTCGAGCCCCGTACATCCCGCCAGTCTGAATGCAAACCTCGGAATTATTCCGAGGTTTTTCTTTTAATTTGAAATGCCCTTCTGGCAATCGGGGCGGGGGTGCTTGCAAGTTTCGCAGTGGTGAAGTGGGCTTTCGGCAAGCTCTGCTTCCCAGTCGAAATCGCTGGGCGGTCCCATGGGCAAGCCTGATTCATCGGCGGGAACGCCATTCCAAAGAAAGCTTTCCATCGCCACTTTGCCTTCTTCGTCGAATTCCACGCCTTCTTCTTTGAGCATCTGCTGTTGGATCTCGGGGCCACCGAACGCAAAGCCCGTTGCCATGCGGCCATCCTTGAACACCACGCGATGGCAAGGGATCGATTCAGGTTCGGTGCCAGGAGAGGGGTTGGCACGCAAGGCGTAGCCGACATAGCGCGCGGCGCGAGGTGCGCCGATGATGCGCGCGATCTGCCCGTAGGTTGCCACCTTGCCGCGCGGAATCTGTTTCACCACTGCAAAGACACGATCTGCGAATGCGCCCATCGCTACTCCTTTATTCTTGTTGCTCGCGCTGCTTGCGATAAGAGTGCGATTCCTTGCCCGTAAGGTGCTCGATCGTGAATTCGATCATGGCGCATTTATGTTCGGCGGAATTGACCTCTTCGAGCGTACGGTCTTCGTGATGAGGGTTGTACTTATCACCTAGATCGAAAAGCGCCTTATGCGCCAGATCTCCTTCAATAAGGTGAACCGTACCGAACGCGATAACGCTTTTGTAGGCAGTGGAGTATTTGTCGGGAAGCACCGTATCGTCTGCGATCACGCAGAAGCTTGCTTTGGGATCGCGCTCGATCGCATCGATCTTGTGACCTGCTTTTGCAGAATGGAAGTAGACCTTGCCGAGCGCTTCAGGCCCATCGGCTACAACATAGAGGTAGTTGAGCGGGACAAGGTAAGGATAGCTATCGTCACCAGAAAGAGCGAGGATGCCCGTGCTTCCTTCTTGCAGGATAGCGAGTGCTTCTTCGTGAGGAAGCTGCTGTTTGCTTCTGCGCACTGGTCTGAACATCGTAACCCCTTTTTGTGGCGTGTGGATATCGCTTACATTATTAGGATTGTACCGAACGCGCTTGGAAAATGCAGCAGCGTTCATTGCCTCTGTCATCTGCAACGAGATGCGAGATGACGCTCTTATGACAAGAGCCCCCATTGGCTCTTCGTCTCAATAGAGCCGCACCTTTTGGTGTACCCTAGAGAGCATGGTTTTGTAGCTGCTTTTCGCGCAGCCCTCAACAGCCCGATTTGCAATCCAGGGAGAAATTCGTTGTTCAAGCTGTTCAAGAAATACTTGAAGCCATTTGGCGGGCTTGTTATAGCTGCGATCCTCTTCACCTTCTTGCAGGTAGTTGCCGAGCTTCAGCTGCCCGATATCATGGCGCGCATCGTTGATACGGGCATCTACAACAAAGACTTGAACTACGTGATCGTGCGTGGTCTCGAGATGTTGGCTTGGGCGATCGGTTCGGTAGTATGCGTGGTCATCGCGGCGCTCTGTGCGGCGCGGGCAGCTATGGGGTTCGGTCGTGATGTGCGCGCCGCCATCTTCTCGCAGGTGCAGAGCTATTCTCTAGCGGAATTCGAGACCTTCGGCGCCTCTACGCTCATCACGCGTAACACCAACGATGTCCAGCAGGTCGAACGATTCCTGCAGATGCTCATCACCATGGCGGTCATGACCCCGGTCATGTTCATCGGTGCGGTGGTCATGGCGTTTCTCACGAATGCCGAAATGGCGCTGCTCATCTTCGTGGCGATTCCGGTTATTATCATCATCGTGGCGCTCTTCTTGAAGATCGGCATGCCGCTTTTGCGCTCGCTCCAGAGCCGCATCGATGCGGTGAACCGCGTTATGCGCGAAGAGCTGCAGGGCGTCCGGGCGATTCGCGCGTACAACAAGGAAGACTTCGAGCGCAAGCGCTTCGGCAAGGTCAATCGCGACTTGGCGGATACCTACATCAAGGTCGGTCGTCTGATGGGCGCGGTCATGCCGCTGCTCATGTTCATCGTGAACTTGACCATCGTGGCACTCTATTACTTCGGTGCGGGGCAGATAGATGTTGGCACACTCACCGCAGGCGAGATCATGGCGCTCGTGCAATACGTGACGCTCATCCTCATGTCGCTCATGATGATCTCGATGATCTTCGCCATTCTGCCACGAACGCTGGCGGCAACCGAGCGCATCAACGCTGTGCTCTCGACCGAATCGACCATTGAAGATATCGCTGTGCCGGCATCATTGCCAGAAACCGCAGAAGATAGCGCGCTGCGAACACTCGGAGCTGATATCCCCGAAGAAACTACGGGGCAGCCCGCTCAGAAGCGCAGTGTCCCGATCCTTAAGATGGATCACGTGAGCTTCCGCTACCCTGAATCGAAGAAGGATGCCTTGAGCGATCTTACCTTCGAGCTCGCGCCCAATACGATCACCGCCCTTATCGGACCGACGGGTTCGGGCAAATCGAGCCTGATCAATCTCATCATGCGTATGTACGACGCAAGCGCAGGTACGATCTATTTCGATGGCGTTGCGATCAAGGACATCCCGCTTTCTGTATTGCGCACGCGCGTTTCCTACACTCCACAGAAATCCTTCCTGTTCACAGGTACGGTGGCGGATAATCTGCGCTTCGCCGATTCCGATGCAAGCGATGAGGTGCTGTGGCAGGTGTTGCAGATCGCGCAAGCCACCGAATTCATCACGCCAGAGGCAGGTGGCCTTGATTTCGAGATCGCACAAGGTGGCGGCAACCTTTCAGGTGGTCAGCGTCAGCGTATCGCTATTGCGCGTGGTCTTTTGCGTAAGGCCGATCTCTACATCTTCGACGATTCCTTCTCGGCGCTCGACCTCAAGACTGATGCACGCGTGCGCGCGGGAATCGAGGATCACCTTGAGGGGCAGAGCGTGCTTACCGTAACTCAGCGAGTGAACGTGGCGCTGGGTGCCGATCAGATCATCCTGCTGAACGAGACAGGAGCCATCGAAGCGTGCGGAACGCATGCCGAGCTCTTCCTGTCGTGTCCGGCCTATCGCGAGCTCGCGCTCTCTCAACTCTCGGAAGAAGAGCTCTCCTCAGGAATTCAGGCAGATGCGAGCGCCGCAGACGATAGGGGAGGTGAATAGCATGCCGCCACACGGATCGCACGGCCCTCACGGTGCAGGGCGCAAGGAAAAACCGAAGAACGCTTCGAAGACCCTGCGTCGCCTTGTTGCGCGCTTGAAGCCGTTCATCCCGCTTCTGGTGATCGTATTCATCTTCACAGTGGCGGGAACGCTGTGCAATACGGTCTCTCCGCTCGTGCTCGGTCAAGCGACCACTGAAGTCTTCAGCGCCTTCGAACGCGTGATGGCAGGCACTGGTGGACTCGATTTCATCGCGTTCAACCGCATCCTTCTCACGCTCGTGCTGCTCTACGTGGCCTATTCGATATGCCAGTTCATCTGCCAATTCATCATGGCGAAGGTGACTCAGGAAGTGATCTATGGCTTGCGTCGCGATATGAAGGCGAAACTCGATCGCGTGCCGCTTTCCTACTACGATGGCCGCCCTAAGGGAGAGATCCTCTCGCGCGTCACCAACGATGTCGACCTCATCTCTTCCACCTTGCAAGAAACGCTCGTGCAGATCATCTCGGCAGTGGTCACGCTCGTTTCTGTGGTCTTCTTCATGTTCTCGATCTCATGGATCTTGGCGCTCGTTGCGTTCGCCACGCTGCCGCTCTCGCTTCTGGCCACGGTGGGTATCGCAACGCGTTCGCAGCGCTACTTCAAGAGCCAGCAGAAAGCGCTCGGCAAGCTCAACGCGCACATCGAAGAGATGTACAGTGGCAATACTGAAGTGAAATCGTTCACGCGAGAAGATGCTGCCATCGATGAATTCAACGCACGCAATGGCGAATACTTCGCACAAGCATGGAAAGCGCAATTCCTCGCCGGTGTGATCCGCCCTGTTATGGGCTTCATTGGCAACTTGGGCTACGTGCTCGTCTGCATCATCGGCGCCGTGCTCTACATCACTGGCGGGATCGCCACGGTCGGCGAGATCCAGGCGTTCGTGCAGTACATGCGTCAGTTCACGATGCCTATCACGCAGATCGCTTCGATCGCCAACACCATCCAGGCCACGCTTGCCGCATCCGAGCGCGTCTTCGAGGTGCTTGACGCAGAAGAGATGAGCGAGTCCGATCCTTCCACCATCACGCAGATCGTAAAGCCTTGCAAGGGCGCGGTCAAGTTCGATCACGTGCGCTTCGGCTACGATGCGCAAAAGCCGGTCATCAAGGATTTCTCGCTTGAGGTCGAACCAGGACAGATGGTCGCGATCGTGGGTCCGACCGGTGCGGGCAAGACCACGCTCGTGAATCTGCTCATGCGCTTCTACGATATCGATGCAGGCACGATCACGATCGATGGTGTGAACACCGCGCTCGATACGCGTAGCGATGTGCGCAGCAACTTCGGCATGGTGCTTCAAGACGCATGGCTCTTCTCGGGCACGATCCGCGAGAACATCGCCTACGGCGCGAAAGATCCGAAAGAGAAGTACATCCGCCTGGCCGCCAAGCTCGCGCAGGCCGATCATTTCATCGAGCTTCTGCCCGATGGCTACGACACGATTATCAAGGAAGACGGAACGAATCTCTCGCAAGGTCAGCGCCAGCTGCTCACGATCGCCCGTGCCATGCTCTCGAATCCTTCGATCATTGTGCTCGATGAGGCAACCTCTTCGATCGATACGCATACCGAAGCGCTCGTGCAGAAAGCGATGCGCGAGTCGCTCGAAGGACGAACGAGCTTCGTTATCGCTCATCGTTTGAGTACGATCAGGCAAGCAGATATAATTCTTGTTATTCGCGAGGGGGATATCGTGGAGAAGGGCACGCACGAGGAGCTGCTCGCGCAGAACGGCTTCTATGCTGAACTCCACAACTCGCAATTTGTTGATTGTATCGATGAGGACGACTAGATAACGCGTATGGCGAACAATGAAGAACAGATCGAAGCGAAGCCTGAAGGGGTCGCTGTCTTCATCAAGGGCAAGTCATCCGAACATGCTCGATTGGTCATCTCTGAAGCAGAGCTTGAGGCGCAGAAACCTTCTTCGGCAGTAGATGATGCTGCACAGCTGAAGGTCGAGCGCGACCATGATCGAGGTGCGCCTTCACCTGATGCTCCGTGTGAGATAGCGGTGTTCGATTTCGACGGCACGTGCATCAGCGGCAATTCCCCCGTGCTGCTCGTTCGCTATCTCCTGAAGAAAGGGCAGGTGCGCACTTCGGTTCTTCTGCGCATCCTTACCTGGGGTATCGCGTATAAGCTGCATCTTCCGCAAAACGAGGCATGGGTGCGCAGTTTGGTGTTCTCGTCGTTCGATGGCATGCCCGAAGAAGAAGCCGATGCGGAGATGTACAAGTTCTACGATGAATGGATCGTGCCGCGCATTCGCCCCAAGGCGCTTCAGGTCATGCGCGAGCATATCGCTGCTGGGCGTGATATCTGGATCGTTTCTGCCACGTTCGATCCCATCATCGTGCGTGCCAAGCGTGATATTCCCTATGATCATCACGTTGCCACCGACATGAAGCTCGATGAGCACGGCTGCTATACGCGCGAAGTGAAGGGCAAGCCCGTTGAAGGCGCTGAAAAGCTCCGTCAGATCAAGGAGCACGCTGACCAGATCTATGGGAAGGATAGCTGGAAGCTCGCCTATGCCTATGGCGATCACTATTCAGATGCTCCGTTGCTCGCGGCTTCCGAACACCCTGCTGCGGTCACGCCCGGACCAACTCTTCAGCACCATGCGGAAAAGGAAGGCTGGCAGGTGCTCGATTGGCGTTAGTCGGCGCTCGATCGGCGATGGTCGACGATCGGTGCTCATTGACGCTAGTCGGCGCTCGATGAAAATGTTTGGCTTCGGCCGGGAAATGGCTTGGCAACGGTTTCCCCTTACGCGCTCGATTTGCTCGTTTCTTGTAATAATCGTAGAGAGAATTGAATAAATGTTACCCGTTTAGTAGCATTGAGTATCCATCATTTGGTGTTTTTAATGCTTGAATGCGGCAGCGCACCTCGCCGCTTTGCTCATAAGGAAAGTGATTGAAGATGAACGAAGATTCCAACTTCGGTAACATCCCATCTCATGATCATAGTTTCAGCGATTCGCATGACTACCTTTCGCGCGCGCAGTATGCGGTCGAATCAGGCGATCGCATACTCGGTATCCACCTGTACCTGGCGGCTTTCGAGCAATCTATCCTCGAGAACATCGTCCCGAGTGAAGAGAGCGTGAACGGCATGCGTGCGGCATGGGATCTTGCCGTCGATGCACGCCAGCACTCGCTTGCCGAATATATCTTCGAGAAACTCAAGCCCTTCGTTTCGGCCGAAGAGCTTTCGCGCAAGGCCGATCAGCTGCAAGATGTTGCGCTCGATCGCCTGGAAGAATTCGGCTTCTCGCGCGAAGCTATCGAAGACATGGCTGAGATGATCAACGACGATCTGTTCAATCTGCCGCCCGATCTGCTCTATCGTTATGAAGACGACAACGTTCCTTCACCCTTCTCATTCTTGGATTTCTCTTCCAAGAGCGATAGTGCTTCGAATGAGAACGATGCTGCGTCAATAGCGGAAGCATCCGATCGCGCTGAAGAAGTGAAGGCTGAGCCGATCGAACCCGAACAGAAGGAAGCGAACCCTACAGCTGAAGCGGACGAAGAGCCGCTCGAGCTGCCTGCGTTCCCTCTGCCGAACCTCAAGGGTGCGAAGATCGCGCATATCGATCTTTCTGGCAAGAAAAAGAAGAAGAAAAAAGCGCCCGAGATACGCTTCGACTATTCCACGATCCATGGCTTCTCGCGTGCTATCGAAGAGATGAAGCGTCTTGGCGTTGGCAGGATGCGCGATCCGCAGTTCAAGGAATTCGTGAAGATGCTCAACTTCCGTCATGGTGTTTCGCGTATGCCGCAGCTCGGCACGCTCGTTTTCTCGGGTGCCGCGCGTGAAGATGCGAACTACTTCATGGTGGCAACAGTGGGGGAGCTTGGCATTCCTGCTGTTCGCATGCGCATGGACCAGAACATACAAGGCCAGTCAGTGCTTTGCGTCATGGCTTCACCTGATGCGATCACCGATTCGACTTCGCTCAATCGTTTCGGCTTCGAAGGTCCTACGGCGCTCATCTTGGAAGATCTTGACCTGTGGGATCTGCCTTGGATGGATTTCGGGTCGGGCGATATTTCCGATTTCCTTCAGATGCAGCTTTCGCGTGGCGCGCGCGAGGCGATGGCATTCATCCAGCAAGCGATCGAGAACCCTGAAGTGACCGTGCTCGTTTCTGCGTCGAATCTCGATGCGCTCGATACGTTCTTCGGCCCGATGCTCGGGCTCTACCGCTTGGTCGAACTCGACTATCCCAACGACGAAGAGCGCAAGGATATCTGGCGTCATGCGCAGGCGGAGCATCCTTCAATGCGCGGGCTTGATGTTTCTAAGCTCGTTCCGTTCTCCAAGGGGATGTCGCGCTTCGAGCTGTATGCAGTCGTCACCGAGTCAGTCGAAGAGGCTTATCGCCGCAGCGTGGCAAAGGATTGCTTCTGCGCGGTGCGTACCGACGATGTGTACATGCGCCTCTCCAATTTCCATGAGCTTGATTCGCCAGAGTATAAGGCCATCGAAGCGACCATCATGAAGCGATTCCATCGTTCAATGGATAACATCGACGATCTACTGAAAGAAGACTGATGGATATCACCCGCCGTTGCGATTACGCTTGTAGGATCTTGCGCTCGGCTTACGAGTGCGGGGATTCCTATATCTCGATCGCCGATGTGGCGGAAAAGGAAGACGTGCCGTATTCGTTCGCGCGCAGCATCCAGCACGACCTGGTGAAGGCGGGCTTTTTGAAGACGATCCGCGGTGTGCGCGGTGGTCTTACGCTCGATTGCGATCCGCATGAGGTCACCCTTCAGGAAGTGATCGAGGCGCTGCAAGGACCGATTGGCATGTCGCCTTGTTCGGTCGATTGTGATTACTGCAATCGTTCATCAGGATGCGAATTCAATGCGGTTTGGTGCGCTGCCGATGTGCTCGTGGCGCAACTCTTCTCTTCGATCACGCTTGCCGATCTCTTCGAGAAGGGCGCGAGTCATCCTGAGGTGAGCCGCATCCTTGAATCGAAGTACTAGTTCTCTGCTTTGCTCGTGGAAGCTCCCCTAAAAGACACCTTTGATCTTGATGCTTTCGTTCGCAAGGTGTGGAGCGAAGGGGAGAAGCATCATCGCGATCTTGCTTGGCGCTATATCGATGATGCCTATGCCGTGCTCGTTTCCGAGATCATGCTGCAACAGACGCAGGTATCGCGGGTGGAGAAGTATTGGCCGCGATTCCTCAAGACGTTCCCTACGCTCAATGCGCTTGCTTCTGCGGATACTTCGTTAGTGCTCGAACATTGGCAAGGGCTTGGATACAACCGACGTGCGCTGGCTCTCAAGCGAACTGCTGAAGAGTGTGCGCTTCGATTCGAAGGGGAGCTGCCCCGTACCTATGAAGAGCTCTTGAAGCTGCCGGGTATCGGTCCTGCTACGGCAGGGGGCGTGATGGCGTTCGCTTATCAGAAGCCAGCGCTCTATCTTGAGACGAACGTCCGCACCGTATTCTTGCACGAGCTGTTTCCTCGTGAAGAAGGGGTGAGCGACAAGATGCTCGAGCCGCTCGTGCTGGAGACTTGCAGCAAAGAGGACCCGCGCGGATGGTATTATGCCTTGCTCGATTACGGGGCATACCTGAAATCGATCATGCCCAATCCTTCGCGACGCTCGAAGCATCATTCCAAGCAGTCTGCCTTCGAAGGGTCCAAGCGTCAAAAGCGCGCCGAGCTCGTTCGCATTGTGCTTGGTACTCCTGGCATTTCAACTGCGGAAGCCAAACGTGCGCTCGATGAATTCGAACACGAAAAGGGGAGAGGGGAGACTGACCAAGCTCTCTTCGATGCCCTCGTTACTGATCTCTCCAGCGAAGGCTTCTTCACCTTCAACGAAATCACCAACACCCTCCATCCATAATCGAAAGATGACGAACGACCGGGTAGTTTGTCATCTTTTGGGGTTGATGCTTTAGATGATGGGGTAGGAGCCGAGCACCTTCACTTCGCGCAGCTTCAGACGCAGGCAATTGAGCGCCGTCTGCACGTCGACATCCTGGTCGGATCCTTCGAAATCGATGAAGAACATGTAATCGCCCAACCCTTGTTTGGTGGGACGAGATTGGATCTTCGTGAGGTTGATGTTGGCATATGCGAACTCCGAAAGGATCATCAGAAGTGAGCCTTGCTTATCTTGTTGTAAGGAAAGCAGGATGGAGGTCTTGCGGTCCATCTCGGGAAACACTTCCGGCATGCCCGTGCGCGCGATCAGTGCGAACGAGGTCTGGTTGCCGAAGTGATCCTCGATGCTCTCTGCATACACCTTCGCACCATACAGGTCGGCAGCGAATTTGTTGGCGATGCTCGCGAGCGTCTTATCTTCCATTACCTTGCGCACGCCAGAAGCTGTGGATGAAGCTGAGCTCGTATTGCGCCCAGGCAGATATTCAGCAATGTAGCGCCTGCATTGCCCGAGCCCCTGAGGGTGCGAAACGATCGTAGTGACCTCATCGATGCTCGCATCGGGATGCAGCACCAGGCTGTGGTGAATATCGAGCACCGTTTCAGCCAGGATCGTCACATTATTATGGGTCGCGAAATTATCGAGGCATGCGGTAACGGGCCCTTCAAGGGAGTTCTCAGTGGCAACAACGCCGTAATCGCAACGCCCACGCTCCACATTGTCGAACACTTCCGTAAAAGATACGCACTCGATCTTCTCGACGTCGGTAAAACCGAGCTTGTCCATGAAGGTGTGTGTTGCTTCGTCGCTGTAGGTGCCAGCGGGGCCTAAGAATGCGATCTTGATCGGTTCAGCCATGGCGTGTTCGCTCTCCATTCGCTCATAAATACTTCAAAAGCTTGTTGAGTTATTGTAATCGAATCGCTGTCGTTCGATTACGCAAGTGCCGCTCGCCCGCAAAATGGTGCAGAACTTTTGAAGGGTTTGTGTTGATTACGTTCTTTCTATGGATTGTGTTATTTGAGACAACGGCGGTAACACTTTCTTACCACTTGCCAGAATAACAAGCGTTTTTCATGCCCGCGCGTCATTCCTTAATTAGTAGTCAACCTACAATACTTGCCAGAAGTTTTACTGGAAGAAGACACCCTTAAGGAGGTGTGCACATGGTAACAGAGGCTACCTCACCGGAGTTTCTGGCTAAGCTTGAAGCGCGTGGCGTTTCTCGTCGTAGCTTCATGAAACTCTGCGGCTCTCTCGCGGTTGCGGCAGGTCTTACCGAACTCGCTGCTCCTCGTATTGCGGCTGCGATCGAGAACTCGGTCATTGGTGCTGAATCAGGCAAGCTCTTTCCAGTCATCTGGATCGAGGGCGCATCCTGCACTGGTTGTACTGAGTCCTTCGCTCAAGGTGATTCCCCTGATCCGGCTTACATCGTCTTGCAGATGATCTCGCTGAACTATTGCGAAACTCTTTCTGCTGCTGCAGGCTGGTCCATGGAAGAAGCTAAAGAGCAAACGATCGAAGCAGGCAACTACATCCTCATTTACGAAGGTGCAGTTTTGGAGGGATGGGACGGCCAAGCTCTGCGCGTCGCCAACGAAGTCGGTACCGACATCTTGGCTCACGCCGCTGAAAGCGCTAACGCTGTTGTTGCCCTCGGATCCTGCGCAGTAAATGGTGGCTGGATGGCAGCCTATCCGAATCCTTCGAACGCACTCGGCGTTCAGCAGTATCTCAAGAAGCGCGGCATCGACACTCCGGTCGTTAACGTTCCCGGTTGCCCGGCTAACCCCGAATGGGCTACGTCGGTCCTCGTCGATGTTCTGCTCGTTGGTCAGCTGCCTGAACTCACGAACGAGAACAAGCCGAAGGTCATCTTCAATCAGACTGTCCATGACAACTGCCAGCGTCGCGGTCACTTCGAGAATGGCGAATTCGTTTATGCATTCGGCACTCCTGAAGAGGCAATGGGCTACTGCCTGTATCCCATGGGTTGCCGTGGTCCTCAGACCAAGGCGAACTGCGGTATCGTGCGTTGGAACCGTCGTCGTTCCTGGTGCGTCGAGTCCGGCGGTCCTTGCATCGGCTGCTGCGTAGCTAACCCGAACAACCCAGGCGAGAACTGGGTCGAGACCAACACGCCGTTCCGTGCACGCTTCCGCGATCTGCGCATCGGCGGCGCTGTGTTCCAGCCTGAAGCTATCGCTTGGACCATCACGGGCATCCTTGCTGCTGCTCTCGTTGTCCATGGCTTCGGCATGAAGAAGGCTGGTCGTACCGATGGCGGTGCTCCGTTCGAGAAGGAACGCGAGTGGGATATGAAGCATCCGAATGAATCCATTGGCATCTACACCCTCGATGACAATTCGAAGGGAGGCAACTAATAATGACTCGTTCAATCATCGATCCTATTACTCGTATCGAAGGTCACCTTCGTGTTGAAATGGAAGTCGACAACGGCGTTGTAACTGATGCTTGGGTCTCAGGTGGTTGTTTCCGTGGCATGGAGCTCGTCGTTCAGGATCGTACTCCTGAGGATGCTGCTCAGATCGTTCAGCGTATCTGCGGTGTTTGCCCGGTTTCACACACTCACGCTTCATCGCTCGCAGGTGAAGCTGCTTATGGCATCGTCATTCCGAACCAGGCTCGTATCATCCGTAACCTGGTTGAGGGCGGTCAGTTCCTGCACAGCCATATCCTGTGGCTCTACACGCTCGCTGCGCTCGACTATGTCAACCCGCTCAATGCGCTCAATGCAAACGTGGGCAAGGCTTACGACCTCATGGAGGCTGCAGGCACTTCTTGCAGCACCGACCTCAAGACCCTGATGGGCACGCTCACCAAGTTCGCGAACAACGGTCAGCTCTCCATCTTCAGCGGTGGTTGGTTCCTCGATGGTCAGGCTCCTGAGGCTTACAAGCTCGATCCTGAAGCAGACCTCATCTGCACGGCTCACTACCTCGAAGCTCTGAACATGCAGGCTAAAGCATCTGAGATCTGCGGTCTCATCGGTGGCAAGATGCCTCATATCATGACGCTCGTTCCTGGTGGTACGGCATTCGTTCCTACGGAAGAGAAGCTCGACGAGCTCTATTCCATCACGCGTGAGATCCGCGATTGGGTCGATTCCACCATGCTCCCCGACACCAAGATCATCGCCAGCGCTTATCCCGAGGCTCTTGGCTTCGGTCGCGGCTGCGGTCGCTATGTTGCTTGGGGCGTTTTCCAGCGCGAGAACTTCGAGATGGCAGATCGCTACATGCCTTCTGGCGTTGTCTACACCAACGACGGCCTTCGCCTTGAAGACCCTGATCCTTCGCTGATCAAGGAATATGTTGGTCACTCCTGGTATGTAGGCGATTCTAACCTCAACCCGAAGGAAGGCGTCACTGATCCGCTCTACACCGAGTACTATGTTGCTGGTACCGAGCACGAGGAAAATGGTCACATGATCGGTACGGTCAACGATCGTTACACCTGGTCTAAGGGCCCGAGCTACAATGGTGAATGCATGGAGGCAGGTCCGTTCTCCCGTGTTCTCGCAGCTTATCTGCGTGGTGGCGAGAAGAATCGTTACATCGTCAACAACCTCGACAAGCTCATGGCAGACCTCAACCTCACGCTTCCGCAGCTCCAGTCCACGCTCGGTCGTGTTGCTGCACGTCAGGTTGAATGCTCCTACATCGCTCACCTCATGGTCGATTGGGTCGACGAACTCATCGAAGCACTCAAGGGTGGCGACAGCGAGTACTTCCGCGCACCTGAGCACCTTACGGGTTATGGTTGCGGCATGTGGGAAGCACCGCGTGGCGCTCTCTACCATGACGAGCATGTCGACAATGGTCGCATCACTGGCTACCAGATCATCATTCCTACTACTTGGAATATCGCTCCGCGCAATGCTGAGGGCGTTCGTGGTCCGATGGAGCAGGCTCTTATCGGTACGCCGGTCGCTAATGTCGATGCACCTATCAATGCGCTTCGTACCGTCCACAGCTTCGACCCCTGTACTGCTTGCGCAGTTCATGTGTCTGAGCCTGCTACGGGCAAGCACTTCGAAACCGTTACCAGCCCTTGGGGGGTGAGATAAATGGCACATCTCGCACACTATAAGCAGGCACATCCGCTGCCCATGAAGGTTACCCACTGGGTCAACCTCGTGTGCATGGCGCTCCTTATCTTCACCGGCTTTCTGATCCATTTCCCGTTCTGGGCGGGTCTTACCGGTGTCGCGCGTGGCGTGCATGTTTTCTGCGGTATGCTTTTGGTCCTCAACTGCATCCTGCGTATCATCTTCGCATTCATGTTCCACTCTGCTCCTACGGGCGGTACGCGTAACATGGTTCGCGACTATAAGACCTACCTTCCGCAGGCAGACAACAGGCATCAGCTCGGTGCTTGGATCAAGTATTACCTGTTCATCAAGAAGGATCACCCGCTGTCAGCTAAGCTGGGCGTTCCGCAAAAGCTCTCTTATCTGGCTGTTTGCGTTCTGATCCTCGTTATGGGTTATACCGGATTCTGCCTCTGGATCCCCACCGCTTCCTGGAGCTTCTTCGCTGCAGGCACGGCAGCAGTGGGTGGCATGATGTCAATGCGCATCATCCATTACTTCATGATGTTCGTCTTCATCTGCTTCTCGATGATCCACATCTACCTGGTCTTCATCGAAGGCACGGCGAACGCGAAGAACATGCTGGCGGGCAAAGAGCACGGCGGTCTGGTCTACGACCCCGAGCGTCACTGCATCGTTGGCGAAGATCACAGCGTAGGCGATCACTAATCGCATGCGCTCTGGCGTTGCGCACGTTGTGCGCGAACCGAACCGTTCAGCTTACTGAACGAAATACGGTTATCAGGAAGGACTCGATTCGTCGGGTCCTTTCTTTTTTGCAGCAACGAGACGAGGGGAGAGTGACGAGGGGGTGCTTCCCGAAGAAGGAAGCCACTAGCACTATGCGCTGCCTGAAGCGCGCGGGGTCCTTCGTATAATGAAAGACAACACTGGCTTTAAGAAGGGCTGCCATGAAAAAGAGCGACGAACAGGAACAGAAGTACCGCAAAGAGCTGATGAAGGGCCTGCCTCCCATCAACCTTGGCGCACTCTTCATGCCGCCGATCTGGGGACCAGCAAACGGCATTTGGATCACGATCCTGTATTATCCGCTGTGGCTCTTCGCGGACAACCTCTTCTACGCATCCTTCACGGACCCCTCTCCGCTTTCGGTGGTCTTCTCGATCATCGTCGCTGTTCTGCTCGCGGCGGTCACTATCGTGTTCGCTCGTGTCTCGCAAGGGTATGCCTGTGAGCGCGCCATCTCGCTCGGACGCACCAAAGAGTGGTATATCAAGCGTCAGCGCGTTTGGGCGATCGCTATGGGTATCCTGGCTGCTCTGATGATCTTCGGTGCCACCTATTACAACCTGGTCATTCGTCCTGGCATGCCAGTGGCGTAAGGCAAGAAGGGGAGCGCGCTATGAAGATCGCTGTCTTTTGCGTGGGGAATCGCCTGATGCTCGATGATGGTATCGGCCCTGCAGTCTACGATGAACTGGTCGAGCACTATGAGATCCCTGAAGGGGTCGATCTTTACGATCTGGGCTGCATGACCATGAAACTGCTTAACAAAGTGGACGAATACGACTTCATCATCACGGTCGATGCGGTCGATGGGACGGACAGCGAACCGGGCACGGTGTTTCGCTATAAGCCAGAAGACATCGCGCGCACGCAAGATGCGATGGCTTCACTTCACGAGCTCAAGCTCGTCGACCTCTTCGATGCGGCGCAACTGCTCGGTTATTCATGCGATGGCATCTGCTACGGCATGCAGATCGAGAACATGTCGCCTGCAGAGCTGGTGGAAGGGCTCACCCCAAAGGTGTATGAGCGATTGCCGTTCTTGGTGGAGACCGTGGTGGCCGAACTCGATCGCCAAGGCTATCCGCTTACGCGCAAAGAGGTGTAAGCCTCGCGGCCGCTGCGCATGGGCAGCTTGAATGCTTCAACAACACGTTCAGCGCGACACTGTGCAGTATCCAAGGCTATGATTTCGAAGAACAGCGTTTAACTAGACTGCAACGACAAAATGATCAACGAACGGCCGCTACTCACTCTTAGCAAGTTCGGCATTGATTGCATCAGCTAGATCGTTCATGCGGCTCTTCAGATAAGGGCCAGGGCATTCGGTCGTGCTGTCGAACATGCCGTGGAATGTCAAGTTGCCCGTAGTATCGCCCGTGTAGACGATCTCTTCGATGCCATTTCGTTTGCAAATATCTGCACAGAGCAAAACGAGCTTATCGAACGTTTCGTTGCTTACGTGCCAGTTGCCACCTTCTTCATCGTTGGCGACTTCGATCGTGATGGCTTGTTCGTCGTTCTCGCGATTCTTGCTGGTCCAGGCACGATTCGCTTCTTCGACATACAGTGCAACGTTGCCCTTCGAGTCGATCGCATAGTTCGAAGAGGCCTGAATATCGCGCTTCTGGAAGCGTTCGCCAAGATTGCCCAGTGCAAGATCGCCGCCCATATGATGGATCGTGATCTTCGAAATGGGCTGATCACGCGGATAATCGGCGTTGGCAGTTAGGTAAACGAAATCAGTCAGTGGGCTGTTCTGCTCGATCACTTGTTCCTTTTCATCGCCTTCAAGGGGGTAGCCAACATAGCTGGGTATTTTCGAACCATTGAAGAACCAAACTCCTACAACGAGCGCGACCAGTACGATCGCGCCGATGATGAGCACGAGTGCGGATTTGCGTGAACGAGCGGTGGCGTTCGCAGCTTCAGTGTGTGCGTTCGTTTTGTCTATCATGAGCGGCTACTCCGTTCTTAAGCGATCAGAATGAGGCGATATAGCCCCACAAAATGATGAAATGAAGCAAGAAAAGGCATCCGAACAGCAGTTTTGTCCCCACCGATGAGAGCTTTTTAGCTGGTGTGATCGATCCGTTCGCAGTGAAGATGAACATGCCTACGATACCGACATAGAAGAAGCCTGTGTCGGTCAGCATATGAAAGAGGAGCGCAGCATCTTCGCCGTGTTGAGCCTCTCTGTAGCGCTTGATGAATACACGCACAGCGATAATGATGAGAGCTGCCATCGCTATGAGACCAAATTCAACTCCCGCGTGGATAAAGATATTGTGGATATGATTGGTGTTGAAGTAGTTGCCAGCATCCTGGATGTTTGCGAGTCGCCAGGTGAAGGGACCCATGCCCACGAGCGGGTCAACGCCAAGATAGCTGATGCCGTTTCCCATCATCTCGAATCGTTCGGCGAACGTTGCTCCTGCATTTGGACGCATGAAAAGTGCGAAAGGAATGCAAAGCAGCCCGACCAGGGAAATGATCTTCGCGAATTTACCAGAGCTTTTGAGAAAGGAATCGAAGCTATTCCACAGGCAGATCATCACGGTGATGTAGGCGAGGATCACCAAGCAAAGGATAGGTGCATCGGCGCGCTCGCCTGCCATATACATCAAGAAGCCGATCGCGATGCTCAGGAAGATGCGCGATAGGATAACCGTGGCAAATCGGAAAGCTTCCTTACCTCCTGTTGCGCGAAAGCGTGAGATGAACAGCACGATAAGGCCGATGCCGAGCGCAACCAGGCTACCCATCGAAAGCGTCATGGCAAGTGCAACCAAGATAAGGGGTTCGCAGCGGCTTAGGAAGTGGTAGAGACGGCTTCGGCCAAGCGTTGAGGGCTCATTGGTACCCTTTTGTCGTACGACCTCCATACGACTGCTCTCAAGTGCGAACCATGCGAGCACGAAGAAGATGCCAAGTCCGTTTGGCGTTCCCACAACGTATTCAAGGCGGGTAGCGCTTGCAGTGAATGATTGAACGATGAAGCCGATGATCGCAGCAACAGCAGCTACGACAGCAAGTCCGACGCAGAGAAGGCGGAGTAGCTTCGCTTCGGCGTCTCTCAAGCTGCAGGCAGCAGCATAGAGCGAGAGATAGATGATGTGCAGTGGACCATACCCATAGAGCGGGTCGCCCCACGCGCACCATGCAGAGATGAAGTTCATGAGCACATACGCAGCAAGGGGGATAAAGATCCACCAATCGATGTACGCTTCTTTGCGGAAGAAGCAGATCGCGCAGATTGCCATGCCGATGAGAGAGACGAAGGCTACGGTACCTACTCCCGTGATGGTGAGTATGGCAAGCGCGATGGTGAGCGCAATAACGAGCACGCTGGTGGCTCGTTGCCGGTGTTCTCGTAATGATGGAGCGATGATCTGAGCCATGGGTTGGTGACCTGCCAATTCGGTCGAAAATACCTTACAGAAGCTTCATTATAGCTAAATGCCCCGATGATAAGCAAAAACCACACATGATCCAACTGAGCTGAGAAGTGAACGTTGCTGGCTGCTCGAAAAGAAGCGCAGCGCAGCCATCAGGGAAGCGGAGAAGGGCTGCGTTACCCCTGTCGAAAAAAACGATCATTTCAAGAGGGTGAGGGCAGCATAATCTGCAATAAGTGTGTCAGCAGCATTTCTCTTGCCGAACTGCACTAACTTTGGCAATCAACCAGCGCGCACGATCTCCTCCTATCTCATTGCGGAAGAGCAGCAAAAATGGTAGAATTACGGTGTATTCTATGACTTCGCTATGATTTCATAGTGCATTTGAGAAGCTACGCGTATGAGATCACATAAATGAGAGTCATGAGGAGGCTCCCATGATTAAGCATGAGAAATCTATTCGGTATAAGTTTTTGGCTTGCCTTTTGGCGGTCACATTGGTGTTTGGTCTTTCAGCCTTGCCTGCATTTGCTGTGCCTGATGCAAGCTCAGGCGAGCAGCCTTCTGCTCAGTCGGAGAAGGCGGCCGGCGAAGAAAAGACTCTTATCGAAAATCCTACCAAGGAAAAACCTGCTATTGAAAAGCCCGCTAGCGAGAATACGCCGAAAGCTCCTTCTGATAATTCCTGGACAGCAGGTATGACAGGTGATGGAGCCACAGAGGATGGATCTGCTAAAGAATCCGGGTCTTCAAGTCCTCTTGAAACGTTCGGTGCGGTACTCCAGGCTGAAGGCGAGCTGGCATTCGAAAACACTACCGGCATCGGGGTTCAATCAGACTATGATAGCGACCTTGATAGATCCTACAATACGTACGATAAATATACGGCTAAGGTCAAAAAACGTGATTTTGGCTCTTATAGCCCCTCCACTTGGGATGACGGCAAACTAACGATCAATAAGGCATTCAGTCCTGCTCCCACTATTGCAACTACGGAAACTGATGGGAAGATCGATACTCCGAGTATTGCAGTCCAGTTCAAGCTTGTTGGCGAACAGATGGATTACAGGGACAGATTTGTTTACAAGAACGAATCCAAGGGTTACTGCTTGATGCTTACTAAAGAGGGAAGTATTGAGGATTGGAATGGGCATACGATGTATCTAGATGCCAATAGAGGTCTTCTTGCCTTAGATGAAGAAGGTAACTATTGGGATACCGATAATAAAGGTGGAGAGTCCCGCGGTTGCATCTATAAGAAGGATGGAAAACTGGTGAGCGTTAACGGTGGCGGTTATGTGTACTGCGACCTGTATGCTGAAGAAGACGATGCTTTCAAGTATTACTACTTCAACGATGACGATGAAGCTGTCTATATTGATGCTGATGGCGTTTTAAGCGGCAGTATAAACGATTGGCGAGTCTTGTTTACCTATACTGATCCAACGAGTTTTACTGCTGGTACGGTAGCCAATCTTGGGCTCGAGCCTATTACGTGGACGATTCCAGTAAGTGTTGAAGTTGGTGCTGATGTCGCCACGCGCACGATCGATGGTTTGCCCATCCCTGCTCGTTATACGATCTCTGAGGTCGTTTATCCTGGTTGCGGCTACAGCGAGGGACGACCAGATTTAAGCACAACATTCGAGCTCGATGACTTCTATGGTTCTGACAATGCTTACACCATCACCTTCACCAACACGGGTACTGACGATGGAGTACCAAGCTCTGGCATCACCAATGCCTACAAATATGACAGTGTAGCTGGGGAGTTCAAAGGTAAGATGCTTGAACATAATGACTATAATTCGTCATCTTCAAACTAATCCTATCGATAGTGCGTTGAAAGCTGGAACTCAAAGTGAGGGCATCATGACAAAGACAAGCAAAAGATTCATAACCATAGGATTAGCTGCGCTTCTTGCGGTTATCCTATGCGCTGGTCCAGCATACGCTTATTTCACTGCGGTAACTTCTGCAACCGGTGAAAAAGCAATCACACTTGGATATAGCGCGGAAACTGACGAGGACTTCGATGGGGAAGATAAAGCCATCACTATGAAGAACACGGGCGACACCGACGTGATGGTTCGCGTAATCCTTTTGGGTGTTCAGCCACGCGAGGGTGTAGATATTTCCATTGCGGGTTCAGGATGGGTCAAGACTGAAGCGACTGACGATTATGAAGTTTGGAATTATGTTGCTGATGCGCTCCATCCAAATGAAACAACACCAGCCTTGAAGGTTGATCTGACACAGAAAATCGATCCAGACAACTCGCTGACGCACATTAATTTCGATATTCAGGTGGTTGGACAGTGCTCGCCTGCTGTCTACGATGACTCTGGTAAAGCTCATTCATACACCGATTGGAAATAGGGGAGGTAGTTTCAGATGAATGCAAAAAGTACGAAACGCATAGCTGGTTTGCTCATCGTCTTCCTCTTAACGGTGGCGGCGCTCGTGGCGGTCATGGCTAATACTGCGCAAGCGGCACTCGATAAGCAGTCAGAGACTTACGAGGCAACGATAGAGCTTACCAGCCTTGATGTTGGACTTACGGAAAATGGAGATATTCGCGAGGGAAAGGATACTCTGCTCGCGAACCTTATTCCCAATGGTCAAAAGATTTCGTTTGGTAAATGGTATTCCGAAGAGCTTGCAGCGCAGAATACCGGTGCTCAACCAGAATACATGCGCGTGGTGATCCATAGATATTGGCTTGATGGGAACGGCGAGAAGGCAACGAATATGGACCCATCGCTTATCGAGCTCAAGCTAGCTAAGGGATGGGTAGTTGATGAAAGCGCTTCAACTGCCGAACAAATTGTCCTCTATAGCGTCGATCCTGTCGCAGTTGGTGCTTCGCTTCTGTTTGCAAACGAGATGCGCATCGGCGCTGATGTCTTGAAAGATGCAAAGTCGGTCATTGTTTCAAGCGCTGATGCTGGTGCAAAGACAGCTGGCGGGCAGGCATATTCCTATACTGAGTACGCGTATGACAACTACAAGTTCGGCATCAGTGTAGAAGTCGATGCGGTTCAGACGCATAACGCTGCTGATGCTATCAAGGGCGCATGGGGCGTTGATGCGAACAGCCTCGGTATCAATGTAGGAGGTGCAGCATAATGACTAAAACACGAACACTGGTCAAATGGTTCGGCACCTTCGTTGCCACCTGCGCGGTCGCTCTTGCCTGTTCACTTGGCTTCTCGAGCACTGCCTATGCTGAAACAGAAAGCGTGAGCTGGAACGTTACCTATAGTGCTGATAAGCAGATGGTGTCGGATTACAACCAAGAGTCGGTGAACAGTGCACTTTCTCACATGCAGCCGGGTGACAGCTTCACGATGAAGGTCAATCTGCGCAACTTGAGCGATACGAGCACTGATTGGTACATGACCAGTGAAGCTATCAAGACGCTCGAAGAGGGCGCAAGCGCTTCTGGTGGTGCTTATACCTACACGCTCAAATATAACGGCAACGAGATCTATTCGTCGAATACGGTTGGTGGCGATAATAGCCAAGGGTTCAAAGAGATATCGGGTGTGACAGGTAAGTGGTTCTATGTTGCTACGCTTGGCAGCGGAGATACCGGTGCTGTTACGATCGAAATGAGCCTTGATGGTGAAACGCAGGACAACGCATACATGAACACTCTTGGCAAATTGAACGTCGCTTTCGCGGTTGAGGACAGTACGGGCACCACGGCCGGTCAGCCGGTACCCGATGGTGATGATAATGGCAACGGCGATGGGGCAGGCTCGACTTTGCCGAAGACCATGGACCAGGTGCTGATGGTGCTCTATATCGTTGGTATCGTTGCGGCGCTTGTTTGCACGATCGTTTCGCTGAGATCGCTCATGAAGATCCGTAAAGGGAGTGATGCCTAATGACACGCTTTGCTCAAACTAAGGCACGCTTTTCGTTCGTTCGGATCATCGGGATATTCTGCGCTGCTCTCGTTGCTTGCGTTCTTGCGCTTGGTGTTCAAACGGCAACTTCTGAAGATGCGTTCGCTGATGAGAGTAAATCTTATTCGTATACGGTTACGCTCTATGCTGGTAATGGCACGATCGATGGAGCAGCTTCAAAGAGCTATGGCCCTTATGGTTATGGCAAATCTTGTACTATTGCCTGGCAGACGTTGAACATCCAGCCTGACGACGATAAGTACTATGTGAAGGGCATTCGTCTTGCAGGGCACGATGGGCTAGCTGAGTCTGGCAATATCGAAGTTACCCAAGATTTGCAGTACGTGGTTGCGTACGGCATGAAGAAGGATCAGGTTGCGTATACGATCAACTATGTTGATGCGAATGGCGCGCAGATCGCGGATAGCGAAACGTTCTACGGCAACATCGGCGACAAGCCGGTCATCGCGTATCGCTACATTGAAGGTTATCAGCCAACGAATGCTTACAATCTAACGGGCACGCTCAAGGGCAATGCTGAGGATAACGTATTCACCTTCAAGTATCAGGCTGTCCAGGGATCTTCAGCAGGAGCAGCTAATGGCGGAACTTCTGCTGGCACGTCTGACGGACAGGCAACACCAGGTGATGAGAGCGGCGCGGCTGATGAGAACGCTGCTGGCGACGAGGCAACAGGCGATGAGGCTGCGGATGAGACCGGCACGCAGGAAGGCGCTGCGAATGGGGCAGAGCCGGCTGAGCTGCTCGACATCGACGATGATTCGAACCCGTTGGCAAGTGCCCAAAGTGCGGTTCAGGAGACCTTCTCTAATCCGCTCAATTACCTTCCGTGGGTGCTTGGCGTGCTCGTGGTGATCGCGCTCATCTCAGTTATCGCGCTCATGGTCGCGAAGAAGCGTGCTGGTAAGGATGCTTCCTAATTTAGGTGGGTTATTGCAGCCTTATTACAGTCGCTAAAGCAAGTCCTATTTGCTCGGCAAAAAGAGTTCAAGAGCCGCATGATAAG
>OGRE01000661.1_pt1 | contig 36302 bp, 36 predicted proteins | sample 1553421 | NCBI WGS metagenome assembly OGRE01 (sample SAMEA2580076, study PRJEB22360) | human gut metagenome | biome: human gut; feature: human-associated habitat; material: faeces | place: Denmark | collected 2008/2010 | reverse complement strand
TGCGGCCTGCGCCCGACAATCCCGACAGGCCCCGTTCGATCCGGGAGCAGATGAAAACCGCCGCAAAACAGGCCGAGGCTGACCGGGGACAATCCGTCCCAAAGAAAAATGCCCCTGACCGGGGCGACAGATAGGAGGATATTTATGGAGCAGGAACGCAGTCCCAACAAGAACGCCGAGCTTGCGATGGAGCAGAATGGGAACATGATCGACGGCATCATCAACAATCTGCCTGTGTCGCCCCGGTCAGAAAAGCCGCTGGACAAGGTGCGGGAACACCCGCCCAAGCGCCGCAGCCGGGAGCGTGAGGAGCGTTGACAAAAAAGCGCGTCCGCAGCGTCCCCATCTATGTGTGGGTACGGCCTGACGAGCTGGAGGTCATTCGGGAGCGCATGGCCGAGGCGGGCATCCGCAACATGAGCGCCTATATCCGAAAAATGGCGCTGGGCGGCTATGTGCTCCACGTTGACCTTGAACCCGTCAAGGAGCTTGTGTCGCTCCAGCGGCGCTGTGCAAACAATCTCAATCAGGCGGCCATCCATGCCAACAGCTATGGCGGCTTGTACCCGGACGAGCTGAAGCGTCTGCAAAAGGACTATGCCGATCTGTGGGGGCCGCTGTCTGATCTGCTGGCCCAGCTCTCCGCCATTGTAACGATGTGACACAGGGGGAACGGCCTCGCGCCGTTCCCCGGCTGTCCGCACCTCTGGTCATCGTGACCAGAAGTGCGGAGGGCCGGGACATCCTTGAGTGCCGATTTTTTCAGAGTTATAATAGACATATACAGGAAAAAGGAGGAACCCCCTATGCGGATTATATTCAAAATCCTTGCCGCTCCCTTTGTGCCGGTGCTGACCCTGCTTGTGGCCGTGCTCTCGTTCCTGCTGAGTCTTTCCGCTGGTTTGCTCTCCATCCTCGCGTCGGTGCTGGGGCTGCTGAGTGTCCTGATGCTGTTTGTGGAGAAAGACATTTCCACGGGGATCGCGGGGCTGCTGATGGCGTTTGCCATTTCACCCTTTGGCCTGCCTGCACTGGCCGGATGGCTGCTTGCCAAGCTGGACGAGCTGAACGGCTCCCTGCGGGGCTTCATCATGGGCTGAGTTCTGGTCACGGTGGCCAGAAGATGCAGAAAACGGCGGCTGATCCCATCCGCCGTTTGTCGTATGGAAAGGAGGGATGCCTACGGCCACAACCTACCTCAAATCCCACAAGCGGGCCGATAAGCGGACGGCCCTGCAAAGCCTGAAAGACCGCTTTGACTATGGCCTGAACCCGGAGAAGCTGGGGGCCGTTTCCTCCTACCTCTGCGATCCGGCCACGGCACACGCCGAGTTCATGCTGGTCAAAAATCAGTATCAGGGCGAAACTGACCGCAGGGCCGGACACGGGGCGCTGTGCTACCAGATCCGGCAGGCGTTCCCTCACGGCGAGGTGACGGCGGAGGAGGCCAACCGCATCGGCTATGAAACGGCGATGCGCTGGACAAAGGGGAAGTATGCCTTTTTCGTTGCCACCCACATAGACAAGGCGCACATCCACAATCACATTTATTACAATTCGACCTCGCTGGACTGCACCCGAAAATTCCGGGACTTCATCGGCTCTGGCCGTGCGGTGCGGCGGCTCTCTGACCGCATTTGTCTTGAAAATGATCTGTCCGTCATCACCGATCCTAAGCTGCACAGCAAGGGACGCTTTCTCCATTACGGGGCGTGGCTGGGGGCGGAGCGGCAGCCCTCATACAAGGAGCAGCTACGGCTTGCCATCAATGAAGCTCTTGCAAAACGCCCCGCTGACTTTGACGCTTTCCTCCGGCTCATGGAGGCGTCCGGCTACACGGTCAAGCATGGGCGCGGCGGTACGATCTCTTTTCTTGTCCCCGGGCAGGAACGGGCGACCCGGTTGCGGGCATCCACCCTCGGGGACGGTTGCGATCCCGAGGACATCAAGGCCGTCATCGCCGGGGAGCGCCCGATCCCGGAGCAGCCTGTTTCTGTGTCTGCTGCCCCTCGCCGTGTCAATCTGATCGTGGATATACAGGAGCACCTGCGCTCCGGCAAGGGGGCGGCCTATGCACGGTGGGCAAAGGTCTATAACCTAAAGGCGGCACTTCAATTCATGCAGGAGCAGAGCATTACCGAGTATGACCAGCTCTCCGCCAAGGCCGAGGATGCCGTTTCCCGTTTTCATTCCCTGACCGAGCAGCTCCGGCGGACGGAGGCTGACCTGTCCGCAACCTCCGAGCTGATGGGAGCCGTGGTGCGGTACGCCAAGACCCGCCCCGTCTTTGACGGGTACAAGGCGGCCAAGTACAGCCGAAAATATCTTGCCGAGCATGAGGCGGAGCTGGCGGACTACCGGGCGGCCAAGGCCACGATGGGAGAACTGCTGGGCGGTGAAAAGCTGCCCAAGATGGCAGAGCTAAAAGAAAAACGCCGCCAACTGGCGGCGCAGAAAAAAGGCGCTCTATACCAAGTACCGCTCGGCGCAGGAGGAAATGCGGCAGGCCGTGGCGGTCAAGGCCAACATTGACCATCTGCTGGGCGTCACGGACGGCCAGCGCAAAAAGGAACAGGAGCGATAGCGCACGGTGACGCAGACAAATTACTTTGGGACAAAAAGTCCCAAAGCCGGGTTTGGGGAGGCTCCCCAACAAGCGTTTTTGCAGCCCGCAGAATTGCAAAAATAGCAAGTGTGGCTACACTTGCCCTGCTTGCCGTTAGTGCGTTCCCCGGAGAAGTCCCCTAAAAACGAGAAAAACGAAGGCCAACTTATTTGACCTCCGTTTCTCTGGCTTTGTGCAGTCCCTCTGCTGTGGCCTCCATGACCAGCAATTCCTTTTCATCCATTGAGTTGAGCATTCTATCAATATGCTGGCGGCAATCGCTTTCGCTATTTTGCCTGTCAGGATAAAAGAATTGGTCTACGGAAATGTCCAACAGGGTGACGATTTGGTAAAAGGTGTTCAGGCTCGGATGCTGACCCCGGTTCTCAAAATACATGATGGAACGAGGGGTGCGGTCTACGAGCTGTGCAAGGTATTCCTGCGTCCAGCCTTTTGCCTCTCTTTTGCGCTTGATCTCTCGGCCTAATGCGTGAAAATCAAGCCGTCTTTCATCTTGGTACATTCTCATATCACCCATATATTATTCTACATTTCGGGTTTGGTTATGAGAACGAAACACAATTTTATGTTTTAGTAGTATTTTATTGTCCGTTCACATACTTGCGGGGGTGCGAAGGAGAATATATAATTTTTCTTGGGAACTTCATATTGGCACAACATAGTGCTGGTATTCTATTCAAATATGGGAGGTGTTCTTAATGGCGAAAATTTTGATTGTTGAAGATAATCAAGGGACAAACAAGGCGATATGCGAATATATGAAAGAGGCAGGGCATACACTCTTTTCCGCTTTTACTGGTAGTGAGGCACTAAAAATATTCCGTGAAAAAGAACTGGATATAATTGTTCTGGATATTATGCTTCCCGAAATGTCGGGTATCGTTGTTCTGCATGAAATCAGGAAAATCAGCAATATTCCTGTAATAATGCTTACTGCACTTGACGATGAATATACACAATCCAACAGTTTTGACGAAATGGCAGATGACTATATAACAAAGCCCTTTTCCATGCTCATTTTAGGGAAACGGATTACTGCGCTTCTCCGCAGAAGTCAGAGTAAACCTGCTGTTAATATGATTAAGCTCGGAGATGTTACCGTTGACTTTTCTGGATATACAGCCTGTGATGAAAACGGTAAAATAGACATTACCCCAAAGGAACTGGAAATCCTGAAAGTGCTGATTGACAATAAAGGTTTAGTCCTGTCTCGCAATCAAATCTTGGACGATGTGTGGGGATACGATTGTGATGTGATCGACCGCACAATAGATGCCTATATTCGTAATATCCGCAAAAAGCTCCGTTTGGATTGCATTACTACGATCAAAGGAATAGGTTACAAATTTGAAATGGGGCAAGAAATGTGAAGAAAATGAAGTTATTTCCGAAGATATTCTTATTTACATTTACAATGATGCTTTTGATTTCAATTATAGCGCACTTGCTGATTTTCCTAATTGCGCCATCCCAAAATGTACTTGTTACGAATATGGTAGTAACAAATACGGGGGTAAGTGCTCTGTCAGAAGTAGATATGCCCCGGCTCATTACTCAAACTATGTTGAAAACATTTCCGATTTCTATATTCTGCTGCGCCACTATATCGGCATTGTTTTCATACTTTTTTTCAAGAGGCATAACCACTCCGATATTATCGCTCTCAAAATCTGCTAATCAAATGTTGAAATTGGAGCCAGACGCAAAAGCGATTGTATCGTCAAAGGATGAAATTGGAGCTTTAGCTACTGATATTAACAATTTATATCAATCCTTACTTTTGACTATCCGCAATCTGGAATTGGAAAAAGAGAAAGTCAGTCTTGCAGAAAAAGAGAAGATTGATTTTCTCCGAACAGCGTCCCATGAATTAAAAACACCTGTTACAGAGCTAAATGCGACATTGGAAAATATGATTTTAGGCATTGGGGAATACCGTGATTATGAAACCTATTTGCCCAAGTGCAAAGAAATTACTGAACAGCTTGGGGATATGATTAGAGATATACTTAATGCTTCACGCTTGCAAACACAAGGTAATAATGAGTCATGCAGCAACTTTTCATTGAGAACCCTCCTTACAGAGCTGTGTGAACCGTATCGCTTAATTGCAGAAGCCAAGGGCATTAAGTTCAAAATAGAGCTTTCAAGTGACGCTTTCGTATATCTTCCAGAAGGCCGGTTGAAAAAAGCAATATCGAATATCCTTTCAAATGCGGTCAACTATACGGAGGCTGGACAATCAATATCAGTTGTATTTGATAAAAATAAGCTATCAGTTTCTAACGAATGTAGAGTATTACCACCCGAACAGCTACAACACATATTTGAGCCATTTTATCGTCCAGATTTAGCCCATAGCCAAGCAACCGGGGGAAATGGGCTCGGTCTATACATTGTCCAGACGATCTTGGATAAATTGCGCTTGAAATATCAGTTTGTTCCCATGCCAAACGATAGAGGCATGAGTTTTACAATACAGTTTTGAAAGAAGTCTCTGCTTTCCGATTTCCACAGGAAAAGCAGAGACTTCTTTCGTTCAACATTGGCACAACATTGATTTTATAATCATCCAACATAGAAGATGTACTATGTCTGCGAAAGGAGGTAAAACGCCAACTACTAAAATGAAGGAGGTAAAATCTATGGCGAAAAAAATTGGAATTATTGTTCTGCTATGCTTTTCTTTATGCGTCGGTGGTGTCTCTGCTTTCGCTAATGAAGGCTATGACGAAACAGATACCCAAACACTTATCGAAACGCAGCCCCCGGTATCCTCCGTCCTTTTCAGGCAAGACGGAGCAGATATTCAGCAGAGTACAGACGAGGGCAAAACATGGCAAAGCTATTCTCCCATCGAGGAAACAGACTACTTCACTTATGATGAATTTTCCGCATGGATTGAAAATGAAACGGAAAATATTCAAAAGTTGGTCGATGCTGGAGAATGGACAGAAGCAGAAGCGACAGAAGCACTTGAGTATTACGATGAAATCCTTAAATCTATTTTAGAGGGCAAAATGGTAGGAAAAAGAGCTTCTTCAAGTGACGATCAGTTGTTCTTTTCTATGCCCGATAACGCACAGCCTGAGCAGTATCAAACATTCGTCTTTGATGGGAATACCTACAAGAGTATAGGCCCATTTGATACGGAGGAAGAACTGTTCAATGCCCTTAAAGAATATACCGATACAGAAGTTGAAGCAGGAACAATGTCACAAGCAGAAGCAACGGCACTTTTAGAAAAGTATCAATAGAAATCTGCCGCACGACGGCAAAAGAAAAAAAGCCGTCGTACAGCAGACACATTTCCAAGCGTTTTTGGACGCGGCGCTGTTTTTTTCAAGCCCCGCCGTTTCTCTTTGGATATTCAGTAACCCCACGGCGGCCCATAGGAGGGTGTCGCCGTGTCCATCTTACTTTCTCACAATTCCCATGACCTTCACCAGCTAAAAAAAGCGTAGCTCCCCCTCCGGGACAGTCTGGCTATGAAGGTACAATATATCAGTACAATTATGATAATGTAATTTCATGCGTCTGCATAGTGTCTTGCTGTGCGGGCGCTTTTTTGTACTTCGAGACAAATTGTCCCGAGGTGCAGGGCGGCTCCCCGGGATGCCGCTCCCCACCGAGCCCCGTTTCGGTCACTCATCCACCCAACACCGAAACGGAGGTTTATTTATGACTACAATCAATCTGAAGGATTTTTATTATTGGTACACACAGGATCAGTTTATCGAGGTTTCTGACGAGGTAGCCGAAGTGTTTGTGTCCGATGCCCGGCACGAAATGGCCTACCAGCGGCGGCTCTCCCGGCATAAGGCGCAGTATTCTCTGGACTGCGATGACGGGATCGAATATTCCGCCTGCCTGCATGAGCCAACGCCCCAGGAGCTTCTGGAGCGCATGGAGCTGTTCATCCGTCTGTGGAACGCACTCAACTCTTTGCCGGAGATCCAGGGCCGCAGGATTGATGCCCACATCATTCTTGGAAAGAGCATCAAGGAAATTGCCGAGGCCGAGGGCGTACATGAGGAGTCTGTCCGCCAGTCGATCAAGCGTGGCCTTGAGCGCATGAAAAAAACTTTTTGATTTTTTCATTTTCCCCACTTGGAAATGATGAAAAAATGTCTCGGTTTATGAAAGGAGATATTCTTCTTTCCGCAGATAAACAGCGGCGGCCCCGGGCATAGTCCGGGGAGCCGGGCGGCGGGTGCGCTGTGACTTTTTCTTTGGAAGAACGAGCGAACAACACCAACACCGCAACTGGGCCGGGCCACCCCACGGCCACGATCCGGCATAGGACAGGCTGGCCGCCTGTCACTCCGGGCCGCCCTCTTATCTGCGAGGGAACGCCGCTCTGAGCATGGTTGTCTTTGGACAGGGCAAGAAAATGGGAGCGGCGTTCTCTATTTTATACTTACATGGAGTGAGGCAAGAGGGCAGCATCGTTTAGGTGCTGCCCTCTTGCGTTTCCCCACGATATGCGGGAGGCGTATCCTATTATTTGATAAGGAGGTTTTACCGTGAGATTAACGGCAAAGGAACTGGAACAAATGAAAAGCGTTGACATCGGCGCAGTGGCTCCCGAGTCCCTGCCGGATGTGAGCGGTATGATCTTTGACACTTCTCTCCCCCGAGAGGAGCGGATCGCTCTGTTTTTGCAGGCGGTAGAAAATCCATACTGCTTTTGCATCGGCGGGATCGGTGTAAAAATTGAATTTGCGGAAAGCGGGCCGTCCTTGCAGGACACGCTGACGGACTTCCTGCTCCGGCAAAAAAGCGGGCTGTAACTTCGGTTATGGCCCGTTACTACTTCGAGACAAAGTGTCCCGAGGCGGAGGCATCCTTGTTGTCCCGCCCGGGCAGAGGTATAATATAGATGTAATGTGATAGGGAAGGAGGAACAATGGCACGAACAAAAAACAGAGGATTGCAACAGAGTTTCTCTCCCTCTTATACCGTCCGCCGCTGGCGGCTGGGCGAATATATCCGGCTTTCCAAAGAGGACTTGAAAAAGGGAAAGGACGACAGCAACAGCGTCATCAACCAGCGTGATCTGCTCAATGACTTTTACCAGAAGCATATCGGAGAATTTGAAAGTGTTTCCGAATATGTAGACGATGGACACACAGGAACGGACGCCAACCGGGAGAATTTCCAGCGGCTCCTTTCCGATGTAATGAGCGGGAAAATCAACTGCGTGGTAGTAAAAGACCTTTCCCGTTTTGCAAGAAATTACAGCGATGCGGGAAGTCTGATTGATAACCTGTTTGTGCAGATGGGTGTCCGTTTTATCAGTCTTGCTGAAAATGTGGACAGCTATCTCAACCCGGACAGCGTTTCCAGTATTATCGTCCCGATTACAAATGTGATGAACGATCAATACTGCTACCAGACCTCAAAGAAAATTCGCCAGGTATTTGACTACAAGCGGCGCAACGGTCAGTACATCGGCGCATTTGCTCCTTATGGATATGTGAAGCACCCAAAGGACAAGCACCGGTTAATCATCGATCCCGATGCCGCTGAAATCGTCAAACTGATTTTCTCTTTGTTCCTAAAAGGGACATCGAAACGGGCCATCGCTTTGTATCTGAATGAACACGGCGTACCCAGCCCCTCGGCTTATAAACTGCAAAAGGGCATACCTGTTTCAACAAGAGGATATGACGATCCTATGTGGGGAGCCCGCATGATCCACTCCATTCTTACGAACCCCACCTATACCGGGGATTTGGCGCAGGGCCGCAGTCGGGTAAAAAGCTATAAGGTACACGAGGTTGAAAGCGTCCCCCGTGAAGAATGGGTGGAAGTAGCTGGTACGCATGAGTCAATCATTGATTATGAAACCTTTGATAAGGTACAGGCTCTTTTACAGCGTGATACCCGTACTTCTCCAAAAGGCCGGGAAGTCCACCTGTTCAGCGGTTTTCTGAAATGTGCTGACTGCGGGCGGGCAATTACCCGGAGCGTAGGCAACAACAATAATGTGTACTATGCCTGTTCCACCTACAAGAACCGCTCTCGGACAGCCTGCACAATGCACTCGATCAAGCATAACCGTCTGGAGGCCGCTGTCCTCTTTGCGGTACAACAGCAAGTCCATCTGGCTGTTTCATACTCGGAAATGATTGCCCGCATTAACACCGCCCCGGTCAAAAAGAGCCAGTCCATCCGTTTGGAAGAACTGATTGCTGCGAAAGAGCGGGAACTGGCAAAAATCAGCCGCTACAAGCAGTCCCTTTATCAAGACTGGAAAGACGGAGAAATTACCCAGCAGGACTACCGGGATATGAAAGCCGATTATGAACGACAGATTATCGCTCTTACGGATGTGCTGGCCCGGCTGAACGCTGAACGGGCGGAACTGGCAAACGGTGTAAAGAGTGAACATCCCGCATTGGTGGCATTTACAAAACATCAAAATATCGACCAGCTTTCCCGGGAACTTCTCGTTGAGCTGGTCGACCATATCAAGGTTTATGAGAATGGAAACATTAGTGTGAGATTTAAGTTTGCGGATGAATTTAGACGCATAGCAGAATACATTGAAATCAACACCACAAAACCCGCAGTAGCGGGCTAACCTCCGCTACATACCCCTTTGACAGTGTGTTTTCCTAATAGGAGCTAATCATAGTATATAACAATAAGGATACCTAAAGAAATAACGGAAGCCGTTTTGTTGTGACGCCGGTAAAGAACATAAGGGATGATAATGCAAATAACAGCAAAACCTCCACCCTCAACGTTTAGAATTTCTGCTAAAAATACAAGGAGTAGAACGGGAATCCAAGCTGCCCATGAAAAAATTTGCTTTTTAATAAAATCATAGAGTAAGCAACAGACAGCACCGAGTAATAGAGTAAAAAGAATATTGTTGAAGGCGAATTTTACAAAACCATATCGCAATGTGAGATTATAAGGAACTTCGGCAATGATAGCAAATACTAAAAGGCGGAGACAATAAAAAAGTGCATTATCCGTATGTATACAGCCTTGCGCTATACCGAAAGCATAAATAGGAAAAGCAATACTACCGATACATTGCAGCGCAGTGACAACGGGGTAAGAAACATCAGGTTCTATTTTGAAATAAGTCAAGAGTATAGTTTGAACAGGTACAGCCGCGTAAATATGCCCTAAAATCATTGAAAATAAAGCAGTCCATTTCAATTTACTCCAAGTCACGAAAAAGCCTCCTTTTGCAAAATTAGGAATTTATTTATTCTGTGTATTTTATACCATAAAAGAAAATTTTTGTCAATGATTTTAAATAAAGTAAAAAACTTTTATTTAAATATTCCAAAAATCAATATAAACAAAATTGATTGAAGCTAAAAATTTGCCTTGAAAGCAGGGAACAAATGTGCTATTATGATGAAAAGAAATTCTTAGGGGGCGTTTTGAGTGCGCGTTGTGATCGCGATGGATTCGTTTAAAGGCAGCTTGTCTTCCATAGAGGCGGGCAAGGCCGTGGCAGAGGGCGTACGCCGCGCAGACGGCACAATCGAGTGCGTGGTGTGCCCTGTGGCGGACGGCGGCGAAGGCACGTCTGCAGCGCTCACAGAGGGCCTGCACGGCGAAACGGTGCGCGTGCGGGTCACGGGCCCGCTCGGCGAGAAGGTCACGGCGGAATACGGCGTCAAAGGCGACCTCGCCATATTGGAAATGGCACAGGCAGCGGGCCTGCCGCTCGTACCCCAAGATAAGCGGAACCCCATGAAAACCACCACCTACGGTGTGGGCGAAATGCTGCGCGATGCAATAAATCGCGGCTGCAAGCGGTTTGTCCTCGGCATCGGCGGCAGCGCAACGAATGACGGCGGCGCAGGCATGCTGCAAGCCCTCGGGTTCGATCTTTTGGATAAGGACGGCAACCCCGTCCCGTTCGGCGCAGAGGGGCTGCGCGTGCTCGCGAAAATCGAGAACAAAAATGCCCTGCCCGCGCTCAAAAACTGCGTCATCCGCGCAGCGTGCGACGTCACAAACCCGCTGTGCGGCGAAAACGGGTGCAGTGTCGTTTTCGGTCCGCAAAAGGGTGCTACGCCCGAGATGATTCGCGAAATGGACGGCTATATGCGAGATTACGCCGCATTGACGAAAGAACTGTATCCCGAAAGCAATCTTGATACCCCCGGCGCAGGCGCGGCGGGCGGCCTCGGCTTCGCACTCGGCGTGTTCCTGCACGCAGAGCTTATGCCCGGCATTGAGATCGTCATGGAGGAAACGCGCTTAGAGGAAAAAATCAAAAATGCCGATTTCGTCGTGACGGGTGAGGGCAGATTGGACGCCCAAACCGCCATGGGCAAAGCGCCCGTAGGCGTGGCGAAGCTTGCTAAGAAGTATCGCAAGCCCGTCATCGCGTTTGCGGGCGGTGTTGAAAAGGGCGCGGAAGCGTGCAACAAAGCCGGCATCACGGCGTTTTTCCCCGCCGTGCGCGGTGTGACGACATTAGACGAAGCCATGCGCCCCGAAACCGCGGCGGAAAACCTCGCCGAAAGCGCAGAGCAGGTCTTTCGGCTTCTTACCCTGCGATAAGGAGGTACGGTATGCACGATATTTGGAACCCGTGGCACGGGTGCGTGAAGTGCAGCGAGGGCTGCGCACACTGCTATATGTATTTTCTCGACAGTCAGCGCGGGCATAACGGCGCGGAAATTTACCGCACAAAAACGGGCTTTCACTATCCTTTGAGCCGCGACCGCGCAGGCAACTACAAAGTAAGAAGCGGCGAGCAGCTGCGCGTGTGCATGACGTCCGATTTCTTTTTGGAGCAGGCCGATCCGTGGCGGCGTGAAGCGTGGGAGATCATGGATCAGCGGCGGGACATCTCGTTTTTCCTGCTCACAAAGCGCCCGGAGCGCGTAGAAAAATGTTTGCCGTATAACTGGGGCGACGGTTGGGAGCACATCTTTTTCAACGTCACATGCGAAAATCAGCGCCGCGCGGACGAGCGCATCCCCATTCTGCACAGCCTGCCGTTTAAGCACAAGGGCATCATGACAGCGCCCTTGCTCGGCCCCATAGAGATTGAAAAATACCTCGCGATGGGGCAGATTGAGCAGGTTATCTGCGGCGGCGAAAACTACGACGGCGCGCGTCCGTGCGATTACGACTGGGTGCGCTCGCTGCACAGGCAGTGCGCAAACCAAAACGTCACGTTCTGCTTTATCGAGACGGGCACAAACTTCATCAAGGACGGTCGGCGGTACTTCCTGCCGAATAAGCGCGTGCAAAGCGAAATGGCGTATAAATCCGGCATATCGTATCAGGGCAAGCCGATGAAATTCAAGCTCGAAGACGATTATGGCCTGTTCGACGCCGGGCGAAAATACGAAAAATACTTCGGCCCCCAGTGCGAAAAATGCGGCAGCCGCATGATCTGCAACGGTTGCGCAAGGTGCGGGAAATGCACTGTGCTGGAGGGAAAATGAAAATAGACCGCTGTATGTGCGTAATGCAAATCATACAGCGGCCTTTTAATTTTCTAAAAAGCTATCGCTTTTTCGGGGCCCCCCTTTAACAGGGTCCCCCGATTTTTGGTAGGCAAAAGAGTTTCGTCGTCTGCGGACGACGACCAAAGGTTTCACTTTTGGAAACGGATAAGCTTTTGAAAAAGTTTGAGCAAAACTTTTAACCCACGTTGACGGTCACTTTGTTCTTTCCGTCTTCTTCCGTCCCGTAAAAATCGAAACGCCGAAGATGACGAAAAGCAGCAGCACTGCAAAGCACATCCAGCTCACAAACACCGCCGTGCTCTTGCCGCTGAACATATCGTAATAACCTTTCAGGTAAATAATGACCACAATCAGAGGCAGAATGTACTGCATGTAAAGGCGGATCCAGTGCGGGAACTTAATGCCCTCGCCTTTGTTCGCTTCCTTGAGGAAATTCTCAAAGCCCCAACCGTTTTTGCGCACGCAGAACAGTACGAACACAAGGCTGCCCAGCGGCAGCAGATTGGAAGAAACAAGGAAGTCTTCCATATCCATAATGTTGCTGCCCTCACCCAGCGGCTGAATGCCGGAAAGCACATTAAAGCCGAGAATCGCCGGCAGGGAAAGCACCGTGATCAGCACAAAGTTCACGCCCACAGCCTTTTTGCGGCTCCAACCGCCGATATCCATGAAGAATGCGAGAATCTCCTCAAACACCGCAATAATGGTCGAAAGCGCCGCAAACGACATGAAGATGAAGAACAGCGTGCCCCAAATTCTGCCGCCCGCCATGTTATTGAAGAGCGTCGGCAGCGTGATGAACAGCAGCGACGGACCCGAGCCCGGCTCCACCCCGTAGGCAAAGCACACAGGGATAATGATGAAGCCCGCCATCAGCGCAACAAACGTGTCCAGCAGCACAATGTTCACCGCTTCGCCCGTAATGCGCTTTTTGCGGTCCAGATAGCTGCCGAAGATCTCCATGGAGCCGATGCCGATGGAAAGCGTGAAGAACGCCTGCGACATCGCCGCAAACACCGCGTTGCCAAAGCCTTTCTTTGCCACTTCACCGAAGTCCGGCACAAGGTAGAACTTGATGCCTGCCGCGGCATTCGGCAAAAATGCGGAGTTCACAGCCAGTGCAATCATCAAAAGCAGCAGGGCAATCATCATGACTTTCGTCACTTTCTCAATGCCCTTTTCCAAGCCAAAGCCGCATGCACCGAACGAAATAACAATGGCGACAATCGCCCAGAACGTCAGCGTGCCCGGATTTGTCAGCATATCGCCGAACACGCCCTCTACCGCCTTGCCGTCCAAGCCGACAAACGTACCGGTTGCCTCCATAAATGCGTATTTCAGCATCCAGCCGCCCACCATGGTGTAGAACATCATCAGCAAAAAGCTGCCGAGAATGCTGATCCACTTCATGCGATGCCATTTCGTGCCCTTCGGTTCCAGTGTATCGAGCGCCTTGCCCATGCCCATGCGGCTGCCGCGGCCTACGGTGAATTCGCACACCATAATGGGCAGACCCAGCGCCACAAGGAACACAAGATACATCAGGATGAATGCCGCGCCGCCGTATATGCCGGTAATGTACGGGAATTTCCACACATTGCCGATGCCGATGGCGCACCCGGCCGAAACTAAAATAAATCCCAACCGAGAACCGAATTTTTCTCTTTCTTTCATACGTTTTCCTCCCAAATTTTTTCCCCTGTATATTTTAAAGAACGCATTTTTGCGTTCTAATCGGGCGAGGTTATGTGCGGAAAGCGTTTCTTTGCCGCACAACTTCATAGAACATCACGGTCGCCGCAATATTCCTCACTGCATGTTTTTCAGTATGGTTACTGCATCCCGCACGTATTCCGAGAGCGTCTTGTCCTGTACGCCCACTACGCTTACGGAGCAGCGGTTGACGGGAATCAGGATTTTCTTAGCAACGCATTCGGAAACGGCCGCCGCCATTTTCGGCGTGATCTCGCCCCAAAGCGCGTTTGCTAAAATAATGCCGATGGGTCCCACGATGACGTCTGCCCACGTGCAGTTTACCACAACGGGGTTTTCGCCCGTGGCGGCAGCGTCCGCACCGGCGCGCAGCATGGCGCTTGTGGCAAGGCTGTTCGTGCCTACGGCAACGACTTCCGCGTCCGGCATGTTCTTTTTAATCTGGTCGGTCAGTGCCGCACCCATTTTGCCGCCCTGACCGTCAATCACGAGTATTTTCATCAAAATCAACCCTCCGTAGGTTCGTTTGTGTCGCCGTCCAAAACGGCGGAAACGGGAAGTTCGCCGTACATCAGCGATGTGCAGTTGATCTGCATATCGCCCACGGTGACGGGCTTGCCGTCCGAATACACCTCAAGCTTAGAAAGCGTCATGCCCGCAGCTTCATAAAATGCACGGAACGTCTTTGCAATGGCTTCCAGAGAAGACGTGGAGCTGGCGGAGTCTAAATATTCCTGCAAGGCGCCGGAAAACTGCAAACGCACCTCCAGCATTTCGCCGCTCTTCGTCGTGGAGACAACCTCGCCGTCTTTAACGTAGTCGAGCGCGTCCAGCGTCACATCCTCCGGAAATGCGCCCTTTTCTGCCATTTTCTGCACGAGCACCGCACCGTCTGCGGGCAGACTCTTGTAGCTATACTGGTCAAGGCCGCTGTCGCTCGGCACAAAAATCGAAAGCGACATGTTCACGGCTTCGCGCGTGTCTTCGGAAGCGGTCGGCTCCGGAGTCAGCGTCACGTGGCTCACTTCGCTCTCTGCGGCGGACGAGACCGGCGTGTCGCTTTCTAAAACCACGTCCGGCGTGCGCACGTATTTCGTGCCGAACCACCCCGCGCGTACGGCGACAACGCACAATAAACAGATTACGATGACGCCTACGGCCGCAAACGGCATGGCGCGGTCTACATTGCGCTTCAGACGCTTTGCGCGGCTGTTCGCGGTAAAATGCGGGTCTTTCGATTCATTCAAAACAGAATAATACACGCGGTGCAGAAGATCGTCCGGCGTTTCCAGGGTTTCTACCCATTCGCGCAGGTCGTCCTCGCTCATGTTCGCGGCTTTTTTGGTTTTTTCCAGCTGATTTTGCACGGCAGAAGCGGATTTTCCGGTCACGCGGCCGATAAAGCGCGTGTTGTCACCTGCACCGTAGTGCAGCGCCACCGCCGTCAGCAGCGTATAATGCAGGCGTAAAATGTCGCAGAGCTCTTTCGGCGTTTCAAACGGCATGTCTTTTGAGCGCTGTGCAATCTGCTCGTCCGTCAGCTTTTTTCGAATTTTCTGTGCATAATAGTCCATGCATGTCTTGTGCGCTGTGCGCAGCACCCAAAGGCGCTCCTCACTTTCACTTTTAAAGGTTTGCGTGTCTAAAAAGTACTGCATAAATACATCGGAAAGCAGCGTAAGCGTCTCTTTGCCGCTTTTTGTGTGCATATAACAGATGCGGAACGCGTCATCGCCAAAGCGCATCACGGCGCTTTGCAGGGCGGTTTCACTTCTTGTCTGTGGTTTTGCCATTTGCATCGTTTCCTTTCTCTGAGATGAGTTTGCGGCGGCGACGTTCTGTTTTCAGGTCGGAAACATCGCGGTTGATGCCGCTGTGCTGCAGCCACATGGCGATCTCGCCGCCGATGAGCAAAATAAACATGCAGGCATACAGCCATACCATTAAAATGACCAAAGCGGCAAGGCTGCCGTAGATGGTGGCGTAGTTTGCAAAGTTCTCCACGAAAACGGAGAAGAAAAACGAGAATAAGACCCACCCGGCAGAAGCCAGCGCTGCGCCGAAAAACGCGTTGCGCAGGGATACCTGCTTGCGCGGAATGGCAATGAACATCAACCAGAAGAAGAACAGCAGCAGGACATAGGACATGATGGGCTTAAAGCGGTTGATGAGCGTCGGAAACGCCGGCGGCATCACCGTGATGAGCCATTCATACAGCATGTCGCCGAAGACCATCAGGCCCATGCTGACAAGCAGCGTCATGACGAACACGACCGTGTATAAAATGGCTAAAATACGCATAAAAATATAGTTGTGGTTTTTGGAAACGTCAAAAACGGAGTAAAGCCCCTTGATCAGCGCCACCATAGCCGTGGAAGCGGACCAAACGCAGGTGATAGCCGTCATGGAAATGAGCGTCTGCGGCGCGTGCACCTCTTGAAATAAGTAACTGACAACTTCTTCCACCGGCGGCGGGAGCATTTGAACGAATGCCACGAGAAGCGAGGTGTCTTCAAACCGAATGACCTGCAAAAGGGCTAAGACCAGCATGAGGAACGGAATGAACGAAATGAGGATCCAGAACGAAACCTGCGCCGCGTAGGAGTCGATGGCGTCGTTATTCAGTTTTTCATAAAACCAGCCGAAGTGCTTTTTCAGCAGAATTTTCACGGCGCTTTCTCCCTTCTCACGCTTTCCTTACGTCTTATCGCGCAATTTGAGAACAGTATAACACAGAAATATAGAATTTTCCAGTGAAAAAGCACTTGACAAAAGAAAAAATGTGTATTATAATAAACTACGCTACATTATAGAGCAGATATGGCGGCATAGCTCAGTTGGCTAGAGCATTCGGTTCATACCCGAAGTGTCGATGGTTCGAATCCATTTGCCGCTACCATCTGGCCCGGTGGTCAAGCGGTTAAGACACCGCCCTTTCACGGCGGTAACACGAGTTCGATTCTCGTCCGGGTCACCAGAAAAAAGAGCCTTGTCAAAAAGACAAGGCTCTTTTTTCAACGAAATAAATCCCTTCGGGATTTGTGAAATTGCCCTTCGGGCAGTGAAATGTTGCTGCGCAACGTGAAATACCTGTGGTGTGTGAACCGCGCTGCAGCGCGTAGGGATTTATTTCATTTCAATTGATGCGTAGCATCAAATTTCACATTTTGCAGCGCGAAATATTTCACTTAAAAATGTCGAATCTTGTCAAATAAAACACGCCGTCTGCGAACCGAAAGCGGTTCGCGGACGGCGCTTTAAAATTTATTTATAAATTACACAAATAATCATTCAAAGTCGTGGGTGTAAATTTCGCTGCCGTCGCCGTTCAAGTAGACGAGGCGGACGTGCACGCCGGAGAGACCTACTTCGCTTTCGAGCGTATCGGCGATATCCTCAAAGGTAGAAGCATTTTCTTCGCAGCCTTCTTTTAAAGCATCGAGCACGGACTGCTTTATGTCTTCGTCGGAGAGGTCGTATTCATCTGTGAACTGATATTCATAGACGAGCGCATTGCCGTCTGCGTAGACCTTGATCGTCATGCTGTCATCGGTCTGATTTTCAATTTCGGCATCGATGGACGCTTTTACGTCCGGATCGGCGAGATAATCGGCGAGCGTTGCGAACTCGGCGTCGCCGACGGAGGATGCGGTGCTGCTTGTGTCTCCACCTACGACGGTTTTGGCGGAGGTGCAGCCTGCAAGCGCGGAGAGCGTGAGCAGACCGGCGAGTGCCAATGCGTAGAGTTTTCTAAGTTTCATTTGGTTTTACCCCTTTGTACTCTATAAAAATAGAGAAAATTTTGGCGGATTTTGTTGCCACCATGCACTCAATATAGCACATGGGTTTACAAAAATCAAGAAGCGTACGGCGAATTAAAAATTTGGAGAGGAAAGGAAAAAAGCGGGACAAGGATTCCGGACGACAAGGCGGTAAAATTCATATTTCTTGGAACAGGCATGACCGAAATCATGCCTGTTTCGCTTTTATCGGCTCATCTTTTTTGACCATCGACCGTTTTGTAAGCTTATTATGCCGTTCGGGCATAAAGGCTGTGTTAAGCACGAGGACTTTGGGGCGATTGAAACAGCAAAAGACTGGCTTTTACAACGCGGTTGACAAAATGGATCATTTCCTCTTTGCTGTACTTGTCATAGCCCTCCACAACGACATGCATCAAACCGTTTGACAGGTGGGTATACATCATCTCAAGTTCTGTTTCGTCGGCATAGGGCAGCTCTTTCCGCCAGTAAGCAATGCTTTCCTCCTTGGCCAAAGCAATCATCCGCATGAGGACCGTTGCGCTTGTATTCCCCAGAATCAAAACCCGGCAGGCGGCCTGGTTCTGATCGACCATATCGTAAATGGCTTCGATCAGTGCCGTCACATCAAACAAATTGACATAGCGAAGGGATTTCTCAAAGGCATCGATGAGTTCATTCTCAATGCTCTCCATCAGGGCAAAGCAATCGCTGTAATGGGCATAGAAGGTGGCGCGGTTAAGCTGCGCCAGCGCACAAACCTCCTTCACCGTAATTCTGTTTACGGGTTTTTCCTTCAGCAGTTTCAGAAAAGACTGCTTGAGCACCATTTGCGTATAGCGTTTCCTTGCGTCCATTTTCTCCATATAGAGCCCCTCCCAAAAAAGTTTACAAAGAAAAGCAACACTTCAACAGACAATGTTGCTTTTCTTTCAGTCGTATGGTAAGTGCTGATTGCTTCCGTCTTTCCTCTCAAGTATACTGTACTTGTGAAAGATAATCAACACTTGTATGCTTATTTGCGAGGAGGCTTTTTGCATGTTTGATCAATATCTTGTTACAGGCGCTACCGGCTTCCTCGGTAGGGCTGTTGCGGAGGAGTTGGTACGCCGCAGAGCACAAGTGCATGCGCTTGTGCTGCGTGATGACCCCTATATCCATTTGCTCCCCAAAGAAGTCCATACCGTCATCGGTGATGTGTGCGAGGAAAGCTCGTTGACAGACTTCTTTGCAGATGCCGACAGCCGTACCTGTGTGATTCACTGCGCCGGTATCGTCTCTGTCGCGTCCAGACCCGGTTCAAAGCTCTATCAGGTCAATGTAGGCGGGACATGGAGGGTTCTCCGGCAATGTATGGAGCATGATGTGGGCAAAATGGTCTATGTCAGCTCCGTCCATGCCATACCGGAAAAGGCAAAGGATTGCATCATTACGGAAGATTGCGAATTCTCTCCGGGGCTTGTGGACGGAGATTACGCCAAGAGCAAGGCGACTGCGACAGAGTTGGTATTCGATGCGGCGAAGCGCGGGCTGAATGCCAGCATTGTCTTTCCCTCCGGCATCATCGGGCCGGGCGACATACAGGGAGGGAGCTTCACCTCAATGGCGAAATCTTTTCTTCGCGGAAAGCTGCCCTTTGCCGTTCGCGGCGGATATGACTTCGTGGATGTACGGGATGTGGCAAAAGGCATTCTCGACTGTTCCGAGAACGGAGAACCCGGTAAGGGATACATTTTGTCCGGCCACTATGTTACCATTCGCAAGATGCTTCAGCTTGTGGGAAAGACCGCAAAGCGGAAGTATCGCCCCATCTGCCTGCCGCTGGGGCTTGCAAAGCTGGCGGCTCCATACTATGAACATCGAAGCCTGAAGAAGCGAAAGCCGCTGTTTTTCACACCTTATTCCGTTGCCGTCCTTGCCTCAAACGGACAATTCAGCCATGCCGCAGCATCGGAATGCTTTGCATATCATCCGCGCCCGGTGAAGGATACTTTGCGGGACATGACAGCCTGGCTTTTGGAGCAGAGGAGAAAGGGCGAAGTGTGACCTCACCTAAAAGCACCTTGGGCAGGCTGCGCATGCTATTGGCATGATCTGCGGTTCCGGTTGCTATCCGTGTGTATCCTGTGATATAATTTGACCAAGAGAACGCGGAAAAGCCGTCCGACCCGCGCTTTCAGGAACAGCACCGAAATTCCGGCAGGGCAAGCGCCTGGCGGATACCCCTCTGCATTTGGAGCACCCGCAAAAAGGAAGTGAACGCTATGACCTGCGACGAGACTTTTTACCACCGATATTTGAACGGCGACGATGCGGGGCTGGAGGCCCTGATGAAAAAATACGGCAATCCGCTAACCCTGTATATCGACGGGTATCTGCACGATGTCCACGAAGCAGAAGATTTGATGCTGGATGTTTTTGCCTATCTGTTCACGAAAAAGCCTCGCATCCGGGACGGTGGCTTCAAGGCATATCTGTATAAGACGGCGCGGAATATGGCGCTGCGCCATAAGAGCAAGCGGAAGTGTCTGTTCCGTTTGGACGAGCTGACCGATGAATCGGACGGGCAGCTGCTTGTGGAGGAGGTTATCCGAACGGAAGAACGAAATCGCATTCTGCACTTCTGCATGGGTGAAATGAATCCGGATTACCGGGAGGTTCTATATCTGACCTATTTTGAGGGTATGAGTTACGCACAGGCGGCGGAGGTTACGGGAAAAACGGTAAAGCAGATTACCAACATGGTGTATCGCGGAAAGGAAAGCCTGCGAAGGCTTCTGGAACGGGAGGGGATTACAAATGCGGAGTCATGAAGAACGCATCGCGGAGGCAAAGCGGCGCATCGCCAAGATGGAGCGGGAGAAACGGCTGCGGCGCAATACGATTACCGCGGCTTCCGCTGTGGCGGCGTGCCTTGCGCTGATTGTGGGTGTGTCTTTCGTCATGCCTGATATTGCCGTAAAAATTCAAACCGGCGGCTATGCGGGCTTTGAAACGGCGGCAAGCATCTTTCACGGCGGCGCGGCCTTGGGATACATCGTCATCGGGCTTCTGGCGTTTCTTCTGGGCGTGTGCGTGACTGTTTTGTGCTTCCGGCTGCGGCAAATGAATCGGGACGACACACAGGATAAGGAAAGCGAGGAACGGCATGGAGCTGATTGAGAACCTGCTGCAGCTGCTGATCACGTTCGTCGGCGCGCTGCTTTCGGGCATATCCTACCGGAAAAGCCGCAGGCAGGCGTATTTTCTGCTGCTGTGCTTCTACGGCTGCTTTGCCCTCGGCGCGCTCTACTGGACGCTGTATCTGCTGCTGTTCGATACCACGCCGAAGGTGTTTTATGTGTCGGAGTTCGGCTGGGTGGCCAGTGTGATTTTTCTGCGGATATTGCAGGCCACGCTGGCAGGCGCGGATGAGCACAGCTTCCGCTGTCGCAGAGCGTGGCTTGCGCCTGCGTTCGGCGTGCCGCTGCTGGCGTTCTACTGCACCTTCGGGGACATTCTCTCCAACCTGATCTGGTGCGGCATGATGATATGGCTTTCCTACTGCGCCATTCGGGGGCTTGCCTATGCAGAGACCCGGACGGGCGCGGCGCGGAATATGCGGTACTTCCACATCGGCGTGCTGTGCTTTGCGTTCGCGGAGTACCTGCTTTGGACGGCGGGCTGCTTCTGGCCGGATACTTCCCCGGCAAGCCCCGTCTTCTGGTGCGATATGCTGCTGACACTGACCATATTGGGGCTGCTGCCCGCTGTGAGAAAGGCGGTGGGCGCATGACCTATATTGAAAACATATTCCTGTGCATGGTGTCCCCGCTGCTGGTGGCTGCTCTGTGCATGGGCAGGCGGCATCTCCGCTTTTTTCTGTTCTGCATCGTCGGAATGGGTGTGTGCCTGCTTTCGGCCTACATCAATACTTTCCTCGCGTCGGTGTGTCAGGCGGACGCCCTTGCCGCCACGGCGGAGATTGCGCCGGTGGTGGAGGAGATGATGAAGCTGCTGCCGCTGGTGTTCTATCTTCTGGTGTTTGAGCCGGAGGGGGATAAAATCAAGGCTGCCGCAATAACAGTTGCCCTTGCCTTTGCCACCTTTGAAAACGTGTGCTATCTCATTCAGAACGGAGCAGACCGTTTCTCTTTCATCTTCTTCCGTGGCTTCGGCACGGGAGCCATGCACGTTCTCTGCGGTCTGATCGTGGGCGGCGGGCTTGCCTATGCGTGGCAGCGGACATGGCTGAAAATTGCAGGTACCTGGGGGCTGCTGGGCGCGGCCATCACCCTCCACGCCGTTTACAATCTGCTCATCGCCTACGGCGGTGCGGCGCAGTATGTGGCCTACGCCCTGCCGGTGCTGCTGGTAGCGGCGGGAAGGTTGTCTACGTTCCGTTTATCGCGGATGAAATAACCGAACATTCACACCTTGAGAGCTGCTTTTTGGCGGTTCTCAATTTTTTTTGGAAAATTTTGCGTTTTGGGTGAGAGTTTTTCCGATTTTATGTACCTATATAAGTGAAAGGGTTTTTAGGCCACAGTTTCAGACAAACCGGAGAGGAGGGTCAAACTGTATGTACGATACCGCAAGACGGGTCGCACTCGTCCGGCAGCGGGTACGGAAAAACACCCGCCGAAGGCAGCAGCACGGCATATACGGACTGAGTGCCGCGTGTATGCTGCTGTTCGCGGTGCTGATGCAGGCGATAAGCACGGTCGTCAGGCCGGGACAGACCGCCGCATGGGGCGTGTTCGGCGCGATGCTGCTGCGCGAGGATGCGGGCGGCTATGTGCTGGTGGCTGTTGTATCCTTTGCCGCTGCGGCGGCAATCACCGCGCTGTGCATGCGGTTCAGGATCAGAGAAAACCGGAAAAAGGGCGGGACAGGCAAGCCGGACCCGCAGGAACAGGAGGGAAAAACGACATGAAGAAACGAATACTCAGCATTCTGCTCACCTTGTGTATGGTGCTGACTATGATGCCCGCGACGGTCTTCGCGGCGGATGGAGAGGTTGCCGCACGCGCATCGGAAACGGGCGGCCTGTATGAACACCACGAGGCCTGCGGCGCAAACTCGGCAGGGGCATCCGATACTATGATGCCAAAAACGAGGAGCGGGGCAGTCCGTCCCGCTGCCACCCAATACACCTATACGCTGCATTACGATGCCAACGGCGGCAGCGGCGCGCCGCCAAGTCAGAGCGTGATTAGCTCGGAATTTCATGTATGGGTCCCCATATCGGACAAAATTCCGACCCGTGACGGATATACCTTCATGGGTTGGGCGAATTCTCGGACCGGTAAGCCGATATATGGCGGAAACGGCGGTTATACCGAGTGCCTGGTAGTACATGGGTATGATATGAGCACAACCATCTATGCCATATGGGAGGTGCACAACCATAGCTGGGGCGAATGGACCTCCAACGGCAACGGAACGCACACACGCACCTGTATCGCGGACAGCAGCCATACCGAAACAGGCAACTGCTCCGGCGGCAAGGCTACGTCCACGGAGAAGGCTGTTTGCGAAACCTGCCATAAGGCCTACGGAGAGCTTTTGCAGCCTGCCAAAACGGTCATCACCACCCCGCCCACGCTGCGCCTTCCGGCCTATGTCGGCAATGAGTACACCGACAAGGCGCTCATGGGCGGCGAAGCGAAGGCCGAGGGGACGGACACCGTTGTTCCCGGCACGTTCGGCTTCAAGTATTATGAAGGCGGCAGAGTACACCCGGGCGAAAACCGCATGGTGATCCTCTTTACCCCCAAAGATACGGAGGCATACACCACGGCGGAATGTATCCTTACCGTGGTGGGGACAAAGCGCACGATCACAAGAGTCCCGGACGACGTGATCATCACGGACAAGCCCATTGGCACGGCGTTTGAGGATCTGGGGCTTCCCCTTTTCCCTTTCGGCGTCAAGGTTGAGACCAACACCGGCGCGAGTTACAGTCCCGTGCCCGTGACATGGGACGGCTCCACCTATGACCCGAACAAATATGGCGAGCAGATCATTACCGGCAAGCTGCATGTTGAAAGGAGCGGCTTCACGGATGATCTGGAGCCGACAAGCACAGTCAAGGCAACCGCAAGGATAACACTCATTGACGACCGTGTCTTTACGCCCACGCTGGAGCCGCCCACCTATTCCAAGCAGCTCTACGGCGGCGACCTGTGCTTCCTTGTGTTTGCCGATAAATATCTCTCCGGCGGAACGGCCACGGTGAACGGCGAAACGGTTTCCGGCAAATTCACGCTGGACAAAGATCAGAAAATATACGGACATTCCTTGACGGCGAGCACGCTATTGCAGGCGGGGCAGCTGCAACTGAAGATCATCTTCACGCCCGACAACCTGAAGCGGTATAACAAGGCGAAATGCACCGTTGATGTGAACGTCGTTCCCCGCACATTCAAGGAGACCAGGGCCGGACACATTACCAATGAAAAATTCGGAACGCCATTTGAGGAGCTGAATCTCTCGGATTCATTCAGCTTTTATGCGGTGGGCGATGAAAAAGATCCCGAGGGAACAGGGATGGACTTCGGTATGAATGTCGTCACCTCATGGGACAGCTCGACCTACGACCCCAATTCGTTTGAGGAGCAGACCATCTACGGCGAAGTCAACCGCGCCGAATTGGAGAAGTATTTCACCATACCGGAAAACGCCGACCTCCGAGCCGTGAGAAAGGTTCAGCTGCAGCCTGACCCGACCGAGACGGAGATCACGCAGCTGCCCGTATTCCGATGGAAGAACGGCGATTTTACGTTGCCCGACAACACCATATTCACTTGGCGAAAGCTTCAGGTGGGAACCTACAACGATGAAGTCGGCACGCTCGTCGGCGGCGTGGCAAAGGTCAAGGGTACGGATACCGTCGCCCCCGGCACGTTCTCCTTCAAGAATGCCCCGCCGTTCTACCTCCAGACTCCGGGTGAACACGATGTGACGGTGGTATTCACGCCGGACGACCTGCGTCTCCACAAGCCGACGGAGATTACCATCAAAATCAACGCCATCAAAAACACCATCAGGAATATCGATGAACCGGATCCCATTACCGATAAGCCGTTCGGCACGCCCTTTGCAGAGCTCGGCTTGCCGGAAAATGTGTGCATCAATGCCGTTGACGGCGCATGGCGCTGGGTCGACGTGGCATGGGATGAATCGTCCTATGATGCGGAGTCCGTGGATTGGCAGACCATCACCGGCACGCCGGTGCTTAGCAATGATGACGGAGACATCTTTCAGCAGCCGGAGCCTGCGGTAACAGCCGCGATTCGGGTGAAGCTTATCGATAACCGACCCCCTATGCCACCGACAATCGTCGCGGAAAGCCTGCCCGACGGCATGGAAGGCGAGGCTTACAGCAGCCGCTTGACCGCCAAGGGTACCGCGCCCATCACATGGAGCATTGTGAGCGGCGTCCTGCCCGAGGGACTTAGCCTAAACGAGGACACAGGAGAGATAAGCGGCACGCCCGCCGGGGAAGGGACCGAGGTCTTTACCGTCATGGCGGTCAACGCTTTGGGTGAAGATATTAAGGAGTTTTCCATCACGATAGCCAAGGCTCCCGAGACGGAATACGCCGTCATCGTCAGGGACGACGGTCACGGCACGGGCAGCGCGGACCCCGCCTCGGCGACGGCCGGAACGGAGATCACCCTGACCGCTACGCCAAACGCGGGCTACCATTTTAAGGAGTGGCAGGTTATGAGCGGCGACGTGACGGTAAGGGACGACAAGTTCACCATGCCGAGCGACAACGTGGAGATCAAGGCCATCTTCGAGGAGGATGCGCCGCCTACGCCCACGGAGTACACCGTCACCTTTGACGGAAACGACGGTACGCCCTCTGTCGACAGCATGACCACCACCAAGCAGAAGCTAACCTCTCTGCCCGATGCTTCCCGCAGCAAGCACAGCTTCAACGGCTGGTACACCGAAAAGAGCGGCGGCACAAAGATTACGACGGATACCGTGTTCTCTGCAAATACCACCGTCTACGCCCACTGGACGCATACCGGCGACAACAATCCGCCCGTCAACTACTACACGCTGCGCTTTGAAACAGGCGGCGGCAGTGCTATTCCCGGCGTGCAGGAAACGTACAATACCTACATTGATTTGACCAAGTATGTTCCTACTCGGCACGGGTATACCTTTGTCGGCTGGTACAGCGAACGGAGCCTTGTGAACAAGGTCTCAGACATTTATCTGACCGGGGATAGGACTGTGTATGCCGGCTGGCGCGCGGTTACAATCCCGCAGACCGGTGACAGCGGTCAAATGAATTTATGGAGCACCGCGCTATGTGCATCTTTTGCCGGATGCGTTGCACTGATCGTATGGAAAATCAGGCGGCGGGAGAAAAAATCACTGTAAATCCTTAAAAAGTAAAAGTCTTATCTTCCCAGAAAAGCAGGAAGGCTGTTCTTCAAAAGAACAGCCTTCCTGCTTTTCCGCTTGATGTGTATGCACCTGAAATCATTTCTCAAACAGGTACAGGAGGTACCCGTAGCCCTCGGCCTCCATTTTTTCATAGGGGACAAAGCGCAGGGCCGCACTGTTAATGCAGTAGCGCACGCCATTGGGGGACTCCGGATCGCCGGTGAACACATGGCCGAGGTGGGAGTCTCCGGCGCGGCTTCTGACCTCCGTGCGGCGCATCCCGTGGCTCAGATCCTCTTTTTCCACCACGGCGGGGCCTTCGATGGGCTTTGTAAAGGCGGGCCAGCCGCAGCTGCTCTCGTACTTATCCGTGGAGGAAAAGAGCGGCTCACCGGTCACGACATCCACATAGATGCCCTTTTCAAATTTGTCCCAAAACTCGCCCGTGAAGGCGCGCTCCGTGTCGTTCTCCTGCGTGACGCGGTACTGCTCCGCCGTCAGCTTGTCCCGGATGGACTCTGCCGCGGGCTTCTGATAGTCGCCCGGGTCGATGCGCAGTTTGGAGAAGAGTTCCATCTCCGCGCGCGGGATGTGGCAGTAGCCGTCCGGATTCTTTTCGAGGTAGTTCTGGTGGTATTCCTCGGCGGGATAGTAGTTCTTGAGCGGGCCGATCTCCACGAAAAACTTCTCGCTGCGGCCGCGCTCGATCTCCGCGATGCGCTCCACCGTCTCCTTCGCGCTTTCGTTGGTGTAGTAGACGCCGGTCTGGTACTGGCTGCCCCGGTCGTTGCCCTGTTGGTTTTGTACCGTGGGGTCGATCACATAGAAGTAGGCCAACAGCAGCGCATCGAGGCTCACCTGCTCGGGGTCGTATTCCACCCGCACGGTCTCCCGAAAGCCGGTCTCGCCCTTGCAAACGGTCTTGTAATCGGCGTCCGCCTCGCAGGTGCCGTTGGCGTAGCCGCTCTCGGCATCGATGACACCGGGGATGGACTGCATCAGCTGTTCCATGCCCCAGAAGCAGCCGCCCGCCAGATAGATGACATTTTCTGTGGTATCCATATAAGTGATCTCGTCGTCGGACCGGTCAAAGGCCGATTCGTCCATGGTTGCTTCCTGTCCGCTTTTTTCCTTCGGCACAGTCTGCTGCCCGACGGCGCAGCCGCTCAGCAGCAGAACCGAGGCGAAAAGCAGGGCCAATACGCTTCGATACATCGCGTTTCCTCCTTTTAGAAGAATCAGGGCTTACGCCCCCCTTCGCCCGCCAAGGGCAATGCAATGGCGTGCAGCAGGCACTTTTTAAATTTCGGGTCAGCCTGCGTCGGCGGCGAGCGCCTTGTCGATCTGGGCTTGCAGCGCCTCCGCTTGATTTTTTTCCGTGATGGCGCCTACGATGGGGTCGCCCACGATGTTGCCGTTGCGGTCAACCACATAAGTAGTAGGATAGGCAAAGATGTTGGTGGTAAACTTTCCCGCCTCACCATCGGAGTTAAAATACACATTCTGATAGGTCGCGCCCTTCTTGGCCAGTACATCCTTTGCTTCGGAAATTGCCGCTTCGTCGCCGTCCAGCGTGAAGGTGTTGACACCGATGAGTGCGCCGCCCTTCTCCGCGAGTTCTTTGTTCAGCGCATCCAGCTCGGAAAGCTCGCCCACGCAGGGATTGCAGGTTGTGAACCAGAAATTCACCACGGTGACGGCGTTGGCAGAGAACAGCTCGTCACTTTTCACCGTATTTCCATCCAGGTCCTTGCCCTCAAAGGTGGGGAATTTCTGCATGCTGCCGTCATCGGATTTCTGCATACTGCCGTCATCGGGCGGCGTGGTCGTGTCGCTGCCCGCGGGCACGCTCATAGCGCCATCCGTAGATTCCTGTGCCGCCTCGGGGTACTTTTCCTCAATCATGGTCAGCTTGGTTTCGATGTCGCGGATCTTCTCCGCTTCGCCCTGAATCAGTTTCAGCTCATCCGCTGTAAACTGATCCTTGGCGGATTCGATTGTGCTGAGTAGGAAATCACCGTAGTTTTTGCCGTCCTCCTGCATGGTCATGCCCTTGTCGGCTGCCATGAATACCTTTTCCCAAAGGGCTGTGTTCTCCGAGAGAATGGCATTTTCCTGCGCCATCAGATCTTTGTGCATGGCGACCGCTTCCTCGGCATTCTTCGGTTCGCTGCTCATTCCGCTCGTTTTGTCTCCGTTCTTTGTGCCGCAGGCTGTCAAAGACAACATCATCAGGGCGAGAAGCAGCAGCGCCAGCAATCGGCCGGCCGTAGTTGTTCTATTCATTTTCATCTGTTTTTTCTCCTTGTTATTATTGTTTATTATTTTCTGCGGCTTTTTTTGCCGCTTTTGTTTTATCTTTACCGTCTCCGAAGCCGTAACGGAAGCGCACGGCGCCTGTCGGACAGGTGCGTATGCACATTCCGCAGCGGATGCACTCGGTATGGTTGGGCGCTTTTGTTACATCCACATCCATCTTGCAGGCTTTGGCGCATTTTCCGCAGGATACACACTTGTTTTTGTCCACCTTTATCTGAAAGAGAGACACCCGGTTGAACAGTGCGTAAAACGCCCCCAGCGGGCAGAGCCACTTGCAGAAGGGACGGTAGAATATTACGCTCAGCACGATTACTGTAAGCAGGACGCCGAATTTCCATGTAAACAGGCTTCCCAGCGCCGACCGGATACCGGAATTGGCAAGGGACAGCGGGATGGCCCCCTCCATCACGCCTTGCGGACAGAGGTATTTACAGAAGAACGGGTCGCCCATGCCTACATCGTTTACAAGGAACGCCGGCAGCAGGAAAACCATCACCAGCAGTACGGCGTACTTGAGGTATCGCAGGGGCTTGAGTTTCTTTGTGGAGAACTTCTTCGTGGGAATTTTATGCAGCAGTTCCTGAAACCAGCCGAAGGGGCACAGAAAACCGCAGATAAAGCGTCCAAGCAGGACGCCGAGCAAAATGAGAAAGCCTGTGATATAATAGGAAAAACTGAACTTGGAAGAGCCCACTACCGCCTGAAACGCCCCGATGGGACAAGCGCCGGAGGCGGCCGGGCAGGAGTAGCAATTCAGCCCGGGCACACAGACGGTTTTCCCTGCGCCTTGGTACAGTTTGCCCTTGAGAAAGTTCGGCAGGTGCAGGTTGGTCAATAAAGCTGCCCCCGCCTGTATCCAGCCGCGGAAGCGGGACATAATCTGTGACGCGCCCGAAAATTTCTTACCCAATGCCTACACACTCCAGACATAATTTAATCGCTTTGCTCAGTACCGTCGCGGCCTCGCCGCGCCATGCGCCGAAGCACAGCATGGCGATACCCACAACCAGCAACGTGGCCTGCGCCGCTGCTTTTTTTGCACAGCTCAATTTTATCACCCTTTCGCTTTTTCTGCCATCATCATAGCACAGGAAAGATAAAATCCCTGTTAAGAACGAAAATTTAATGCAGATCTTATCTGCTTTTGCTATAATAAAGAAAAAGGAAATGAAAAGGGGGACTCTTATGCACCTTTTGGTAATTGAAGATGAACGCGCCCTATGCGAGACGATTGTCCGCAGTTTGCGGCGCTTGGCATACAGTGTGGACTACTGCTACGACGGGGAAAAGGCGCTGGAACTTCTGGGTGTGGAGCGCTACGATTTGGTGCTTCTTGATCTGAACCTGCCGGGAAAGGACGGCATGACCGTGCTGCGCACCTTGCGGCAGACAGACCGCGAGACGCGGGTGCTGATTCTCTCCGCACGCGGCGAGGTGGAGGACAAGGTTGAGGGCTTGGATGCCGGGGCCAACGACTATCTTGCAAAACCCTTTCACTTGGCTGAACTGGAGGCCCGCATCCGCAGCCTGACTTTGCGGCAGTTCACCCAGCAAGCCGTGTTGCTGACCTGCGGGGAGCTGACGTTCGACACACGCTCCCGCACCGCTGCCGTCAATGGGCAGCCCCTGACACTCACACGTAAGGAGACGGGCATTCTGGAATATCTGATGGTGCATCAGGGACGGCCTGTGAGTCAGGAAGAGCTGATGGAGCACGTCTGGGATAACAGCGTGGACAGCTTCAGTAATTCTATCCGGGTTCATATCTCCGCCCTGCGCAAGAAGCTCCGCGCCGCGTTGGGGTTTGACCCCATCCGTAATCGCATCGGCGAAGGCTATTTGATGGGAGGAGAGGAAACATGAAGCGACTTTCCTTGCAGTGGCGCATCACCCTGATGACTGTCCTGCTCATCGGTGTCACCTGTGTTGTCATGAATCTGCTGCTCTGTTCCTCCGGTGTGTACTATATGGACACAATCGCGGACACCTTACAGGGAGGCGACACGGTTATTATGAACAGTGAAGGCGCAGAGAGCTTTAATCCGCAGCTCGTAACGCCCGATGAGGATCTGACCATTGTTGTCAACGGAGCGCAGGGGCGCTTTCGCATGACCAACTGGTATATTACGGCTGTGGTGACACTGCTTAGCGGCGTTCTGGCCTATTTTGTCAGCGGACGCGCCCTCAAGCCGCTGCGCAGCTTTGTGTCTCAGGTGGAGAAGGTGCAGTTGAACAACCTGGCGGATATGAGGATTAACGAGAATGTTCTGCCGGAGTTTCGGCAGCTGAGTTACTCTTTCAATCAGATGTTGGAACGGTTGGACAACGCCTTTGCCGCCCAGCGGCAGTTCACCGGCAACGCTGCCCACGAGCTGCGCACGCCGCTGGCACTGATGCAGGCGCAGCTGGAGCTGTTCTCCGCGGAGCATCCCGATATGCTGCCGGAAACGGCGAAGTTTCTCGCGCTTTTGCAGGAACAGACGGAGCGACTGACACAGATGACCAAAACGCTGCTTGAAATGAGCAATTTGCAGCAGGTGGCGCGAAACGAGCAGATTCAGCTTGCCCCGATGGTTGAGGAGGTCTTCACAGATCTCGCGCTTTTGGCAGAAAAGCGCAATATTACGCTGGAGATGGAGGGAGACGGCTTCCTCATCGGCAGTGATGCACTGATTTACCGACTGCTTTTTAACCTGACGGAAAATGCAGTCAAGTACAACCGTTCGGGCGGCTCGGTGAAGGTTTCTGTTACGCAGGAGCCGGAAAAGATTCTGATCCGCGTTTCCGACACCGGCTGCGGCGTCCCGGAGGAATACCAACAGAGCATCTTTCAGCCCTTCTTCCGGGTGGATAAATCCCGCAGCCGGGAGTACGGCGGCGTTGGGCTGGGGCTTTCTTTGGTGTGGGAGATTGCCAATCTCCACGGTGGCTGCGTCCGGGTGGAGGAGAGCTCGAAGAAGGGCACCACGATTGCGGTGGAGCTGCCGGTACAGGGATAAGGCGCTCGAAATCTCCGGTGAGCCGTTCGCGGAATACGAACGGCTTTAGAAAAAGCAGCGGTTTTGCGATGAACAGAAGGGAAGGCGATGAACACATGAGAATCTTATATGAGCTGTCTTGGTTATGGGAAATGCTGGGCATCGCGCTTGCTGCTGCCGCTGTCTGCGTGACTTGTGCCGCACTGATTTGCAAAGCAACGAAGAGGCGGCCAAACAAAAAAATGCTGGCCGTCGTAGGGGTGGCCGCATTTGCCGGTGCAATTCTGGCAGTCCTTCTGATTGCGCGGACACCGATGCCGCTTTGAAGATCTTTAATCCTCCGGCAGCTTGGCCGACAACACGAAGAAGCTTGCCTGCACAATCCGTGGCCGGAGAATATATAGGCTGTCAAAAAAAACTCATGCTTTCAAACGGTGAAAGCATGAGTTTTTCAGTGTGCCGGTATGGACAGCCGCTGGTGTGGTCGGCTTTTTACCTGCGATTCCATTAAATGTGTCGTTTTTTAAGGAGCAGGGCGAGCGCCGCGAGGCTGCCTGCGCAGAGCGTCAGCCAAAGTGCGGGGGCAAAATCATCGCCTGTTTTGGGGTGGTTCGTCGGGCTTGGGGTTGCGGTCGGCGCGGCAGTCGGTACGGCTGTGGGAGCTGCCGTAGGTGTCGCCGTGGGCTCCGCTGTGGGCGTGGCCGTCGGTTCTGCGGTTGGGGTTGCCGTGGGCTCTGCAGTCGGTGTTGCCGTCGGTTCCGCCGTGGGCGTTGCGGTGGGCTCTGCCGTTGGCGTAGCTGTGGGTTCCGCAGTAGGCGTTGCTGTGGGTTCAACGGTAGGGGTTGCCGTCGGCTCCGGGGTCGGGGTCAGCTCGGGCGCGGCGATGGTGAAGGTGATATTCAGCCCGTCTCCGTCGCGTGCCACAGACAAGTCCTTGACGGATGTACCGGAAGACGAAGGGTACTTTACGGAGCCTGTTACGGCTGTTACTTTATAATTTCCCGGTTCTAACGTGTAGGGAATCAAAATGCTTACCCGTGTAGAAGCTGGCAATATGTCATCATCCTCGTCAAAATTTACATATGTGAACGTCGGATCTGTGTCGATCACTGCACCGGTCAGTACGGTTGTATCGCCGGTATCTGTATTTGTAACGGTGAAGGACGTATCATCCGTAAGCGACAGATCGTTGATGGTTATATTCCGTGACGGTTGAGTACTGGCTCCTCTGGGTACGAGCAGTGTAAACCCAATGCGCAGCTGCCCTTTTGTAGGCCCCGGCTGTCCCGATGCTGCGCCTACGATCACCACATCATCATATTGACAGCCTACCACTGAGAGCAGAGCGAACAGCAGAATGAACACGACTCCGATTTTTATACCCTTGTTTTTCACGGCGTTACCTCCTCATAAATTTGAACGGTGTTTGTTGTGTTCATTATACCATGACATGGCGTGAACGTCAATTAGAATATGCTTAGAATTTATTCATTTTTATTTTACAGCGGGCAAAATTTTCCGTTGCAGCGGGCAAAACGGTTTTTCTTGCAAATGGGTGTTGCTATCTGCCGTGGGGTATGGTAAAATCAAGCTGTATGACCCGTTCTATAATAAGAAGAACGAGGAAAAAGAGAGGATTGGTTCAAATCATGAAAAATATAAAAAAGCTGCTGGCTGTTCTGCTGGCCGCGCTGCTGTGCGTATCTGTGACGGCCTGTGCAAACAACGGCGCTTCAAGCACGGCGGTCGCAACGCTGGAGACGTCTTCCACGGCGAGCGAGGGCGAGACCGCGGAGAGCACCGACAAAGACCCTGCGGGCTATGACGATGATATTCAGGGCCTTTGCAAGTATCTTGAAGACTGCAAGGTGGCAGCGGGCGAAAAGGTGCAGATGTCTTACGACGTCATCGGCGCCGAAAACGGCTATAAATATGTATACCGCTACGCAGATTCCGCTGTGCAGCTTGAAGTGTATGAGTTCCCGGCGGAGCTTTCCGAGACCGCTAAGGCGCTTCAGGACGCTGTGCGCGCAGACGGCACGTTTAAGGTGTTGGATAACACCGTGCCGGGTTATCTTTCAAACGACGGCCGCTTCCTTTTGATCTACACCGACGCGAAGTCGGAAAAGGAAGACGCGAATAAAACACACAAGGAGCACGTTCTGGAGTGCTTCAATACGTTTGCGGACGCAAAGGCAAAATAAAAAAATTATAGGGGGCGGAAAGGCATGTGCTTTTCCGTCCTTAGTGCTTTCTTATTTTAAAAAATCGGCGGCGGTTAGGCATAAATGGGCATGAAACGCACCGAGAGGGGAGTTATACACCATGAACACACAAGATACCGTGCACCGCAAAAGCGCCGCAGAGCTGCGCATACGGCGCGTGATGGATGCACTGGAGAAAAACAACATGCAGGCGTATTATGCGCCCACGTGTGCGGACGCCGTAAAGATCGCAAAAGAGCTGCTGCAGCCGGGCGATGTGATTTCCTGCGGCGGCAGCGTGACGCTGGATGAGACCGGCGTGATGGATTTAATGCGCTGCGGGGACTATGAATTTTTGGACAGAACAGCCGCGAAAACGCCCGAGGAGCGCGAGAAGCTGTACCGCGAGGTGTTTTCCTCTGATGTGTTTTTGACGGGCACAAACGCCGTTACGGAGCACGGAGAGCTTTATAATGTAGACGGCAACGGCAACCGCGTGGCGGCGATGCTGTTTGGCCCGAAAAAGGTGCTGATTTTCGCGGGGTGCAACAAGATTGTGCGCGACATAGACGACGCCGCAAAGCGCGTGAAAAGCTGTGCGACGCCCGCAAATGCCATGCGGCTGAATTTGGACACGCCGTGCACGCACGGGGCGTGTCCCGGCACGGACGGCGAGCTGTGCGCGGGATGCCGCTCGGAAAATCGTATCTGCGCGATGTACACGGTTTTGGCACGCCAGCGCGTGAAGGGCAGAATTCATGTTATTCTCATCGGTGAGGAGGTCGGTTACTGATATGAAAGAAAAGATACAGGCTTTTATGGCAAAACGACAGGCGAAAGGAAAGCGGTCCTACGAGATCGACATGTGCAACGGTCCGCTGCTGGGCAAAATTCTGCGCTTTGCGGTGCCGCTGATGCTTTCCGGCGTTTTGCAGCTGTTTTTTAACGCGGCGGATATTGTGGTGGTCGGCCGCTTTACCGGCCACACGGCGCTGGCGGCGGTGGGCTCTACCGGCGCGCTTATCAATTTGCTCATCAACGTGTTCGTCGGCCTTTCCATCGGCACAAACGTGCTTGTGGCGCGCTATTACGGCGCACAGGATGCAAAGCAGCTGAGCGAGACCGTACATACCTCTGTGCTGACAAGTCTTGTGAGCGGTGTTATATTGATTGCCGTGGGCGTTGCGTTTGCGGAGCCGCTGCTGACCCTGATGGGCACCCCGGAGGACGTTTTGGGTCAGGCGGCGCTTTACATGCGCATATACTTTGTGGGCATGCCGGCGATGATGCTGTACAACTTCGGCGCGGCGATTTTGCGCTCTGTGGGCGACACAAAGCGCCCGCTGTACTTTTTGACCATTGCGGGCGTTGTAAACGTCATTTTGAATCTGTTCCTCGTCATTGTGTTCCATCTCGGCGTGGCGGGTGTTGCCATTGCGACGGTCATTTCGCAGGTGATTTCTGCGGGACTTGTGACCATCTGCCTGATGAAAACGAACGCTTCTTACCGTTTGGAGCTGCATAAGCTGCATATCTATAAAGATAAGTTTTTCGGCATGATGCGTGTCGGCCTGCCGGCGGGCATGCAGGGCGCGGTGTTCTCCATTTCGAACGTGCTCATTCAGTCCTCTATCAACTCGTTCGGCTCTACCGTTATGGCGGGCAGCACGGCTGCGGCCAACATTGAGGGCTTTGTGTACACTGCGATGAACGCGTTTTACCAGACGGCGCTGTCCTTTACCGGGCAGAACATGGGCGCGAAGAAATACGACCGCGTGGCGAAAATTCTGCGCATCTGCATTTTTTGTGTGACCGTGACGGGCGTTGTGCTCGGCTGCGGCGCGTATTTGCTGGGCACACCTTTACTTTCTATATATACGGCTGACCCGGAGGTTATCCAGTACGGTTTGGAGCGTATGCTCATTGTGTGCGTACCGTACTTCCTTTGCGGCATTATGGACACGCACGTGGGCGTTTTGCGCGGTATGGGGTATTCGATCATGCCGATGATTGTATCGCTTACAGGTGCGTGTGCGCTGCGTGTGGTGTGGATCCTGACGGTCTTCCAGATGCACCGCACGCTGTTTATACTGTTCCTCTCGTACCCGGTGACGTGGGCCGTGACGGCGGCCGCGCATTTTGTGTGCTACCTTATCGTGCACCATAAGATGATGGAAAAGGCGAAAGCGGAGCAGGCCGAGGCGGCAAAAGCATAAAGTATACTTATATATTAAGAAGAAACGCGTTGTGGGATGACCGCAGCGCGTTTCTTCTATATATAAAGAGAAAAGCAGAACCGCAAAACAAAAACGCGTCATCCTATAACTATATATTAAGAAGATATAGGGCTGCATTGTAAAGCTTTACGATAACTTCACGGCGGTTTTAATTGTTTTAAAAACTTTTTTCGGATAAAATCAGAAAGATTATGAGGAGATTCAGAAGTGAAAGGACACTGATGCGCCAGATATATAAGAAGATGTGCTTGAAGCTTTGGGGTACAGAGAGGGGCTTTTGCAACTTTAAGACCACCTTTTCAAAAATTTTTTCTTGATTTTTTCAAAAAAATTTCGTAAAATAGTTTGCGTAAGCCATGTATATGGGCATGTAAATGCAAAAATGCCCATTCGAAGATACACTATATGTTGTGTTTAGATCAAAGCACAACATATAGATGTAGTTTTTCGAAAAAAACTTAAAAAAACTTTCAAAAAAGTGTTGACAAAAGGGGTTGTACGTGGTATTATAGTCAAGCGCTCGAGAGAGACGGCAAAAAACCGAAAGCGAAAAGCTGAAAGGAAAGCCGCTTGAAAGAGAGCACAGGACCTTGAAAATTAAACAACGAGAGA
>OGRE01000652.1_pt1 | contig 36496 bp, 19 predicted proteins | sample 1553421 | NCBI WGS metagenome assembly OGRE01 (sample SAMEA2580076, study PRJEB22360) | human gut metagenome | biome: human gut; feature: human-associated habitat; material: faeces | place: Denmark | collected 2008/2010 | reverse complement strand
CCCCATGAGTATCTGCGCTGATACACCGGAACCACGAACCGAAGCGAACCGGTCAGTAAATCCAGCAGGATTTTCTTTCCAGCGTCCATGGTGCTCCTCTTCCCTTACCTCACATGCGCCGAGACGCCAGTCAGCAGCACACCCTTTTTGGCACGTGTCATAGCCACATAAATGAGACTTCGTTCCTCCCTGTAGATATCATTCAACGCAGCCGGATCGGCACCGGCAGATTGCAGCGCAGGCTTCGGCGGGCATACACCATCGTTCACGTCGACTACCACCACATAGTCGAATTCCAGACCTTTGACTCGATGCATGGTGGCGATGCGAATTCCTTGCCTTTGCCTGTTTTCTGCATCCCTACCAAGCCGGTACACGCCATACGGCAAGCCGTCATCAAGCGTCTTATACCACTGGTCGATGCAGTAGCGACTTCTTGCCACCACACACACATTACGCGGATCCACACGCCCGCCGTCGGACTCATCGCTGGCCGCGTCTTCCGCCGTGCCGCACAATCCATAAATCCATTCCCTAACGGCATCCATCTCATCTGACTGGGATGCAAACCGCAGCGCTTCGGGAACGGGACCGCTCATCAACGATCTGCTATCGCCGGTCGGACTCTCCCCTCCGTCCAGGTCATCGAACGTTGTGGCCGGCGAAGCATCTTCGATACCATGAACAGCCGCGAACACTGAATCCGCGACATCGGCGCCGGAACTACGGAAAATGGAGTCGGCTGCGCTACGAATCTGTTCGGTGGTGCGATAGTTGATCCGCAATTTGCGGGCACGCCCCTGGATTCGGATGCCGCATTTCGATAGCACCGCGATATGCCCGTAGATGCGCTGCTGTGCATCGCCGACGATGAAGATATCATTGTCTCCCTCATCCACCAGAGCACGAATCACACGGTATGCCGGCGTGGAGAAGTCCTGCCCTTCATCGACCACCACATGCGCATATTTCCTTGGCATATCGCCCTGTGTGAGCAATGACACAACGTTTTGCATGGCCGTGTCCACATCGTACGCGTTGTTTGCCTGCATGATACGACGATACGTTTCCACAACCTGCCATACGGCCAGCTTCTGGGCTCGGTTCAATCTCGTACCGCGCCCCTTGCGCAGCACGCGCATGTAATCGGCAGCATTCCGCACCTGTTGCGGCACAATTACCTGGCTGAGCTCACTTTTGAAGAAGGAAACCGTGAGTTTCGGATCGTTCACGCCGATGGACGCGATAGCCTTACGCCACGCGGCGTCAAGATCGTTGCCATAGTCGGAGATACCGTCATACCAAATCTCACCGGAATAGCCATGCCCCGTCAGCAGATCTTTTACGAGCTTGTCGAGATTGACCACGTCGATGGTATTGAATTCGTCTGGCGTGCAGATGAGTTTCAGGTTCGATGCAATATCGGTGGCAAGATTACGCGAGTATGTGGTGAACAGCACTTTCTGACGGCTACCGCTTCTCAGCAGTCTTGCAGCGAGACGTTTCGCGCGATGCATGGCCACCACGGTCTTTCCCGTACCGGCACCGCCGAGCAGGCGGAACGGACCATGGTAATCATGTTCCACATAAAGACGCTGCGATGGATGCAGGAACACACGCCACTGTTCCAGCGGCGCATCCAGAATACGTTTGAGATCCGCTTCTCCCTGCACGACCACGAAAGACTGCTGCGATGCATAGCTTGACAGGGCGGCACGGAAGTCCTCCGGATCGGCCTCTTCACCAGATTCGATGGACGAGGCAGACATCTGCTGCTCCAGCCCCAGCCTGTCGCTGGTCTTGCCTTCGGTTTCATCGAGCAGTCCGAAGACCTCGGACTTGGGAAGTCCTTCAGCAACGAAGGTAAGGTACGTGAAAGCATCCTTTGGGAGCCTGGCCCCCCACCGTTCAAACGCTTCCCACGTCTTTCTCGTGCACATGACTGGCACATACATGTCAGGTACGCCGAACCGGCGCATGTCATTATCTGTCAATGCCCGATAAGTGTCTGGAAGCGGACCGGTATGAGGTTCGGGAGCTTGCTGTGGCATCTGCGGCGTCTTGTCCGTCACAGCTGAAGTTGCAATAGCTGAAGCTATTCCGTGATTCGTACCGGCATGGTCTTCCGTGGGCTGGGGAACAGATTCCGACGCAGCGGAATCTGATTGGGGCGCGTTTGCGGCAACGCTTCCCCATCCAACTTTGTTTTGGGAATCCTCATGCATCGCTGCGTCGATTTCCTCTTGAGGAGCCATATCGTACAGCTGGATGGCCCTCGTATTCGGATTGACGCTGATTCGCTTTGTTTCCGCCCATTTGTAGGCGTCATCGTGGTCTCCAACGTACAGCAAAACGTACACGTTGCTGCTTTTCTGGAAAGCGATGATGGCGCGATATCGCTGGTCGATGCGCGCGGAATACAGTTTTTCGTCCGCCGCATTGGCGATTCGTTCCAGATTGATTCCGGATGATCGAGGATTCGCCTGGAATTTTGTCAGAAACGTCGTGGCATGTTTCTGCGCTTTCTCAGGCAGCTCGAGCAGGCTGCGCATGAGATCGCTGCCGAGTGCGACCACGGGTTTGTTCATCGTACGTATATCTGCCATCAGCATTCCATGCCTTCCGTCAGTGAAGCGAACACCTTGTCAAGGTCATCGTTGTTTTCCGTAATGATAGTCCAGCCGCGCTTGACGAATTCGTCGGCGTTCTCTCGGTCGGATTGCAAGTCGTAGGACGGGAAAAACACGATCTTCCCATCCTCCCATGCGAGCTCTGCCTGAGCAATGATTTCCTCGTTCTCGTCCAGCAGCTCATATCCGAGTGCATCCGGTGCCGGTATGTCAGACTCAATAAACCGTTTGACGGCCTCCTTGGTTTCATCCGCGCAATACACGTAGGTCGGATCCGCCAGAATATCGTTCCATTCGGAATCATTGTCTTTCTGCAGATCAGGAGCGTTCCGCAGGCCGTTGCGAAGCGGCTCGTACATGGATTCGTCACGTAGCGCAGCATCACCGATAGCATGGAAGTATTCCGAGAATTGCATCACGTTCGCAAAATGCCAGAAGGCTGCCCACTGCGTTTTGAACGCCTCTGCCTCGTTCTCGTCCAAAGCATCCAACGGATTATAATCATCGTTCTTTGCTTTCGCGGCATCACGTTGAATGTCCGAGAACACCATGCCGACGTGGGGTTCGGTGGTCCGCATATCCTCTCCAATGCACAAACCGGATTGGAATTTCAGTCTCGTGCAGTTCGAAGGATTCCAGGATGAGCAAATCATGAATGTCGATTCGTTCTCGCCGTGCAACGCTTCATTCCGATGCAGCATATCCACGGCCTGAGGTTCAACGTTCTTGTTTCGCGGATTCAGAGCATAGCTCATTGCCAGCGCTTGGATGGCGAATATCCGTTCGGTATCCGGTTCCGCGAGATAATATTCCAGCATGGCCATTGCCGAAACTTCGCTGGGGTTGAATTCGTCAGTCCTCTTGCCAATCGTGCTCTTGTAAGCCACCGGAGACGGCATGGACTTGGGCGCCAGCATCGGATCGGCGAGCTGCGCCACATCCTTGCCCTGCACATATCCGATCACATCGTCATAATCCAAGGACCATATGCGATAGCCTGCCTGACGAAGCGCTTCCCTCTTCAGGGAATCCTGGGCGACGATGCCTGCATGGTATTGCAGGCCATCGGTGAAGATGGCAACCGGCTTCCTTCCGTCATGCTCAACCACGTCACCAGATTCATCGATATTGCTGACCGTCAGCACGAAATCAGGCTTGCAGGGAATCGCGACCCCATCGGCCGGCCCCAACGCGACTTGTGGCTCGACGTTCCATACGCTTCCGTTCACGGTGATGGAATATCCAGGTTTGCTATTGATGAATTCGTCCTTGACGATGGCACGACGTCCCTTGGCATCGTCGGATTCCGCGAAGGGATGGGCATGCATGCACCGGAGAGCTTCGATGAACTGCTGTTCGAGTCCACTGTCGAACAGTTTGTTCGTGTTGATCTTCGAAACGGTTAGCACACGACTGCGTTTGTTGGCCGGGCCGAGGATGCCCGTGAGCATCGCCAGCGCGGTCTTACGGGAAATAAGTTTCAGGTCCTGGCTTTGTCTGTATGCATACAGGCATCTGTAGCACCCGTCGCCGCCGTTCTTTGCACATTCGCAATGCTCCATGACTTCCTTTGCCCTGGAAAACACCTCGAACATCGTATCCGGATCGGACAGCTGCTTAAGATAGCCAGTTCCTCCGGGCACTGTGTCATACAGAGCAAGATAGGTTTTGCGCAGTCCGGAGTTATCCGGCAACGGCTCGTTCATGAGTGTCGCCTGTAGATGTTCCACGTTGCCGAAGCGTTCACGCAGCCCAAGCATCACTGCGGCGGTCAACGACTCCGCAGCACCGTCCGCACCTTGGGCATCGGCAAGCCCTGGCACGAGCATACGCAGCACTTCCGATTTGACCTCACGGTATAGGAACAGGCACGTGCCATTCCGCTCCGATTGCTCCAACTGCTGTTCCTGCGCCTTCTTGCGTTCCGGACAGAAGTAGGCGTGCCGTGATTCGCGCTCGCCGAGCAACGCACCGCATTTCAGGCACACGTTGAAACCGTTACGTATCTCCTTGCTACCGGCGATTTCCACCGAGGCTCCCCTATCAGAAACCTGTCCGAAGTTGATTTCACGGACTGTGCCCTGCGGCGTGTAGTCGAATCCGAAGTTCGTGATTCCCTTGAACTGCCATCCCGATTGGATGCCTGCCGGATCAATGTCCACCATCGTATTCTTCAGGAACTGGGTCTTGGGTCTGCTGTCGGAGGTGTCCTCAATCAGGCTTTCGCTGTAGGTCTCATCGGATATGACGGTGTCGATGCGCAGCATCGGCCTTTTCTGGCCGTTATCGGCCCACTGCATTGACCCACAGGAGGGACAGCTGGCGAGGTTCTCGGTGCTGGAGGCGGGTTCCGCGTGCGAACAGTTCGGGCATAGGCGCCACATTGCCAGTTCGTCGTCGGCACCGCCTTTCGAACATAGCACGCGGCTGATTTTGTATTTGCGTCCGCCCGCGAAGAACGTGTTTCCCGGCGCCAGTTCCGTGATGGCCGTGGCCGCCGGGCGCACGAAATCACGCGTGGCCTTCCCCCTGCGTTTCGTCTTGTCCTGCGCGGCAGGCTCGATTCCGTGTGCCGCATCGGACGGTTCCTTGTCCTCTTTGAGGATGGTGTGGAGGGTCACACCGGTTTCCGGGAACGCATAATTGGGCAGGATACCTTCGTCGGAAAGGTAGTTGAACGTGTTGGTGTTGAGAATGCTTGTGACGATGCGGCCAAGATTGTGAATCTCATCTTCACATTCGCGCTGCTGCTCTTCGAACGATGAGTCGGAGGGCTTCTTCTTGAGCTCGTCGAGCAACTGCCTCGCAGCGCTCTTCTGCGATTCCAGCGTTCTGACGGTATCGTTGGTTTTTTGGAACACATCGTAGACGCGTCTGGCCATGGTGCTGCCATCTTCCGTACCGCGTACGAATCCGTCGAGCTGCGTTCGGAGTTCCTCGGAGAATGAGAACATTCTTCCGAATCCGTCGAGCAGTTCGCCAGAATGTTGGCCTGTCCAGTTCAGGAAATTCACCGGGAACCCGCTGGAGCCGCTGCCGTTGACATTATCCAAACAGTTTTTCAATTTGTCGGGTACCACATCGGCCGGTTCGCTGCCGGCATCCAGCATGGCATGCACCCAACGATCCAATGCGTAGGCGGTGAGCTGACGCTCCAACACTGCGGTCGCGTCGAGGAAGATGTGCGGCGGGTTCACCGCGCCTCCAAGCATATCTTTCGGACGCTGGTAGAAGTACGTGTCGTGTTCCTTGGTATTGGCCACCGCCAGCACCAAGGAGTTGCCGTCACGTCGCCCTGCACGACCGGCACGTTGGATGTACTGGGCTTGAGTAGGCGGAATTGACGAGAGAATCACTGTGGAGAGGTCTCCGATATCGATGCCCATCTCCAGGGTCGGCGTACAGGCGAGCACGTTCACGTCGCCGGGCTTGCGGTTCTTGCGCTTGAATTCCTCTTCGACCTTGGCACGGTCATCGCCATTGAGCAGCCCCGTGTGTTCGGCAGCGTGGATGCGATCGGCTGGCTCCCCGCAGTACAGCTTGCCATAGTAGCGCAATTCCAGGGCTTCGGCTTCGGGAGTGCCGGAGACCAGTCTGCCCGGGCATTTGCGGATACGGCAACGTGCTCCGTTCCACGCGTCAAGGTTCTGCGTAGCGCACGAATAGCTCCGTCCACACGTGTCGCAGATCAACTGCGTTACCTTGCCACTGACCATGCAACCGGACTCGTTGAGCCCGTACACGGTGCGTTCCATTTTCATGCTTGGATAACGTTGCTTCGTGATGAATCCTGCTGCTATGCACTCTTCGAGCACGATTCCCAACAGCTCGTGGTGGATGTCGCCTTCAAGGGCGCCGTCGGTGAGGTACCGGTCGACGATCTGACGGTATGCCGGCGAATTCAGGGTATTGAAAACGCCTTTGCGCACTGGCTCCTTGTCCGACAGGAAATAGGGCATACCATCCGCGTACATGCCGGGCATCCATTTGATGTTCGTGTTGGAAAGCAGGAACTTGTTGCCGTCGTTTTGCAGGAACTGGTCATAGGTCACGTCGAAGAACGCGCCTTTCGTGCGCAGCTGGTCGAGGAACGCCATAATCAGTCGGAGCCAGTCAGTCTCCATGATGGAATTCTCGTGCAATCCGATCTCGTTATGGCAACGTTCGGCAACGGTCTGTGCCACACGTTTCAGGAGAATCTGGTCGAATGCTATTGCGGCGCAGCCGGATTTCTCCAACGTACGTCCGGTACGGGAGCGCATGCCGAATTCCAGCAGCGATTCCAGTCGGAGTCTGCGCTCGATCCAATCGAGCAGCTGACGCCGGCCGGTCCCTGCGGGATTGCCTTGCAATACGGCTTCGTATTCGCGCATCCATGTCATGTTCGGCGCGATGAATCGCACGATGTATTCGTTGTCGTCCGGATAGCGGCGATGGTAGTAGTCGTTCTGGCTGTTGAGATATTCGGCGAGGGAAACGCCGTCCTTGTGTTCCTCGCGCATGTAGTCCATGGCGGAGTTGCGCAGGGCGAATCGCCAGGTGCGGGAGTTGAACACGCTGGCTCGGTAGGAGGCATCCTGCACACTGTCGGAGAACACGATGGCCTTGCTGTCGTCGTTGAAGGAGTCTCCGGAAAGTTGGGTGAGCATCACACTGACCTGCGTGGTGGTTCTCACACCGACCATGGCAATGTCCTGTTCGCTGCCGCAGAACGGACACCGATAGTGCTTGCGGTTGCCGGATACAAGCTCCATACCCCTAGCGACCATGGGTATGCGCTGCTCTCCACAGGCCGGGCATTCACGTTCCGTGTATTCGAAACGTTCTACGACCTGTTCCTTCATGCATGTATTGCAGAACCAGACCATGGCTCCATTGTCGGCATGCGGATCAAGAACATAATCCATGGTGCAGGGTTGCAAGGTCACCAACGCATTGTCGGCATGGTAGGCGAAATACTCGTTGTAGAACGTTCGTGGGTAACCCATGCTGATGCCGCCGTCTTTGCCGGCGAGTCCAATCCATGCGGTTCCTCCGCAATCACGGCAGTTAATCACCGGCATGCGGGTCTTGAGGCCGTCTTTGGACAGTTCGACGACCGGACGGTAGTCGATGCTCCCCTCCTGCGGGGTGATGTTGGCGACTACGCGGCCGAGTTCCTTGACCCATAGTTGTATCTGTACGCTCAGGAACGGACGTGTGTGGCCTTCCGAACCGGTGCGCGCGTGGGAGACAAGCGCTATCAGCGCGTCCACACAGGCCTTCTGCTGACGCGGGTGCAAGGCGTTGAACCTCGCGTCCATAATGGCAAGCCTATCCAACAGTTTGCGATCGATTTGCTGGGGTTCGTCACAGATAAGCGCGGACAGGCTGGCCAGGAACCTTGAATGGCGCAGGGATTCGGCGAGCCGGATGCGGGCCTTGTCTGCGGAGACCGGCTCTGTGGGGGCGTCGTCAAGCCACGTTTGGGCCGCATAGGCAAGGTATTTATCGGGGTCGACGTCCTCTTCGAGTTCGATGAGCTGATCGGCCTGCGCGGCAGTAGGCATGGTGTCGTCATAGTCGCTGGTGGCGAAGAATTCGTCGACGCGAAGACGATCCTCAGTCACCACGGATTCCGGCGTGAACGTGGTGTTGAAGATCTGGCTGGCATACGCGCAGACCTCGCGTACTGTCTCTTCGGTGCCCATGGTGGCCGACGTGCCGACGAAGCACATGTTGTCGCTGGTGGTGTTCAGCCTATCGGTGAGCCTGCGCAGCAGGCAGGCTAGGTCGGTGCCCTGTGCGCCGTCGAAGGTGTGCAATTCGTCCACGACGAAATATTTGAGCGTGTCCGGATCATTGCTGTCCCAGATCCGGGAGTCTTTGGGGCGCACCAGCAGGTAGTCGAGCATCTTGTAGTTGGTGAGCAGGATGTCCGGCGGGTTCTTGAGCAGTTCCTCATGACTGGTCACGATGTTGGTGGCGGTCATGGCATGATTGTCCTTGTCGCTGCCGCCTTGGCTCATCTGGCCCACATACATGCCCGCGGTCACATTGTTGCGCAGTTCCGGACTGTCGTGGATGAGTTCGGCCAATCGTTTCGCCTGGTCGGTGGCGAGGGCGTTCATCGGGTAGACGAGGATGGCTTTGATGCCCTTGCGTCCAAGTCTACGCTGCCGGTAGCAGTAGTCGAGGATCGGGTACAGGAAACATTCGGTCTTGCCTGAGCCGGTGCCGGTGGCCACCAGTGTGGATTCGCCGGCGGCGATGCGTTTGAATGCGCGCATCTGGTGCGCATATGGCCGGTACGTGGGGTGCAGGCATGGGAACGGGAATTCCGCGTGTTTGCCGACCACTCGGAACGGCAGTTTGACTGATACGAACGGCTCCTGGGAAAGCATGCCCTCTTGGTGGGCGAGCCTGCGGATGGAGCCGCGGAACGGCTTGTTGGTCATGGGGAACGTGGTCTCCACGTAATCGGCGAGTCCGGACTGGATATGCCGTGCAAGCACCATGGGAATCATTTGTTATCTCCGTACTTCTGTGTGAAGAACTTCCACGCGGTTTTGTAATCCTCTACGCGATTGCATTTGTCGAACGGCGCCACATATTCGATGGTCCGCTCATGTGGGCCACCCGGCTGGGTGTCGTCTGTGATGGAGCGGGGGAACACCTTGCCCGCAGGCGCGTTCTTGATTTTCTCGAAATTAGGACGTTTGAAAGTCAAATCACCGTAATTCTTCTTAGAGAAGACGATGCGGCCATTCGCGTCATACCAGGTGTCGTCCTCATAGCCGCTCAGCACGGTGAAGGTCAGACGGTAGATGTCGATGAGCTCGTCCAAGGTGATGCCGAGCGCCATGGATGCCAGCACATCCAGTTCCACCAACGCCTGCCGGCGTTCGTAGTCCGTGCGCAATGGCGTATGCCAGTTCCATTCGTCCGTCAATGAGGTGAATGCATCGGCGGTAAGTCGAGGATCATCCTTCGCCCAGCTCATGGACGTGTATGACTCCTCCCAGCAGGATTGCCACAGGTCTGCATACGACTTGGTCAGACAGTTGAGCAGCAGACCGCGGAGACGAATTTCGGGAGCAAGGTTCGTCTCAGGGACTGGTTGCAGACTCAATGTTGTCGCGTTGATATTCATCTTACCGATTGAACGAATGAAGAAATCATATGGCAGAGCGGCCTCGAGGCCGCTCATGAGCGCGAGCAACGCGTAGCGCTCTGGGTGCACGCCATAGCCCGCTATGGCGTTCACCCAGGCTACGCCTGGGTGAACGCAGGACGCTTGCAGTGTCCTCTCACCGGTTAATGGGACCATTCCTCGGCAACAGAGCCTATAAACAGCATCGAATCGGCTGGCAGCACCGTTTTCTTGATTTAGCTCAGCCATTTTTTGCATACGCGACTCATATTCCGCGTCCGTGCATGCCTGCGAGTATTTCACGCGCGGCATATAGTCCGCTGGAATGTCGGTCAAGTCAATTGGATCATAGTCGCTGTTGACCTTGTAGTTTCTGCGGGTGGATTGCAGCAATGGATTGGCAACGCCAATGAACGGGCTGGAATAAATCAACGCTTTCGCTGAAGTCGGGAAATGAATATCATCCTTGATGGTGCCATCCTTACGGGAATTGGTTTCATGCCACATTCCCGAATATGTGATTTCATCAGCAAAGTTCCTCAATGTTCGAGGAACCTCCGACATCTTCTCCAGTGCAGAAAGCAACTCCGTCGCATGCATGCCAACCATTGGCGCTTGTAACCATCCGCTCGATTCGCCGCTGCCAACCAGGCGGGAAAACATGGACAGTTCACCCTTGGAGATGGAAATAACACGGCTCTTATGCCCTCGCGTATTCCATTCACCTAGTTCATTCTTGACTCCGGGAATGGCACCAACGCCATCGGACGCATAGCATTCATCAATAGTCTTGGGATCGTAGAGGTTCCAAATGGAATCGAAATGAGGAAGACCGCCACTTACGCTTGGATTCTCATATATGTTCAGACTGAAGGATGTATGGTGATCAACGCCTGCAAACAGTTTTCTCTCATTGATGAACTGGAAATGGTACCGAAGTCTGCGGTACATCTGCTCACGCAGTACGCCCGCTCGCGTATCACCATACAGTTCATCGGGATGTACAAATGCACTTACACCGTCATGCTTACGCGTGTAATCCCAAGCATTCGGCAGGAAGCAGCGGAACAGGTTCGTCTGCTGACCTTGCAGCAGCGGATAGTTGCCGATGGCGTTGTAGAACGCCATCTGACCGGCCGTTGCCGCATACTCGCTGATGAAAGCGTCATGCGTGCGTTGATTCTTCAGCAATTCGGGCAGTTTCTTGTTCAACTCGGCTGCGCTGATGGATTGGACCGCATACTCCGGATTCACCTCGGAAAAGGCATTGGCCGCTTCCCACTGAAGCTTCACCCACGGCGGATTACCCACCATAAAGTCGAAGCCGCCGTCCTTGAACACGTCGGCGAATTCGAGCTCCCAGTGGAAGAAGCGCTGCTTCTTGGCGACTTCCTTCACCAAGCGAAGCCTTTGCGCAGGTTCCCCGTCACCTCTGCAAAGCTCGTCAAGGTCCACAGCATAGTCATACATGTAATCACGTTCATGGCTGTCATCCATAGCATCCATAAGCGTGGGCTGACCATTGTCCATCGGCATCAGCGTGAATCCCTCTTCCTGTGGGATCTCGCCGGTGAGGATCAGCGACATTTCCGTGAGGTACTGCGATCTTGTGGGAAGCAGGTTCGCTTGGTCGATGGGCCAGAACCACAGCGAGCACCAGTAGTCCATGGCGAGTTTCAGACGAGCGTATTCGCTGGCATTCTCGGCCTTCTCCGAATGGTAGGCAACGCGAAGCATCTCGTCCTTCTCACGGATGGTGAGGTTGTTGCCGCGGAAGTACTCGCTTTCGATGCCGAGCGAGCCCTGTCCAAGCTTCTGTTGGTTTTCCAAAGCTTTCGCAGTTTTCTTGGAAGCATTCGCGTCAAAACCGTAGATAATCAGATCGTCTTGAGTCGCCTTTTCCAATTGCTGGCGCGCTTTAATCTGGCCGCGCCACAGTTCGTCGACGGTCTTCGACAACGCCCTCATCAGGCCGATCTCCGTTTTGGAATATGGCTTCTTGGCGAAAGCCTTCTTCCACGCCTTGATGGTTTCCAGATTCTCGGATTCAATGCTTTTGACAGTCCTGTCGTCATACTTGCACATGTCCGGATCTCCAGTCAGGAACTGGTAGATGCGCTTGACGGATGACGAGCTCCGGTCGAATCCGATGCGCTTGGGTTCGACCTCATACCAGTGGCGGTTCTTGGTTTTGCTAGACAGATCCGACTCAAGGTATCCGACGCGACGGCCGCCAATCAGCGAATTGCCACATTGCAGCTGGGTGCCGAACCATGGTACGAAGGATCCTTCGCAGATGGTGTTGAGCCATAGGGACACTTCTCCCAATTCCACTGCAACGGGGTTCAGGTCGATGCCGTAGATGTTGTGGTCAGCGATGTACATCTTGACCTTCTGCAGTTCGGCCTGCCTGCGTTCCGCGGGGATCGCCGCCCGTTGGCCTTCTTCGGCGACCCGTTCCTTCTCCCTGCGGTTCAGATACATGGTGGCCAGCTGGTTGATGGTCTCGTTCAGGAAGGTCGCGGAGCCCATGGCCGGCTCACAGATCTTCAGATTCAGAATGTCGGTGGCCTGATGGATACGTGGCTCGATCTCCTTGAGCGCATACTTCACCAGGCATTGCGCGAGGCTGTCCGGCGTGTAGAAGGAGGCCGACGTTTCACGTTCTCTGCCTGCAAGCCGGTAGATGAACGTGCCCGGCTCGTAGGTTCGCAGTTCGCCGGCATGAGGACTCTTGTCCGGGTATCGGACGCGTTCGTCCTCCGAATAGTTGGCGAGTTCGCGTTCCGGCACGAAGTAGCCGACTTCCAATGGGTCGTAGGAATCCTTGGCGCGCTTTACCTCATAGAGTTTCTCCTTGGCGATGAAACCACGGTAGGACAGCAATGCCTCATACACGGCACCCATCTGGCTGATGCCAAGGGCAGCGTAAGAGATACGCTGCCTGCGCTTGACCCCCTTACCAGTCTTGGTGACGCTCATCAGGTCTATGATGCGCAGCATCACGCTGTCGCGGAGTGCGGCATGTTCAATCAGCGCGGTCCGCTCCGGATCGAAAATGTGCGCCTTGAGCGGCGGAACCATGAACACCGCATTGATGGCTTCCTCGCCAGCCAGCCCCTTGAAATCCTCATCCGTCTTCGGGTAACCGTTGAACACCAGATCGTCGAGTCGGCGCAATGTGTCCGCTAGATAGGTGGAATCGCCAGCCTCATCCATGCGGCCACGCATCTGTTCCGCAATATCTCGCAAGCTGTCCAGCGAATAGCCGGTACGGTAGATGTCGGATTTCATCGGCGCGTAGCCGAGCGACGGCTTCGCCTCGATGAACAGGAGGAACAGCAGACGGTACATGTAGCGTAACGCCTGCACAGTCAGGTCGCCCGGGTCGATTTCGTCGATGCTTCGCCCCTTATTACAAGTCCAGTCGTGGATGACCTCGTTGCCAAGGATCTCCACACATTCACGTAACGCGGAACGCAGATTATCAGACACCTCAACCGCGTTCTTCGCGGACGTGTCATCAAACGTGTCAAGCAGACTGTCACCTTTGTTCGGGCAGAGACTACCGCGACGCAACAGCACAGCCATCGCCGTATACACATGATCCTGATGGCGGCTGAAGATCTCGTCCAGGTCGAACAGCATGCATTTCTTGTCATTCCATTTACGGCGGTCGATCAACGCTATCTGATGCAACCCCATGAGAAGAATCCACCGTGCCGGCTCGTCGAAATCGGCAAGCAGCATGCGTGCATATTCCTCACAGGAGGTGCCGTCCTTACCAGAGCCGTCTTCGATGGGGCTTTCCAGAACGCCTGCCTCCGCACTATCGGACAGGCTCACCAGAACTTGCAAGCGCGGAGCCCCATCGGAATCATTGACCTGATAGTAGACAGGAACAGACTTCCCTGAAATCCGGTCAAGCAATCCCTCGTCTTTGGCTTGATTCCCCTCCTGCGTATAGCCGAGTGCGGCGAGCATGCCGTCGATGAAATTCCGTACCCGTTCAGCTGGAAACAGATCGTTCTCGTTGTTGTTGATGACTTCGGTGAACGACACTGGCGCATGTTCCTTCAGCAGTCGCGCTGGGCGTTTCTCAGGAGGAAGCTGTTTCCAAGGTGCGGAGGCATTCTTCACTTCATCCGGAAAATATTCCTTCATATAGTACGGCGTGTAGAAGTCGTTGACCGCCTCGATGCCTGGGAATGTCTCGTTCAGTTCCTTCGCCATGGTCTCCCCCTCTATTCCTTACCTACGAATGCGGCCGCAATGCGGATCACTGGTTCGCCGGAGGCGTCCAATGTGTCCTGAACCCAGTCGGCATATTGTTCGAGTATCCGATCAACCTGTTTTGTATTTTCCTTGGTGTTTTTGCCTTGGGATTGCAACAGTACCTTGCGTGCATGGGACCAATGCTCGATGCGGTCCATTTGCCGAGTCACTTCTTCATCTGCCTGCGCACGATATTGTTCACCGCAATCGCTGAGCATGCTCTTGCCGCGCGATACCGCATCCTCCAACAGCAGTTGTGCCGCATCTATCTGTTCGGAGCTGGCCGCGGAATCCTCTCGATTCACATAACGACGTTCAGTGGTTCCCGGAATCAAGTTCCCACGATATCCGGTGATACGCCACACTTCCTCAAGTGGCAGTATGCCCATGCATTCGCCATCGAGATACCGTACACCGAACCATTCATCGATCACCGGGGATGCGTGCTTGTTGGCGACCATGCCGTTCATCAGCATAATCGTCTCATCCGCATGCAGATTTCCGTTGGTCACGCCAATAATCGGGGCCTCGTCACGTTGGTACAGCAGTGAGGAAGCCTTCAACCCGACCCATTCCGTGATTGGATTCAATTCCCACAGGTATTGGACCCGACTCCATGACTCATCGTTGATACGGGCCAGCAGACCGTTGGCTTGGCCTTCGCAGTATTTCGCGTCATCACTCCATTCAGCGATGTTGTCTCGCAACACCTGCGTGTTCGGCACACGTCTGCGCAGCCACGCGCGCAACGGGCTATCCCCTTGGAACTCCACCGCGAATCCATGAGCATCACGCAACTGACGTTTCGATTTAAGACCAGCCGACTGCCGGAACTCCTCGCAGGAGAGCCCCTCATCCACATACTCGTAATCCGACATCAGCGTAGAGGAATCGACTATGCCGCCATCGTCGGCGTTCCCAGTCACGCTCTCCCCTGCGGACTCGTTTTCCTCAGTGCTCGTAGTATCGGAACCATCCAGCGTAGTGAGGTTGAAAAAACTCAATGGATCGAAAACATCGTCATCCGCCACAGTCTCAACGTCTCCGGAACGTTCGTCCGAATGATCGATGTCCTCATCAGGAATACAAAGTCTGGCTGCGAAATTCTCCGCTGATTCGCCGGATTCAATCGCTTCGCGGGTGAAATTTTCCTCCTGATCAACGTCGAATTTGCCCATGAGCAAGGACGGATCGCCGATATCCTTACGTGCCTGGTCTTCCTTCTGCTGCAGGATCTCGAGAATATGCGCGTCACCTTGAATCTTTGCGTTACGCGAGTTAATCATCATGAAACGAATATCAGGCTGTTTACGCTGCCCATAACGGTCGATGCGTCCGTTACGCTGCTGGAATACCATCAACGACCATGGAGTGTCGAAATGGATGAGTCTGTGGCTCAGATAGTGCAGGTTCAGACCTTCAGAGGCCACGTCGGAGGCCACGAGAATACGTACAGACGAGGACTTCGTACCGAAATCCTCGACGATTTTCTGCTGTTCCACATCGCTCATGCCTCCATCCATGGAGACGATAGCCTTCTTCGGTAGTTTGAGATCCTGCCGCAAGTGCTCCTCGAGATAGTTCTTCGTCTCGATGCGTTCCGTGAAAATCACGATACGGTCGTCGGCGTCTTCACCGTTATGCCAACCGTAATCGGCACTGCGCAGAAGCTGCAGCAGTCTCTGGTATCGGGAAAACTGCATCGGACCGATCTTCTCCAAGGCAGCCTTGAGCCCTTCAAGCCTGTCAATGTCTCCGGTCTGATCGGACGCATCTTTTTTAGCAAGCCGCTTCACTCGCTCGTTGATGGTTTTGATGCACGCTGCCGGCGATGAAAACAGACTCTTCTCAAGCATCGTCTTGAACAGGAAGGAATTGCTTCTCTTCTGATGCATATCCATGACGAGTTTCATATCGGTCAAGTAATCGAACGCCTCTTCCTCGGCTGTGGTGGCCATGCATTTCTCCTGCGTCACCTTGCGCTCCGGGAAGCTGCCTGACACCTCGGCCATCACGTCCTTCTTGAAACGGCGGACGTACAGGTGTTCGACATCCTTCTTGTCGTACCGCTCCGGATCGGGCAGAGTGGTTGGGTCGAGCATGTTCATCAACGAAGCGAAACTACGAGCGCGGCCGTCATGAGGCGTGGCGGACAGCATGATCAACGTATCGGAACGGGAGGCAAGGCGCTTGGCGAGCTTGGCGCGCTGTGCACTACGGCCGTTGACGGCACGGTCGGCGACATTCTGAGCCTCGTCGATCACGATGATGTCCCAATACGAGGCATCGAGTGCCGCGCCATATTGGATGTCCCGTTTCAACGTATCAATGGAGATGATCACCTTGTCGTAATAGGAGAACGGGTTGGCGTTCGCAGGAATCTCGGAACGAATCTGCTGGATGCGCGAGGAGTCCAGACTAATCAGCGGGATGGTGAACCGTTCCCACATCTCCTTCTGGAACTGGACCATCATGCTTTTCGCCGTTACCACGAGAATACGGCGGCCCTTGCGGCGCTTGATGAGTTCCGACATCAGGATGCCAGCCTCCAAGGTCTTGCCAAGACCGACAGCGTCGGCGATGAGAATTCGCTGGCGCGGTTGGGCGAGCGCCTTCTTCGCCGGAACGAGCTGGTACGGCAGGGAGTCCATGGCAGCCTTGTTGCCGACATGAATCCTCGCATCGGTCGGCGCAGTGGCACGTAACAGACTCTCGATGAACAGATGCGATTTCGCAGCTCTTGCCGAGGTGTCGGGAATGAAACGCGTCTTCACCGGATCGACAGGTGTAATTGTGTCCAAATCATCAAGGAACGTGGCCGTCATGTCCCGCACCAGAGCGGAGATACCGGTGCATGAAACGGCATGGTTGCCAAGACTGTTCGGCTCGACTTTATCGACAAGCCATTCTTGGCCGCGGATCAGCACTCTCATGCCGGGAGAAAGCAGTTCTCGTTCCGAATGTGCGCCATGCCTCATTGCCGTGTGCTCCCCATATGCTCTCAATCCCAATGTTTTCGTATATATTGTATGTCATTAGGGGTTGAAACCTTCTGCTTTCCCGCATGAATGTTAGATACACGTATGTTTTCGCGCATTGATACTTGGAATCATCTACATCTTTCGATTATCACTTCCCGAATCCTTACCTCCCCATCGCAGCTTAATGCAACAAATGCGGATGCCGAACAAATCTACCGACAGAAGAGAGTAAATCATTTAATATAACTACACTGGTACAACATGACCGAGAAGAGCAATGCAGCAGCTGAAAGTGAAATACCAGAGCTCAAGCCTCTATACCCCCAATATGACGAATCGAGCCACTCACCCTATGTGAAGAGGCTTGAAAAGGCGTTGCAGGGCGAGGATACGAAGATACACAACATAGCTCTATCAGGCGTCTACGGTTCCGGAAAAAGCAGCATTCTTGAGAAAGTCGTTAAAGACCTTGAGGAAGAGCGCCCTCATACAACTAGGACAATCTCACTGGCGCCTTTAGCTGCACAGCTTAAGGAACAGGATGATAAGAAAAACGATTCCGTCTCGGATAAGGATAAGTCCACTTCGAAAGAACCATCCGGCGCTCCCCCAAAGCCTTCCAACAATTCATCCATAACCAATCTCATTCAAAAAGAGATCATTAAGCAACTTCTATATGGAACAGACCCCGAAAAGATTCCGGCATCACATTTCCATAAGATGAACGAAATCGGATTAGGAAAGCAGATACTTTCCTCTCTTGCTTTCGGCATGCTGTTACTGTTCATTCTTAATATCTATCAATGGCCTTACAGCTATATTCAAAAACCGTTGACATGGCTACCAATCCCAACAAGCATTACCAAAATTCTTGCTGAAATCGTCATAATTTGCCTGCTATCAATAGCAACGTTCGCACTATTTCATTATTTCGGAACCCGCATCCATCTAGCCAAAATAGATGTCGGAACAGCAGGCATTACCCTGGGAGAGAACTCGGACTCTTATTTCGATCAGTATCTTGATGAGATCATATATATCTTTGAAAAGACAGGCATTCGAACTGTATTTTTTGAAGATCTTGACCGTTTTCAAGATGCTCAAATCTTTGATTCACTACGCGAGCTGAATCAGATCCTCAATAATGATCCAAAGCTGCAACACACAGAATCGCAACACAAAGAAAAGAATTCTCAGTCCAGTACACCTATACAGTTCGTATACGCTATTCATGACGCGATATTCAGCAATCAATACGTTTCGGCTGACGAACAGGTGAACAATAAGGAATCTCTAGCTCATTCCTTCTCCCGTGCAAAGTTCTTTGACCTTATCATTCCAGTGGTGCCATTTGTTTCGGCAAGTAACTCATACCAAATCGCACTAAAAACATTGGAAGATGTTCTCAATGCGAATGACCCTCAAATGATCAATCTTCTTGAGCTCGTTGCAGATGCAGTTCCCGATAAACGCACTTGGATCAATATTCGCAATGAGTTCATTGTTTATAAAGAGCAGCTGCTTAACCCGAAAAGGACCAATCTTGGACTGTCCCCTGTCAAGATGCTCGCAATCCTTATATACAAGAACTGTTACCTTGATGATGCCATAAAGTTACAGAACGGCCGGAGCAGGCTTGACCACATCTATAAGGAAATAAGAGAGATAATACAGGAAGATATTTCCGCATTAGATTACAAAAACAAAAATCTAAAATATAAAATCAACGAAATCTCAAATGGCAGAGCCGCTGAAGAATACGCTAGCGAGCTTCGAACGGACCTTATCTATCTGCTTGCCGATTTGAATAATCAGCAAGCAGATAGATGCCAATCAATTGATATAAATATTCCAAACAACAGTCAAAATACATATGCTGCCGACGATCCGAAACTCTGGGACGACATTTCTCGCTGTAAAGAAACCAATCGAATCAACATTCGAATTTCTTTTCACAATAGTTACTATGATAATCCATCATTTGATTTCAGCTCCACAATAAAGACTTTTAAAAGGATCATGGGTAAATCACTAGACACCGACTGGCGAAAAGATAAAGAAAAAAATCTTATAGATGAGAAGAATAATACATCACTGACGATCGAAAAACTTCGGTCAGGAGACTGGGAATTTATTACCCACTATGAAGCGGCGAAACCATGTCACAATCAAGAACTTTATGCTTTACTAGGTGGAGACAATTCTCTGCTGAACCGACTCATCTCACACGGATGGATCGGCCAGGACTATATGCTCTATTCCACAATATATACAGATGAAGGAGTAACCAGGAACGCACTGAATTTTATTCTTCATCATATCGATGGCAACAATCCTGACTATCAATTCAAACTTGACAACAAGGACACTAAAGACGTCCTCCGTCGAATCAAAAATCGAGACAAAACGATTTTCAGCCAGCGGAGAATACTGAACATTGATCTGCTGCATTACATGCTGTCGCAGAATAAAGATTCTGAAGTAGTCCAGGACACTAATCAAATCATCGAGATGCTATCCCCATTGGACAACGAGACCTCTGAATTCGTTTCAGCATATCTGGACCGTCTTGACGATAAAGCTAACTCATTGCTCGACAAGATGGCAAGCCGCAGCCAAAAGTTACTTAGCTTCCTAGCTCAACGAGGAACAACAGGCACTGACATGCTTTGCCAGCAGCTTGATGTGGCGTTCCATCATCTATCAAGAGAAATCCAATACACCGTAGACGGTAACCTAGCTGATTTTCTTCAGAACCATTGGCGAAGCATCTCAATCTTCAGGGATTCCAATATCGCTCCGGCACTCGTTGAACCTATAGTCCAGATTCTCAACGATGGGAAAGTCAGAATAGACTCCCTCTCCGAGCTGGGTTATAAGGATTCAAGTTCTGGATTGCGATACCCCTGCGTGGAACAGAACCTATACGTATTTTCAAGAGGTAATCTTGAAACCGCGTTGGACACCATAAGCCAATCAGATAATAATCAGGATGGTTCATATAGCGTTTGCAATAGACTTCCTGCGCTCAACATGATTATGCATATCAGCAGAACAGTGTATGCGAATGCGCTTGGGCACCTTGAGAAATATTTTGATCTTCTGACCAAAGATGAATATGCATTGGATTGTTCTTCTAATCAGAATATCGCCGATGACCTGCTCCACATCCTTGACGATATTCGTCAACAAACCGATGAAGAAGATACAAAAAAGCTTATCCATACACTGTTGAATAAATGTTCGTCAGCTGCCCGTCTTCCCCTTTTTGATGATCATTTTGAGGATTATACCGATGCACTCATGGAATGCGATGCAGTTCATTTCACTCCGATGAACCTACAGTGGGCTTTCGCCCATGACGCGCTCACCGAACATGAATCCTCAATGACCACGTGGATCCAAAAACATGACTCTTTCGAACAGGGCGATACAGACGAGAAACTTGATAAAGAAAAACTCGCTGAAGATACAATCAATCTTCCACCCACCATTCTGAATAGCGATAGGAAAATACACCTTCTCCAAGAACTCGAACTCGAAGGTCCTATCCCCATCTCATCCATCGAGCCGGATAAGCAAGACCTTGCACATTGCCCTGAGATATATGCCCAACTCCTCAAGAATGGGCTCGTTGTCGATACGGCAGAATCCTTCAAGGCCCTGGATGGACTGCCATGGCCCGTGCGAGAAGCTTGGATCAAGGAATCGCAGGAATTCGCTAATTATCTTGGTGATGCGGATCTTCACCCCAATGAAGCGTGCTACATCGTCTGCAATAAGGATTCACGATTAAAGAAATCCGCGGAAGCCATTATGAACAATTTCCGCGACTACACGGAAGGAGCCGACGAGCCAAATCTCCTCAATGCATCAACTACCCTAATCAAAAAGGGAAAGGCCATCGACAGAGGAACACTTCAGAAGCTTGCCGAATATGACGATGGATTAGTCAATACCCTGCTCCTTTTTGATGCCGGGCTTGAGCCTAAATCGGCAATCGTCATGTTTGCCTATGCTCTTGAATATGTGACTGCCCAGGATCAACCAGAAAATGAGATTGTTAAAAACATGAAACAATTTTTCCAAAAAGTCGGAGGTGACTATCTGAAATTCACTGATCCTAATAGCAAGTGCATCATCCTTCCAAACACTGCCGAAAATCAGCAGATTATTAAAACTCTATGCAATTGGAAGTCTCAACTCATACCGCAGATCGAAGAAATCGATGAGGAAAATTTAATCAAGATTAGACGAGATCAAAAGCTCTGGAACGGATTCTTCAAGCACGATAAGTAACCTTGCAGCCAATACTTGAGTCCATTAACCAATTAGACTACAAGTAATCTACTTGAGCGATGGGGCTGGGAGCAGCAGACAATTCAGCTGCCGCTCCCAGCCCCACCTTTTTCAGTCGCCTATCTCAATCGCATAAGTCGCGACTTCATCTTTCACTGCAAAGGAATCATCTACGCCACTGTTTCGCTTTTTCATGAAGTTCCTGCTCATCAAAAGCCTCACCGCAGCAATCTGCCAGACGCCGAAGCACATCAATCTCTTGGCTTGTAATCTTGCCATCGACCGCTGCCATAACAGTACATGCACGATAAATCGGAGCAGCGTCACTAATTTGACTCAGCATGCTCCAGATTTTGGAATAATCCACTTCTACAGTGTTGCGTATTTCATCTAACGTCTTAGCTGAGACACCTGACTCGCTACTGATCAAAGTCAGATAATGAAACAATGTATATTCAGCCTCATCCGGCTGTGCACCATTTGCAGCAATAATCATCCAAGCGGCCCATAATAATTCATCCAAGCAATGCTCCGAAGCATTCACCATGCGCTTTGCGGATTCAATCATCTTGGCCTCTTTGCGCATGATTTCACGGGCTTTATTTGCCGTTACCTTCGTCATCCAATAATTCACACCCGTAGACAGCGGTATGCTCACCACCGGAATTGAAATTTTGATGATATTGCGCTGCAATAAATACTTGCCGATAACCGGAAGGCTCTTGGCTGCGACGAGTCTGGGACCTGAAAAAATCGCTTTTACCACTGGTCGGACCACAGCCGGGACCCCTTTTAGAACAGCATTACCGGCATCCTCTCCAACCTGTATGGCAAAAGCTATTCTGATCAGTTTCCACAAATCTTCAGGATCGTCCAAATCCAGTGGAACGCCATATAAAACTGCAATATCATATGCCAAACGAAGCTGCAGCTGAGAAGCATAAACTAAATCCACACCGAACGCAGTAAGACCAGCTGGCCCAGTAACAGGGGAAGCACCACCAGCTGATCCTAGGGTCGCAATAACAGCTGTGGAATACGCCGCTGCAGTCAAAGACCCCTCTATCCCCGCATATTTGGCCGCTAATTTTATTCGGGCTTGGACAATTGCATCAGGAGGAAGGTTGGGATATTTTCCCCTAAAATAGTCAGCATTCACCTTCTGGACATACTTATCAAGAGAGAAGGTCAGCAACTTCGCAAACCATTCTCCATTTTTGAATTCATCAATATTGATGCCCTTGACGAAATTCTTAATATCCGCAATTTGATTTTGAACCGCCTTACGTGTGTCCTTGTCACTTTTCGCTTCCTCAAACAGCGAATCATCGGAAGTCATAGAGCCAACCCTCTTCATTCGTATTTCTTTGTCTTCCCATCAAAGTGTAGCCTGTTCCACTTTCCATCCATTGAATCCGGGTTAGCCATGTTCTCCCTACTCTGATAAGACGCACTACGCTTAACGCCCATGGTATCTGCTCACTTACTTGTTCGATGGATGATATGCGAACAATGCGCATTTACCATAAGCCATGTTTTCTTCGCGAGCGCGAGGGACTTCCAGCAGATAGATTCTGCGTTCAAGTCAACGAATCAATCAAGGCCACTCGCGCATTTGCACGTATTTGCACGCACAAATGCGCGCACTCAGATCTTGATCACATACTTCGTCATTCGTACGGCATGTTCAATCGCCAAGGAAACCAACGATGCTCCCATGAAACTCCTTGGCAGTAAAACGCACAACGAGATATTGAATCGGGGAATACGCAAGCTGCAATCGCGTCATTGTAATCCGAATCGCGTCGCAATCGCGTCATAATCGCGTCATCAAAATCCGAATCCCGTCATAATCCCGTCATGATCGGGTAGTGTCCGAAAACATGGCTGTAATGAAAAGATTCCTCCAACACCATGAGCCAGCAGATGCCACACTGTTACGGCATGCTTCAAGTTACAATTAGCTCTTATGACTTCGACGGATAGAGGTGCAACGAAAACACTGGATGAACTTATGCAGCATCTGTGCGATAACGGCATCGCGTGTTCTGGCGAATTGCAAAAAGAGAATTGAAAAACCGTCCTATCGACGTGCGGCATTCGTTTTCATGCTAGGTTAACAATTTAATTGCGGTGGAAGCCTTCGGGCGACACCTAGGAGGAGCCGATGCGTCGCCTTCTCCTTTTTAATATCTCCAACCCATCGGTTTTTTTCAGTCATCTATCTCAATCGCATGAATCGTGACTTCGTCGTCTTCCGAGGACTTAGCTTTTCTGAATTCCGGGCGGAGTTCCATACCGGTCTCATCGAACTCACCATTTAGATTGCGCACGAGCACATCGGCCAATCGACCACTCGAGTTCTTGGCCATGTTCTCCTCACTCTGATAAGACGCACTGTGTTTAATGCCCATGGTATCTGCTCCTTCATTCGTTCGATGGATGATATGCGGCATGTTCAAATCGCCAAAGAATGTACAGTCCTATCCAAGGCTACGTTTACGTCCTGAAACGCGGTGGGTCTCTTCTTCTCTGTAACAACGGTAGAGCATTCCTTGAGACACGCTCGAATCGACCAAGCGAACCAACTATGCTATCGTAACCAATAACAGTAGCCTCCAAGCCTCTTAACAATGCTCAAATCCGGGGGCTCTTTTTTTATCAAGTCGCACAAGGATACGCCATGACGAAGCAGCCAAAAACAATACAGGAAATGATGACGCTTTTAGTCGAAGAACGCGGCTTGGATATCACCGGATTCTCCGAATTCAGCACCGTCCTCCTTGATTGCAACTATTACAGATTGTCCGGCTACTTCCGAGCCTTTCAGATTGATCCTTCTCATGGCAATAATCGCTTTCGAAATGGAACGCACATTAAGGATTTCATGATTCCTTATTTGATGGATGAACAGCTACGTCTACTCATCCTTCGTGGAACATCATCCTTAGAACAAACGCTTCGGGCCCATTTTGCTTACTACCTTGCCCAAAATGAAGGTGCCTACTCCTACACTGATCTCAGTTCATATAAAACAATCAAATATCCTGACGGCACCGAAGCCAGAGAAGTTCTAATTGAGAACATTCACAAATGGCTTGAACGTTCCAGCGAAGTATGCATTCGCCATTATCGGAATAACAACGAGCCTATTCCCATATGGGCGGCGGTCGAGGCGATGCCCTTTGACACTCTCTCAAAAATGATTTCATTGCATACCAACACAACAGCTGTTGACGAACTCAATCAGTCGCTTTCTCTAGGGAAAAATCGTCAACGTGCTGCGCAAATCATTCACAGCATGGTGTATCTACGCAACATTTGCTCGCACCATTGCCGTCTTTGGAACAGGGAGATTGTCCTTCCTCCCCCAGTCCTTGATGCCACAGCTGAGCGCTATGGCTCATATGCTTATGAAGACCGCTCCGTCTGGAAATCTCTTATTGTTCTCATGGATTTAATCGATGGAATAAAAAAGAATTCCACATATTCATCCATGCTTATAAAGCAAGCTGAGTCGAATGATGACTATTTCTGGGGATTATGCCATCCTAAACGGTGGCATTAGACACAGCCACCTGACCAATATTTGTCAGCTCCCCGAATCTCATTGTCATGAGAAAGCCCAGTATCGAAGGAAATGATAAATATGACACACCTCAGATAATGCGGAACATCGGATTGGAGGTTATGGAATTGACGAATATCACACGCTGCATTTCAGCCAGTCTGTCCTGCAGTTCAGTGGTAATGTATCGTTTTTTCACCAAGTCGATCTCCCGACCAAAAGTCGATGCAAGATCATCACGCAAAGCCCACTCATCAATCATTGGATTGGCGGTGCCGTCAAACTGATAGATGAAATCGATATCCGAATCCGCATGTCCCTCCCCTCGAGCCATGGAACCGAACAGGTACAGTTCATTGACATGATGCCGCAGCGCGATAGGACGAGCAATCTCCGCTATCTGCTGAGGCGTGGTGTCCCGCGAAATCGCGTCAAGCGCATCCTGATAACGCCGGGTAAAAGCCTGTGTCGGATTTCCCCTCACCGCGCGCGAGACAGCACAGGAGCGGTCACGCCCATGGATTCCGCCACGCTTTTCTGTGAGAAACCTAATCGCTTGCGCTTTTCGTTAAGCTCATGTATTGTTCCCATACCGATATATTAGCTTACAAGCTAATTACCGTCTAGAGCGTCAAACAGGGACGAACTTTATCCGTAATAATCCTCATCGCAAGCCATTGGCAAAGACCGAGGCTTCTCGCTCACTTTCGAACCCATCTGATGAACATGCACCTGATTGGCGCCCCCCAGATATTCGTTAAAGGATACGACAAAACATACGCGGTGTATCAGCTGCGGAAACATCAGTTTTTTGTTTTTTCACGGAATTCCTCTGATTAGCCTCCATCAGTATGCATGCCCCGCAATGCTTCAGCCCCCTCACAGCCCCACATGCGCCGCATGATCGCGGGCCGTACTCTCCTCATCCAAACTGATGGGCGGGAAACCGCTCGGACTATTGCGCTTCCTGGTAAATCGATCTTGCCGCGTCGTGTAATTATTCACTGATATCTACCGAATAAATCAAGCCGGCCCAGCCCGTCTTCACTACTTGATTTTCGCTACTTGTCTTATTTGTGGCATCCGAACGCCGAAACCCGAAGTATGAGCGTTGGAATTCCAACGCTCACACTCGCCATAATCGCCAAACAGTGCCACAAACAAGCCAACAAGCATTTTGGGGAAGGCTTTTCGCGTAATGTTCGCTCTATCATTGATAAAGGCATCCAGCAATCGCATACCGTAAGGAACCACATGCGCTATTTCACTTCGGACACGCATTTCGGCCACCCTCTGGTCACCGCACTGCGCGGATTCCTGAACAATGGCAGGCTCCGCACCGAATACCGTGATGTCTGGCAGGCGCAGGGTCGCGCCGCCGCGCACGCATGGATCAAACAATACGTACGCGACAATCAGACGTCGTTCAAAGCAATCTGCGACATCACACGCCATGAGAACACCATCATCGGCAACATCAACGAGACCGTCGGGCGTGATGACGAGCTATGGATTCTCGGCGATCTCTCCTACCGTTGCACCGTCGAGCACACGCTCGACTGTCTACGCCGCATCAACTGCCGCCATCTGCACCTGATCATCGGCAACCACGACCGCAACTTCCGTCTCCGCTCCAATGACGCGCTATACGAGAACGTGTTCGAGACCATCGACGACTACCGTGAGATCGACATGGAGCTTCCCGTTCTCGACGGAACCGGCAAGCCGACGGCCGCAACCACACGGCAGACCATAGGCATGAGCCACTTTCCCAGACTCTCGGCATTGACCGAAGAACACGGCAACTGGCCGGAAAACTGGAACAAGTTCGCCGATGTGGCACCGACCACCGAAGGTTGGCTGCTCTATGGTCACACGCATCAAGGCATTCCAGACGGCACCGATCCGCTCAGCGCGAACGTGGGGCTCGACGCATGGGATTTCAAGCCAGTCAGCGAGCAACAGATCCTCGCCTGGTTCACATTCCGGCACGCCGACCAATCAAAGTAAATTCCCCCGAGCATGCGTCATCGTCCGGAGACAAAGCGGGTGAGGACTCCCGACTTGGCCAAGGCTCGGTAGAGGATCCACGAGCCGAACCCGGCGAATACGATCGCGCTTAGCAGTTCGCATGCGGTGCCGATGAGTCCGCGCGGGCTGAAGAACGAAAACGCCTGGTAGTAGAAGAACAACAGGTAGAAGTTGTATACGATGCCGATCGCCACGGATGACAGCAATGTGACGCCAAGCGTCCAACGGCGGTAGCGGAACACCGCGAACACCGTTTCGGCGGCGAGCGCCTGCACGAGCGCGATCACTACCAGACTCACACTGTATTTCGTGCCGAGCACCACTTCCACAAACGAGGCGACTAACAGCACGTAGGCCGACGCGCCCGGTTTGCGTACGATCAGCAAGCCCAGTGTGGCGGGGAAATAGAACAATGCGTGCAGCAGTGCCGCGGAGCCTGGAAGTATCAGAGTCAGTAAAGGAAACAAGCCATAGGACATGCCATCGAACACCCAGAACATCACGCCGGACATTACGCCGACGGCCGCTCCGACGGCGATGTCGATGACACGCCATTTCAGGGATCTGCGTGTTTCCTCCGTTGTTTGCGGAGCATGCTTCAGCATCGGGATGCGTGGTTTTTGGGTAATCGTTTCAGAGGATGGCTCTGCCATGATGAATCCTTGCCTTGGTTGACGCCGCGCACCGTGAGTTGGAGATCGCGGCGGTCGCCGTGGGCCGTTCCTCGACCTGCGCGGCCCGGGCAGGAACGACGCGCGCCATTATACGGCCTATTGTTGCCGAAAATGTTCCATGCTCCGAGTTCCGGCCGTTTTCGCTCCTCAACGCATAGGAAATTCGCCGCTCGCTGGCATGCATGATGCCATGTGGGAAAGCCAAGAAGCCGCGCATCCAGTCCAAAATGCGTGGCTTCTTGCTTGAGCAAGCACTGTTTCAGTGGGGAATGACTTCAGCAACGTCCTTCGTACAGGAAGTAAGACATGGGCTCGTCATCCGCCAAAAGGCTTGTCGTGCCGACCGTCAACCCGCTGGACGAGCTGTCTGTCGGATTCGGCCGCGAGGAACCATCGTTCCGGTCATCACGTTCGGCTTTGCGGATTAGTCCGCGATGGTCGTAGAAGCCGACATCGCATGTGCTGTCGGTGAACAGGAAGTATTCGCGCAGGCCGGCGTCATGGAATACGCCAAGCATATGGTTGAACAGTCTGCGCCCCACTCCCATGCCTCGTGCGGCCGGGGAAACGACGAACAGCACCACTTCGGCCTCGTATTCCTTGCCCGCGTCATGTTTCAACGCCTCGTCGCCCTGCAGAATGGCCAGCTGCGCAAGCAGACCGTGACGTCCCTCGTGGCTTGCCAGCAACGGCAACGTGAGGCAATGTCGGCGCAGCATATGGCGTGTCCGCTGCCGACCGGTGATATCCGAACGCAGCGATCCGAGAATCACGCCGAGCACCTGCCCATTAAGTTCGGCCACATATGCTTTGGTGGTGCGGGCCAGGCAATCCTGCATGTCGATTGCGGCAAGCCGATGCATGTTGCGCAGACGGGTCGCCTTGCGTAGTTCGGCGCGATGCTTGTCTGGGCCTGACGTCTGTCCGACCTCGTCATGCGTGTTGTGTGAATCGTTGCCATCGTCGTACCATGCGAGCCGTATCAGCTCTTCCAAAGCGGGAAAATCGGTGCGACGCAACGGACGGATGGTAGGTGTTTCACAAGTCATGCAACCATCCTATACCTCGCCCCTATCGAAGATGCGCTCAGGGCAAATGCGAAAGAATCGTTCGCATTCGGGCACGGTACGGCACTCTGCGGGAACGATTTCATTACGCTGATACACGGTATGAAGTGATGTAGGACGATGACGACACGAGGCTTGCGATGAAGATGATGCTGCGACGGCTGGCGATTGTGGTGTGTGTTGCGCTGGCGTTGCTGTCGGCGGCCTACGCGTTCGCCGTGTTGAGGACGCATTCGGGCACGGGATTTTGGAAGGTCTGGCTGGTTCTCGCCGTTGTTTTCGCATTGCTGGCGATTGGCATCGCATGTCACTGGTGGGCGGCGCTTCCCCGGATCATCAGGGGCGCCATCATCGCTGTGGTGGCCATCGGCATTGTCGCGTTTTGCACAATAGAGGGTTGCATCATCGGCAATATGAACGCTCAGGGCGAACCGGATCTTGATTATGTGATTGTGCTGGGCGCGCAGGTGCGCGAGTCAGGCCCCAGCAAAGCGTTGCGCTATCGGCTGGACAGAACCATCGATTATCTGGAGGAGAATCCGGATACCATCTGCATCGTTTCCGGCGGTCAGGGCCATAACGAGCCGTTCGCCGAAGCGCAGGGCATGGCCGATTATCTGCAGAAGCATGGGATTGCGGAAAACCGCATCATCCAGGAGTCCAAGTCGGAATCCACTATGGAGAACATCGTCAACAGCAAGAAGCTCATGCGGCAGGAGAACGCTTCGGTCGGTATCGTCACCAATGATTTCCACATGTTCCGTGCCTTGCAGATCGCACATGCCAATGGTCTGAAGCAGGCGCAGGGCATCGCGGCAAGTTCCCCGAAGGACATGCTGGTCAACAATATGGTCCGTGAGTTCTTCGCCGAAATCAAATTCCTGTTCTCATAGCCGCCAATCAGCGTTTCAGTGCCCGTCGTCACTACGCAAGATGCGTGCCGCGCGGCAGCCATTCCTTCTTCGGCAGGGTTGCGAATGTGGGCCATTGTTCCGCAGCGGCACCGGCCGCGTCCAGCCGACGTTGGAAGCCGGGCCATTTCGGGTCGGCTTCCAACAGTCGTCCGAGCAGTATGGCGGTGGCGTGAGCGTCGCTTAACGCGCTATGCGCATCCTCGTTGGCAATGCCGAAATACTCGCAGCAGTCGGCGAGCTTGCCCCGTCCGATCAGGGAACGCGACAGTTTCATCGTGCACAGCATGGTGCTTTGATCGACCGGAATGGAAGCTCCCATACGCGAGTATTCCGCAAGTAGGAACCGTGAATCGAACGACACGTTGTGTGCCACGAACACGCGTCCGGCGAGCAGGTCGCGCAGCTCATGCGCGATACCTTCGAAATCGGGAGCATGCAGCAGTTCGCGTGCGGTAATGTGATGCACCCATGAGGCGCCGACACTGCGATCGACATGAATCAGCGTCTCATGCTCGTCTTCGAGCGTACCGTCCGGAGCCACATGCACCAGGCCGATTTCGATGGCCCGGTCGCCTTTTGCGGGACTTAAACCCGTGGTTTCGAAGTCGACTACCGCATATCCTTGAGAATTCATCACACCTGCCAGTATATAGGTCCGGTTAAGGTCCGGTTAGCTATCTCTGCTGCTCGTCAGACGTTCGCCGAAGCGGCATGCGCTATGGTTCGGATATCGTCTGGAGTCGTTCGGCAGCATCCTCCAATGAGTCGGGCTCCCGCGTCGATCCATTGCGGTACCAGATGGGCGAAGGCCGGTTCGGAACCGGTGGGATTAGGCGACCAGGTTTTGGTTTTCGGATCGTAGATGTCACCGTTGTTCGGATACACGATGATCGGCTTGTCCGTAACCTGTCGGATGGCCCGAATTGCTGGAAGCACACGATCACGACGGCCAAACCGGACACGGACACCAATACCAGATAAACCGTGGAAGCGGCCACGACGCTGGACAGCAATGCCAGCAGACCGCCGATCATGCTCAGGCGAAGCGCGGTCATCGGCACTCCCCTGCTATTGGTTTTGGCGATGTTGTGTGGGATCATGTCTTCGTTCGCCAAGGACCACAGCATGCGTGTGGAGGCGTACAACCCGGAGTTCGCAGCCGAAAGAATCGCGGTGAGCACAACGAAGTTCATCACGTCGCCGGCGAAAGGCAGACCAATGGAGTTGAACACCAGCACGAAGGGGCTTTCGTCCACACCGGCGTCCTGCCAAGGAATCAGCGAAGCCATGACCATGATGGAACCGGTGAAGAAGATGACGAGACGGAACAGGGTGGTGTGGATCGCCTTCGGGAAGGCTTTGTCAGGATCTTTGGTCTCGCCGGCCGTTACGCCGATCAGCTCGGTGCCGGAGAAGGCGAAGTTCACCGTCAGCATGGTGGTGAACACCGGCATCCACCCGTTGGGGAACAATCCGTCCTTCACGAAGTTCTCGAATAGCGGCGCATGGTCATACCCTTGAATCGGCAGCACGCCGAACACCGCGCAACCGCCTATGAGGATGAACAGCACGATGGCCGCCACTTTGATGAAAGAGAACCAGAATTCGGTTTCCGCGAAGAAGCGCACGGAAAGCGCGTTCGAGGTGAAGATCACCACGATGAACAGGGCACTCCAAATCCATACCGGCGTGCCGGGGAACCATTTGCGCAGATAAGTCCGGCAGCGGTGAATTCGGACCCCAATGCGACCGTCCAGGTCAGCCAATACAGGATCGCGACGGTGAAGCCTGTTCCAGGACCGATGAATTTGGTCGCATACACATGGAATGAGCCGGTTTCCGGCATGGCGACGGAAAGCTCGCCGAGGCTGAGCATGACCAGATACACAATCACCGCGCCGATAGCGTAGGCGATGACCGTGCCCAATGGGCCCGCCTGGTTGTGATGGTGTAGCCGGAGCTGAGGAACAGTCCCGTACCTATCACGCCTCCCAGTGAAATCATGCGGAGGTGGCGTACCTCCATCTTGCGTTTCAAATCGGTATGCGTGGTCTTCGCAGGGTTCTCCCGCGTAGCGTCCTTCATTTGATTCTCCCCTCTATCGTCGGCGGAACATGTCGCCGACGCCTGATTCATAATATTGGTTGCATCATTGAGGAGAGTCGAACCTCCAGTATTTGAGAGAAAAACGAAGAAGGCTGGAATCATCAAAGGATTCCAGCCTTCTTTACGCGTTTGTCAGCGCTTTAGCCTATCGGCGGCAGCGATTCACTCGGCGTCCTTGTCGGCGGCGAGCTCGTCGGCCACAGCGGCGGCTGCGGAAGCGGCTTCAACGCTCTCGGACTCTTCGTCTTCAGCGGCTTCGCCGAGGAAGGCGCTCAGGTCCAGGGTCTCGCCCTCGGACTTGAAGGTCACGGCGCGCATGCCGGAGAGCAGGCCCTTGGAGCGGCCGACTTCCTGCACGGCGGAACCGATCTGGCCGTTGCGGATGATGGCCTGGATGAAGGCGTTCGGGTCCATGCCGTACTGCTGGGCGATGGAGGCGAGGAAGTTGAAGACCTCACCCTGGGAGACCTTGACGTCCATGGTCTCGGCGAGCACGTCGAGCACCATCTGGTCACGCAGTTCCTTCTCCACGGTTTCTTCGGCTTCGGCCTTCTGCTCCTTGGTGGCCTTGGACGGATCCGCGGTCACGTTCTTGAGCTGCTGCTCGACCATTTCGGCCTTGACGCCCTTCGGCACCGGAATCTCGAGGCCATCCTCGAGCTTGGCGATAAACGCGTCACGAGCGGCGGTGGCCTGACGGCCTTCGGCGTCCTGAGCGGCGACCTTCTTCAGGTCTTCCTTCAGCTCGTCGAGGGTGTCGAACTCGGAGGCTTCGGAAGCGAAGTCGTCATCGAGTTCCGGCAGTTCCTCGGCCTTGACGGAGTTGACCTTGACCTTGATCAGGGCCTTCTCGCCTTCGTGCTTGCCGGCCTCGAGGGTGCCTTCGAAGCTGGTTTCCTCACCGGCGGACAGGCCTTCGAGGGCCTCATCCAGGCCGTCGAGCATGGTGGCGGAGCCGAGCTCGTAGCTCACGCCCTCCTGGGAGTCGACGGTTTCGCCGTCGATTTCGGCGTTGAGGTCGATGTTGGCGTAGTCACCCTTGGCGGCCGGACGGTCGACGCTCACGAGGGTGCCGAAACGCTGGCGCAGGGCTTCCAGACGGTTGTTGATGTCCTCATCGGTGACCTCGGCCTTGGCGACCTCGATCTCCATGCCGTCAAGAGCCGGCAGTTCGATGTCCGGGCGACGCTCGACGGTGGCGACGAACTTCAGCTTGGTCTCATCCTTGGCGGATTCCGGCACGTCCTGAACGTCGATCTCCGGCTGGGCCATCGGGTGGATCTTCTTGGTTTCAAGAGCCTTGGAATACAGCTCCGGCACGCCGTTGTTCACAGCTTCGCCGGCGACGGCACCGAAGCCGATACGCTGGTCGATGATCTTGCCGGGCACGTGGCCCTTACGGAAGCCAGGCACGTTGACCTGCTTTGCGATTTCCTTGCGAGCCTCGTCGAGATACGGGTTGAACTCCTCCGGGTCGACGGTGACGGTGAGCTTCACCTTGGTCGGCTCAAGATTCCTGACGCTGATTTTCACGCTTGCGCTCCTGAAAAATACGGTTCTTCATATTTCTGCCGTTAGGCAACCTCTACATAATAGCGCGACTTACGGACTCTGCAACTAGGGAGACCTGCCAGTCGCGTGCGCCCTGTTCGCTGAGGAATCGCGCGACGTCACGCTTACGAGGTTCGTCCGTCCAGCACAGGTTACGCAAATACTGCGGTTTGATGACGATTTCCACAGGCGTGCGCGTGTCCTCCGCTATCTGGGAGACCGCCTTGCGCACCCTGTTGAGCACTTGCAGACGTTCCGGATACCGTTCCTTCCACACGCGAATCGATTTGGGAGCCGAGGCGGACTGCGATTCATGACGCCGCGCGGCGCCGCCGTCCACGTCCGGCCATTCGCTTGGCGGCAGGGCGAGCGCGTCCTGGATGATGTTCTTCCACATGCTCGGTTTGATTTTGCGTTGAATCGGCGCGTACCGTTCGAACATCTTGTCCTGTTCGGAATCGGTATGGATGCGCACGCGTTCGTTGATGGAGCGAATCGAACGGAATTGCGCAGCGTTGTGTGGTTTGCGTTTCGCCACTTCGATGATGGAGCTGTCGGACAGTAGCAGGGTCGGCGCGATGTCGTATTCGCGCGCGAGTTCGTCGCGTCGGGTCCATAGCGCGCGGACGATGGCCAGCGCCTGCCGGTCACGCATGACTTCAGTGATGTGCGAGACATGCATCCAGGGAATCGGATGCTCCTTGCGTGGTCCCAGACCTTCTTTGAGCGCGTAATCGAACTCTTCCTGGGCCCATTCCATCTTGCCTTGGCGTTTGAGTTCGGCGCGCATCTTCGTTTCAAGCTCGATGAGCAGTTCGACGTCCAACGCCGCGTAATTTCGCCAGTCGCGGGGCAACGGACGATACGACCAGTCAGCCGCGGAATGTTCTTTGGCAAGGGTCAGTCCAAGAAAATGCTCGGTGACGGCGGCGAGTCCGAATCGTTTCAATCCCAGCAGACGCGCGGCGATTTCCGTGTCGAACAGCCGTTGCGGTTCCATGCCGAGTTCGGCGAATCCCGGAAGATCCTGCAGGGAATCATGCAGAATCCATACCGCATCTCCGACGGCACGGTTGAAATCGTTCCAATCCGCCCCGGCCGCGGCGAGCGCCTGCGGATCGAGCAGGCCGATGCCGGCTCCGTCGCGTTTGAACTGCACCAGCCAGTCCTCATGCCCATACCGGAAGCCGGATGCGCGTTCCGCGTCCGCGGCAAGGGAGCCATGTGAGGAAGCCAGCTCACTGCAATAGTCACGGAATGCCGGCAACGTGTCGATCACGTTGGGCACGCCTTCGCGCGGTTCCGCCAGCAGCTTCGGCTCGTCAGTCAACGGGGTTTTCCTCCTCGGATTGCGTCATGGACCGGAGGAACGCCGCCCACTGTCCGACTTGGGAGCCGGCGTCAAGGCCTCCATCGGCATAGTCTAGTGGAGTCCAAGACACCCGGATCTCGCAGCCCACCCTGGGCACGTCGGGGTCATGGCCGAATGCTGTGTTTTGGGTGACTGTGACGGTGCCGGATACATGTTCGGAATCGTTTGGATTGAGACGTTCCATCATCATGTCCCAGTACATGCCCGGAGTCAGGCAGTCGTCCTCCTTGTCGGGCAGTGGCAGGGATGCGAAAGCCACGCAACGCCAGTGGGAATGCCAGTCCTCTCGGAATTTGAGCGAGTACAGGATCATGATCCAGCCGGATGCGTATGTTTCATCGCATTCCAACGCGACGCCGATGCCGAAGTTCGCCATGGAATTGGGCACCGGAATCTCACGGTATGTCATGCCTTTCAAACGCCGCATACGGTCCACGGAAAGCACCGCGTTCCAGACTTGGTCGGGAACGCCCTGCGGTCGCATAAGCATGGTCTGTGGGGCTTCGCCGCCCATATCCGCTCCCTTGCCATCGGCGCGCGCCACGTTGCGCGCATCTCGTGGAAAATCAAAGATGTCTGCCATAGTTCAAGGCTACGACAGAGAAGGGCATTTCGTAGTATTTCGAACCACTTTGCCACGCGTCGAATGTGAAGATTTTTCAGCGTATGAATAAATTGGTCCATGCCATCGATTCAGTCGGCGGCATGGACCAATATGAGGCGTTCCGCATATCCAGCGAATATGGGGAAGCCATTGAGAGGACGGGCGTTTAGTACACGGTGAAGCCGTGCGACTGGAACTGCTCGACCACACGTTGTTTCATTGCCGCGGACGGGCCTTTCTGGTCCTCCAACGGGTATGGGATGTTCAGCATGTGCCACTTCGGACGGCCAAGCTGGTGGAAGGGCAATACGTCGATATGTTCCAACGCGTCGCCGAAGGTCTCGCAGATCTTCGCCACGTTCTCGACGTTTTCTTCGGAGGATGTGAGGCCCGGCACGAGCACGAAACGCACCCAGATCTTCTTGCCTGCCTTGGCCAGACGCTGTCCGAAGTCGATGGTCGGCTGCAGGATGCCGCCGGTCACCTTATGGTAGGTCTCCTCATCGCCGGATTTGACGTCAAGCAGGCACAGGTCGATGTCATCCACCATGTCATCGGTGTAGCTCGCACCGAGGAATCCGGACGTGTCGAGGCAGGTATGCACTCCCATCTGCTTGGCGGCATGGAACACGCGGGACACGAAAGCCGGCTGCATCATGGATTCGCCGCCGGAGAAAGTGATGCCGCCGCCGGTGGCCTTGAATAAATCGGCATACCGCTCGATTTTCTTGACCATGGCTTCGTAGTAGACGGGCTTGCCGTCACGCATCTTCCAAGTATCCGGATTCTGGCAGTACTGGCAGCGCAGAGGGCATCCGCTCATGAACACGGTCATTCTGGTGCCAGGACCATCCACGGAAGTGTTGATGTCCCACGAGTGCACGAAACCGATATCGCCGCTTTTCAACGCCTTGACGCGGTCGAGACGGTCCAAGCCGATTGGCGATTCGAATCCGGACAGGCCTCCCATCAGCGTCTGGTTGACGTAGTCCTTGGAATCCCTCAGCATGTGTCTGGTCGTGGAACGGAAAATATGTTCAGACATCAATGTCCCCTTTCATCTGCCATCCCAATCATATGGGAAAACGATATGGGAAAAGCGAAAGGGACGAAGCCACGAGCTCCGTCCCTTCGCATTACCGTCGTTTCATGCGGCGGCTTTCATTTGGCTGATTGTGCCGTTCAGTCGACGACAGCGCCCTGGTGGAACGTACGGGAGATCACGTCGAGCTGCTGTTCCTTGGTGAGCTTGACGAAGTTCACCGCGTAGCCGGAGACGCGCACGGTCAGGT
>OGRE01000651.1_pt1 | contig 36511 bp, 31 predicted proteins | sample 1553421 | NCBI WGS metagenome assembly OGRE01 (sample SAMEA2580076, study PRJEB22360) | human gut metagenome | biome: human gut; feature: human-associated habitat; material: faeces | place: Denmark | collected 2008/2010 | reverse complement strand
GGCTGCCGCGATATCGGAATCCATCTTCGGACGACCTTGGGCAACGCCTTCCTTCATCGTGCCGTTCAATTCGGCCAGTTCCTCGATCTCCTGATCGAGACCCCATTTGATGCCACGATTGCCGCCGCCGTTCTCTGAGAGGCGTGGGCCTACTGAGCAGTACATATCGTGGATGTTGGCGTAATTGCGCTCCACTTCAACGATATGCGGGGCGGTCTTGCCAGGGATCAGGTCGCATTCGCCTTCGTACCAGCGCTTCACCTCGAGCGGTTGTCCCAGCTCGGATGCCGTATCATGACCGAGCGGCGTGAGCAGTACATCCTTAACGGCGCCGAAGCGTTCGGGATAGGCACCGCCGAGCTGCGAGATGCGTTTGGCGAGCAGCTCGAAGATCTCCCAATCGCTCTTTGCTTCCCACGGGCATGAAACAGCCTTCACGAACGGATGGATGAAGCTATGCATATCGGTGGTGTTGATGTCGTTCTTCTCGTAGAACGATGCCGCGGGAAGCACGATATCGGAGTAGAGGCTTGTGGTTGACATGCGGAAATCAAGGTTGACCAGAAGGTCGAGCTTGCCAACGGGCGCTTCTCTCCATTTCACGAGTTCGGGTTTGAGATCTTCCTCTTCGGCAGTGAGCTCTTCACCGACGATGCCATCTTGAGCGCCCATGAGATGCTTGAGGAAATATTCTTGGCCTTTGCCGGAAGACCCCAAGATGTTCGAGCGCCAAACGAAGAGGTTTCGCGGCCAGTTGAATGGCTCATCGAGGTCTTCGAGGCTGAAATGGATATCGCCGTTCTTGAGCGCATCGACAAGATAGTCTTGCGTTGTTTGGCCACTTGCCTTTGCCTTTTCAGCGATGCTGATGGGGTTGACATCGAGCTGTGGAGCGGTGGGGAGCCATCCCATCTTCACGCTCTGGAGATTGCAGTCTATATAGGTGCCGCTATAGCGCTTCGCATCGGCAAGAGGGGAGCGCATATAGGAAAGCGGCATGCGTTCATAGCGCCACTGATCAGCATGCTCGTAGAAGTAGCTTGTTGCGTTCATCTGGCGTGAGGCAGGAACCCAGTCTTGTGCAAATGAGAATTCTGCCCATCCGGCTTCGGGGCGGATCTTCTCCTGTCCGACGTAATGGCACCAGCCGCCTCCAGGAACACCTACCGTTCCGCAGAGCATGAGGATGTTCATGATGCCGCGATAGGCATTGTCGGTCTGATACCACTGGTTGAGTCCGGCACCCATGAGCACGCATGCTCTGCCTTTGGTGGTAGAGGCCGCGGTCGCGAATTCTCGCGAGAGACGTATCACGTCTTCGGCACGCACGCCGGTTATGTCTTGCTGCCAACGGGGTGTGAACGGAACGTTATCCATCTCACCCTTGGCCACCTGACCGCCAATACCGCGGTCAATGCCCAAGAACGCGCCAAAGAGATCGAAGACCGTTGTGACAAGGGCTTCTCCTTCGGCTGTCTTGATACGCTTCACGGGCACTGCGCGCTCGAGCACGGGGCCATCGTCGGTGTTGCCAGGGAACAGCGGGATGCTCTCATCGCCGAAATAGGGGACGTTCAGCGCAACCACTTCGTCTGAAGAATCGATGAAGCTCAAGCGAGGATGGATGTCCTTGCCGGTCTCTCCGTCGATCTCGAGGGTGTTCCATTTGCCCTCATCGCCGTTCGCTTCCTGCTCCCAGCGGTAGCCGATCGAGCCTTGCGGAACGGCGGGGGTGTTGCTGGTCTCGTCCCATACGACGGTCTTCCATTGGCCATTGCCCGCCTTGGCATACGCTTCTAGGTCGCTCGCACGCAGTGTGCGTCCTGCCACGTAGGCATCTTTCCCGGCGCGCTTGTCGAGGCAGACCAGCATGGGAAGGTCGGTGAACTTCCGTACGTAATCGGTGAAGTAGGGATCGGGGTTATCCAGGTGGAATTCCTTGAAGATCACGAAGTTCATCGCCAATGCCATAGCAGCATCGGTGCCTTGCTTGGGATGGAGCCACCAATCCGCATCCTTCGTACTCTCGCAGTAATCGGGACAGATATTGACGAGCTTCGTGCCGTTGTAGCGCGCTTCGATCATGAAGTGAGCATCGGGAGTTCGCGTCATCGAGATGTTCGTGCCCCAGCAGAGAATGTAGTTGGAGTAATACCATGCCTCAGACTCGGGCACGTCCGTTTGCTCTCCAAAAGTTTGAGGGGACGAAGGGGGAAGGTCGCAGTACCAATCGTAGAACGAAAGAGCCGCCCCACCGATGAGCGACAGATAGCGAATGCCAGCCCCGTAGGACACCATGGAATAACCCGGGATAGGCGAGAAGCCTGCGATGCGGTCGGGACCGTATTTCTCGATCGTGTAGAGGTTGGCGGCCGCTATGATCTCGGTCGCCTCATCCCAGCTTGTGCGAACCAGGTCGCCAAGGCCACGAACCTTCACGTAGCTTTCGCGCGTTTGGGGGTCTTCAACGATGCGCTTCCAGGCTTCAAGTGGTTCATGATGCGCACGCTCACGACGCCATGCATCGCGAAGTTGGGCGCGGATGAGAGGGTGCTTGACGCGCGCTGCGCTGTAGAGGTACCACGAATATCCTGCGCCACGCGGGCACCCACGCGGCTCATGATTCGGAACGCCGCAAGGAGTAGGGGGATAGTCGGTTTGCTGGGTTTCCCACGTGACGATGCCGTCCTTCACGTAGATCTTCCAACTGCACGATCCCGTGCAGTTGACACCATGGGTGGAACGTACGATCTTGTCGTGCGCCCAACGATCACGATAGGCATCTTCCCAGTTGCGGTTCTCGTCGGTGACTTCGCCCCAACCGTCGGCGTAGCTCCCAACGCGCTTCTTGAAGAACAGTGAACCTTCGGTGAATTTCGACATATGAACCCCTATTCATCATGGCTCGGGCGGTGAATGCTGATCGAGCACGTGGATGTTGTTCTTGGCATGAAGCCCTGACGCTGAAACGGTCTTTCCTAGCAGCGGTTTGGCGCATTCTTCCTGTCATAGAAGAAGATGTTGATCGCCAAGATGGCAGCAAATATGACCGCGGATACTGCGAACATAACCAGCGGGCTTGTGGATGCGAGCAGAATGCCGATGGTGAAGGGTCCGTATGCTCCGATGGCGGAAGTCCATCCAACCACCGCACCACCTTGAACGGGCGGGAAGAGCACGGCCATCTGCTGGGTAGTGGAGGCGTTGCCGCATCCTGTCCAGAAGAAGACCCACCACATCGCGATCATCCAGATCCAGCAACCCATAACTGAGTCGGGCTTGTAGACGCACAGGAAGATGAGGCCGATGATCACTGCAGCAGCCATGATCGTGGTAACGCGTCCACCACGGATCTTGTCCGATACTTTGCCTGCACCAACACGAGAAAGAGCACCGATGGCAGGACCGACCCATGCGAAGGCGATAGCGGAAGGGGTGCCTTCGATGTGATTGAATACGCCATCGCCCATCAGTGCGAAATGTGCGCCCAAACCTGCGAAGGTGGCGAACGTTCCGTAGTAGAACAGCGTCATAAACCAGGTGTGCTTGCTCTTGAAGATGGGGAATTGCGTTTTGAAGTTCGCGGTAACCGGGACCGAACGCAGCAAGACGATGGCCAGGATGGAGAGGATCACTACGAGCGGGACCCATATCCAACCTGCATTTTGAAGCCAGACCTCTTTCACCTGACCTGCTACGACCTCATGCTGCGGAGAGCCTAAGATCCCGAATACGGAGAACGTGATGACGATCGGCGTTATGAATTGAACGAGCGAGGTGCCGAAATCGGATAAGCCGCCTTGAACACCGAGTGCAAAACCGCGCTTGTTCTTCGGGAAGTAATAGTTCGTGGACGCCATGAGTCCCGAGAACGTACCGCCGCCGATGCCAGCGAGGAAGGCGAACAGCATCAACACTTCGAAGGGAAGTCCGGGGTTCGATACTGCATATATCCAGCACCCCAGTGGAATGAGCAGCAAGATGGTCGACATGAAGACCAGCTTGCGTGTGCCCATTAAGGGCGGTAGGAAGGTCCATAAGATACGCAAGGTGCCTGCTGAGAGGCCCACCATCGCCACGAGCCAATAGAGCTGGCTTGCATCAAGATGAAAACCAATGGCGTTCAGGTGGGGCGCCAGTGAAGGCACGAGATACCAGGCGCAAAAGCCGAAGGTCAACGAGAAGGTGGAGATCCAGACCGTGGTCCAAGCCAATCGCTTGTCCCATTTCTTCGGGTCTTCGGGATCCCATTCTTTAATATCTGCTTTCATGGCGATCACTTCCATTCTTAGTGAATGCAACGGCCGCAAGAAGAGCGGTTGAAATGCCGTCTACATAAATCCTCCATGAGCATACCGAATCTTGTTTATTCAACAGTGCATGATAAATTGTTCTAATCTTTCTGTAGGTCTTTTGTTAGTCACTTGTTACCTATGCTGTTAGCCTGCATTTTCAGGGGGGATCTTATGCTCTATTGGCTTGGGTGCGTGCTCGTCCCTTGGTTGATGTTGCCTATAATGAATCGAACGCTGTTTTTGTCGATACCGGGCGCCTGTTCGTGTTTGAAAGGACTCTACGATGATCTGGGAATTGAAAGCTCTTGCCTGTCTTTTGCTCTATCCGGATGATGACCTTCTGGAAAGCCTTCCCGAGATCGATGTGGTGTTGCAGAAGAGCGAAGAGTTGGAAGCTGGCTCGAAGAAGCGCCTGGATGAGTTCGTCGCATGGGTCAAAGGGACGGACCTCACCTCGCTCCAGTCCGCTTATGTGTCGACCTTCGATATCGGCAAGCATGCAAGCTTGAACCTCTTCGAGCACACGCAGGGCGATTCGCGCGATAGAGGACACGTGATGGTGGAGCTGAACAGGCTCTACAAAGAGCATGGACTCGATCTGACCACCACCGAATTACCGGATCATCTGCCCGTTTTCCTTGAGTTCATCGCAGGGCTCGAGCGTGAAGATGCCATGCTCTGGCTCGAGAGCACGATCGAACCCATTCGCAAGATCGATCGAGAGCTCCAGCTTGATGAGAGCCCTTGGGAGGCTGTGAGCGCAGCGCTGATCGATTTCGCGGGGGCAGAGCGCGAAGCACCCTCGGAACGCTCGACTGCTGAGATGATCCCGACGCTCGATGCGGAGTACTTCGAAGCTCCGGTCACCTTTGGTGGTTCCGTCAACCCTGTTTCATCCTCAGCAGCGCTCTGAGCTCCCCTGCGAGTGCGAGCGCAACATCAGTATCAAAAGCATAGTCTCTTGGTTTTCTTGATCTGCTCGACCATCGCGATCCCGTTCGTTGTTGGGCGATAAGGCAGCTCAACTTGCGTTGAACCTTGCGCTGAACCTCCCGCTGAACTGCCTAATCGATGACCTCTACTCAATAAGTAGTGAGGGTATTGTTTTACGGTATCTGAACAATACGTAGCCTTATGTGATGCCCCTGTGTTCCGCGACCTATACTATGAAAATCGTGCTTGGCAAGCTTGGTGTGAACATGTTCAACGGGCCGTCAAGCAGAAGGGGGAACCTTTACTATAAGGAGGAATAACATGGCAGATTACTACGGAACAGATACGGTCGTTTCGGACCTTCGCGACGATGGCCTTTTGATCATGCGCATCAACCGACCAGATGTTGCTAACGCTTTGAATGGCGAAACGTCTCGCGCGATGGAGAACATCATGAACAACGCCGAGACGGATCCGGCGGTCCGCGCGATCATCGTTACGGGCACGGGCAAGGTCTTTTGTGCTGGCGAGGATCTTTCGGAGCTTTCTGAAGGTGGCGAGTGCCAGACGGTCACCGAGCATGGTTTCGGTGGTTTGACTGCACGCGTTTGTTCGAAGCCGATCATCGCGGCTGTGAATGGTAGTGCTGCAGGTGGCGGTATGGAGATCGCGATCTCCTGCGACATCGTGGTCGCCAATGAGAATGCGAAATTCGGTTGCACGGAAGTTGGCCTTGGCATCATCGCTTCAACGGGCGGCATCGTGCGTCTTGCTCGTGATATCAACCGCAAGGATTGCATGGAACTTCTGTTGACCGGCAAGAAGATCAAAGCACCTGAGGCTAAGGAGCTTGGCCTGATCAACTATGCTGTTCCTGCGGATGAGGTCATGGATAAGGCGATCGAGATCGCTGAGACGATCCTGCAGAATGCGCCGCTCGCGCTCAAATGGACCAAGTATCTTGTCCATGCTTGCGATCAGATGAGCGAAGAGGATGCTATGCGCTATTGCGATGCTGCCTATCGCTTCCTTGAGAAGACGGAAGACGGCATCGAAGGACCGCTGGCCTTCACCGAGAAGCGCGAGCCGAAGTGGGTCGGCCGCTAGTCCTTGGACGGACGCTGTCTTACAAGACAACAGCTTGAACATACCCTCCTAAAGATAAGGAAAAGGCACGTGCTCGGTGGTGCCTTTTCCTCGTTTATGGGCCAGATCGCCTGCTCGGTTCATGCAGTCTGGCCTTTTGTTCGTGAAGGGTTTGCTAGAAACCACTCGCAGCTTTGAGGCGGTAGATCCCGTCGTCTGTGAGCACCATGCGCTGGACGATGCCCTGCGCCACGAGCGTTTGGATCATGACGAACGTTTCAAGCAGCAGGTAGTAACGCGCGACCGCAGGAAGCTTGTACCACTGCTCAGGTTCAGGGCGTTTCGAGCACAGGCGGGCCACCGTCTCTCCCATGCAATAGGGATGCGCGGCGATAGCGCGCAGCACCTCACGACGGCGCTCAGCTTTGCGATCGATGATCTCATTGATGCGGTCCGAGAAGCCCTCCTTGATCGGACTGCCATGGCCAGGGAGCACCAGGCGGGGCTCCAGCTTCTGCACCTTCTTCAGGCTCTCGAAATAGCGCTCGTAACCGTCTTCGCCGGTGAAGAACGAATCGATGGCGGGCGTGGTGATGGTGAGAACATGATCGCCACTGAACAGGATGCCCGCATCGGCATCGAAGAGCACGAGAGAGTCGGGAGAATGCCCCGGTACCTCGAAGACCTGGAGCGTGCGATTCCCGACCGTGATAGTGTAGCCTTCCTTAACAGGGCGAATATCAAAGCGCTTCTCGTCGATGAAGATCGTTTCGCGGTTGCAGGCTTCGTAGGCCTGCGCATCAGCAGGGCTCGCACCCATCGCCAGCATGCGGCGGAAGAAGAGCTCATCGATCTCGGAGGCGGTCGGTTCATGTCTGCTCTCGAACCCGATCCGCGATCCGTAAATGGGCGTACCTGGCGCCAAGATGCTGTTCACCTGACCAGAATGGTCGAAGTGTTGATGCGTCAAGAAGAGTTTGAGCTTGCCGAGATCGACGCCGATCGCTTCGAGTGCCTCGCACATGATGTGGTAGGACTGTTCGCCAGGCGCACCGGCATCCACCATCAGCCACTCTCCATCGTCGTAGACCAGATAGCTATTGGAAACACCATCACCAAGATTCTTGAAGCGCACATGGGCTGAATAGACGAGTGGATCTTCGCAGACCAGCTCCCAATGGCATTCGGGCTGCAGTTCATCTGGGTGCTCGCGTGTGAGCAAGGGTTGCTGTTGAGGCTGTTGTTCGAACATAGATGCCAGCTTACCAGACGAAACTGCCCAAACGGATCTTGAGCGCCATTACGAAACTTGAACGTTGCGCAAGGCGCCGTCGATCGCTAGTTCAACATGCTTGATTCCTGGAGCGATTGTCCACGTGTCTCCGGTGCCATCATGACCGAAAGCACCAATCCCAAAATGACGAGTCCTGCAGCTATCAGCATGGTCGGTCCAACGCCGAAGTTCTCGAGGAAGATCGGCGTGCCGTAGGTCGAGATGATGGTGCCGATACGCGAGATCGAGATGGAGATACCCACCGCTGATGCGCGCACATGGGTAGGGAAGAGTTCATTGGGGTAGAGCCACTGCAAGATGCCCGGGCCACCGCTGAAGAATGCGTAAAGTCCGAATGCGATGATCACGACCCAGATCGGTGCATCAGGGAAGATGCCCAAGATCACGAGACCGACAGCCATGAAGAACAGCGATCCGATCAGAAGCGGGCGTCTGCCCAAGGAATTGAGCCAGAACATGGCTGGGATCGTGCCGATCAGGAAGAAGAGGCTCACCGCGCTCTCACCCAGAATGGACATGCGTCCTTCCGAAAGGCCGAACGCGCTCATGATGTCGGGGCCGAACGTGTAGATCGCGTACATAGGAACGACCTGGCAAAGCGTTAAGATGCCCAGGTAGATGATGCGCTTGAAGTAGCCCGCCTTGAACAGGAATCCGAGCGAAGTCTTCGTGGGCTGCTCGTCCTCATGGATCTCGATATCCTCGCCGAACACGCGGTCCATGACCGCACGCGCTTCGGCGAACTTCCCTTTGCTCTGAAGCCAGAGCGGGGACTCGGGGATATCGTGTCTGCCGATCAAGAGGATGATGCAGGGAACGACCGCACTGCCGAGCATCCACTTCCAGCCATCTTCGATCCCTACCAACGCGAAACCGACGAAAGCTGCGGCTGTTGCGCCCAAATACCACGCAGCCGAGACCGCACCCATCGAGATGGACCGGTGCGCCTTCGGGGTGAATTCGGCTATGAGCGAGGTGGCAATGGGGTAGTCTGCGCCTACGAAGAGACCTATCGCGAAGCGTGCCAAGACCAGCTGGAGCGGGTCGGCGGCGAAGACCGAGAGCACCGAGAACACTCCGATGGCCACTACGTCGATGATGAACATGGCGCGCCGGCCTACCAGGTCGGTCAGCCAGCCGCCTAGGATCGTGCCGAAGAAGATGCCCAAGAACACCGAAGCGCCAACTGCGGCGCTCCACATGGTATCGAGGGCGAAGAGCGGGGTGATCTGCGTGAGTGCTACGCCGATGATGGCAAGGACGTAGCCATCCAAGAATGATCCGCCGCTTGAGAAAAAGGTGATCTTGCGCAAGAAGGGCGTCATCTTGACGTCATCGATGGTCTTGTTGACGACCTTCTTGACCTTAGTTGCTACTTCATCGACGGTGGCGTTGGTCGCACGTTCGCTCGCACTTCCCGAAGCGGGGGCAGACGCAGTTCCCGAAACAGCTGCTACCGCGCTACACGCAGTCACCGATGTGCTGGATGTATGCGCCGAAGCAGCCGCACCTGTCGATGTGGCAACGGGTGTTGCTTGTGGTGGGCTTACTACTTGCGTGATCTTCTTGATCGTCTGTCTCATGGCTTCTCACCTTGCTTGTTCGCGCGATGCGCATGCTCAATGCTGCAACTAATGTGCCGATCCTTACGTTTCGTTCATTGAGGTCAGCTTAAGAGTTTCTTCTCGATCTTCATGCTGCAAGTACGCGGGAAATCTTCAACGACCTCATAGAAGGTGGGGACCTTGAACGATGCCATGTGGTCCTTGCAGTACTGCTCGACTTCCGCCAGCGTCATGCTCTCACCTGGTGTAAAGCGAACGAACGCCTTGATGGCTTGATCGCGGATCGGATCAGGAACACCGATCACCGCAGATTCAGCGATAGCAGGATGCTGTTCGAGGATCTCCTCGAGTTCGGTAGTGGAGATGTTCTCTCCTGACCTCTTAACCATGTTAACCTTGCGATCGACGAAGTAGAACCAACCGTTATCATCTTGATAACCTTGATCTCCTGTTTTGAGCCAGCCGTCGGCGCTGAAGGTCTTCTCGGTCGCTTCGGGGTTGTTGTAGTACTCGAGCATCACCGAACGGCCGCGCTCGCCCTTTATTTGGATCTCGCCGATCTCGCCAGGGGGCAGTTCGTTGTCGTTCATATCACAGATACGCGCCTTGTAGCCGAGGCCAGCGCGTCCTACTGAAGGCCAGTTACGTGCACCAACGGGTGGGTCGGTGATGGCCCAGCCGGTCGATTCGGTCGAGCCGTAGGTATTCATGATCTTCATGTTGAAGCGCTGCTCGAACTCCTTTTTTTCCGCATCCGTGATGGGGATGAAGTAGAGCACCTCGCGCACACAGTGGTTCTTCTCTTCGGGATCGACCGGTTGGAGCAAGAGCGTGCGCAGCATCATCGCAACGCATTGGATGACGGTGGCCTTGTAATGGCGGATCTGCTTCATGAAACGGGTCGCTGAATACTTCTCGACGATGATGAGAGAAGCGCCTGCAGTGATCACGGGCATCAAGGCGGCTAGCTGGAAGTTCGAGTGGCATGCGGGCATCGAGGTCAGCACACGATCGGTGCCGCGCAGCGAGACTTCCCAATCGCCATACAATCCCGAGAACACCATGTTCGCATGCGTGAGCACCACGCCTTTCGGGCGGGAAGTGGTGCCTGAGGTGTAGATGATCTGCACGGGATCATCCGAGGAAAGCTCGCAGGAATCGCGCAGGATCGCGCTTTGTTCGCAGCGCATCATCCAGAAATCGTAGATGCCCTGCTGGTCTTCTTCGACCGTGCCGAGCGGCGTGTAGATGCCCGAGAAATCGATATTGCTCTTGGGCGATTCGGTGCCCGCGCGTGCCACCACCACGCCTTTGGGGAAGTAGTGCCCGCGCGCGAGCAGCTCTTGGTAGGTCTCGTAGAAGAGTGGCTCGACCACAACGCAGATTGCATCCGAATTCTCTAGGATGTATTCAGCTTCATCGGCGAGATACTGCTCGTTGATGGGCACTGCCACCGCGCCAATCTTCGCAAGGCCGAACAGGCACATCAAGAATTCCGGTGAGCTGTGGAGGTGAAGGGCTACGTGATCACCCTTTTCGATGCCAAGATCGAGAAACACATTGGCGATACGATTGACATCCTCGTCGAATGCGGCATAGGTGTATTCGAACACATCGCCTACGCGGTTCTGGAAAGTGAGGAAGTGTCGCCTTCCCTTACGCTCGACCACGCTTTGCCACAGGTCGCGGAGCGTTTCGTTTCCTACGATGTCGGCCATTTTCGTCCCCTCCTACGAAAAGATGCTGATTGGTTTTTTTATTTCCCCTTCTCATAACGAACGCACGCATGGCGGTGCTACTTCGCGTTCATGGTCGGGACCGAGCCCGTGCTGTCCTTGGGGCTCATGATGAACGCTTGCGCCTGACCCTTCGAGCGCCCGTTCGCGATGAGAAGAAGAACCTGCCTAAGGATTCCCCCCCCAGATCCCCTCCGGGGCAGGTGACCGGAGGGGATCGTTTGGAAAGATCGGGAGCGCTGCAGCTCGTGAAGGTGCGCGCAACCCATGAAGCTTGGCGCTGTTGCCTGGCGCTGAGCTAGCCCGCTTTGACCACGTTGGCCGCGATCAGTTCATCGATCTGTTCGGGCGTGTAGCCGAGTTTGGTGAGCACATCGATAGTGTCGCCACCTTGCTCAGGCATCGGGCGCCATACCTGGCCCGGCGTCTGCTCGAAGCGCGGCATGGGGGAGAGGCCTTTGAAGGTTTCGCCATCTTTGGTCTCCCATTCGATGAAGTTGCCACGCATCTTCATGTGCTCGTCTGCCACCATGTCTTCGAATTCGTAGACGCTCTGGGCGGCGATGCCTTGTTCGGCAAGAACATCCTCGAGCTCGAGCTTGGTGCGCTCGGCAAGCCATGCTTCCAAGCGGCGCTCGAACTCAGGTGCGATCGGCATGGAGAGCCACAGCGATGCCGTATCATCAGGCACTTCGGGCGTTCCCCATACGTCACCCATGCCTAAGGTCTCGAGCATCCACTTGTTCTGGCGAATGCCGAAGAGGTTCAGCGCGATGAAGCCGTCGGCGCATTTGTAGACGCCGATACCGCAGAGGTTCTGGTTGCGGGCCCCTGCGCGTGGCCACTTCACGCCATCGTTGAGGTAATCGACCAAGTAGTACTGGCTCATGTACATGATGCCCTCGTACATTGCCCAGTCGATGCTCTCGCCCTGACCGGTGCGCTCGACCTTGTGGAGCGCCGCGAGCGTTGCTGCGATCAACAGGTAGCTGTTGATGTAATCGCCAGAGTAGGGCATCGTGATCATAGGCTGCTCGGGCGTGCCGTTCTGGCAGGTGAAGCCTGCATATGGGCCGACCGTGCCATCGTAAGCAGCGCGCTTCACGCGGTCTGGGTCGCCATAGGCGCCGAATCCTGAGCAGTGCACGATGACGAGCTTGGGGTTCGCGGCCCACAGATCCTCGTCCGTGATGCCCTTGCGCTGCCAGGTGCCGCCCTTCGAAGACTCGAAGAAGATATCCGTGTCTGCGAGCATCTTCAACAGCACTTCTTTGCCTTCGGGAGTGAACTGGTTGAGCGCGACCGAGCGGCAGTTGCGGCGCTCAGCCTGGGCTGCGTTCTTCGCATCGCGAACCGTATCGCCATAGCCCGTGTTCTCGAGCCAGGTCACATCCGCGCCCCAGTCAGCCATGATGTTACAGGCGCGCGGCACTGCTTCTTCCATGGCGGCGAAGACGACCTTCACATCATCCAAGACACCGAAGCTTGGTTTTTCAGTTGGGATTGCCATGAGGTTCCTCCTTGTGGTTTCTCTTAGGTTCGAAGCTAGGCCTAGCGATACTTCTTCAGGGCGTTCTTTGCGGTGGTGAGGATCATCATCTCGTCGGTACCACCCGAGATGCGGTCGACGCGCAGGTCTCGCCAGAAGCGGTTGATGCGATGCTCGCTAGCCACCGAGATACCGCCCATGATCTGCATGCCATCGTCGACTACCTTGAACGCGGCGTTCGCGCAGTAGTACTTGCACATCGCTGCTTCGCCGGCGTCGAATTCACCATTGTTGTTATCAGCGTTCCATGCTGCTTCGTAGAGCATGTTCTTCATGGCGTTCAAGCGAATGGTCATCTCGGTGATCTTGAGCTGGTTGAGCTGGAAACGACCGATGGTCTTGCCGAATGCCTCGCGCTGATTGGCGTGACGAAGCGCATCCTCATATGCGCAGATCGCATTGCCGTAGTCGCAGGCACCTACCAGCCAACGCTCGAAGTTGAAGTCGGAGACGCCGCGGTTGAAGCCGTTGCCTTCTGTGCCGAAGATATCCGACTCATCAAGCTCCACGTCGTTGAAGTAGACCTCGCAGCAGCTATCCATGCGAAGACCGAGCTTGTCCAGCGGACCAAGTTCGATGCCTGGCTTGCTCATGTCCACCATGAACTCGGTGAAGATGCTGGGATCATCAGCGTTCTTAGCCATGACAACGAGCCACTTGACGCCCTTTGAAGAGGTGATGAAGGTCTTGGTGCCGTTCAAGTAGATATGGCCGTCACGACGCTTGTAGTTGGTGGTGAGGGCAGAGACATCGGAGCCTGCGCCTGGTTCAGTGCAAGCGGAGTTCCAGATTTGCTCGCCTGTGCCCAGATATGCCATGACTGCATCGATCTGCTCGGGCGTGCCTTCGCGGATGATGGTCTCGAAGCCGGGTAGCTGATAGAGCACGTAGGTTGGGCCACCGTACTGACCGAGCACCTCATAGACTGCCATAAGGGTGACCAGTGGCTGCTCGAGGCCGAGTCCGCCGCGGTCTTCGGGGAGCATGATCTGATCGAAACCGAGATCACAGAGTCCCTTCACCCAGCGAAGCGGGTATTCGTGCTTTTCGTCGCACTCCTGGAAGTACTGATCCCAGGGTTCGCTTTCCATGTACTCGCGATATGCCTGGACGATGAGTTCCTGGTCGACGCTTAGTTTGAAATCCATTGTTTTCCTCCTTTTAGGGCGCTACCACCTTCGTTGGCAGCAAACTTCTTCCTTATTGTCTTGGCGGAGTTCACTGTTTACCCCCGTGAACCACTTCAAGACGATCGCCAGCTTGCCTTTGCAGCAAGCGTGTCGCTAATGGGGTAGGGCGGTCGTGCTAGGCAAGACCGGGTTCTGCGCTGCCAACCTGCTCCTTGAAGAAGGTGGCACCGTGCTCGAGTGCATCGTTTGCGGCATCGAGCGCTTTGGTGTAATGCAAGAATGCATGGATCACGCCTTCGAACATCTCGAATTTATACGGGATCGCATACTGGTCGCAGATGGCTGCGAGCGTGCTCGAGTCATCGCGCAGTGGGTCGTACTCTGCGGCCGCGATATAGCAGGCAGGCATGTCGTGCGTCATGTCGTTCAAAAAGAGGTTCGCGTAAGGCGAGACCTTCAGCTCTTCGATATCGTTTGCGTAAAGCTGCTGGTAGAACATCCAGTCTTCTTCGGTAAGGCCATCCCACGGGCCACCCAAAAGACGCATGGACCCCGAATCGGTAAGGCCGAACCATCCGTAGTAGAGCAGCAGGCACTTGATGTGAGCGATCGAATCTGTGGTATCGCGCAAGTAGAACGTTGCGGCCAGGTTCAGGTGTGCTCCACCCGAATCACCCGCGAATCCCATACGCTCGGTGTCGATGCCATAGGCTACCCCTTCTTCATGCAAGAACTGCGCAACGAAGGCGACCTCTTCCACGGCTGAAGGGAATTTCGCTTCAGGGGAGAGGCGGTAATCGACTGCTACAACGATCGCGCCCGTATTGTGGGCAAGGATGCGGCAGATGCGATCATGGGTGTCAAGGTTGCCGAGAACGAAGCCGCCTCCGTGCACATAGACGATAGCCGGGGTGGTTGGACTTTGAGCTTCCTTGCCAGCAATTGCTTCATCGGTCGGATAGTAGAAGCGAACCGCTAAAGGTCCGTGCGGGCCAGCGAGCTCTTCATCGAAGGAGAGCTTCATGACCGGGCCGCCTTCTACCCAGAACTCACGGCCGAGCACGTAGTTCTCACGCATGACATCGAATCCGACCGAGGTGTCATTCGCATCGCCTGCAAGAGTGGCTTCTTTTGCGAGAACTGCCTTCATCTGCGGGTTGATGCGAGCGAGTACGTCGAGCTTGTTCATGTGATTCTCCTTCTTCAGTGGGGCGCCCTCGGTAGGGAAGGCGCCCCGTAGTTGACTAGTAGTGACAGATGCGATGGTGCTCGTGTTCACCGTTGCTTCAGTACTTTACGCTTCCTGCGCTTGCACATCCGCTTCGACCTTAGACCCGACTTCTTCCTCGATGATGTCGTTGCGATGCTTCTTGATGGAGCGGAGCAACATGACCAGGCAGATGATGCCAGCTACTGCGAGGGCGATCTCGATACCGAAGATGTTGTTGAAAGCTGCGGTACCTTGAGCGTCGATCATGGATCCATACCAGGTGTGGATGAAGACGTCTGGCAGGAAGCCGATCACTGAGAGCAGACCAGCTGCGGTGCCGAAGATCTGCATCGGGATCTTCACTTCAGAGAGTGGGGACGAACCGATCGAGAACGCACCGTAGGTTGCGAAGCCGAACAGAACGACCATGATCGATACGATGATGGCTGCATTCGGATCATGCGGATAGAAGATGAATCCGATCAGTACTGCGATCGAGAGCACGAATCCGCCAATGATCGCCTTCGAGGGACTCTTGATCTTCGTGGCGATGAAACCGACGACAGGGCCAGCCAGAAGACCAATACCATAGGTACGGATGAGGCCGATCACGTTGACGAGGTTGCCATCAGCGTTGAAGCACTGGGTCAGATACGGCGTGGTATAGGTTGCGCCCTGATAGACCGCGTAGCAGCAGAAGTAAGCGATGCATGCCCAGATAACGCCAGGATGCTTGAAAGCCTGTACTGCTTCAGAGAGACTGAAGAGCTTAGCGTCCTTGTTGATCTCGCCCTTGAAATCGGGGATCAGGAAGAAAGCGATGATACCCAGCACTGCGATGACCACAGCCAGGAAGATCAGCATGACCTGAACGCCAGTGGCAGAATTCGCGATGGATGCGATGATGCCTGCGTTGATGAGACCAAGTACAAGGCCGGTAACACCATAGATAGAGTAGGAGATACCGATCTTTGACGCGTATTCATCTTCTTCGCAGCAGAGCCTGACGACTTTGAAGCGCGTACCCCACCAGATAAGGATGGAGGTAATGCCCATAGCGACGAAGAGTGCGAAACAGACCTGGACTGAAGGAAGTGTCGCATAGACCGCAACTAAGACCGCGGTGGTCAAGAAGCCGACCGTGGCCAGGGTGCGCATACGGAACTTATCAGCCACGATGCCTGATGGTAGATAACAGATCATCGCTGCGATGCCGTAGGCAGAAACCATGAGACCAAGGTCTGCATTAGTGCAGCCGAGCGCCTGCATCAGCGGATCATAGAAAACATTCTTCAGATACATTGGCGCATAGATGATCGATGATCCCATCGAGATCAAGATCACGAGCGCCCACTTGTGGAGCGTTGAGATGTCGCGGTACGTCACCTCGCCTTTGCTCTTTGCTAGGAGTGACATTAGCGTCCCCTTTCTTCCTTCTTCCCTGTGCGCCCCTTCCAGGCGACACATGTTCTGTTCCCCTTTGCTTACTTCGTTTTACGTTCGTCGTTATCTCATAGTGCCCAGTTCCGCGGTTTGTTACTCCATCGCTTCACTGTGTTTCGTTTGCCAACTGGATCTTATGAACCAACGAAAAAGACGTAAGCTGCCGGCATTTACCGACGTGCCCATCTTGCGTGAACGCGTTCATGAGCGCATCACACGTTGAGAGGGATTGTGAGGTTGCGACCAAAGTGGGGAGGCATTCTTTTTTAGTGAGAGCGTGACATACTGAAAAACTAGTGATGCGTCCGACCTGATGTTCTGTAAGCTGATACTATACAGAGAACAAAAAACGCAAGGAAAAAGGAATCGAGCCCGTTTTGGGGGAAACGAGCGAGAAAAGGTAGATCACTATGCAAGATACTCAATCAGCTCTTGACGAAGTAGAAGAGCATGAGCCGATTCAGAGCGTTGATGAGAACACTTTGGGCGAATCACCAAAAAATACTACGAGACAGCCCGTTGTTGATCGACTGATGACCGTTCATCCAGCGCTCAAATACTTGGGGTTTTCGCTCTTGATGGCCTATCACTATCTGATGTGGTTCTGCCCGTCGAGCTTCTTCAAGACCGACTTGCTGGCGGCAAGTGTTACTGTGGCGTGGCTTTGGAATCTGGTTGGAACGGCGCTCTTCATGATCGTTACGGTGTGCTTTCTGGGTCGCAGACGTCACCTTTCTGATTACCCGTGGGTCATGCGGACCGTTACGGTCCTTTTGATCATTGCGACTGCGCTGTTGCTCTATGGTGCTCCGCTCACGCGCCATTCCGCGATCATCTATGTGGTCAGTTTCATAGCCGGTGGTCTTGAAGGTCTGATGTGGATCTTATGGGGCGAATCGCTCACGCGTTTTCGGGCGAACTTTTCGGTGGTGCATATCGGCACGACGTTCGGCGCGACTGTGTTCGTGGTGATGATCGTAGGCCTGTTCGTTCCCGCAGATCTCTCTCCGCTCTTCGTCGTGCTGCTCGTGGTGTTCTCCGGCGTGTTCCTCTATGCGCACAAGAAGGTTCCTGCAACGTATCCTGTGCTCTTACCGCACGATACGGTCAAGCCGGCCTATTCGAGTGTGTTAGCGGTCTGTAGCGTTGGTTGTTTTACGGGTGTGGCCTGCTATTATCTGGTAGCTATCGTTCCGTGGGAATGGTTCTCGATCGGCGAATACATCTTCGAGATCGGCGTGGTGACCGGTGCGCTGCTTATCCTGCTCGTCTCGGGGCTTTCGGTGCTCTTCAAGGCGAAAGCTTCGATGTTCAAGCTCTTTCCATACTATTTAGTCTTCGCCATTGTGGGATTGACTTTGTTTCAGAGCCACGAATCGCTCTATCCGGTTGCCTTCGTAGTGGGGCTGAGCGTCTCGTCGCTCTTGGAGATATCGCTCATCATGTATTTTGGTACGTTGATGCGACGGGGATTCTTCTCGCCTGCGCTCGCGGTCACGTTCTCACTCGCTTCGATCCGTATTGGTATTGCCTTAGGGAACTGTCTTGGGCTCTTTTACGAACGCCACGTCGAGATCGCCCAGTTTGCGGTCACTCCTACCACGCTCATCTTCATCTGTGTCCTGGCATTCGTGCTGGTGCCGGTCGGAAAGCTCGAGCCGCGCTTCGTTGCGCTCACCACAGCCCCTGTTGCACCGTCCGAGATAGATACGATCTGCTCTCAGATCATCGCAGAGTTCAAGCTTTCAGAGCGCGAGGGTCAGATCTTGAAGCTGATCGCGCGGGGCAACACCGTGAACAGCATCGCGAACAAGCTCTACATATCGCCGCATACGGTAAACACGCATATTCGGCACATCTATGACAAGGTAGGTATCCATAAACGAGGAGAGTTGCTCGAATATATCAACATGAAGAAAGAAGAGCAGGTCTAGCACGCGTTCGGGGTTGCCGCGTTGCGTGCGGTGGCTTGCGGGTGCTGTGTCGCGGCATCCAGCGCAAATGAAGCGTTCAAGTGGAAAAGCGTATGAGAGGAAAGAAGGTCAAGCATGAAAGTGGTCATCGTTGGTGGAGTAGCAGGTGGTGCAACGGCAGCGGCGCGTCTTCGTCGGTTGGATGAGCACGCGCAGATCATCGTGTTCGAGCGATCGGGTTATGTTTCCTATGCCAACTGCGGACTACCTTATTACATTGGTGGCACTATCGCTGACCCTGAGGCGCTCACGCTTCAAACACCCGAGAGCTTCCGCGCGCGGTTCAGCGTGGATATGCGTGTGAACCATGAGGTGACCGCGCTCGATGTTCAGGCGAAGACGGTTACCGTGAAGAACCTGGTAACAGGCGAAGTGTTCGAAGAATCGTACGACAAGCTCATCCTTTCGCCGGGCGCGAAGCCCACGCAGCCGCGCCTTCCGGGGGTTGGGCTCGAGCATGTATTCACGCTGCGCACCGTGGAGGACACGTTCCGCATGAAGGAGTTCATCGATACGCACCATCCGCGCACAGCAGTGATCGCGGGCGGTGGTTTCATCGGGCTTGAGCTGGCCGAGAACATGCGCGAGATCGGCATAGAGGTCACTATCGTGCAGCGTCCGCAGCAGCTCATGAAGCCCTTCGACCCCGACATGGCGGCATTCATCCACGCCGAGGCGCGCAAGCATGGCATCAAGCTGGCGCTCGGTCATACCGTGGAAGGCTTTCGCGAAACGGGCGATGGTGTGGAGATGCTTCTCGCGGATACTGATCCGATCCCGGCTGACATGGTGGTGCTGGCCATCGGTGTCACGCCTGACACGCACCTTGCGGAAGAGGCAGGCCTGGCAATGGGTGTGCGCGGCAGCATCTTGGTGAACGATCACATGGAAACCTCCGCGCCCGATGTCTATGCAGTAGGCGATGCCGTGCAGGTGAAGCACCTGGTAACGGGCGAAGAGACGCTCCTTTCGCTAGCGGGTCCCGCGAACAAGCAGGGGCGCATCGCGGCTGACAACATTTGCGGCATCCCGAGCACCTATCGCGGGTCGCAGGGCAGCAGTGTCATCAAGGTCTTCGATATCACGGCGGCTTCCACGGGCATCAATGAAACGGTGGCGAAAGCATCAGGGCTTGAGGCTGATCACGTGATCCTCTCGCCCATGAGTCACGCGGGCTACTACCCGGGCGGCAAGCTCATGACCATGAAAGTGGTGTTCGAGAAGGAGACGTATCGCCTGTTAGGTGCTCAGATCGTAGGGTATGAGGGCGTGGACAAGCGCATTGACGTGTTGGCAACGGCCATCTTCGCGGGTTTGCGCGCGACCGAGCTCAAAGACCTCGATCTGGCTTATGCACCACCGTATTCTTCGGCGAAGGACCCGGTGAATATGGCAGGCTTCATGATCGAGAACATCGAAGAAGGCATCGTGAAGCAGTGGTACTTAGGTCAACTTGAAGAGCTGCAAGAGAAGGGCGAGCGCGGGCAGGTAACGCTGCTTGATGTGCGCACACCTGCTGAGATCGCGTTCGGGCGTATTCCTGGGTTCGTGAACATCCCGCTAGATTCCTTGCGCGATCACCTCGATGAGCTGGACCCCGCGAAGCCGGTCTATGTGATCTGCCAGAGTGGCCTGCGTAGCTACGTGGCGTGTCGTATTCTGGCAGGTTATGGCTTCGATGCGTTCAACTTCGCAGGCGGATACCGCTATTTCCAGACCGTGGTGGACGACCGCGCGCTCATCGAAGCAGCCTTCCCGTGCGGCGCCGATCAGTAGTGGAAGATTGTTAGTTATGGGGCAAGAGGCGCGAGTGCTCGATCCAACGCGCGTCCAAAAAAGTTTGCAAACATGAATTCGTCGAGCGCTGAGCAGCAGGGTAGCACTCAGCTGAAACAATGCTAAATTATTAGTTTGGAACGAATTGACCGATCTGAAACTTCTTTCGAAGGAGCGTAACACTAATGATCCGCATCATCACTGATTCCACTTCATCGCTTCCAAAGGATCTGCGTGAGAAACTTGACATTCATCTGCTCAACCTTGTGGTCAACCGTGGTGGTGTTAGTTATGTGGAAGGCGAGATGGACCTTGATGCGTTCTATGCTGATATCTACGATATGGCCGACGATATTCCTACATCAAGTCAGCCTTCAGCGCTAAGCGTGGAGGCTGCACTCGAAGAGGCAGCTCAGGCTGGCGATGAAGTGCTCGGGATCTTCATCAGTGGCAGGATGTCGGGCACCTTCGAAGGAGTTGTGCGTGCAGCGAGAGAGACTGCCAAGTGCCATCCTGATTTCAAGTATGCGCTCATCGACAGTATGACCAATTGCATGGAGTTGGGCTGGGCGGTCGTCGCAGCGTGCGAGGCACGTGATGCGGGCGGAAGCCTTGAGGAGTGCGCCGAAGCGGCCACGCGTGCAATGTCTTCGTCGCGTTTCATCTTCGCACCTGAGTCGCTCAAGTTCCTTGAGAAGGGTGGCAGGATCGGTAAGGCTTCTGCGCTTTTGGGCAACATGTTGAACATCTCACCTATCCTCACGGTGAAGAATGGAGAGGCTGCAACATTTTCCAAGGTGAGAACCCAAAAGAAGGCGCTCGCCAAGATGGTTGACGTGTTCAAACGTGATGTGGAGAACTATGGGTTGCGCAATGTTGCTGTTCACTATATCGGTTCGTGCGTTCCTGCATTCGAATGGGCACGCGATGTGATCGATCCACTGGTTGGCAAGACCGTGATGGTTCTTCCCGCAAGTCCAGTGATCGGTGTGCATGTAGGTCCTGCCATGGGGCTTGCCTACGAATGCGCAGCCCCGATAGAAAGCAAGTTTGTGACCGCACCCGAGATCGTTGCTTCGTAGTTGCGTGCAATCTTATTTGAGAGAACTTTCATCATAGGTTAGTCCGTATTCATGTTCTAATACGTTTAAAAACTCCTGTGCGGACAAAGCTTTGATGGGCGATTTCTCAACCATCTCCTTGTCGCGTGTTATTAGATACTTTGCAGGAATGTGCTTTGAAGCGCGTGCGATCAAGTAATCCTCTATATCGTTCCAGTCGGATTCCAGCGCCCCATGAAGGTCTGCTGCATAGGTGCCACACACCATGAAAATATCCAATGTTGCTAGAAGGGCATGCTTCACCTCTTCTGCTGTAGCATGCTTTCTTAAAACATAATAAGCATCAGCATACGACTGTGCGCTTGCCCATATCTGCAGATCGCCAAAAACAGCAGCGATGCATAGTTTCTTGATATCGTTGACGTAGGGCTTCCTGACCGCGACAAGATCGATGAGCGCGTTGGTATCAAGCAATATCTTCATACTTATTCGCCCTTACTGCTTGCGCGTATCGTTTGTCTGCTTCGATGTCATCAGGAATGTCAAGATCGAGCATGCAGTTCTCAAATACACTTTTTATCAGCAGTTTCTGGTCTTTTGACAGAGTTCGTTTCTTTTGTTTGCTTTTAGACGGGTGAACTGTTGGCAAAGCATGTTCTTCAAGAACATATTCAAAAGCAGCATTCACAAGATCGCTTGTGGAAGCTCCAAGTGATGCTAATTGGATGCTCGCCTGTGAATAGAGAGCATCAGGGATTCGTGCAGAAATCATCTTACTCATGGATGCCCTCCTAAACCTGTATGACGTATGACAATTATATCATATTTCGACCCTATTCTTCTTTCCCTAAGACACGAGTTCTATCTTCACTTTTAAAGTAGGACTGCGCTACGTGCAGATCTCTAAAGATTTATTGGGTCGATCTTCTTGCTCATGCGATCCAAGCGTTCTTCGATGCGCTTCTTGAGTTCCACGGAGGAAGCAGCTTTCAGCGAATGGGTAGCTTCTCTTGGCCTTGAGAATGACTAGACTTGTGCTGCTACGAGGTAATGCTCGAGTCGTATTCCTTTAAAAGCTTCAGTAGCTCTTCTGCGTGGGAATGTCGTTTCTTAGTGGCTGTTCCCACGATGGCGATGGAATCGTAGCTGCCATATTTCTTGAAGAAATCAGGAATCGCGTTATCCGCCTTAAGTTCTGCGGCGTACTTCTTGAAGTATTCTTCGTAGGGCATGCCTTGATCTAAATAGGCATCGAGCAGCGACTTCGTGGGGGAGTATTCGACATCGTGCACGTAATCGGCATGGGCGATTACGTGGGTGAAGTATTCGAGATCTTCTTGCTTGGTGAAGCCTGCAAGCTGATTCGTGTTCTTGAGACGAATATCAAGGACGAGCGTTGCTTTCCATCCGAGTATCTTGTTGAAGAATTCCTCCGCCGTTGTTTGATATGCGCTCAGTATGTTGATCTTCATGTTCGCCCCTTCAGCCGTGCGTTCGCCAGCTTCGCTCTCGCGATTCCAGTACGCTTCAAGTCTAAGGCACGAGCAAGCTTTAGCTTGATGGCGGCCAGTTTGCGTTACGGTCTTGATGATTGCATGTTACGAAGCGCTTCGTAAGAAAGAAGCTGGAGAGCGTTTTATTCTTATGGCGCAGTAAGGCGCTCTGCAGCGTACTGAAAAGAGCCTGCTGCCATAAGGGTTTCTTCTTGTTCACAAATTATCGACCGATTGATTGCGGCATCTGAGCTGGCGATTGCTTGTTCTAGAATCAAGGCTGGTCAAGGCATTCAGCAATTCAAGGCATACAACAGCCTGCATAGATGGGTCCAGCATGAGGCAGATCGGAAGAACAAAGGAAAAGTCGGCGCTCGGAAAAGACTCGATTGTGGTCGGGTTCTCGCTCTTCGCGATGTTCTTCGGTGCGGGTAATCTGATATTTCCCCCAACCTTAGGGCAATTGAGTGGCGACCTTTGGGTGTGGGGTTTGGTCGGGTTTCTGCTCGTTGATGCTGTCCTCTCGTGTCTCGGCGTGTTCGTGGTAAGCCGCCTTGGCGGCCCGCGCGGGGCCTTCGATGGGACGCTCGGAAAGATCGGCGGCACGATCCTAACAACGGTAGCTATCTTGTGTCTTTGCGTTGTTTTCGCCATGCCGCGCACGGCTGCTACTACCTTCGAACTGTCGGTCGCGCCTTATCTCGGCGAAGACGCGAATTCCTTTTTGGTCCCGTTCTCTATCTTGTTCTTCGTGATCGTGTATCTGCTCACCTGCAGGAAGTCGCGGGTAGTTGATATCATCGGCAAGTTCTTCACGCCGACGTTGCTTGTTGGCGTGCTCGTGCTGATCGTGGCGGGATCGTCGCTCCTATAGGAGAGATTCAGCCCCCGCAAACGGATTACGTATTCCAGGAAGGCATTCGCTCGGGCTATCAGACCATGGATGTTCTTGGGGTCGCAGCATTTTCCATCATCATCCTGGATTCTGCTGTGGTGAAGGGCTACACCGATCCTGGTAGGAGTTCGGCGCTTCTTGCGCGCGCGAGCATCGGGGCAGTAGTGATGCTTGGGCTGGTCTATGGCGGATTGACCTACCTCGGCGCGACATCGGTGTCGCTGGGGACGAGCATGTCGCAGGTTGGATTGCTCGTTGCTATCGTTGAGAGCGTTTTGGGGGATGCAGGCAAGATCCTGTTGAGCGCGATCGTAGCGCTTGCATGCGTGACCACGGCTGTTGCGCTGGTAAGCTCGGCTGCGGATTTCTTCAGTCGGCTGTTCAAGAACAAGATATCCTATCAGGCACTTTTGATCATAGATTGCGTGATAGGTGCGCTGATCTGTGATATCGGCCTTGACAACATCATTCGCTTTGCCGATCCGGTGTTGGGTGTGGTGTACCCGCCTTTCATCACCGTGGTGGTGCTTCTTATCTTCAGGAAGCAGATCAAGCTGCGCGAAGTCTATCAAGGGGCTGCCCTAGGTGCGCTTGTGGGCGGGATCGTGTTCGAGCTGGCCGTGACCAATGTGGTGATCATCGTTCCGCTTGAGATGCTTCCGCTCTCTTCGATGGGCTTCGGCTGGATCGTGTTCGCTCTTATGGGCGCCTTGGTCGGAATGGTGGTGGGCCTCACCAGGCGAAGAGTATCTTATACCCGAAGTGCTTAAGGCCTTCTATTGATAGCGACGGTAGCGGGGGAGCGCAAGGAGCACGCTCAGAAGCGCAACTACTTAGGTGATCCTGCCCATAAGAAGGATTGTCATCCATCCTCTTCAGAGCGGTCCTCTTTAAAAGTCATCTAAGATTCCATCATTGTCGTCGAAGTCGTCGTCTTCGTAGTCGTCCTCATCGTAATCATCGTACTCGTCGTACTCATCGTCGAAGTCGTCGTCGAGGTCGTCATCGAAATCAAAGTCATTATCTTCATCGCTGTATTCATCATAGAAGTCGTCGTCAAGGTCGTCATCGAAATCAAAGTCATCATCTTCATCGCTGTATTCATCATAGAAGTCGTCATCATCGAAATCGTCAGAGCCTTTGAGATCGTCGTTGAAGGAAGTAGATGGATGCATGTTCCGAGGTTCGTTGTCTACCTCGAGTTCATCAAGCTCTTCGCCCTCTTTTTCTAAGTGCTGAAAAGCTCCATAAAGAAAGAGTGCTTCGGCACCGTGATTGAAATCGAACATGTTGCTTCCTCGCTTTCGCTGGTTCCCTTCCATTCTAGCCTGCTTTTGTTAGATGCTAACCGAGCGGCTTTTGTTCTACATCGATCGAGAACATTACCAGACAAAAGGAATCAAACGATAGGATACTTTTTATCCGTTCTTGCTTGGAGCGACAATGATAACATCTTTGATGTTTGTCGTTCGGTAAAGGTGCTACCTGTATGTCATTTGCGAAAAGGATCAATGAGCTTGTTAACGAAAACCAAGCCTACGCAGTATTTTCTTTTATCGCAGTTCTTCTGAGTCTTGTTCCCCTCACTATGAAAGAGACAACGTCTTTTCTTCTCGCGATAGAGTACGCAACTACAGCTGTGTTCATCTTCGAATACTTAGCAAGATGGTCATCGTCTGAGGTCACGTTAAAAAGAGGAAAGCTTTCGTTTTTGATCTATCCCTTTACTCCGATGGCCATCATTGATCTATTGACGATCCTGCCAACTTTTATTCTCATCAACCAAGGGTTTAAGGCGCTCAGGATAATTCGTCTTGTCTTGATCCTTCGCTTGTTCAGGTTCGTGAAGAAGTCGAAGAGCTTTTCTGTCATTACTGAAGTGATTCGTAGGGAGCGAAGCGTTCTCGCTGTTGTGTGCTTGATAGCCATTGGCTATATATTCCTGACGGCCTTGATCGTTTTCAATGTCGAACCCGATACCTTCGATAGCTTCTTTGACGCGATCTATTGGGCGTGCGTTTCGCTCACGACGGTTGGATACGGTGATCTGTATCCGATATCAACCTTGGGAAGAGCGATCGCGATGCTCTCTTCTTTGGTTGGGATCGCCATCATCGCTTTGCCTGCCGGCATTATCACGGGAGGCTATATTGATGTCATGAGAGAAAAGACTAGCAGGAGTGGCCAATGGACGAACAGCGCAAACGAGAACTGAAGGAAGCGTATTGCAACAGCCGACCTCCTATGGGTGTGCTGGCGTTTCGCTGTGAGCCTACGGGGGAAAGCTTCCTTTTGGCATCGCGCAACATCTCGGCCGACACCAACAGTGTGACGTTCAAGCTGAACTCAGGCTATCATCCCAACCGACATCTCCTGGAGCTGTGGGAGCGCTACGGCGAAGAGGGCTTTGTGGTCGAGGTGCTGGAGACGCTCGACTATCGCGAAGAATCAGATGATCCTGCAGACTACAAGGACGAGCTTGATCAATTGCGAGACCTCTGTCTTGAGCGCGACCCGAACGCCTCGCTCTTGTGGAAGTAGCAAGACGTTCGGGTTGGCAGAAAGCGCCCTACTGATAGCGACGGTGGCGGGGGAGCGCAAGCAGCACGCTCAGAATCGCAACGACGATCACGCTCGTACCAGCAGCGCACACTGCTTTCAAGTGGATCGCAGGAATACCCATCAAGATACCGATGATGTAGGGGATGAGCCAGGCAAGCCAGACCACCGTGCTGAAGGTGTGGAAGCGCTTTTGCGCCTGTTCGCTGCCGCGCAAATAGGTCCACGTTGCCCACGTTGCGTGAATGAGCATCAAAACGATAGCTACTATGCCTGTGATGCCATGGACTCCCATGCCGCCAGCAGTTTGTGCGGCCATGGAACTCATCATCAGTGTGCCTGTTGTGTCGCAGGCAAGTCCGATCCAAAAGAGCGTTACGTATTTTCGTGTGAGCGTGCCGCTGCGTCGCTCTCCGAAAACTCCCCAGGTATAGAACACGAGTGCGGCGCTGATCGCGATCGTTGAGAGAATAAGAAGCGGTGACATGATGACCTCATTTCTTTTCTTGGACCGTCTCTTCGATAGAGGTCGGTCTTCTTGTTGGTGTTCGTAAAATGAACATGATTCATTTATTGAACAATGTTCATTTTAGAATCATTTTGTGCGCTGTCAAGATATTTGAACGAAGTTCATAATGTCGTTATACTGGTGTCATATTCTCGATCTAAGGACGATTGAAATGGGCAAACGATCAGTTATCACCAGCGAAGAAATACTTGAGCAGGCCTATCAGCTTGCCTGCGAACAGGGGCTTCGGTCGCTCAGTATTCGGTCGATCGCTACTGCCTGTGATGTTTCGGTGGGGACGGTCTACAACTCGTATGCGAGCAAGACCGAGCTGATCAACGACGTGGTGGGTATGTTCTGGCAGCGAGCCTTCGCGGAAACCATGAAGACGCTTGCTGTGCATGAAGGTAATGATTTCATCGCATTTTGCGAGGCGCTTTCGCAGAGCCTTAAGAGTGCGCTCAAAGAATTCAGGAAGGATTTCCTCTCCGATCTTTCTGCGCTCAGCGAAGGTGATCGTCTCTCGGCGCAGAAGCGAGAACAGCAAAGCTTCATCCACGCGCGTGCAGGAATCGAACGGGCGCTGCTTAGCGATCCAAAGATCAAGCAGGATCGGCTAACAGGCGCGATGGCCCCCGAAGCTCTTGTGGCGCTCGTCTGGGAGACCCTGATAGATTCTGCGCGCGATGATATGGGTTATGACAAGACCCTCTTCGAGCTCCTTCGGACAACTTTGTATTAGGTTTCTGGGTGCTGTGCGCTCTTACAAGAGATCAAGCAGGTCGAGCTTCTAGCCGAATCTTCGATCGGTCTGCAAGCTGCTGGTAATCTGGTCCGAACCACAGTGACAGTTCTTCTTGGCGGACGATGAGAGGCATGCGATGGTGGATGGGTGCCATGTCCGCGTTAGCGTCAGTCGTTACCATGGAAAAGGTGTTTTCGCGCCAGGTGCAGCCGATGAAGATAATATCCTCTCCAGAAACGCAGAATTCGTATTGGCGTTTGATGGGCTTTCCGGTTTTGGGCGAGGGATAGGTTTCTTCGCGATGTGTCTCGAAGAAAGCAGGAACGGGAAGGATGCAGCGCCGATGCTGCATGGATTCTTGCCAAGTTGGCTTCGTGGCGCTTTCGATTCGTGTGTTAAACACGACTCCTGGTTTCCAGGATTCCTCGAATCCCCACGAAAGCTCCCGTACTCCCAGTGATCCTGGCGCGAAGGCGGGGAGCGACGTGCTGGATGATTCTGCTGCCGAAGTAGATGTTGGAGGGGTAGCTGCTCCAGAAGTTGGAGCAGAAACCGTTGTTGCAGGAGTCTCTGGCGTTAGAAAAGAATATGGTGAAGGCGTACCGGTATCGAATGCAGGCACAATGAGGGGAGCGACCGACTTCGGATAAGCTTCCGTCGTTCGAACCGGCCAGTCCGGATTGAAGTTCAGCGGAACTCCAACCTCGAGCTTCATCACGATGTCGAGCACTTCGTCGTAGGTGAATATGATGCATCTTTTACACATGGTTCAATAGTATCAGCGAATGTTCGCAAGTTGCACGTATAAGATATAGTTGATGTTCACTCATGATTCTTTGATATGCATGAATCGTCTCGATTTCTTTTGCGGTTTCGCCTTCGATTTTCTGCGAAAGGGGCGAACGTGAAAGTATGACAGAGCGATTGAAAGGGGATTACGTGAAGGGCTTTAGCCTTGATATACTGAATCGCTCTCATGCCGATCAACAGCGTGAAGAGATTCCGAAGCAGCTTCAAACGCCTGCGCCGTCGGATGCTTTTAGTGTCTATTTGCTTTTCAATCTCGAAGCCGCTTATGATTTCGGCCACGTGATATTGGCGCTTGGCCCGATGGATGGCGCGCTTGAAACGTATTCGTTCTATCGGCAAGGTACTGCTATCAAAGCACCAGCGCTCATGGCGTGTCTTGAGCGCCCTCTCACCTTCGCGCAGATTGAGGCTTCATCGGGTTGGATCGTGCATGGGCAGCCTGGCAATTACTGGAACGAGCATGTGAATGCAGCTCTTGCGCTCTGGTGCACGAAAGAATCCTTCGATCAGATACGAGCATTTGCTGAGGCAAAGCGAGCTAATCCTGGTGTTTATGACCTCTTTTCATACAACTGCCTTACGTTCGTGATCGAAGCGCTTGCGCAGGGTGGTGTCTCTTTGGAAGTTGGAAGTGGCAAACGGTTGCGAACGTTTATTCCGCGCAATGCGTTTCGTCGCGTGAGCCAAGTGGCGGGTGCATATAAACTGGGAGCATGGAAATACTGGTTCCCTCTTGCTCAGCCGCCAGAAAATGGACTCCGAACAATCTCCGACACGCCTGGCAAGGATCGCCCTCTGAAATAACTTTTGATAAAGAAGCGCTTTGGGGCGCTCGTTAGCTCGTTACCTTGTAGTCAAGAAGGTCAATCAGCTACCGAGTAATTCTATTGCCTTGTAATATTTTCTCACACGAGTGAGATCTTCCTCGGAGACTTCAGGCAGTCGCGATAGATCGCTGTTGTGCTCGAGGTCTGCCAGTTTCACCTTGCGTGCAATTTCGTTGTCCTTCAGGGATTCAACGTATTCCACGTACGGAACGCCTTCTTTATGCGTGAGGAGTTTTATCGCCTCTAAAGCATCGTTTGGAATGCCTTCGGCGGCGAGCATTTCGATCGTCCAACTGGAGTCTTCAACAACATCGTGCAGAAGTGCGGCGCATGTCTCTGATTCGGTTTCCATCTGCTCTGCAAGATGAAGCGGATGATTCACGTAATCGATGCCTGCTCGGTCGGTTTGTCCTCTGTGGGCTTCAAAGGCGATCTTCATCGCTTTCTTGGTTGCATCGGTGTAGATCATCGGTTTACTTAATTGCTAACAGGGTCTGAATACTCTGGAAACATGGCTTCGTATCCTCCGTCAACTTCTAGGTCTTTACAGTCGAACACGTCTATAAGGTATCTCACCAGCTTGTCAAAGCCTTTAGGAAAGGCATTCGAGCCATAGCTTTCATGCCTGCGTCCGGATTCTTGTAGAACCAAACTCCATTGAATTCCGTCAAGAACGGGCGCACTATAGCTTCCCCAATCAGCAGCGTCGATTTCATCAAGTATATTTCGAAGCTCATCAAGTTGTTTTTCACTTACGAAAAAAATACTTCTTTTAGGATCAAAGCCACTTTGATCATAAGTTGCTACAGTGCAGTTCAAAAAACCTCTCACACTTAAACTCGAATACAGACCGGGCCATGTTCCGCAACTAAACCCAAAGAAAAACACCGGCTCGGTTTCTCCTATGGGAACTTTTCTGACACTGAATGGGATGTTGATGGGTAGGCCGATCATCATGTTGTCGTAGGCTGAAGAGTCGAGATACAAACCAAATTCAGGAGCGTGACGCTCTAAGGCTGTTACGATATCGAATTCGTCTGAAGTGGATAGACCTCGTTCATGAGCCTTTCCATCTTTTCCTATATATTGCAAGAAAGGCTTAATGGCTCGATAAGGCGTAGTCTCTTCATCTTGAGGAAAGTCACGAAGGGCATCAAGAGCTTTTCGTGAAGCCTCGTCTATCCAAGTGGGAAGTTCTCTTGTTTCATAATCGATCTCTTCGAGACGCCCTAGTAAATCATCTATACGTCCATATCGGATACTATTCATCAAAGCCCAGCCGTTGTGTTTATGGTTATCAACCAGAGATGAAAGTATGGCGATCACAACATCGGCTTTAAGTTCATCGGCATCCTCAAAACAAGGGTTATTTCCGATAGGTCCTATTTCTGCGGCATCGAGGACTTCTTGATACTGATCATCAAAGAACCCGTAATCAACGAAAATTTTTGCGAACATATCAGCCTTTTCCTTTAAGGCCTTGTTCAAGTAGGTCTTCGATTGTATTGATGGATCTATTTTTAGATCTAAACTAACGATCTTCTCGTAAGTCATTTCATTCTCGCTTTCTTTCGGAACAAGCGTCCTAGTTGTTTCGCCTTATGGTCCGTCTCAAAAATGAATCAAATTACCTCGTTGTGTCTGTAATGGGCATTTTATTGTAAATGCTTACAAGTTGATGTCCCATGAATGCCACAGGGAAGAGAAAAATGAAAACGCACCGAAAATCGCTTTCAGCAATTTAAGAAAGACAGCATCCTTGGATTACATCAGCTTTCATCGTGGAGTAAAATCATCGATCGATTCATAGTCTAATAACGCATAAGAGCTCGAGGGCATTTGGTTCGTAGTAGTTATTGGAAACCCAGCCCATCTTCCCGTTAGTTGTGAGGGTTTGTCACGAGCGCAAAGAAGGCGGGGCAGGGGATCGAATGTTAGGGTCTCGAAGTTTCCATTCTCGACTTTTGAAAAATCCGTCCAGGACATGCCCAGAGAGATATATTCTTTGAGTGTTTCGCATACAGCGAATTTGAAGTCCTTAATCGTTAAGTCGAATGGTCCTTCGTATTCCTTTTCTTCAAACCGGTCTTCCTCCAAGTACATGGTGTGCTTCCGACCCTGAGATTCTATAAACCTTCCTCCTATATCCGTATATTCATATAAAACTACTTCCCACGGATACTGTAAGTTGTATTTGTACCCTTCGCGCATACGAGTATTTCTGAAGAAGCACTCAATTTTAGGATTGCTCTCCACCCAGCATTTGTCATACGAAAAATAGTCCCCAAGATAGATAACGATATCATTTTTCCAGGAGCTAGCCATGAGCGTTTCGGCGGCTCTGGTTGTGTTAGTTGTTGTACAGGTTGAGCAGCTCAGCATGAAACCGTAATCACCAAAAGCATCTGAGCTTAGCTTTTCTTTTTTTGTTAGATTTGCCCAGACAAAATACTCGCCCATCTTTCAACACCTCTTTCGCTATATCTGGAGAACATAATATTGGATATAAGAAAATCGCAGTGACCCATAAAAAGTACTTGCTTGTCAATCAAAATCGGTATCCTTTTTAAAAGCTGTATTAGGAGGTTATGAAGGAGGCTGATTGAATGGCAAGCAAACGAGGTCGAGTAAACAGAAAAACAAAATCAGCGCCTGAATTGATCGAAGAACCTCGGCTTGTAATTAACTGTGTTTGTCCATCTTGCGGTGCAAGTATTAATCCGAGCCAGATAATAGGAGGCTATCTTGATAGGCATTGTCCTATTTGTAACCATGGCAACAAGCCAGAAGATTTTGATGAGCTCGCTTCACACGTTTTGCAAGACTTAAAAAGAACTCGAGGACAAAAAGACATTGTGGCGCAACGGCTTGATCAGCTCGAACATAAGCACGAACGATTCAATTATATTCTTCTACGTCCTTTCAAGAGGTTTATCAGCAAGAAGCTAAAACATGTGCAAGAAGAGTACTCTGCTGTTCGAAAAACCCAACATCTGCTTAATACTCGTTTGTTGGCGTTGGCGCGAATGCGCTACTACCTATCAGAATGGTACTTCAGGACGGGGTTTCCATTGAAGCGCACGGTTGTTGCGCCTTTTGAGCTGCGACCTTGTTACGACGATAGTGGTATATGGCGCTTACCTCGAGGGAGAAGGGAGATCTCTGGTACCACTGCCGAATTTGCTGTCTTTCAGACGATCTATAATGAAGCGACCAATCCAGAATCAATTTTGTATAGAGCCCAGATCGTTCCTAATATTTATCTTCCACGCTCCCCGGAATACTCCCGAAATGGGCGCAGTTTTTGGGATCAGATAGACATGGTATTGCTTACCACGCAAGCTGCGTTTGTAATAGAAGTAAAGCGTCGTTACAAGGCAATTAAATCGAATGTGCCATTTGAAGATATCTGGTCAAAAACTTCCATTTGGGACGAGAAGGAAAAAGTCACAAGTGATTCAGAGGCTGTACCGTGGGATTCTAAAGAGAGCATTGCTTTGAGTCAAAATTCTCGCCATGCTATAGCTTTTAACGAGTTGATCCCGCAATTTCCTTTCGAGAGAGTCTATGAACAAGTCGTCTTTGTCGAGCCTCTGTCGTTCGATTCTGATGCTGACGAATTCGTAGACAACGTCAACGTTAGCTGCCTTGACGAAACTTCGAGGTTTTTGCTCCCGATTTTGCATGCTTGTTCGGAGCTTTCGTCTGTTATCACCCAAGAAGAGGTAGAACAATTGGGCGAAACACTAGTAAGCCAATATGGCGACCTCAATCAGAAGCGTTCGATTATACATGCTAATAGAATACGCAATAAGTGAGTGCATGTTGTTTTAAAAACGATGAGAGCGCAGTTCATCGGGTAGAATGAGAGAGAATGGTAGGCAAAAGCTTTTAGGAAGAGCGATAAAAAGAGTGACCAAAGAAGCGACAATTGAGAGATTTGAATTGTGGGATGTTTTTATTCCGGACGAAATTGCACGTTTAAACGATCTTGGTATTCTTGAAATTCTACTTAAAGATCGCTCGACAGACAGCAATATAATCTGGGCGACAAATCAATATGAGAAGCTAGGAGAGGATTTTGGTGCACGAGATGAGCTTTCTATTGCGTCTATAACTGGGGCTCACGCCTCCCTTATTCGTCGGCGTGCTCAGAAAGATAAAGAAGAGAAATCGTCCCTTACAAAAAGGCATGCTGAAGTATTCACGCCTACTTGGATCTGTAAGCTGATGATTGATCAAGCTGACGAAGCTTGGCTAGATGCTTTGAATGCCAAAACCCCTCAAGACGACTGGAAGAAGTATGTTGAGTCGAAGCGGCTTGAAATCACCTGCGGCGAGGCTCCTTACCTTGTAAATAGGTACGATGCCGCTGATGGCGAGCCGATTCCCGTGTCTGAGCGCATTGGAATACTAGATAGAAAACTCCAGGTTATAACTTCTAATACAAAACGTCGACAGGACTGGGTGTTTTGGGTACGCAAGGCGCTTAAGGCGACTTTTGGGTACGAGTTTCAAGGGGATAACTTGTTGATTGCTCGTATCAATGTGCTTAGAAGCGTTGAAGATCACTTGTCGCGAGCTGGCTATAAGGAGTTGGCAAAAGAAGAACTCGCCGAGCTGGCTGAAATCGTTAGCTGGAATCTGTGGCAGATGGATGGACTTACCGGGTGTGTGCCCTTTGGAAAGATAAGGGTCGAAAAACCGATGACTTTATTCCCGGGGCTCTTCGATGACGAGGAGCCCGAGGAAGACGATGGCCGTGGTGAAGCCGTTATTAGAGATTGGAATAATGAATCTGTTGTTGGATACGGGCGTATCAAGCAGGAAGGCAAGAAGATGAAGTTCGACTACATTATTGGGAATCCGCCTTATCAGGAAGAACAAGAAGGAGATAACAAGAATTATGCTCCCCCAGTCTATGATAAGTTTATGGATGGATCGTATGAAGCTGCAGACAAAGTTGAGCTCATCACGCCTGCAAGATTCTTGTTCAATGCAGGTAGTACGCCAAAAGCATGGAATAAAAAGATGCTGTCTGATCCTCATCTTAAAGTGCTTTATTACGAAGCGGATAGCTCGAAAGTGTTTCCAACTGCCGATATTAAAGGTGGCGTTGCGATTACGTATCGAGACACAACTAGGGATTTTGGTGCGATAGAAACCTTTGTTTCGTTTGAAGAGTTGCGGTCAATCATGAAGAAAGCCATAGCAAAAGGCGAACCAAGCTTAAAGGACATAATTTACGCGTCAGAGTCTTATAGGTTCACAGATAAGATACATGAAGACCTGCCTAATGCGGAAGCCCTTCTTAGTAAAGGCCACAAGTATGATTTAAAAACCAGTGTACTAAAAGCACTTGACGGTTTAGCGTTTTTCGATGCTCCAAAATCAGACGGAGAATACATCAAGATTATCGGGCTTATTGATCAGAAGCGCTCAGAAAAATGGATAAAGCGAAGCTATATAAAAGGTCCAAGTAATTTTGATGCTTTTAAGTCATTTTACCTGCTGCAAATGGTTCTGGTGCCATTGGAGAGGTTCTGAGCACGCCCCTAATCGGGCATACACAGACCTTCATAAGCATTGGTTCTTTTGATACTGAAGAAGAAGCGAAAGCGTGTATGAAATACGTGAAGAGCAAATTCGCACGCACGCTTCTTGGGGTGCTCAAAATTACACAACACAATCCTGGGCCTAAATGGAAATACGTACCTCTTCAAGATTTCACGTCGAGCTCGGACATCGATTGGTCACAATCGGTGGCAGAGATCGACGTTCAACTTTATAAGAAATACGGCCTGTCGGACGATGAAATCGAGTTCATTGAGACGCACGTGAAAGCGATGGACTAGAGATGACAACACCTACTATCAAGCCAATGGGGCAGATCGTTCCAATGATCTATGCCTATACCACTCCAGAAATCGAGAGGCATAACGGCTGGACGAAAATTGGCTACACCGAAGCGCAGACCGTCGAGGAGCGCATTAAGCAGCAAACTCATACCGCAGACGTTAAATGGGAGTTAGGCTGGAAGCGCAACGCCCAATATCAGGATGGCTCGGGCGAGTACTTCACAGACAAGGCTTTCCACGGATTCCTCACCGGCAAGAAGGGCGTTGAGCAGGAAGCAGATAAGAACAACGAGTGGTTCCATATTACGCCGCCACCTGCACTTGAGTATTTCAACGAGTTCGCCTCGCGCGACTACGCTGGCGATGTTTCCGAGGAACACATCGACTACACGCTGCGCCAGGAGCAGGACGATGCCGTAGTGGATACCCTCTCCTATTTCAAGGACGGTGGTAAAGAATACCTTTGGAATGCCAAGCCGCGTTTCGGAAAGACGCTTTCCACCTATGATCTTGTTCGCCGTATGGGCGATTCTCAAGACGTACCCATGAGGGTGATGGTCGTGACGAACCGCCCGAGTATCGCGAACTCGTGGGCGGACGACTTCTACAAGTTCTTCGGTTGGCGCGGGCAGCTTTGCTTCGTCTCCGAGAACGATGCCATCAAGGATCGTCCGGGAGTGATGTCGCGAGATGAGTACCTTGATCTCATAAGCAAAAAGCCCAAAGGCGCGAAACCTGGCATGGTTGCTTTCGAGAGTTTGCAGGGGCTCAAGGGGTCAATGTATTTCGGTGGCGTGTTCGATAAACTCAAATGGGTTAGCCAGATAGAGTTCGACCTTTTGGTGGTTGATGAAAGTCAAGAGGGCGTGGATACCGAGAAGACCGACCGGGCGTTCCGCAGTATCAAGCGCAAGCACACATTGTACTTGTCCGGCACACCGTTCAAGGCTCTAGCAGACGGACGCTTTAGCGAGGAGCAGATCTATAACTGGTCCTACGTCGACGAGCAGAGGGCGAAGCGCGACTTCGTCGGTGAGGGATTCAATGTCTACGAGGCGCTGCCGGAGCTGCAGATGTTCACCTACCAGATATCTCCCATGCTCGAAGGCGAATTGAAGCAAGGCGCGGCCATCTCGGAGGACGGGACGAGCATGGACTACGCCTTCGATCTGAACGAGTTCTTCAGCGTGAACGATCTGGCGGCCGCGACGCCGACGTTCCGCTACAAGGACGACATTGCCAGGTTCCTTGATTCGCTGACGACGAACGAGAAGTACCCCTTCAGCACGGTAGAGCTGCGCGAGGAGCTGCCGCATACCATCTGGCTGTTGGATCGCGTGGCCTCCGCCAAAGCCATGGCCAAGATGCTTAAAGAGCATCCTGTGTTCGGAGAGTACGAAATCGTGCTTGCGGCAGGTGACGGCAAGCTTGATGAGGATGAGGAGGCAGAGAGAGCCTTCGACAAAGTGCGCCGAGCGATCGAGGAGAACCCTAAGACGATCACGCTGTCGGTGGGACAGCTCACCGTAGGTGTCACTGTGCCCGCCTGGACAGGTATCCTCATGCTCTCTAACATGAAGAGCCCTTCAAGCTACATGCAGGCGGCTTTCCGCGTTCAGAATCCATACGAGACCACTGTCGTCCGCGATGGCAAGCCCTGCCGCGTTCGTAAGGAGCGGGCGTATGTGTTCGATTTTGATCCTGCGCGCACGCTCATCATCTTCGACGAATTCGCCAACAACCTGCGGAGCGGAACGGCTGGCGG